>Ga0272441_10003697_pt1 | contig 28782 bp, 29 predicted proteins | sample SSMProp6N_FD_193582 | JGI IMG/M metagenome (GOLD analysis project Ga0272441, IMG submission 193582) | Marine sediment archaeal communities from Little Sippewissett salt marsh, Falmouth, MA, United States - SSM-Prop-6N | ecosystem: Environmental > Aquatic > Marine > Wetlands > Sediment ... | reverse complement strand
AGGGGATTTAGGGGCAATAAGAAAGCAGAAGGGCTTTTGAGACACCCTCTTCTTGTATCAGAGTAATTTGAAAATTATTATCTGAGCATAGGAATAAGGTCAACAACCCTGCAGGAGTAACCCCATTCATTATCATACCAGGAAAGGACTTTTACCATTTTTCCGTTGACCATTGTACTCAGTGAATCGAATATTGATGAGGCTGTAGTATGAATCACATCGGCAGATACAATAGGATCTTCGCAATATTCAAGGATACCTTTCATAGGTCCTTCAGCAGCTTTTTTCATAGCCTCATTTACCTCTTCTTTTGTTACTTCTCTCTTAAGGACTGCCACCAGGTCGACAAGTGAACCTGTAGGTGTGGGAACCCGTATGGATATACCATCGAGTTTACCATTGAGATCGGGTATAACCTTTCCAACAGCTTTTGCTGCACCTGTTGTTGTGGGTATCTGTGATAAAGCAGCTGATCTTGCACGCCTGAGGTCACTGTGAGGAAGATCAAGGATCCTCTGGTCGTTTGTATACGAATGTATTGTAGTCATATAACCGACTTCAATACCAAAAGTGTCGTTTAATACTTTTGCTACAGGAGCCAGACAGTTTGTGGTACATGAAGCATTTGAGATACATTCATGTTCGGGTTTAAGATCGTCATCATTAACTCCAAGTACAATCATGGCATCTATAGTATCCTTGGAAGGAACCGTAAGGATAACCTTCTTTGCACCGTTTTTAAGATGATCGCCGTAACCTCCTTTTGGACTCTCTTTTGATCTGAATATCCCTGTTGATTCTATTACAACATCAGGTTTCACCGGCCATGGAATATTGGCCGGGCTCTTTTCTGCAGAGACCCTGACCCTGGTACCATTTACTATAATATTCTCATCATCATACGTTACTCCGGGGTACCTTCCCTGTGTTGAGTCATATTTAAGCAGATGAGCCAGTGTTTTTGTATCTGTGAGGTCATTGATACCTACTATTTCAATATCATCTCTCTCGACGGCAATTTTGAAAACATTACGGCCTATTCTGCCGAAACCATTGATAGCTACTTTAATTTTTGACATACTTCTATAATATTATGGTTAGTAAATCGAACCACAAAAGTAACAATTTCCTGAATAATTACAAGTAAGGGTTATTATCAGTTATTCTTTTTCCTGGAGAAGAGATTTGAGAACCTTGTTTCCTCCGGATGAAGCGGATCAACGATTATACCAAACCTGTAACTGGCAAATAAAGAAAAGAATATGGCTTTGTTATCAGGACTCGCCATAATTGGAATTGTCTTTGGGAAAGCATTGATCTGTGCACCTAGTTCTATAGCATGGATTACCTTGTCTTCTTTACTGTATTCAAAATTAAATCCTCCCTTGACATAAAGCCCGGGAAGTACCTTTATTTCGTTCAGACCCTTCGTAAACGGAGCTTTACTGTATATGTCAAGTGGCTGGTGTATCGATTCATCATATTTTTCTTCTCTTAATTCATAAACGAAATCCGATACAGAATACAGAACTCTGTAATATATCGGTTTATAAAGAGATACTACAGGCCCTCCCGAATAAAAATATCTGATGGCAATACCGCCGAAATCAGCTTTGCTGAATAGTTCATGTTGCCTTCCTATACCGCCCCTGAGGTAAAAAACAGAATTCAATTTGCCAAATACAAAAGTACTTGTGGCCTGGGTCCAGGGATTGCTGACTTTATACTCCTTGGGGTGTTTTAATGTGGCTACATCAATTTCCCAGAGACGCTTGTTGAGATAATTGATCCTTTTTGCCTCACGGTAACTGAGTCCTATTCCATCAGAATTAAGCATTATGGCAATGGATCTCTCGTTCCGGAAGAAAACCTTTTGTTGTTCATCCAGGTCACCCTGTGCATTCAAATATCTGGCTACACACAGGAATAATAGAATTACTATAAGAAGCTTTTTCATAATGAGCTTACTTATAAAAGAGAAGGGATAAATTCAGACTGACTAACCAACCTGTTCGGTCTGATCATTATCAGCCTTAGTGTATGCAGGACATAATTCCCTATTGCAGGAGCTGGCAACTAATGCAACAACAAAAACAACAAGGAGTATTACAGCACTTTTTTTCATACAGGGATAAAATTAATTAGTACAAAAATAAACTTTTATTTTAAAAACAACATTTATGCCAGAGACAAATTACCTGTTATTTTTTAAAAATGGCAATTTTAACATTCTCTTTCGTGAATAACAGATAAACGAACCGGTAGTTCAAAAAAGTATTTATTATTTATCAGTTTTTTACCAACTTTAACAATTAATTAAATAACATTTTTATGGTAATTTTGTTATTCTTTCAGGATAAAAATTATTATTAAAATGAAGAAGATATTAATACTATATTTATTAGCAATCATGTCCACTGAAACATTTTCACAGGAAAAGCTTCCCTATAACAGTCTCAATGAGGCTGAATCACATGTAATAAATGATAAAGGAACCGAAGCACCTTTTGTCGGTAAGTATACAGATCATGAGGATAAGGGTACATATATCTGCAGAAAATGCGGAGCGGCTCTTTATTATTCAACCGACAAGTTTAAATCCGATTGCGGATGGCCGAGTTTTGACGATGAGATTAACGGAGCCGTTATCAGAACTCCCGATGCCGATGGCATCAGGACTGAAATAACATGTGCATCGTGTGGTGCACATCTGGGACATGTTTTTCTTGGAGAAAGAATGACAGCAAAAAACACACGCCACTGTGTTAACTCATTATCAATGGATTTTGTACCTGAAATTGTTGAGGCAGGAAGATATGGTACAGCTATATTTGCCGGTGGATGTTTCTGGGGTGTTGAATATTTCCTTCAGAAAGAACCTGGAGTAATCTCAGTAACCTCAGGCTATACGGGAGGTCATGTCAAGAACCCATCCTATAAGGAGGTATGTACAGGTAGGACAGGTCATGCTGAAGCAGTTAAAATCATTTACGATCCTGAAAAAAATTCGTATGAAAAGCTTCTCAGGACTTTCCTCGAGATACATGATCCGACACAGGTTGGCGGACAGGGACCAGACATTGGTGATCAGTACCGGTCAGTGATATTCTACATGAATGAACAACAGAAACAAATTGCAGAAAAGAATCTTAAATTACTTACAGATAAAGGATATAAGATTGCAACAGCTGTAATAAAAGCATCAGAATTTTACGACGCTGAGGATTATCACCAGGATTACTATTTTAACAATAACAAGCTGCCATATTGCCACGGTTATACTAAAAGATTCTGACAGTAACTAATACAAAAAGTATTTTTTTTTTCAATTAGTATAATTAATTCCGGCAATCAATTAACTTTATCATGTTTTTGATCCGTCCGGATAATAATGAGATATATATACCGAAGAAGATATTCAATCAGAAGTAAGGCGCGACTCTGGGTTTTTATTTTTGGGATAATATTCTGCATCCTGCTTTTTATCCCGGCAAGGAAACTTATAAAAGCCACATCAACCGATAAATATTGCATGTCGTGTCACATTCACATGGATGCAGACAGGAACTGGAAGCTTTCAACCCATTACAATAATGCATCAGGGACGATTATACATTGTACCGAATGTCATTTACCCCCGGAAGGTCATGGCTATCTTTACGCAAAAGCGAAACACGGACTGAAGGATCTTTATGGTTACTATATAAAAGACAGTTCAAAGATCGACTGGCAGAAAAAAAGACTTCTGGAAAGTGCAAAAAGATTTACCTATGAAAATTCATGTATTGAATGCCATGAGAACCTTTTTCCTGTAACCTTATCAGTAAATGGAGGTAATGCACACCTTTTCTATATCACCAGCGAGGAACCTCTTAACTGCATTAATTGCCACTTATATGTTGGTCATTATGATAAAAATACCCTGATCCATGAGCACGATTCCAGCTTTGGTGTAATAGTAAGCTCCGACAGACAACCCTTTACTGAACCAACAGAAGTAACAGAATTCAACGACTTTACAGAGATGATACCCGGTACAACAGTATCATTCGGGATGGTTGCCCTGCCTGGTGGAACATTTAATATGGGAAGTCCGGAAGATGAGCCATTACGGGATGATGACGAAGGTCCGGTAAGGGAGGTGACATTATCGCCTTTCTGGATAGGCAGGATTGAAGTAACATGGGATGAATACATGGCATTTTTCAGGGCAACCGGAACACAGGGCAGGACTGAAGACCAGGTTACTGCCGGAAACGATACAGATGCGATTACAGGAGCTACACCACCATGGGGTGCTCCTGACCAGGGTTGGGGAAAAGGATCACGTCCCGCAATAACAATGACATGGCATGCTGCAAATGTCTATTGCCAATGGCTTTCAAAGGTAACAGGTAAGAAATACCGTCTTCCCACAGAAGCAGAATGGGAATATGCCTGCAGGGGAGAAACGGCAACACCATACTTTTTTGAAGGTGATCCGGGTAAATTTACATCCGAAGGTTTTTTAAGGAAACTGTTGGGCTCTGATACCACCACTATTGCTTCATATATAATTTATAATAAGAACAGTGGTGCTATGACTGCCGAACCTTCTGCAGTTAAACCAAATCCTTACGGTCTTAAGAATATGGTTGGCAATGTGGCAGAATTTTGTTCCGACTACTATTCGGAAGAGTACTATGCGACAGATTCGCTGCGTATTAATCCAAAAGGACCGGAAAGAGGAGAGGAACATGTGATACGCGGAGGATCATTCAAGAGCGATGCCGGGGATGTACGAAGTGCTTCACGTGATTATACAAGAACAAAGGCATGGTTGGTTACGGACCCCCAGATGCCCAAGAGTATATGGTGGTATTCCGATTGTATCGATGTGGGATTCAGAGTTGTATGTGAACCAGATAGTTCAATCATTAAATAGGTTGAAAAGCATAACATGAAAGGCTCCCCTCCCTGGAGGGGTTGGGGGTGGGTTAAAAAGCATAATTCAAAGAACAAATGAAGAATATTAACAGAAGAAAATTCATTGAAAGAACAACCTTGGCGGGAGTGGGTCTTGCCGGGGCAGGTGCCGTGATTTCTGCCTGCAAAAGAATACCTGAAAACCAGGAACTGGGTTTACCTCCTGTTTTGAGAGGTGCTCCCCAGGGGAAAAAACTAAGGGCAGGTCTTATTGGTGCCGGAGCAAGAGGTACAGGTGCCGCCATAAACTTTATAAGCTCAGGTCCTGATCTCGAAATAATTGCACTTGCCGATGTTTTCCAGGATAAAATTGATACCTGCAGGGAAAGATTCGCTTCTTTCGATCTGCCCATTCCTGAAGAGAACTGTTTTACCGGCTTCGATAGCTACAGGAAACTAATGGAACTGCCCGATATCGATGTGGTATTGCTGGTAACACCACCACAATTCAGACCAGATCATTTCCTTGAGGCTGTTAAAACAAACAAACATGTTTTTATGGAAAAACCTCTTGCAGTCGACCCTGTCGGTATCCGCTCCATAATAACATCAGCAAAGAAGGCAGAAGCATTGGGGCTAAATGTTGTCACAGGTACACAACGACGACATCAGGAAGATTATATAGCTACCTATAAACAGGTTAAAAGTGGTGCAATAGGAAGAATAACTTCAGCAAAAGCCTACTGGAACCAGGATCATGTATGGTTCAGGGAACGTCAGCCGGGCTGGAACGACATGGAATATATGATACGCAACTGGAATAATTTCTGCTGGCTCTGTGGCGATCATATACTGGACACCCATGTACATAATATTGATGTAATAAATTGGTTTATAGGCAAATATCCCGAGAGGGCAATTGGTTACGGCGGACGTCACAGACGGGTTACAGGAGATCAGTACGATTTCTTCAGCGTCGACTTTGACTATGGAAACGGGGTGAGTTCACACAGTATGTGCCGCCAGATCGACAGTTGTGCTAACGGAACAGGAGAGCTGATTATGGGAACAGAGGGTTATACAAATTGCCAGAATACAATATGGGATCTTGACGGCAATGTTAAATGGCGTTTCGAATATCCGCCGGATGAAAACGGAAACCCGATGAATCAGTCAGTAATACCACCCTATGTTCAGGAACATATGCACCTGGTATATGCTATAAGGACAGGCGACTATGTTAATGAAGCTGAAACAACAGCATTTTCAACACTTACTGCAATTATGGGAAGGACTGCTGCTTATACAGGGAAGGCTGTCACATGGGATCAGATATTCAAGTCAGATATGGACCTCGGTCCGGAAAAACTCGAATTTGGTCCTGTTGAAATGATCTTTGAACCACCTGTCCCGGGAACACCGGTAAAAAGCACTGTCTTACCAGCATTTAATGGACAAATAATATAAAATAGTATGGAAGAAAAAACATCAAGACGAAATTTTATCAGACGTTCATCTGCAGCTGCTGCAGGATTATTTATCCTTCCGGAGATAATTCCTGCTTCAGCAATGGGCATGAACGGTAGAAAAGCTCCAAGCGACCGTATTGTTATGGGTGCCATAGGAACCGGTTCCCAGGGTACGTCAAATATGCGTGATTTCCTGAACCTTAAAGAATCTGTTCAGTTTGTTGCCGTTTGCGACGTTGATACCAATCACCTTGAAAGGGCAAAACGTACAGTAGACAATGCAAATAAAAACAGCGATTGCCGTATATATGGTGATTTTAGGGAATTCCTGGAAAAGGAAAAACTGGATGCTGTTTCGATTGCACTGCCTGACCATTGGCATGGGATAATATATACAGAGGCAATAAAGAAAAAGCTCCATGTATATGGCGAAAAGCCAATATGCCGGACAATAGAAGACGGACAAATAATTGTAGAGGCAGTAAAGAAGAATAATATCATCTGGCAAACAGGCAGTTGGCAGCGCTCACTAACTAATTTCAGAAGGGGAGCTGAACTGGTAATCAATGGAAGAGCAGGAAAAATAACCTATATAGAGGTTGGTTTACCTGATGGAGGCAGGGGTATAGGAACTCCTCCTGTTATGGAAATCCCTCCTGAACTTAACTGGGAGATGTGGCTGGGCCCTGCTCCCGGAGTACCATACAGGGGAGTATGTCATTGGGACTGGCGATGGATACTCGATTATTCAGGAGGACAACTTACCGACTGGGCAGGCCACCATGTGGATATTGCCAACTGGGGCGTAGGTCTGGAACATACAGGTCCGGTTGAAATATCCGGGAAAGGTGTATATCCCCAGGAAGGTCTTTACAATGTCCCGGTTGAATATGATATATTATGCCGATATGCTAACGGAATTGAAATGAGAATTGCTAATGCATCCCGACTGGAACATGGTATGGGCACCACCTGGTATGGCGACAGAGGATGGATACATACTAACAGGGGAAATATACTTAATGCATCAGATCCAGAAATACTTAAAGAAGTAATAGGAGAGGAGGAAATACATCTTTATAAGAGTGAAAACCACTGGCAGGATTTTATCGATAGTGTTCGTTCCGGAACACAAGCGATAGCTCCAATAGAACCCGCATACCGTGCTATATCCGTTGCTCTTCTCGGAGAGATAGCTATGACCACAGGACAAACAATTAAATGGGATCCTGTTAATGAGACAATAATAAACAATGAAAAAGCAAGTCGTCTGCTGAAACGACCTTACCGCAAACCATGGAGTCTACCAACTATTTAAAAATTAAGGAGATGAAAAAACAATATTTAATATACCTGCTGATAACTGTTTTGTTAGCTATCGTATCTTCCTGCAAACAAACACATCAGTATAAAGCATTAATTATTACCGGACAGAATGAACATAACTGGCAGGTAAGCTCAGAGGCGATAAAACAGATACTTGAAGAAACCGATATGTTCAGTCCTGTTATTATGGTCGCTCCTGCAAAAGGGGAAGATATATCCGGATTTAACCCCGATTTCAACAATTATAATCTTGTTGTGCTTGACTATAAGGGGAATGCACTATCAGAAACCGTAAGTACTGATCTTGATGATTATGTAAATAACGGAGGAGGACTAATATATTACTGTTCAAAATCAGATATGGTATTCTCCGAATCTGATTCAGTTGACATTACTGATAGAAGTGACTTTGAAGTCAATGTAATCGCTGACAATCATCCTGTTTTAAATGAATTACCTAAAAAGTGGATTCAGCCTGAAGATGTCCTTGAAAAGACATTGAAATATGATGAAGATTATGAAGTTTTAGCGACAGGAGTAATCGGAAGTAGTTATGCTTCTTTCAGGGATACTTCTTATGTCCCCACAATTGAACCTGTACTTTTAGCAAAAAATTCAGGAAAAGGAAGAGTACTTATAATTATGTTTGGAGCCCCTGATGAAAAGGAAAATAACGCTTTGCACAGCGTGGGATTCATCATCACACTTCAAAGAGGTGCTGAGTGGGTAGCATCAGGGGATGTGACACAGGAAGTACCTTACGATTTTCCTACTGCGGCAGGCGCAACTCTCAGGCCGGATTTTAAAGGCATTAATTATAGCGAAGCTTTGGAAAAACTAGGTAGTTACGATATTACAAGGAGTACAAAATACTATACATTCCTGCAAAATGAGATTCGAAATGCTGCCGGTGATGAGAATAAACTTCTTAAGCTCGAAAAGGATATGGTCAGGATTCTGAAGGGTACTCAAACAACAAATGAGGCAAAAAAGCTTATCCTGAGAGAATTAAGCTGGATGGGATCCGATTACTGTATACCTGTGATAGAGTCTCTGGAATCTAATCCTGAATTGTCAGACAATGTGGAATTTGCATTGACACGTTTGCAGAAATAATTAATTGTCAATCATAATATGTTTTCACTTGTCATTCCAATTTATAATGAAGAAAGACTGATCAATGAGCTCCTTGACCGGACTGTACAGTCAATTGAATCATTCACTAAGGAGTATGAGGTGATACTGGTTGATGACGGCAGTACCGACAAGAGTTTGCAGATAATGCTTGCCCGCAAGGAGAAAAACAACAGGATAAAATTATTATCACTGTCAAGGAATTTTGGTCACCAGGCAGCCTTTACTGCCGGTCTCGAATATGCCAAAGGTGATATTGTGGCAATGATGGACGGAGATCTGCAGGATCCGCCTGCTTTGCTTCCGGAAATGTACCGTAAAATATGTGAGGAGGAATATGATATTATAAATGCAAAGAGGACAGGAAGAAAGGGCAGTAGCAGCCGTAATATCTATGCCCGGATGTTTCATTCAGTCTTCAAAAGTATCGGTGATATAAAATACATGGAGTCTTATGGCAATTATTCGGTAATGACCCGGCAAGCTGTTGATGCCTTGCTGTCAATGAAGGAAAAAGTACGGTACCTGCCCGGGCTAAGGTTATATATCGGCTTTAAACATAGTGATGTGGAATATGTAAGGGAAAAAAGACTGAAGGGCAGATCAAAAATGAAACTGAGAAACCTTTTTTCACTGGCCTGTGATGCAATATTCTCATTTTCAAGATTCCCGATCAGGATTTGCCTCATCCTGGGAACACTGGGCATCGTGGTTTTTATGGCAGCAGGGATATTTGTCCTGATAGCAAAAGCAACCGGAATTGCCGTACCAGGATGGTCGTCAATATTATTGAGTATTTATTTCCTTGGCTCTGTCCAACTTGTATTTCTTGGAATACTCGGTGAATATATTTTCAGAAACTATAAAGAATCCCAAAACCGCCCGGTCTATTTTGTCAGGAAATTCTATGGAGATACTCCTGAATAATGATAACAGAAAAAAGCCTGAAATATATTTTTTATGCTGCTTCAGTTTTACTGCTCGTAATAATGATAATATTGAGCAGAAATGCCGGAATTTCCTGTGATGAAGTATTACATTATGAACATTCGGAATCAGTATTTAATTTTTTCTCAACAAATGGCAGGGATGTTTCAGCCCTTGATACTCCTGATTCTCACCTGAAATATTATGGTCAGTCCTATGATAATGTCGTAACATTTCTTGCCAACTGGTTCAACATAGAAGATATCTACAGTTTCAGACATGTAATGAGTTCGATTGCCGGATGGATAATTATTCTGGTCACAGCTCTTTTTGCCGTATGGCTCTCGGGTTACAGAACAGGTATTATAGTGATATTTCTTTTTGCGATAAGCCCTGTTTTCATGGGACATTCACAGAATAACCTCAAGGATATTCCCTTTGCACTCGGATATATAGCATCGATATTCTTCATGCTGAAACTGTTATTCGATGAAGAGAGTTATAGGTTCGGGAATATCCTGTTACTGACACTCAGCATGGGATTTGCATTAAGTATCAGAGCAGGAGGATTGCTGTTGATATGTTACCTGTTTCTTTTCTCTTTAATAAAGGCTGTTCAGGATATTATCATAAACAAAAAAGAAGGTGTAAACAGGAGTATTAAGTTGTTTATAATCATTATATTAATTTCAGGAGCTGCATATTTTCTGGGCATATTGCTATGGCCTTATGCCTTACAGGATCCCTTGAGGAATGTATATGATTCCTACAAGGTTATGGCTCATTTTCCGGCGACCTTCAGGCAGATCTTCGAGGGGAAAGTAATCTGGTCCGATTTTGTACCCTGGTATTACCTTCCGAAATCGATGGTAATAACAATACCTGTTGTTGTACTTACCGGCTTCATTGCTTTTTTTGCCTTCACAAGGAAGATAGTCAGATTCGGGAAAGCCCTGATATATGGATTGGTATTATTCACCATAATCTTTCCGGTAATATTTGTGATGATTGAGAAATCGAATCTGTACAGCTCCTGGCGTCAGTTTCTTTTTGTTTATCCTGCAATTATATTGGTCGCCTCTGCCGGATTCGATTTTATCTTTTCATTAACCAAAAGCTGGTATACCAAACTGATCCCTGTTGTGCTCATTTTGGTATTTGCCATACCGCCAATAAGATATATGGCTCAAAACTGGCCATATTCCTATTTTTATTATAATATTCTTACCGGAGGATTGAAGGGTGCATATGGTAATTACGAGACAGATTATTATTATGTAGGCCAGACAGAGGCATCAGAATGGCTTATCGATTATCTGAATAAAGAAAAAATTGACAGCGCAGTTATAAAGGCTACTTTTCCTGTTAACTGGCAATTCAGGAATTATCCGGGAATAAGAACCTCCTATTTCAGGTTTGAGGAAAGAAGTCATTTCGACTGGGATTATGCTATTGTTACAAACAGGTATATCCATCCATTCAGGCTTAAGAGAGGGGGATGGCCGCCGGAAAATACCATTCATACTGTTTATGCTGACGATGTTCCTGTTGGTGCAGTACTTGAACGGCTTACCAAAGCAGATTTCTACGGGTTCAGGGCACTTGAAGAGGGCAGAACCGGTGATGCCATAGGATTTTTTGAGGAAGCTTTGCAGATCATTTGTGATGATGAAATGATTTTTTATAATTTTGCGCGTGGGTTATATAATGACGGTCAGTTTTCAAGGGCTGATTCTGTATTAAAGGAATGCCTTGGAATAAATCCGGAATTTGAACCGGCGCTTATGTATCTGGGTAATATTGCCAAAGCTGAAAACAGGCCTGATGATGCATCAGGTTATTATAAAAAACTGATAAACATAAACCGGAAATATAAGGATGCATATGTTGAACTGGCTGAAATTATTGCTGAAAAGGATGTGCTGGAAGCACGGCAACTTTTAAGGGATTGTCTTACTATCGATCCCTCGTATAAGCCTGCTATCAGGACTCTGGCTGATACCTACAGGGAGAGTGATCCCGATATTGCTGAGAAATATGATAAGCTTATAGAAACACTTGAATAACATATAACAAAATATTTACACATGAGAAAAAAGATTATAATATTTTCATTATCTGTAATGCTGGCATTTGCTGGCTTTTCGACCGTATTATCGCAGGAAGCACCAGATCCTCAGCAGGATACAGTAAATATGGATACTGATGCCAAGCCGACATTCTATTATGCAGTGGAAGATGAGGAGTCTTTATCAGAAGAGGCTTCAGGCAAGAACTCAGCAGGTCTGATTGCAATAATAGTCGGAGCTGTAATATTAATTGGTGGCGGTACAGTCCTGATCTTCAGAAAAAAGAAATAATATAGTATTTCTCTGTGTATCTCTGTGACTTCTCTGTGAATCTCAGTGTAAGTTCTTTAGTTCTATTTTTACACAGAGTTCCACTGAGGACCACAGAGTGACACTGAGGTGTTGTTATAATACTATTACACTTTTTCCCAGGTATTTCCTTTTTTGTTTGAGTTCACAACTGCATGTATGAATTTCATTCCTCGTACTCCGTCGTGTACTGTAGGGAACTCACCGGGATTATATTTCTGTTTGCGTATTGATTTAGCAGCACCTTTATAAATATTTGCCAGGGCTTCATATATACCTTCAGGGTGTCCGGCCGGCATGGTATGACCCTCTTCGGCCATCTGAAAGTTATACCCGTGTGCGGGTTTCAGCACCTTTGTCGGTTCTGAGTCACTTATCAGGTATAGATAATTGGGATTCTCCTGGCCCCATTTCAAACTTGCCTTTGATCCGTAAACAGCTATTGTAAGGTTATTCTCTTCGCCCGCACAAACCTGGCTTGATCTTATCACCCCTTTAAGCTTTTTATTGAAACGAAGCAAAACAGTCCCGTCAAGATCGAGTTTCATTTTATCCTTTACAGGATTAAGATCTGACAGAACCTCTTTGATTTCAAGTCCTGTCGTATATTCGATAAGGTTGAATGCATGTACCCCGATGTCACCCATACAACTGCTTGTACCTGCATGTTTCGGATCAAGTCGCCAGACACCTGTTATCCGGCTGCCTGTACCATGAATTATTGCATTTATCCAACCCTGGTAGTACTGTGCATCTATACGCTGAATAGTACCAAGTATTCCCTTTGCTATCATATCCCTCATCTGTCGTACCATTGGATAACCGGTATATGTGTGGGTAAGTGCAAAGGTCAGTTTGGTTTTGTTAACAAGTTTTTCAAGGTCGAGGGCTTCCTTAACTGTAAGTGTCATCGGTTTTTCACAAACAAGATGAAAACCATTGGCAAGGAATTTCCTGGCAAAGGGATAGTGAAGGTCATTTGGAGTTACAATGGCAATAACCTCTATTCTTTCTTTTTTTGGTAGTGACATTTCTCCCTTAATAAGAGAATCAATGCTGTTATAGCATCTGTCGAGGCTCAGGCCTTCTTTAATGGCAAATTCTTTACTTTTTGCATAATCAGCATCGAATACACCTCCTACCAGTTCATAATCGTTACATATTCGTGAAGCACGGCGGTGAGCATCACCAATGAATGCTCCAATGCCACCGCCGATCATGCCTAATTTGATTTTTTTCATGATAAAATATTTTAACGTAGATTTTTTCTAAAATGCAAGAATATAAAGAAGATTATCAATACTGCCGGGACGATTGAAACAAACTTCAGCGTGTTTTCTCCACCAGTTAGCTGTGCCTGTGCGAAAGTTGCAGCTTCCTGTGTCCCCGCTGCAGCGTTTTTGAGCACTTCCAGAACTTGTCCTGCCGGGATGGCAGCAGCAGTCTGTGCATCGAAAATAGCACCCAGAACCGGCTGGGCGATGGCACCGCCAAGAAAACCAATACCACCCATGATTGCCAGTCCCAGTGCTCCGCTTTGTGGTATGTTTTCAGATACAAATCCCAGCATGGTCGGCCAGAAGAAAGCAATTCCCAGTGCAAAAATCCCGGCTGAAGTGAATACCATGATCGCTCCATGTGTATATCCCATCATTAATGCCCCTATAAATGCAAGGATTGCAGATAATAGTAGTATTATGGTTGATTTTGTTACGTGAACAAAAGTGCCGCCAAAAAGCCTGGCCAAAGCCATAATACCTGAAATCCATACGAGCAGAAGAATAGGATTATCGGATACATTAGCAAGTAAAGCTGCTATCCACTGGTTTGTACCTAATTCAGTTGATGCCGTCAGGATCATGCAGAATGCTATGAAGAGGAACAACGGACTATAGCATGCTTTCAACATGTCCTTGTACGAAAATCCTGTAGTAACACGTTCCGTTTGGGGGAATTTCTTGTTCAGGAACATGAATCCGTAAAACAAAGTAGGAAGAAACATCACTGCCATCGCCCATCTCCAGTCGGTAAGACCTATATTGTTAAACAGATAAACCACAAGTCCGCCGATAACAATTCCTGTGGGGAACCACGCATGGAAACGATTTAGCCTGCGGGTTTTTTCGTCAGTATACATGCTGGTAATTAATGGATTACAGGCTGCTTCCACGCTTCCGTTTGCTATCCCTATAAAAAGGGTGGATATGAAAAGGGTCCAGAATCCTGTAGCAACTATTGTTAGAACAATACCAATAACATGGCAGAAGAAAGCAATTGCAATGATACGGCCCAGACCAATTATATCTACCAGAGGTCCTCCGAATACCATTGCGAGAGTGAAACCCCAGAAGGCCGTTCCGACAATCCACCCGACCTGGGCGTGGGTAAGATCAAATTCAACAGCCCATGCTTCAACAAAAGATCCTCTTGTTGCAAAAGTCAGCGCTGTTACCACCAATGCAATACAGCTTGCATTGAATAATAGTGTTTTCCTGATTGTAGTATCCATAATATGATTTGTTAGATTTATAAGAAGAAGTATGTTATAATCTGATCTATTTTTCAAAAGCCGAATCGAATGCAATACCGGAAGGAGGGAAGTCAACAGCTTTCACAAAATCGCATGCCTCACTTGCTCCATGGTCACGGTCCATACCGCTATCTTCCCATTCTACTGACAGCGGGCCCTTATATCCTATCCGGTTAAGTGCCCTGATTATCTCTTCAAAGTTTATATTTCCGCGGCCGGGGCTTCTGAAGTCCCAGTAACGTCCTTTTGTACCGAATTCAGTATGTCCACCAAACACACCGGCTTCTGTCGGGATATCTGACCACGCGGCATCTTTCATGTGAACATGGAAAATACGATCGGCAAATAGATGTATGAATCCGACATAGTCTACACCCTGATATCCCAGGTGCGAAGGATCGTAATTAAATCCGAATGCCGGATGGTTGTTCAGGGCTTTTAATGCTTTTCGTGCAGATGCAATATCAAAGGCTATTTCGGTGGGATGAACCTCCAGTCCAAAACGTATACCAAGTTTTTTATATGCATCGAGAATTGGTTTCCAAAGTCTGGCAAAATCCCTGAAACCATCTTCTATCATCTTGGTAGGAATTGGTGGAAAAGAATAAATAAGATGCCATATCGGACTTCCGGTGAACCCATTAACCACCTTTACACCAAGTCGTTTGGCGGCCTCTCCGGTTTTTATCATTTCCTCAGCGGCACGCTTACGAACTCCCTCAGGTTTACCATCTCCCCATACATAATCCGGGAGAATATCCTTATGGCGTTCATCTATCCGGTCAGCAACTGCCTGTCCCACAAGGTGATGTGATATGGCAAATACCTTTAAGTCATATTTATTAAGGAGTTTTAGCCTGTTTTTACAATAGGCGTCATTTGCTTTATTAACTTCAAAATGATCGCCCCAGCATGCTAATTCCAACCCGTCATATCCAAATGATTGGGCTTTCCGGCAGACTTCTTCCAAAGGAAGATCTGCCCACTGTCCTGTGAATAATGTAACTGGTCTTCTCATATTATAATTAATTTTTACTAAGATAGAAAATCCTTCTCAATCATCCCGAAGGTTAAACAAGAAATTGTTTTCTTTGTGGGGAATTAAAACGAAAAAACAGAATGGACGGCATATCAGAATTATTACTCAGACGGAGGACAATCCGTAAATATTCTTCTGAAGATATTGAAGATGATCTTCTAAATGACCTCCTGACTGCTGCGTGCCGGACATCAACAACAGGCAATATGCAGGTATACAGTATTATAATTACCAGGGATCCGGGGAAGAAACAGGAACTTGCCCCTCTGCATTTTAATCAGGCTATGGTAACAGAAGCTCCTGTTGTTCTTACCTTCTGTGCCGACTTTAACAGGTTCAACAGGTGGTGCCGCCTGAGGAAAGCAGATCCCGGCTATGATAATTTTCTCTCATTCATGACAGCTGCAATTGATGCGCTATTGGTTGCACAAACACTTTGTATTGCTGCTGAAGCAAAAGGACTTGGTATATGTTACCTTGGAACAACAACATACATGGCTCATGAAATTATAAAAGTGCTGAACCTGCCCAAAGGTGTTGTCCCTGTGACCACTGTCACCCTGGGATGGCCTGCAGAAAAACCGGAACAGGTTGACAGACTCCCGCTGGAGGCTGTTATACATAAAGAGATATACGAAGATTATTCCCCGGAAGATATCGATAATTACTTTTTTGGAAAGGAGAAGAGATCAGACTCTGAGCAGTTTATAAAAGAGAATAACAAGGAAACTCTTGCCCAGGTATTTACAGATGTGAGGTATACAAAAGCAGATAATGTACAGTTCTCAAAATTACTTCTTGGAGTACTAAAACAACAAGGCTTCATGAATCAATAATGCCCTAATGCCCTAACGCCCTAACGCCTTTTATTCATTCTTCCTGTTACTGAAATGCACATCTGCCTGCTGTGTGGGTGTGATAACCAGGTCGTTTATACAGACGTGAGGCGGTAGTGTGGCGCAATAATAAATGACATCAGCAATATCGTCACCGGTAAGAGCTTCGAAACCTTTATATACTGAATCTGCTTTTACCGTATCTCCTTTAAAGCGGACTAAAGAAAACTCAGTTTCAGCCATACCGGGAGCAATTTGAGTTACCCTGATATTGTGTTTGAGCATATCTACTCTCATAGCCTTTGTCAGCGAGTCCACTGCGGCCTTTGTTGAACAATAAACATTTCCTCCTTCGTATACTCCTTTTCCGGCTATTGATCCTATATTGAAAATATGACCTTTCCCCCTTGCAATCATAAGAGGGGCAACTGCCCGTGTAACATACAACAATCCTTTTATATTAGTGTCGACCATTCTGTCCCAGTCATCAGTGTCGCCGGTCTGAAGAGGCTCAAGTCCCACTGCCAGACCTGCATTGTTTACCAGGATGTCGATGTTAAGCCACTCCTCAGGGAGATCGCTGATAACAGATTGGACTTCATCATTATTCCTGACGTCAAAGCACAGGCTCCGTACATTGATATTATATTCAGATGTCAATTTCTTTTCAAGTTCATCAAGTTTCTCCTTTCGCCTTCCTGTAATAATGGTATTATATCCGTTCCGGGCGAATTTCAGTGCTGTTGCCCGGCCAAAACCGGCTGTTGCCCCGGTTATCATAATTATCTTGTCCATATAAATAATATTTGATTATTTGTAAAAATAGGAATTAATTCTTTCCTATTGAAGGAAGATAGTTCACTTCATGTCAATCTTATTTTCCATATCTTTATCGCTTCAATGGAAGAGGAACGCGTAATAGCAGAGCAAGACCGGAAATCAGCCATAGGTAAAATGTTTGATGACATCGCCGACAGGTATGATTTTCTGAACCATCTTTTATCATTCGGGATGGATAGGTCATGGAGAGCCGAAGCTGTAAGGTCTGTCTCGGAGAGGTATGAAAATCCTGAAATACTCGATGTTGCAACCGGGACAGGCGACCTTGCTATTTCTGCCATGAAGCTTAATCCCCGCCATGTGGCAGGTATAGATATTTCAGAAAAAATGCTGGAAGAGGCCAGGATGAAGATCTCTAAAAAAGGCCTGTCAAATACAATTGAGATGATCTGTGGTGATTCTGAAAGCATCCCGTTTGGAGATCAGACATTCGATATAGCCATGATCGCATTCGGTGTAAGAAATTTTTCTGACCGGCTGAAAGGACTTATGGAAATAAACCGTGTTCTGAAAGAAGGAGGTATGATTATGGTAATGGAATTCTCGTTACCGGATAACTTTCTGTTTAAACAGGTATATTTTTTTTATTTCACAAAACTACTGCCCCTGATCGGGAGAATTTTCTCGAAGAACCGTACCGCATACAGATATTTACCGGAATCAGTAATGCAATTCCCTGATAATGAACAATTTGTCAAATTGGTTGCAAGGGCTGGTTTCTCAGGTATAGAGCAGAAAAAACTTACCCGGGGTATTGCAACTATATATACCGGCTTTAAAACATAAGTGCAATAATTATAATTTATTGCAGTTTATTATCTTGCAGTATTGGAATTTTATGCCTGGAATTTTGAACAAGAGAGTACTGATTATAATAACACTTATTATTCTTTTTCTCCCCGATAATATTTTTGGACAAAAGGAAAAGCCCAAGAACAAGTCGTGGTATGACGAAAAACTCATTCATTTCGGCTTCAGCATAGGGTTAAATACAATGGATTTCAATATTACTCCATCACAGGAATATTTGGAAGTCGACTCTCTTTATCCTGAAGTCACACGTCTTAATCCGGGAATAAACATACAGATCGTTACCAATCTGCATCCTTCCAGGTATATTGATATCAGGTTTCTTCCCGGAGTATCATTCGGGCAAAGAAATGTGCGGTATTACAAAAACCAGCAGATATATAATCAATATCAGAGAATTGAATCATCTTTTATGGAGTTTCCTTTGCTTCTGAAATATAAAGGAGACAGGCTCAATAATGTACGTCCATATATTGTTGGAGGACTTAATTACAGGTACGATCTTGCCGGGAAAAAGGAATTTGATGATGAACGTCCTGTTTATATCAGGCTTAAAAGGTCAGATCTTTATTATGAGGCCGGTGCAGGACTCGATTTTTATCTTCCCTATTTCAAGCTGTCGGTGGAGATAAAAATGTCGAACGGATTGCGTAATGTTCTTGTTGATGATAAAGCCCCGGGATACCCTGAGTTCCGTAATGCAATCGAAAAGGTAAGATCGCAGATATGGGTACTGGCATTTCATTTTGAGTAGTAGAGCAGATTACCGGCATGTATTTATTTTATTTTTCTGTGTGTGAATTCAGAAAAAATCACCGTAGCTGCCATACTTACATTCAGGGAGTCAATGCCTGGAGATTTCTTATTTGCCCTTGGGATCATGATCTTATCGGTTATATATGGAAGCAGATCAGTACTTATTCCTTTTGATTCATTGCCGAGGAGTATGATTCCCTTATCTGAAAGTCTGCATGAATAGATTGATTTACCTTTCATCAGAGCTCCATAGATTTTAATGCCCTCTTTAAATGCTGGGCCAAGGAGATTGTCTAGGTCAACATAAAATACATTCACATGAAGGAGAGCTCCCATGCTCGCCTGTATTACCTTGGGATTGTATACATCTACACTGTTTTTAGAACAATAAATATTTTTTATGCCAAACCAGGCTGCAGCCCTTATTATTGTTCCCAGGTTCCCGGGATCCTGAACAGAGTCGAGAGCAACCGTAAGCTCATTACCAGCAACCGGATGATCCGTCTTCTTTTTCTGCATCTCAATTACAGCCAACGCATTATGAGGTGTTTTGAGAGAGCTGATTCTTTTCAGTTCATCATAGCTCGAAGGGATTATCTCTGATATGTTCTGCCTGTAAACAGGGGAAAGTGATTTAATGAATTCAGGCTTTGCAACAAGTATCCTTACAGGAGTCTTTGTCTCAAGAAATTCATTCACGAGTTTATCTCCCTCAATGACAAATAGCCTTTCCTTTTCCCTTGTCTTTTTTTTCTGAAGGGAGATTAGGAAGCTTATTGTAGATTTGTTTAACATAATTCTGTTTTTTAATTCTTTTTCCACATCCTCATCCGGTAACCAGCAACCAGGAACAAGTTATAATTATTGATATATTTGCGTAAATTTCTGACACAAAATTTGAAAAAAAATATCTCAAATAAAAATGTGAATCATCAGGGGTATCCTTTCATTTTTATTCTTGCAATATTTGTAATAACATCATGTAATCCAACGAAATATGTGCCCAGTGAAGATACTCTCCTGGATAAGAACCATATTATAATCAATAAGGAAGGGGTAAAAAAATCGGAAATTACTCCCTATTTAAAACAGAGGCCCAACAAGAGGATTTTCGGGACAAAGTTCCACCTCGGGCTATATAACCTGTCAAATATCGAAAAGGATAAATGGCCTCACGGATGGCTGAGGGAGATAGGAGAGGAGCCTGTCATCTTTGATCTATATGCAACTTCACAAACCACCGAAAACATAAAATCATATCTATCGTCAAAGGGTTATTTTGACAGTGATGTCATGGATTCCGTCAAGACTGCAAACAGGAAGTCAGAAGTGTATTATAATGTTGAGCTCAATTCGCCTTATACAATCAGGAATCTTTATTATGATATTGCCGATACAACGATTGAGGTACTTTTTTATTTAGACTCTGTTGATTGTATGATCGAAAGAGGGAAGCCGTATGATGTGGATGTTCTGCAGGCAGAACGATCGCGTTTTGAACGTTTTATAAAAGATCATGGGTTTTACAGCTTTTCCGGCGATCATATTTATTTCAGGGTCGACAGTACCGTTGGTAACAGACAGGTTGATATCTATTATACCATCAGGAACTATCAGAAGATTGATGAAACCAACAGGGTTATAGTAACATCCCATCCTATGTACCGGATAAGGAATATATATGTCCATCCGGAATTTGTTCCCAAAGAGGCACTTGAGGGAGGCGACACATATATCGAAAGTCTTGATACAACATACTACGATGGATATTATTTTATATCATCAAAAAGTAAACCCAGGATAAAATATGACCTTATTCTGCACTCTCTTTATTTAAATCCGGGGTCACTCTTCAGTGTAACAAATACCGAACAGTCTCAGTCACATCTTCTTTCTTTGAAAACATTCAGGCTGGTGAATATTTTCTATAATGAGGTCATTGAGCCTGATATGGAGCCGGGCGCGGAACAACTTCTCGATTGTACAGTACAGCTTACACTTCTGAGTCAGCAATCAGGAAAGATAGAACTTGAAGGTACAAATTCAGCAGGTAATCTCGGTGGTGCATTGAATCTGATCTACCAGCATAAGAATCTTTTCAGGGGGGCAGAACTGTTCAACCTTACACTTAAAGGAGCATATGAGGCACTTTCCCAAAAGGATACATTACGAAGTCTGCAGGAATACGGAGTAGAGACAAGCCTCAGGTTTCCCAAATTTCTTTTTCCGTTCCTTCAGAAAGAAAGCTTTATCAAGACATATAATCCAAAAACAACACTGGCGGCTGCATATAATTATCAGAATATGCCATTCTACACCAGGACGATTGCAAATGTTACTTTCGGTTATAACTGGGACGGGAAAAATTACACATCACATATTGTTAATCCGGTTCAGCTCAACCTTGTTAACCTCTTAAGGATCGATCCCGATTATTTTGCACGAATTGATTCTTCTTCGTATCTGGCATACAGTTACAGGGATATTATGATCCTTGGCGGCAACTATTCGTATATTTTCAATAACCAGAAGATCAAAAAATCGAGAGACTATTGGTTTATCAGGATAAATGCGGAAGCAGCCGGGAATATGCTTGGACTTATCGGCGATCTTGCCGGTATGGAAAAGACAAATGGGACATATAATATTCTTGGCCAGCCCTTTGCACAGTATATACGTGCCGATATGGACATCAGGTATAATATGATCCTTAATGATGTAAGTTCGCTGGTTTACAGAGGTTTTATAGGAGCTGGAATTCCATACGGTAATTCAAAGGCAATTCCTTTTGAAAAGCAGTATTATGGTGGAGGAGCAAATGGAATAAGAGCCTGGCAGGTTCGTACACTCGGCCCCGGTTCCTATGTTCCCGAATACACTAAATTCCTTAACCAAACAGCAGATATTAAACTTGAGGCGAACATTGAATATCGTTTTAAACTCTTCTGGATACTTAACGGAGCTCTTTTTGTTGATGCAGGTAATATATGGTCATACAACAAGGACCCATCACGTCCCGGTGCCCAGTTTACAATTAATAGCCTTTTTAATGATATAGCTGTAGGCACAGGAGCTGGTTTAAGGTTCGATCTGAATTTTGTACTGCTGAGAGCAGATATGGGTATGAAGCTCCGAGATCCATGGCTTACTGAAGGATCAAAATGGATTAGTATGAACAGATCCTACAATTTCAGGAATGATTTTACTGTAGTGCTAGCCATAGGATACCCGTTCTGATCAACGGGTATAGTAAAAAATCAACAAAATAGTATCCCGTTTTCCGGAGAATTAGTAAATTGCAGATGTCTCACTGCAATTTTTATGAAGAAACTATCATTTAAACCATTGCTAGAGTGGTTCGGTTTTACCAGAAGGGAACGCAGATCTACCTTTTTCCTCCTGATATTGATTCTTTTTGTAGCCGGATTCAGATTTGTCATTCCCGGTCAGAATATCACCGTGGAGAAGATCCCGGTTGATTTAGTTACCGGATCTGATACCTTACACAATGAAAAAAAAGCAAGTGCAGCCGGTTATATAAAACAAAACAAACCTGATTTTCAGAAACCATTTCTGGAAATTAATACATGTGATTCAGCATCACTGGAAGCCCTTCCCGGGATTGGTCCGGTGTTGTCGGCAAGAATTGTCAAATTCAGGAAACTGCTCGGAGGGTTTGCATCTGTTGAGCAACTCAGGGAGGTTTACGGTTTATCAGAAGAGGTTTTTAACCTAATTTCACCACGCCTGTATGTTGATACAACATTTATAAGGAAGATAATTATTAACGACGCAGATTTTAAGGATTTGATCAGGCTGCCATATTTTGAAAGCTATGAGGTGACGGCTATACTTAAGTACAGGGATTTGCAGGGAAGTATAGATAATATTTCAGAACTTATAGATAATAATCTCATTCCATCAGAAAAAGTTGAGAAGGTGAGACCATATCTGGATTTCGGGAAATGATAGTAATTATAATAGAGGGGAGTGGTTATTGTGACAGACAAATACTCTAAATTCTTCCCGGCCTGATTTTCATGGCACCCCCTTCCCCGACCGGATTTTCATGATACCCCCTTCCCGGCCTTCCCCCAAGGGGGAAGGAGAAACGGAGAGGGACAAAAAAGAAACAACAAAAGAACAACAATAAAAATAAAGGTAAAGATGGTATATTCGAAGATAATAAATGAATCAAAGCATAATCATGGAGCTAGTTTTAATATTAAGGGAAAGGCTAAAGTATTACGTAGAAACATGACGAATCCAGAGATATTACTATGGAATAAAATAAGAAGAAGACAAGTGAAGAATAAGTATTTCCGGCGACAGCATCCCTACGGAATTTATATCCTGGACTTTTTCTGTTTTGAGGCTAATCTGGTAATCGAGATAGATGGAAATATTCATTTGTCTAAACAGGAATATGATAATGAAAGAACTGATTATCTGAATTCATCTGGCTTAAGAGTACTAAGGTTTAAAAATGAAGAAATATTAAATAATATTGAATCTGTTATAGAAAATATAAGCAAATATTTATAATCACTTTATATTATAATCATTTTTTTAGTAGAATCAAGCCTTTCCCCTTTGGGGGAAACGGGAAAGGGGGTCTGTAATAGACTGGAAACGGGAAAGGGGGATAGTGTAAAATTTTAACCAATTTTTAACATCATAAACTTTGTTTTGCCTGTAATTTTTCGTATCTTTAGTAAATACTTATTATTAAAAATAACCTTTACAAAATATTATAAATCAGAAGAATAAGCATTATGATTAATTTATCTCCCTAAAAGTTTTGAAAAGAATATTTCTATTTCTAACTTTGCGCCTCGTTTAAAACAGAATTATAAATATGATAATAGTACCAATTAAAGAAGGCGAGAATATAGAAAGGGCTCTGAAGAAATTCAAGAGGAAGTTTGAGAAGACGGGCGTAGTACGTGAATTACGCTCTCGTCAGGCATATATCAAGCCTTCAGTTCGCCGGAGGGAAGAAATCAAGAAGGCTAAGTACGTTCAGAAGATGCAGGAGAGCGAAGAGTAATTTGCTGGCTGTATCTGTGTTTTAAATCATAACAGACAGGGTTCCTTCATGGATTATAAGGAATCATTCCTGAAACATCTTAAAATCGAAAAGCGGTATTCGCTGCATACTATCCGGTCATATAAGACTGACCTGGATCAGTTTTTTTCATGGCTGTCGGAAAATGATATTCCCATTACTCCCGGGGAAATTACATCGCACCAGGTAAGAGCATGGGTTGTGAATCTTATAGATAATGGAATTACACCTGTGAGTGTTCACAGGAAGATTTCATGTCTCAGGGTTTTCTTCAGGTATCTGAGGAAGGAGGGAATAGTGAATCATGATCCCATGGAAAAAGTAGTATTGCCAAAAAGGAAAAAAAGTCTTCCGGTATTTATAGGAGAAGAGGAGCTTGACAATTTGCTTGATAACTATATTTTCGGGAATGATTTTGCAGGTATCAGGAACAGGACAATTATAGAAATGCTCTACCTGACAGGAATGAGAAGGTCGGAACTGATAGGATTGAGTGATAAGGATGTGGATATCAGGGAAGGAACAGTTAAGGTTACAGGCAAAAGGAACAAACAACGTATCATACCTCTTACAAAAGATTTTACTAAACGACTTGAGGAATATGTAAATGCAAGAAATGACAATACCGGCAATGAAGGCGAAAATTGGTTTTTTATTACTGACAAAGGGAACAAGTTGTACGATAAATATGTTTATAATGTGGTAAAGCGGTATCTGACAATGGTAACGACAATCGAAAAGAAAAGTCCTCATATTCTCAGGCATTCATTTGCCACTCATATGCTTAACAGGGGTGCAGGGCTGAATGCAATCAAGGAGTTTCTTGGTCATGCAAATTTATCAGCAACACAAATATATACTCATAATACATTTGAAAAACTCAGAAAAATATATAAACAGGCTCATCCAAGAGCTTAATGAAAATTAAATAAACAGGAGGTACTACTATGAACATTCAGATTCATTCAGTTCGTTTTGATGCAGACAAAAAGTTGTTAAACTATGTACAAAGAAAAGTGGGTAAATTAACCCAGTTTGGAGAAGAGATAGTTAATGCCGAAGTATATCTGAGGCTTGATAATAATCAGGAAGGTGAGAACAAGATAAGCGAAATTAAACTGGATCTGTCGGGTGGGCCTTTGTTTGCGCGGAAACAAAGCAAGACTTTCGAAGAGGCTACATACGGTGCCGTTGATGCTCTTAAGAAACAGATTACCAAGCATAAACAGAAGAAGAGGGGGATATAGGCCCGTTGCTGCCAAAATTATTCTGATTTATTTTGAATTATAAAATATTAATTCATACATTTGCACACCGATTTTCAGGGTGAATTATGCACCCTCGGGACGTTCTTTAACTTGCCGATGTAGCTCAGTTGGTCAGAGCGGCTGATTTGTAATCTGCAGGTCGGGGGTTCGAATCCCTTCATCGGCTCTTGAAGGAGTTGAATGTGTGTCTTAAGAGATTTATCTCTGTTTCAAGGGGGAGATACCAAAGCGGTCAACTGGGGCAGACTGTAAATCTGTTGGCGGACGCCTTCGTAGGTTCGAATCCTGCTCTCCCCACTTAAACAGGAACCTACCGAAAGCTTGAGCATATAGCTGGACGAGGATACGGATCTCAATGATCATATATAGCGGGAGTAGCTCAGTTGGTAGAGCATTAGCCTTCCAAGCTAAGGGTCGCGGATTCGAGTTCCGTCTCCCGCTCACTTGTTGATGCCAGAGTAGCTCAGAGGTAGAGCACTTCCTTGGTAAGGAAGGGGTCAGGGGTTCAATTCCCCTCTCCGGCTCAAAGAGAAATAGAAACACAATAATTGATAACGAATATATTAAATTTAATAAGCTTGGAGTTATGGCAAAAGAAAAATTTGACAGGTCGAAACCACATGTGAATATTGGTACAATAGGTCATATTGACCATGGTAAGACCACCCTGACAGCAGCAATTACCATGGTCCTTCATAAAAAAGGACTATCTGATATCAGGGATTTTGATTCAATCGATAATGCTCCCGAAGAAAAAGAAAGGGGTATTACCATCAACACTGCTCACGTTGAATACCAGACAGCAAACCGGCATTATGCGCACGTTGACTGTCCGGGGCATGCCGACTATATTAAAAATATGGTTACAGGTGCAGCACAGATGGATGGTACAATACTTGTTGTAGCAGCTACTGACGGCCCGATGCCACAAACACGTGAACATATCCTTCTCGCTCACCAGGTAAACGTGCCAAAGGTGGTAGTCTTTATGAATAAAGTTGATCTGGTTGATGATGAGGAACTGCTTGACCTTGTTGAGATGGAAGTACGTGATCTGCTTAATTTCTACAAGTTTGATGGTGATAACGCTCCCGTAATAAGAGGTTCAGCACTTGGAGCAATGCATGGTGAGGCAAAATGGGAAGAAAAAGTCGTCGAACTGATGGATGTTGTCGATTCATATATCCCTATTCCTCCACGTGACAACCAGAAACCCTTCCTGATGCCCGTCGAAGACGTATTCTCTATAACAGGACGAGGAACAGTTGCAACAGGACGTATTGAAACAGGTGTGGTTGTTACAGGTGATGAACTTGAAATGATAGGACTGGGTGCACAAAAACGTAAAACAGTATGTACAGGTGTTGAGATGTTCCGGAAAATACTCGACAGAGGAGAAGCAGGTGATAACGTTGGTCTGTTACTAAGAGGTGTTGATAAAAAAGAAATAAAGAGAGGAATGGTACTTGCCAAACCCGGATCCATAACACCACATACAAAGATCAAGGCCGAAATATATGTTCTTAAAAAAGAAGAAGGCGGACGTCATACTCCGTTCCATAATAACTATCGTCCTCAGTTCTACCTCAGGACACTTGATATTACAGGAGAGATTTCGCTTCCTGAAGGTAGAGAAATGGTAATGCCTGGTGATAATGTGACTATAACCGTCGATCTTATCTATCCGGTGGCTATCAATGTAGGTCTGCGTTTTGCTATCCGCGAAGGCGGAAGAACAGTAGGTGCAGGCCAGGTTACGGAAATATTGCAATAAGAGGTTTTGGGATTTGTTGTCGCATCGTGATGCATCATGATGAGACATAATACGGGTGTAGCTCAGTTGGTAGAGCACTGGTCTCCAAAACCAGGTGTCGGGAGTTCGAGTCTCTCCTCCCGTGCAAATAACGGAGATATGAACATAAAAGGATATTTTAAGGAGTCTTTCACTGAACTCGTGCATAAAGTAACATGGCCAACATGGAACGAACTACAGAATAGCACTGTGCTTGTTATGGTTGCCACTCTGATTATAGCTCTTATCGTTGCCGCCATGGATGCCGGTTTTAGCAGGATTATGGAATTCATATACAGTTTGTTATACTAAAGAGGAGATATTGTTCCGATGAGTGAGAATAGTAAGAAGTGGTATGTGCTGAGGGCAATAGGCGGTAAGGAAAAAAAGGTCAAGGAATATATTGAAAGTGAAGTAAACCGGCTTAAACTGGGCGATCTTATTTCACAGGTTCTTATTCCCACCGAAAAAGTCTATCAGATACGTTCCGGGAAAAAAATAAGCAAGGAAAGAACATTTTTCCCGGGTTATGTACTCGTTGAAGCGATACTGACAGGCGAGGTTCCCCATCTGCTTAGAAATATACCGAATGTAATAGGGTTTCTCGGATCAAAAGACGGTGAACCTGTTCCCCTCAGGAAATCAGAAATAAACAGAATACTCGGAAAAGTCGATGAACTGAATGCCAGTGACGAGGAGATAAATGTTCCCTTCTTTGTAGGAGAAGCTGTAAAGGTAATCGACGGCCCCTTTAACAGCTTTACGGGAATTATTGAAGAAGTAAATGAAGAAAAGAAAAAACTCAAGGTGATGGTAAAAATATTTGGAAGAAAAACACCCCTCGAGTTGAGTTTTATGCAGGTAGAAAAAGAAACTTAGGTAGAAGATATTGACAGTTGTAATATTTATAATGCTTCCTGAATGACTGTCAGACTCTCGCAATTAAAACGCAAATATTAAACTATGGCAAAAGAAGTTGCTGGACTGATAAAGTTACAGATTCGTGGCGGAGGAGCTAATCCATCTCCACCTGTAGGACCCGCACTGGGCTCTAAAGGTGTCAATATCATGGATTTCTGCAAGCAATTCAATGCGAGAACCCAGGATAAAGCTGGAAAGATAATACCGGTAGTGATAACAGTATATTCAGATAAAACATTTGATTTTGTTACAAAAACACCACCGGTTGCCGTACAGCTCCTTGAGGTTGCAAAGACAAAGAAAGGATCACAGGAGCCCAACAGGGAAAAAGTAGCACAGGTTACATGGGCCCAGGTCAAATCAATTGCTGAAGAAAAAATGGAGGACCTTAATTGTTTTACAGTAGAGTCCGCAATGAAGATGGTAGCTGGTACCGCAAGAAGCATGGGGATTACAGTAAGAGGTGATTCCCCGTTTAAAAATTAACAGAAGAAAAATGACTAAACTTACTAAAAACCGCAAGCTTGCACTCGAAAAACTTGAAAAGGACAAGCTTTATACGTTGAAAGAAGCATCATCCCTAGTTAAAGAGATGACATCAACGAAGTTTGATGCCTCTATCGACCTGGATGTAAGGTTAGGTATAGATCCAAGGAAATCCAACCAGATGGTTCGAGGCATTGTAACACTTCCTCATGGAACAGGTAAGACAACACGCGTTCTTGTGCTGTGTACTCCTGATAAGGAAGCTGAAGCAAAAGATGCCGGAGCCGATTATGTAGG
>Ga0272441_10003696_pt1 | contig 28783 bp, 12 predicted proteins | sample SSMProp6N_FD_193582 | JGI IMG/M metagenome (GOLD analysis project Ga0272441, IMG submission 193582) | Marine sediment archaeal communities from Little Sippewissett salt marsh, Falmouth, MA, United States - SSM-Prop-6N | ecosystem: Environmental > Aquatic > Marine > Wetlands > Sediment ... | reverse complement strand
TGAGTAATCGCCCCTCTGCGACGTGATGTTCAGCCACACTTCTGTAGCGTTGGTTATGGTGGCTGAGAAGTTTATCCAGTCGCAGTCGTGGCGCTGGTAATGTGAGGTAGCAAAGTTGGAGATCTCTACATTGTTCGTTGTTGTAAATTCAAAGGATGCTGATACGTTTAGCCCCAATACCTCATCTGTGTCATTGGCTGTAACCTTCCAGTAATATGTAACTCCTGCTTGGTCTGCCTGGCTGTATATCCACTGAGCAATCGTATTTGCTTCTATACTGTCATTGTTCTGTGCGTGATAATATGTTATTCCATCTGTGCTGTTGTAAAAGTCTACGTTAATGTATCCTCCTGTATCATTTATCCATACCTGGCATGTCGGCTGCAGTCCGATGCCTGTCGACTGGTTTGCAGGCGTTACAACCTCTATGGTTGGAGGAGAATCTACTGTATTAAAATAATATTCTCTTGAAACATTGAACTCAGAATCATTTACATGTATCTTCCAATAATATGATGTGTCATATTCTGTTGCCTGTGCATACACCCAAGATGCTGTTGTATTTGCTTCCACAGTTCCATTATGCTGTGCATGGTAGTAAGTCTCCCCATCTGTACTGTTGTAAAAGTCAACTACCATATTGCCTCCATTTGTATCATTTGCCCACACTGTACATGTTGGTGTCAAATATGCAACGGATCCGTTTGCAGGGGAACTCAGTCCAGGCTCTGGTGCGACATCATCTGCCGTATAATTGAAATTGTAAGTTTTGTTCATTGGGGAATCATCATCATTTGTAAGTACGTCCCCATTTGCATTCCTAAGAGCCACATAAATTCTATATTGCCCAGAGCCATGTGTAAGGTCACTTCCCATTACAGTTCCGTTGAAGAAGGCGTCCAATGCAACTTCCTCTGATGCATTTAAGGTCATTGATGTGGACTGGTTTACTGTGTCGTTGTCTAAGATCCATACTCCACTGTCATTGTATTGTATCTGCATCAATAGATATCCTTTGACATCTGTGGTTCCGTTATTCATCAGTTTTGATTGGGTATACCCTACAGGTTCTTCTTCCTCTTCCTCCTCGCGCCCCTCATCCAACTCTGAAAGATTTAATCTTAATGTCTGGGCCGGATCTCCAAATATCTGTACACCATAGAGTTCGGATGCCCATCCGTACATATATAGTTGTGGATTGCCGTCCAACATATGGCTTGCAATAACATCTTTTGTATTTGCCATTGCTGTTCCAATCTGCCAATCATTGAAATCGTGTGTGAAAAAATAATTCCAGAATTGCTGGATGTGGTTTGCTGCAGGAGCATAGTATTCACTATCCCCACCCATCTGCATTCCAGTACATTGATATGTTGCCCATGCATGTGAATCATTTGTATGAAAGAGATATACTTGTGGGGCAGTCATTTCATCACTTTCTTTTATGTATCTAGTATCATAATAATCACCTGAACGGCATTCACATGTTGTAAAAAAGAAAGGTTTTGTATTTGATAACGAATGAAGGTCATATACTATGTTATTCATGCCATAATCAAAAGGCCCTTGGGTATACATATCCATTGACACATTAGGACATCCATGGCATATATGACATATGATTGCAGCATTATCTGCATTAATCACAGAAGCATAATCTGTCCCAACAGTATATCCATCATTTTTATATCTTGTTGTAAACGAGAATATATCATTTGGATTTGAATCATTCCATTCAGTGAAACCAGTCACTGGACCTGATTCAGGATTAGCACCTGTTCTTAAAGCTTCCATATAAACATCGTGCTCTGCAGCAGCCCAACCTAATGTTCCGCCACAGAACAAAGTACTGTGTAAAAATGTTTCATCCTCACATGAATCATATGCAATTACCTTTTCGATGAAATAAGATATGTTTTGAGCACTCGTTGCTGGAACCCGGCCAATTCTTAATTCTGCATAAGCATCTTCCACCTCTGCATTTCCCCACACATCGCCCGCATAGTTCCAATCATTATCTAAATTGCCATAATACATTGTATCTGATGCGTAATAATCTTGATTTATGGTACCTATACCATTATTGTAAAATTCTCTGCAAGGTACAAACATGAATTCTGCTACCCCAGTTGGGAAATTTGCAGAATGGTCCCCTCTATAGTCTCCACCGATCAAAATGTATTGTGTCTCCCAATCAGCGTGGGCATCCCTACAGAACTCACGTATTCGTGCAGCAGTATCGTTGAATTTTGCTGTATCATTCCAGTAATCGCTTTGTGCCATTATTTCTTCAACAGTTACTATCGTGGCGTTCAATCCACTGTGTGAAAGCCTGTGTGCTGTGAGATTTGACCAGTTATATTTATATCCTGTTGTATCCCTCAAAGAATTGTTGGTGATTATGACATATTCATATGTGTCTGCCGGGTCGCAGAAACCACCCTCAAAGCCCAAAGTCCAGCCAGTTGTTGAATAGTTTCCTTCACCAGTGTGCTGTATCATATCATAGGTCGATGTTTCATCTGAGTTTACTACAATTGATTCTATATATTGCTTATCTTTTTCAGATGCCCTGAAATTGCTGTTTATTTTATTGGTTGGTACATAGCTTGAATATACTACATCTATTTTCATCTTTTTATTAAATGTCAATAGATTCTGTGCAGGGTTGTAATCCACTGGGTAAAGTGCGATATGGTTCAATGGATAGCCGTGGCTGTATTGGGTTTCTGTTATGTAATTATACACTTTGTTTCTGATGTTTTCATCTTTAGAATACACTAATGAATTGTATTCAAAGTCAGGCATATCGCTACTATCAATCGGATAATATGGCTGCTGCGGATAAACTGGATAATCTATTGAGACATATTCTGTTTCCAGTGGCGTTACAGATACGGATTCTATTGACTGTCCAAATGGAATCAATATTGGAAGTATCTTCTTGGGCAATATAGGCTCGCCAATATTGTTTCCCAGATGTATGCAGTCTCCAAGCTGTACATGTGTAAAATTATTTTTTTCTATTAATTGCAGTTCATCGAATTCAATTATTGTTGGTGGAGGATCTGTGATGTTTATGTAATCCCCATTTGTAAAATTATCCTGCTCCGTCTGCAAAGAAATATTGCATTGGGCTGAAACAGTAAAACCGTTTATTGGTGTGCAGTTTTCAACAGTCCCGTTTGTAGCCCATATTGTATAGTTATGAATTCCTAACTGCCAAGTGTCTGTAAGGTTCACTTCAACTGCCCAATTGTTGCCTTCAGTATTGCTCATTGTGAAATTGTAATATGAATCATCTGGATAAGTGACATTGCATTTCACAGAGCTTGGGTCTGGGAAGTATATTGAGATGTTTATTGTCACATTGTATCCATATCCTACAGTTTCGTTGTCGACTGTTGGCTCGCTCATGCCGGCAGCACCACGGGTTGTAAATGAATATGTTTCGTTATCCCAGTATGTCCCATCCGTCACTTTCACTTGCCACCAGTATGTTGTTGTATAGTTGGTTGCGTTTTCATAATTGTTCCATGTAACTGTTTCGCCGTCGCTTACTGAATTGTTGGTCTGCCTCAATGTCCATACATTGCCAGATTGTGTTGAATTGCTGTAAGTGATATTCAACTGCATTGCATATGAATGGTCACTCCAGCTATAATCGTAAAATCTTATTGCCTTTGACGATGTGATGTCCTCAATTATAAATGTGAGATTATTTCCTGCCACCCATCCATCTCTGTTCACTACTTCTTCAACTGCAGCAGAGAGATTTGGTGTGCCTAACCATTTGTTTATACCAAGATTAGAGTCACTCCATGTTGTATAGTTTGTTGTCTTTGTCCTATTCTCTATAGTATCTGAGCCAGTGCTTCCCTCTATTGCTATGGAATTGTCTGCATCTTCACAGTAAATATTGCATTCGGGATCGTCATTTATAAATGCATATCCCCAAAGTGTAGCATTGAGTATTGTAGAACCTTGAGGAATGTTTACTTCATTGAATCTTACTGCACTCCCGCACGCGGGGTGACTTGTGACATCATTGAATATTACGTAGGCATAATCATCCATCATCGCATGGTTGAATAAACATGAATCATCTTCATCTGAACTGACAGCGTATAATAGATCATGCGGTTCATATATCTCACCAGTGGATGTATTGTCATAGAAGTATACTGTCATGGTATCATCATCAGAGTCATTTGCTGTTATCGAACATATTGGTGTAAGACCTATGTTGTTTGCCCCATTTGCAGGAGATGGAGTTAGTGCCTGCGGTGCATGTGTCTCTGCTTCTGCAGGTGTATTGAAATTGTGTATTTCAGAAACATTGTCTGTCCCATCATTTGCATATACTTCCCAATAATAATATGTTGAATATGAATTAGCCTGAGTATAGTTCCAAGATGTGGTGGTATTTGCTGTCACAGTTTCATTGTGCTGTGCATGGTAGTAAGTCTCCCCATCTGTACTGTTGTACCAGTCGACCGTCAAATCATCCCCGTTTGTATTGTTTACCCAAACTATGCAGGTTGGCTGCAGTCCAGAGGTCGTAATTCCATCTGCAGGCTGTACAAGAGTTATAGTAGTATTCATTGAATCTAATGTTGTAAAATGGTATGTTTCGTTTGTCCAGTTTGTTCCATCATCGGTCACGTTTACACTCCAATAATACATTGTATTGTATGAAGAAGCGTTGTAGTAGTTGTTCCAGATGACGTTTTCTCCAGAACTGACAGAATTGTTTGTCTGTTTCAATGTCCATACTCCACTACCGGTTGAATATGAAATGTTTATTTTTGCTGCTCTGGTTGGATTGTATTGATAGTCATTTATGCAGAAGGATTCTCCACTTTGCGTATCGTTTGTGATTATGGTTAAATTATTTCCTACTTCCCATCCATCCCGGTTTACGATTTCCTGAATCACAGATGAGATATCTGGCGATTCTCTCCAAACGTCTGTTCCTATGTTATCTTCATCCCATGGCACACTTGCAGTCGTCCTCGTCCGGTTGTATAGATCATTTGGGCCTGACATGCTACCACCAATTTCCAACTGCTCTGAATTGTCTACATCTTCAGCATATATTGTACAATTGGGATCATCATGGGAAGACAATACATAAACATAAAGATTTGCTGATGTGATTATTGAGCCTTGAGGTATCTGAACATCATCAAATTTTATACCCCCCAAAGTATCTGCAGTTGATTGCGTTGAGAAATATATATTTAAGGAATCTTCAAACTGCCTAGTATTGTAGAAGTATGTATCATCCGCATCCTCATCCACTTGGTAATACACTGTTTCTGTGTTAGATAATGATGCATTCTCGTAGAAATAGACGGTCATGGTATCATCGTTGGCATCGGTGACTGTGACATTGCATGTTGGCCTTAGCGGGATGTCTGTTGAATCATTTCCAGGATACTCGTTGCTTATCACTGGTGCAACTTCTCCAAGCAATGTTGTAAAGTTATATGATTCGTTCTTCCAATTTGTACCATCTGTTACATTTACATACCACCAGTATTCGGTTTCTGCACTCAATGTCACTGAGCAAGTCTTGCTCCCATTTGTATCATCATTTGCGCTATTAGAACCAACATTTGGTGATGTTTCTATGGTCCAGTTGAATGTTGAATCATCCTCATCTATTATAGTAACGTTGATTGTTGTGACCTCTGCTGAGATATCCTCAGATCCGTTTTGAGGGTTCTCCCCCTGCAAAGTTGGTGGGGTGTTTGAATATGTTGTGTCATTTGCAGCTACATATGTGCTGTTCCATATACTATCTGTATCATTCCAAGACCACGCTTGGTAGAAGTATTGTGTTGATAATGTTAGATCATTATGTGTAGTACTCGCCCCTGTTGAATTTACAAGTTCAGTTGCATCTCCCCTATTGGGCCATGATTCAGTTGAATTCCATTCGATGTATGTCTTATCTGCATTTGTACCTTTAGTCCATGAGAGTTCGATGGCTGTCCTGTTTAGTGCTGTTGCAGTGAATCCTGATGGAGGTTGTGGTGTAAATTGCCCTCTTGTTGTAAATGTGAACCATTCCCTAGTCCAATTACTTCCATCTGTGACATTCACATATACAGTATATTCAGTTAAATAATCCATTCCAGACAAGGTTAACTGTTTGGAACCGTTTGAGTCGCTGCTTGAATCATTGGTCTGGCCATTGCTGCAACTTATGTTCCAGTCAAACTGAGAGCCTTCTGGATCATTTATGGTTATGTTCCAGATGACGTTTGGTTCTATACCAGATGTGGTGTTTTCAGGGCTTTCCCCTGAAAGCTGTGGCGGGTGATTTGTTGTGAATTGATATGTTTCGTTTGTCCAATAGGTGCCATCTGATGAATTAATGCTCCAGTAATATGTTGTACCTTGATCATTTGCCCAGCTTGTATTAGATGAGCGGTATGTTCCATTTCCAATACCTTCAGTTGCATTTCCACATATCTCAAACATAAAGTCATATCCGCCGGATTTGAACCACGTACTTCCATTGTCGGCTGAATGTAACCCAGTTCCCCCAGGGTAAACAGATGTAGCTGTAGCAGACCTTCTCCAGTTTATATAATTGAAATTGTCAGCATTCTCTGGTTTAAGTGTAAAGGAATAGTTGGTACTTGCCTGCAGAAGATATCCTCCCGTCATGTTTATTTCAAGCCATTCATAGGTTGCACCGTATACTGTGATGTCTTCAGCAGTAAAAGAGACATTAATGAGTTCTGCCCCTGTGGGCAGGCCAGTTGCTGCATCAACTGCTTTGAGTACGACAAAACAATCCCCAAAATCATCATTCAGACCTTGTTTTGATACATTTATTTTGATTTTTGTTATATTGAATTCAACATTATTTCCGGTAGAGCCCACAGTAAATGTTTGTCCCCATAGTGAAGGATTATTAATCATAGATTGTTGTTGATCTGATTCGTTACAATATTCAAACAATTGTTCAGTTCCAGTCAATGATGTATTTGAGTCGAATGTCTGCCAACTGCCACTCTGGTTGGTTTTCCAATAAATGTACATTGGATCTCCGTTTGGTTCATTTACAGTTATATTCATCACAGTTGGCGGGATGTTGACTCCTGTTGCATCGTCAGCCGGAATTGGTTCGGATAAGATAGGTGCGCTTGTGGACAGTGTTGTAAATCTATACCATTTATGGGACAATCCTCCATAATCATCGGTAACGTTTACATACACAATGTATTGGGTGTATTCTGACAAGCCGCTTAACTCAAGTTTTTTTGTCCCATTTGAATCGTCATTGGAACTGTTTGATTCCCCATTACATTCTATAGACCAGTCAAAAGGATGACCGTCTGCATCTGAGATATAGCATTGCCAGTCGAATGTTAGCTCCTGGTTCATTGTATTGTTCTCTGGATTTGAACTTGTGGATGTTGGGTGTGCATATGCAGTTGAGTTTGCGGCCGAATATGAGCTGTATATGTTGTCTGTATCGTTATATGACCAAGCCTGATAATAGTATTTTATTCCAGACAAAACTGTATCTTGGCATGCTTCTCCAGTATCGTTATATTCTAATGTTCCTTCACCCCTGGCCCAAGAGGTTACTGCTGTTGCATTTCTTTCAATGTAAGTATGTGATGCGTTTGTTCCTTTTGTCCATGTGAGATTTATCTGTTCTGAATATGGGGATGCAGTAAAACTACTGGGCACATCTGGAATGTTTGGTGATTCTGCATCTGAATAGTTGTTTGGATCGCTGCCGCTTAAAGATTCGTAATAATCATTTATCCCATCATTGTCTGTATCATCTAAAAATGGATGCGTGTAGGTTACATACAATTCGCTCCAATCACCTAAACCATCACTGTCACTGTCAATATAGCTGCTATTGAGGGTTGCATTGTCTGGTACGTTGAATAAAACAAAACTTAGATGGTTGCGATCAGAAATGGTTCGAGGATCTTCATTTTCTGCTCCAATGAATATCAAGAATTCATAAATATCATTATCTCCAAATGTATCGTTGGTTATATCATAATTATATGTTAGGAGATGTATTCTTTTTTCTGAGGAGCTCCACGGTGAAAAATCATAGGTACAATTAGAGCGACTTTTATCTATTAGGCTATATGCCACATATTCTTCAGGTGTGCTGGGCAGTATGTCTCTTGTTTTCTTCCACCCTAATTTATCAACGACTCCGTCTGTAGTGTTTACCCAAATATGATAATATATGTTGTCTAATGTGAACGGCTGTACACAAACAGATTCATCAAACCATGCACCCCAATAATGGCTGCATGTTAGATAGCTGACAGTATCATCAGGCAGGGCCTGATGCAGATAACCAACATCACGTGTTCCCCCATTTACCCCCTGATCATGATGTATTGTATCTTTTTCCTCACTACTATAATATGATGTGTTATATGGATAAAGTGCATTTGAGGAGGAATATGTTACATCTATGGGAGTGCAATTTAACTGAACATATCTTCTTGCGTAATCGTATGTTATTATATACTTGTAGATTGTTTTGTTCCATTGTGCAGTTGTGGAACCGCCAGTTCCGTTAGCCACAATGTCAAAACTGTAGTTGTATCCTTCGCAGGTCTGTATGATGCTGCTTGTGTTAATTTCCCAATAGTTGCCATCAGGATTTGATAACACATATGTCCAGTTTGTCCATGTGGATTCATTGAGCCAGTTGAGCCAAACTGTTGTAGCATTTGTAATTGTACAATTTATATATATCCAATCTTCATGCTGACGGCTGTCGTTTGTGTAATAACCGTCTGAGAAGGTTCCTGACAATGCTGTTGATTTGCCTGGTGGCCTGTAATATGGGCCCCCGCTGTCTGAAAGGTTTCCTGCAAAATTGATTGTTATTGTTGGTGGATCGCCTTCAGTTGTGGAATATGATGCATTAAGAATTAATCCATCCCCGGGTGTATCTAGATCGTAATAGTCTTCAAATGCTCCTGATTTCATAGTAGTATTATCTTCAAAAATGATGGTCAAATTGTTTCCGGATTCCCATCCATCCCTGTTTACAATCTCTTGGATAATTTCAGATATATCAGCAGGTATTTCATACCACCCGCTTCCAACACCATCTTCATCCCAGTATGCTTTTGCTGTTGTCTTTGTCCTGTTCTCTATTGTATTTGAACCAGTGCTTCCCTCTATTGCTATAGAATTGTCTGCATCTTCACCATAAATAATGCAATCAAAATCAGCCCATGTGCTGTATATTTTTCCAGTTATGTTGGCGGAAGTGATTGTTGCACCCTGTGGAATGTTTACATTTTTGAATCTTGCTGCTGATTCACAAGGTTCTGGGTGGGTTTCAGTGATTAGAATATATATATAACTTTCTTCCATTGCATGATTATATTGATATGCATCATCCTCATCGGCAGACACCTGCCAGCTTCCAGATGACATTGGCTGTGGATCCATTGGCTCTTGTTCCAAGGGTTCTTTATTGTTGTCGATCTCTACGGAAACTGCTTGAAAAGTAGAAAGAAGAAATAAGCTAAAAATAGAAAAAGTAATTATTTTATCTGTTTTAGAGCCCATGCTAGTATCTCCTTTAACAAGAGACGAATTGTCCCAATGTACTGGTTTTAGTTAGCAGTTTAAGACAATACTGCGCTTAGTGTCAATGTCAGCGATTCTTGTGTATCAACGTCTGTGGATGTGGGTGCAGAGAATCTTAATCCCATGTTAACACCGCTTGATGCAGCTACATCGTGAGCGATAGTATCGTTATCACTGTCGCCAGTCAATGCATGCCAGTCTGTTTGTGAGGCGTTTGTCCCATACCCTATAAACTCGAGTCCAAATTGGTCTGCTCCCGCAGTAGCTTCAAGAGTCCAGCTTTCAGAATCCTCACCAAGTATGTGAAAATCACAAGGATAGTTGCCGGTATTTGTGATATTTGACCAATTGGCACCATTATCTGTGGCTGTCGTTGAACCAAGTTCAACCCAACCAAGGTCCCAGTCTGATCTGTTGCATGCTATTCCAATCTGCTTGATTCGTACGGTTATGTTAACAGTATCTGGGTTTGCTGCTGAGACCTGCTCAATTATTTTGAAAACAGGTAATGCTGGAGTTGCTGCCAAAGTTCCTAAAACAGCTAATGCTATTGCACAGGTTAATATTTTGCTTTTCATTTTTTCTCTCCTGCTTTAAATGCACAACGTGCATTAATGTAATGTTTTAATGCATATATAACTTTTTTTATATTTTAGCTTTGAACTGCACTTAATTCAAATGCCAGCTTCATTTGCTCATAGCAGGTTGTAGCTGAAGGGGTTATTATCTTTAGATCAAATAATTGGGAAGCCTCAGGCTGAAGTGCTGTAGCCAACGTGCCTTCCGGGTCCCCTGCATTCAGGGTAATATTCTTCCAGCTTGAACCGCCATCTGTTGAATATAAAAGCCTGTATTGGTTCTCACCTGTGGATGTGGACAATACCCAATCATCTTCACACGATTCGTTTGTTGCATTACTCCCACAGATATAGATGTTTATTGGTGCTTCCCCCGTATTTGTTATATTGAAATAATTGCCAGTTGTTGTTTTTTCTTCCATACAAGTCATAAAACCAAAGGGATAGGCTGTCGGTTCTATTGTAAATGATATGGTTGGTGCTCTGATGTCGATAGTATGTATTCCATCCAATTCCAGTTCAAGATTGATTTCACCCTCATCCTGAACAAAATTGCATCCGGATGTGTTGGCTTGTACATCATCAAAATAAACATAATATGTTACTGATGTATTGGCCATCTGTACCACTAAGGTTGTCTGTCCAGTTCCCTCAATTACGATTTCTACATCAGTATCTGATTCTTGAGTTGCAGATAGTATATGCGTAGTATTATAATTTGAATTGGTAACCAATTCTGGTGTAGTCAAATAACTTGTAGTCATATTTATATAACTTACTTTTGGAACTTTATCTTGGTCGGTAGAAAGCCATTTTGGTACAGGACCCATTCCTCCACCACCTTCACCTTCTTGCTGAAACTCTGTTCTATAGAACTGGTTTGGTCTACCATATGTCCAATTTATATTGGTAAAAGTTGTTACGTCATGTTCCCATTCTTCATCTGTTGGGTCAATGTCCTCTTGTAAATCCCATGTACCTAGGTTACTTGTAGCAGCAAATGTGCCATATCTCTCCAGAGTAATGTATGCAGAATCGCCACTATTATTATACCAATGAGAAAATTCACAAGATGAAAACATAAAAGGAGTAGTTCTTGGAACTTCGTAAGGATAAACCTCAATAAAATCAGAACAAGACATATACATATACCCCTCTTCACCACTGGGTGGTATAAACCCAGTTGTTGATAATGTACCAGTATCACTCTTATATCCAGGTGCTCCTTTGTTAGACCATACATTAGTATTTAACGTATAGTCAGTTTCAGATGATGAAAAAGAAGACCCGACAAATATAGGTTCTGAATCTCTAAGTCTGCTGTTGTTACCGTCAGTTATATTAAAAACTATAGAATACAAACCATTCATTGTTGGAGTAAAATTACCAGTTATAACTCCATTAGCTTCTTCATAATTAACTGTTTCTGAAGGATATGTGACTAATTGGTTAATAGTATAATCGGTTGTGGCTTCTCCATTTAAATTGGTAACTGTAATAGTAAAGTTTACTTTTTCATTTATTGTTTGCAGACTTCCTTCATGAGAAGTTACAACAATTTCACAAATACTGCTATTCCCAATTAAGTCCATTGTATTATTGTGTTGATAATTGGTCCAGTCTTCATCTGCCCCGTCAATATACCTATCAGACTCAAATATATCATAAGCAGAATTATTGAAAGTGTTCCATTCTATTGTATTAGACAATGGGGTATCACTTGGGTCGTCTAAATCAACACCATTATCGCATTCAAAAAAAGTATTGTTGTCAACTCTGCAGTATCTGGCATTATCAAGAGTAACTCCAGAATAAAGCCTATAGAAAATGTTATTTGTGATTCTATGGTCTCTTGTATAATCATATATACCTGAGTTCACAAAAACACCATAACCTGCATCGTAAAATGTACAATCTTTTATTGTACAATTGTCAGATGCTTTATCTATATGTACCAATGGTCTTGAATGATTAAAGGAACAATTATGTATCGTAACATGACTTTTCCCATCTATCCATATTATTTTATAGAATGTGAGGCCCCCATACCCATATGCTGTAATGTTAGATATTTCTACATAATCGGAAGAAATGTTTATTGTCCAATCGTCATCATCGGTTTGCACTGTCAAAAATGTTTTATCGGTGCCATTTCCAGTAATATAGATATGTTTTGATATATTAACTATGTCAGTAAAAGTACCATCCATCATATGTATTGTGGCATTATCGTAAGTAGTGTGATCATGAGCATATTGGAGAGTTGCCCAAGGAGAACCTATTGAACCGTCTCCTGTATCATCATTACCGTCAGGGGATATATAGGCATATGGTACATATGTAGGTGTATCAGAACAATTATTGGGATCAGTACCAACCAAATACTCCTCTTCATCGTCTATACCATCATTGTCGGTATCACCAATAAAAGGATTTGTATATGTTGTGTACAACTCTTCAATATCAGTTAGACCATCGTCATCTGTATCGTCAGAGCCCAAAGTTTCATTATCAGGTATGTTAAACAAGACAAAGCTTGTGAAACTACGATTGTTTACTATCGATGGATTTCCTCCTGTTATGAATGTCTTTATGGCCAACTCATATATGTCATTGTCCGTAAATTCTGTATTGTCTACATCCAAAAGATTTGTAGTAAGATGATAAATGTCGTTTGCTGTTGCCCCATCATAAAAAATATTGGACCTGCTGCCCTCAAGTGTTGCATTGTAATCATTTATTGTGGAACTTGCCATATAGTAGCGATTCTTGTTCCAACCCAATTTACTCAGATGCTCTTCATCGGTAGACCACCATACATGATAATATATATTGTCTAAAGTGAATGGTTCGATACATGTCGAATCGTCGAACCAGTGTCCCGTCAATGCAGAACAATGTATGTTGTGTACCGTTGAATCTGGTGTTATGTTGGTAAGAGTTCCATAATCGCTTGCAGTGCCGTCTGTGCCTTGGTCGTGATGTAGTCTATCATATTTATTTTGGTCGCCTGAACCTGTCCAGGCCCATGATGCATCTGTCCTATTTGAGAGGTAAAATGGCATATAAGAGATGTTTACAGGTGAACATCCTAGTTGCACATATCGCCTAGTATACCCTCCCCCCATGCCTGTCTTGTTCCACCATACAAGTTTCACATTCCCTGCTGTATCATTTGCCCATATATCAAAGGAATAGTTGTGTCCAGGGCCTACTGTGAAGCTTCCACTACTATTGAATGTATAATAATATTCGTTATCTTCTCCAGTTGTCCCACCTTTGGCAAAATGATATGAGTCGTTTGTCCAGCCAGATGACTGATTGTACCAATGCAGTGTAACAGTGTCTGGATCTATTTCAGTTCCATTGACTGAAAGATTGATGTACATATATTCTTCGCTCTGACGGCTGTCGTTTGTGTAGTAACCGTCTGAGAAAACGCCTGTTAATTGAGGGCTTTCATTAGGCGGTCTGCAGTAAGGGCCGCCTGCATCGCTGAAATTACCAACAAAGTTGATTATTATTGTTGGTGCAGTTGTATCCCAAATCGACACTTCATCTCCAAAACTAAGACTTGGGGGAGACACCCCTGAAGCATTGTATTTACCAATACATATCCACGGTGTAGTCAGTTCAATATACCCATTAGTTACTTTTCCTGCACCGTATTCTATAACATCATTTGTACCATCGTAATTCCAATATGTAACTTCTTTTGTAGTTTGAGCACAATACTCACCGAAAAAATTACGGTCTAGATTTATGGGAACATTTGTTGTCAGTGATTCACTCCAATGGGTAGAATCCCTGTTATCTTCGTTATACATATCAGCACGGGCATAACTACCACTGCTCATCCGTATCTCATTAACATAATAGGTATCCATATCAAAATCCACAGCAGCATAACCAGAACCTGTACCAGTATCATCCTTTGAAACAGCGAATTGCATACCACAACTATCACTATCAGCATTATGGCCTGTGTCACTGCTAATCATAACTACAGCCCAATTATCTGGACTCCAACTGTTTTCATCACCAGCTAAACCATGTCTTCCCTGACCACCATATGTATCTTCTTGGTATGTGATAATTTTCCATTTTACCAATTGGCGATACGCAGTACCAACTTCATACTCATTATCAGAGAAATAGCCGTTATCAGCACCATATGAACCACCACGATTAAGCTTGGTATAGCTTCCTGTATGGTCAGAATCCCAAAGCTCAAACCAATCCCAAGTGATACTACCATCACTAGTAGTAGTTGCACTGCTGTTGCCGTAGTACATCTGAATTTTACTATAATTGCCAAGATTATTAACCCATACAAGAGCATGGTCACCGGAACTATTATACTCTATCCAATAAGGTAGCTCTGTAGAATTTGCATAAACAAAACGTAGGTCGCTGAAATCATCATTACAATGACCCTCACAATCTACATCACCACCACTGGTTTTACTAACATTGATAAGAGTCTGATATCCTTCCATTGGGTTGGATATGGTTATTGTCTTGTAACACCCCCAGTCTTCATTCCACCAGCCAGGGCCTTCAGATGTATTGAAATGATAGATTTCAGAAACATTTGTTTCTGTATCATTAACATATACCTTCCACCAGTAGTCTGTATCGACTTCATTGAATTCTGTAAAAGTATAGTTGCATAAAGTATTTGCAGTCCACGAACTGTTTGTATGAACATTTACCCATTCACCAGATGCATTGGTTGCCCATGTTACATCAAGCGTTGCAGTATCTGTATCGTTTACCCATGCTTTGCAGAGTGGAAAAAGAGGAATGTCTCCACTGCCATTTGTAGGATAATATGGGTCCACAGTTGGTGCTTCATTTTCTTCTATTTCAGTATAATTGCAAAATATAGCCCAGAGCATATTATTATAATCGGCATCATCAATATCTTCTGGAAATCCGTTTTCATATGGTGCGTAAGTCTTACTAGCATCAAAAATACCCCTTGTCCCAAAATCAAAACCGAAATCAATATTTACATCACTATCAGACCAAACAACCAAACTGTAATTTAGTGTGCTATATACATTTGGCTTCGGGTCTGAAAATTCAAATTTACACCATCCGTCTCCACCACCACTGTTTTCTTCAGTAACACCAACAAGTGCTGAATCGACACACCAATCTGTATAACTATATATCGCACATTGTACCTTTTCACCATTATCCCACCCATCAAGACTTACATTGATATATTGTGCAATTCCATCAGAAGATGGCCCAGGACTATCTTCACCATTAAAATCAGAACAATCTTGACCAGTTATGTAATCTTCTATAGATAATACACCTGATATTGAACCACTGTATCCAAACTCTGGGTCCAACTCATAAGTCTCACCCTGCATAATAGTGAAACCAATTGTTGTGATTGTAAACCAGAACCACTGCCCCCCTTCTATATCTTTTAAACCCCACAAAAGAGATAGATTACCAACGTCAACCTCAGACTGAATATCAGACCAGTTCCAAAACACTTGATATGTTTCATTGGTATTTGGTATACTATAGTTCATTCTTATTTCAGTAGGAAATTCTCCAGAAGTGTTTATATATCCGGTTGCATTCATGTTGATTCCATATGTCATCCGATATTTCGAAGTCACAGGTGCATCAACAATGCTGATAGTAATTTTATCAGTTATATTGACTACGTCTATCGAATGAGAAACACTGATATTCTCTGTACATTCCACCCACCCTGGTTTCTGAAAATATGCACACTTATATTCTGTGACATCATCAAAGAAATCCCAAAAATATGTTGTATTCACTTCTTTAGAAGTATATGAAATACCAAAAGAATTGTCTGGTGCATATGTGTAATTGTATGGTTGTGGCTCTTCATCCATCTTGGAAATGTCTGTGTTCTGATAGATGTCTTCCCATATTGTTAAGTTTCCAGGCTCGATTCCCCCAATTATTATCCTTGGCTCTTGTTCAACTTCTTCTTCATCTAAAATGGCACTGGATGAACTTATGACGATAAGGAAAATGAAAACTATAAATGGGGCCTTCTTGTCCATTATCTTAATGGCTCCCGCCTTACTGGCCGTCTATACCTTTGTTCTTCTTTCTTTCTTTTCCATGCAGCAGTACCGACAATTATCAAAATGGCAAATATCATAATTATAATGATAGCAAACAAAGTTGTTGTGGTAATAGGCAATATAGGATTGACAGTTATCGGGACCTCATACCCATAATATGTTATGTTGACTGTGTTTGCATCTGTGGGGGATTCAGCATTTCCGTTGGAATCTGTACCCAATGCCCTGAACCAGTAAGTTGTTCCCTCACTCAATGAGCCGGTATATCTCTTTGTTCCGCTTTGTGAAGTATCCATGCTCCAGTTGCGCCAATAGGATGCATTTGAGACCTTATAGTAAAGATCTACATGTGAAACACCCAATGGAGTATTGTCTGAACAGGCCCATTCAACCTGCAGACTGCCGTCGAAAGCAACATATGCAGATATGCTTGAAACTGGAGGTGATGTGTCATTCACTGTATAATTTACGCCGGGTATCATCCATTCATGTGGGAGCCTGAACTGTTCTAAGACGGACTGTATGGTTTGATTGGTATAGGTCCAGTCTTGCAAGACTTCTGCCAGCAAGCTGTTTGTATAGTTAAAATCCTCTGTGGCATTTGTCAGTTGTGCTATCAACTGCTGTTCGCTTTCCAACATCAGGGAAATATTGGTTGTCCAGTTGGTGCCATATATCAGGTATGCCTTGCTTGAATTGACTATATCATTGAACTGAGCCAGATAAAAGACAGACTGATTGACGCTGTAGTTATATACTCGTATCGAATAGTTGCCTATCGGCGGGAGAAACTCTATTGTATCATAGGGGCATACTATCTTTTCCCACCAGAGGGAAGATCCGTTCTTCTTGAAACCCACTACATAATAATCGTTCTTTGTGTTTGAGAACTTGTAGCTGTAGAATGCCATTCCCAGATCCAAATAGGTCAGTGGGGATGTTATTGTAAGATTGCTATCATAAAGATGATTGTTGTAATAATCTTTCACAACAATGTTCAATGTGCTTCCAATGTATGTGTCAATCCTGTCAAGTGTCGATGGGATTCTTACCCCATTTATATAATATTTCAGGGTTTCAGCAGGCATTCCAATCCCATCATTTGTGTTGTAGAAGTTGAGGTAAAGCCATGCATTTGTACCGTTTATCACAAAGAATATATCTTGATTTATTTCATAGTTTGAGAGGTTTTCGAATCTGGCAAGAGATGCATTGTGCGTATAATAGTATTCGATCGAGATGTTGTAAATTGCAGACCTCAAAAATAATTCTGCACTTTCCTGCGGAGGTATCCACCGATTATACCACGTCTGGTTTGCTGGATCTGAGAAATCACCGTTTGTTATTCGCATGTATACAATTGTGTTGTTTGTATTCTTTATCAGAAATTGATTCAATGGTATGCCAATGTCAAGGAATGTCTTTGTCTGTGTAATGTTGATGTATGTGTTGTTGTAGATAGTGTTGTTCCAGTAATCTCTTACCTCATAATATAGGGTTGTTCCTTTTACAGTTTTGAATTTTCCACCTTTGACCCTATCTGATTCTGACATGGTTTCATTTGTTGAAACATAGACCTTGTAGAAGTCATCGCCCAACTGGGAGCCAGAATTCATATCAAATATTGTGTAGTAAAGCATCGTTCCTTCATCTATGATATCCTCAAAGTCATATCCTTTTATCCAATAGTAAGTGTCATTGGATATGGTGACATTTGTCTCGATTGTGTTCTCAAGCAGTTCTGTATCCTGATTGTAATACTGCAGGGTTATATTGTATGCCCCAGGCAACAGTTCCCAATAGAATGAATCGTATGGATAGATGTATCTTGTATATGTTTTGGAACCGTTTGCAACTGTGAACCTTACTATTGAACTGTTCATGTTCTTTACTGAAAAAGAATACCACTCTATCGGTATGTCGATGAACTGATCAACTTCAGTTATCTCTACAGATTCATACGTGCCAGTTGTGGGGTATACCTGATTATCAAAATAATCATCTATCCGGTAATACAATGTTTGCCCGGTGTATGCATTATGATATTCATTTCCATATATCCTGTCACTTGACGATATTACTGAAGTAGAATTGACATAGGTCTTGAATGATTCATAAGGGATGCCTATTCCTGTGTTAACATTATAATGCATGAAATAGACTGAAGTGATTGCATGTCCTGGGCCCCCTGGATGTGATAAATAAAAGGTCTGGTTTGTTGTATACTCTGAGCCTGAATGTGTGAAGTTTGCGATTATGTAATATATTCCTGGTATCATTGTGGAAGTTGAGAAGGTGTATTTGTAGTATCCTTCATCATTCACATAGAACTTCATATCGGAATAAGGGACATCGCTCCAATCTGCTGAATCTTTGAGCCTTGTATATACCCAAGTATTGTTGATCGGGTTGTTGTTTGTATTTATTGTTCCTTCAGCAAAGATATATTGGCCGACTTCAAGATAGATCGGGAAATTGATATCAAATGAGACATTCATATCAACATAAACATCATATTTTGATGTTGTATTCCATTCAAACCCATCATATGCCGAATATCTTAATTTATAGGTGCCTGCTGAAGGAAATGTTGTATTGTATGTATAGTTGGCACCAGTTTCATTATCTCCACTAACCCATGTCATTGTCTCGTTTATTGACCACGTTCCGAGATTCAAAAGTATTCTCATTTCCTCCGGGTCATCTGCATCTTCATCACTGTATGTAACGTTGAATGTAAACTCAGTCTGACTCTCATATCCAGTCTCTGGAGTGACCGATATATTTGTCAGGCATGGCAAAGTATTGCAGTCTGTTCTCAAGTTTATACCGTCACCTGTTGACCATTGGTGCAGTGCTCCGTTTTCAGCATAGCTCCATGCCTTGTAATAGTACATGATGCAGTGCTCCAGGTTTGTATCGTTAAAATATGTTCCAGTGCCATTGTATATTTCTGTACCCTCGCCTCGCTCATATGATTCTATGGTGTTGCGCTCAACATAGGTATTGTTTGCCCCATCACCTTTTGTCCATGTAAGATTTATCTGGGTTCTGTTCCTTGAATCAAATGATAAAGAGGGCTCTTCCGGCAAAGTCAAAAAGGTTTTATTATCCCCATATGTCATTCCATCAGAGTTGTTTGCAACAATCCTGTATTGATACACCGTCCCAGGTTCCAGGTCATCTATGTGAGAATCTATTGTTTCACCAGTGGATGATGAATAGTTATAAGAATAAACGCATTTTATCATTGGTTTGTACGCTAAAAGATATGAAAATGTGATATGTGATGGAAATCCGTTATATGTCTGATCATGTCTGTAAAGGTTTACTTCATCAGAACTTACATATACTGCACATTGCCCATCTGTGCTATTTGCCCATACAGCTATAAAATAATATTCCAAGCTGTTAAATTGCGGCGGTGTTGTAAAGTTGAAAATATATATTCCTGACTCAGATATTGTCTTTTCCTCAGTTTCCCCATTGGTGATCAAATCTCCACCAGCATCATATATGGCACATTTTACCTTATGGGGTGCTGATGCATATAACTTTACCCTCATGTGCTTGGCCGTGAGCTCCATGCTGTCCTCAGTATTTGGATCTACCAGATTTGACATGAATTTGCCAGCAACTATTTTGTTCTCAATTGTAGTCCATGCTGTTGGTCCAGCAAGGTTGTGTCCAATATAATTCTGTTTATCGTAATCTTCAAGCGGATCACCCAATTGGAACCAAGCATAACAATCAGAGCCGCCGTCGTTTGTTATATTACCATTCAATTGAGCTGTTGTAGAGGTTATCTCAGATGCGTCATTGGTTTCAACTGTAGGGGAAACAGCAAGAACAAAAATGACAGGCATCAAAAGAAACATTACAAAACAGATGCTTATTATCTTTCTTACATACATGCCCTTATCCTCTCTTGCTTCTTATGGTACGACCGGTCGGCGATATATTTATTAATGCGTAATTATATACCTGATTATAGCAAAAGCTGATTAAAAACTTTGAAAATAGGCAAAAGAGTAATCAGTTTCTTATTATATATTTTTTTTGGATGGGGAGTTTTTCAATAGTATCGCACTGGCGGAGAATAGTATTTTGGTTTCTTTTTGGCTTTATGTCTTAGCCATAAAAGGATTAGAACTATAAAAACTATAATGAAGAAAATATATATCCACAGCGGTATCTCTGAAAACAAATTGAAGGGGGAAGCAGTGTTTTTTAAAGAAGAAGATAAACCTAGTTCAAGATCATAGTACCATCCCAACAATAACCTTTCCCAGTCTGATGTAGTGAATCTGTATTCTAGATTGTTGTTAAGCATGTTGTCATCAGATGCAGACAATTCTACTTTAACATAGTGGGCATATCCGTCATCATATGATGATCCGCCAAAGGAATAAGTTATAGTTGTAGAGCCAGATGAAGCTATAGTTGTAGTATTTACTGCAGAGCCATAGATGCCTGAAGAGTCAGCTATGTATAGTTCCAAGACAATGCCGTCAGATTTGGCAGGATTGTTTGTATAAACTACTACTTTAAGTGTAGCGTTATTTCCTGAACCGATCATGGATACAGTCATGCTTGTGATGGCATAGTCTGTACTAGCGGACACTACAGATATTGTTGAAAGCAATAGCAGTGTAGTTATTGCAAGTGACAAACTATATCTTTTCATATTATCCCTCACACAGCCTTAATATACAATCTTCATTTACATGTACCCAATAAATTTCATGCGGATAGACAACTGTCAAATCATTAAATAATGGGTTTCTGTTTGGATAGAATGACACCCAATTGTCCTCTGTGCCATATCGGCTTTCCACATCATGATGGTAAATTGCTACAACATTATGTATGATGGTTTCAAATACTTCCTCAGTAGAGCCATCTGTACACATCAAAGCAGTTGCTGGAAAAATAATCTGATTCCAACCTGTTTCGTTGTCTCCATCTTCATCATAATCTTCTTGAATGTCTGCATAAAACTCTTGTGTAAAACCATATATTGGTGTTGTAATCTCTTCCACTATGGGTTTGTTGAAAACAAACTGCAGAATGAGTATCCCTGCTATGGCTATTGCTATGATGAGTAAGAATATGTATTTTTTGCTTGTCTTTTTTTTCATCAACATTTCCCCAAGGTTAAAGTGCAATCTTGGGTCACATGGACCCAGTAATTTGCATATGGGACAATTTCATGCAGAGTAACATATATTTCAGATAAAGTTGGACTCCAGCCTACCCATTTTGCTTGTGCTGAATCATAATGGAATACTCCATCTATATAAGTAACCCCGCCGAATATTGCTTCAGGAGTTCTATTCTCACGGCAGCTCAGAATGCTTAAAGGGAAGACGACTTGGTTCCATCCTTGCTCATTTTCCCCATCCCCATCATAATCTACATTTATATCCTCGTATAGCGTCTGTTGCCAGTCCTGCACATAGGACAATGGCTCTTCCAATACTGGTTTGTTTAATACAAATTGCAGTACCAGCAATATTGCAACAATGCAGATTATTGCAGCCAATATATATTTGCTTTTCTTTTTCATATTAATCCCAACAATTTATTGTCAATGTGCATTCAGTGTCCACATGGACATAATAGGTGACGTATGGATAAATTACATCAAGATGATTACGTTCTCGCTGATTGTACCAACTTATCCAATCACATTCATCGTCATATAAGCATGTTGTATCATTGCAGAAGATCCATATCTCTGGACCGCCTTCATCCAATATAGATTCAAAGACATCTTCCACTGCATTGCTTGGACAGCAGGCTATTGCTGAAGCAGGGAATACTATTTCATTCCAATCGTCAATGTCATTATTATCCCAATCTGTATCTTCTATCAGGAGCTGGGTAAAACCTGTTATTGGGGTAGCTACTTCCTGGACAACTGGTTTGTTGAAAACAAACTGCAGAATGAATATCCCTGCTATGGCTATTGCTATGATGGTTAGGAATATATGCTTCTTGTTTAGTTCACTTAATTTGTTTTTCATGTTAATTAACCCAACTTAATCCCAACAATTTATTGTCAATGTGCATTCAGTGTCCACATGGACGTGATAAGTGATGTATGGATAAATTACATCAAGATTATTATGTGGTTTCTGGTTGTACCAAAATGTCCAATCACAGTCTTCACCATATAAGCATGTAGTATCGTTACAAGCGATCCATATCTCTGGACCGCCTTCATCCAATATAGATTCAAAGACATCTTCCACTGCATTGCTTGGACAGCAGGCTATTGCTGAAGCAGGGAATACTATTTCATTCCAATCGTCAATGTCATTATTATCCCAATCTGTATCTTCTATCAGGAGCTGGGTAAAACCTGTTATTGGGGTAGTTACTTCCTGGACAACTGGTTTGTTGAAAACAAACTGCAGGATGAGCATCCCTGCTATGGCTATTGCTATGATGAGTAGAAATATATGCTTCTTGTTTAGTCTACTTAATTTGTTTTTCATATTTTCAACACCAATGTACAGTCGTTTTTTACCTGCACGTTATACAATGTATATGGCTTTATTTCATCCAAGGGGCCTCCCCCGCCGGGTTGCCAATTGTCACCTGTCTCATCTTCTACAACCCATAAAATGCTTCCAGATATTGATGAAAAGATTGCTTCAGGAGTTTTGTCTTCCTGGAAATAAAGGATCATTTGCGTGAACATTACTTCATTCCATCCTTCATTTCCTTCATAGTTTGAGTAAAGGGGAATGCTTAATCCTGAAAAAGATGCAACCTCATCTACAACATCAGGCCCATCTGATACAAAATGCCATACTGCAATTATTGCAATGATTATTACGGCGATGGTGATAAATTTTCTTTTTCCTTCCCACAAAACATTTTTTATCTTTAATGTTTTTTCTGACGGCTCCTTCTGCTTTACAAGCATGGGCATGCCAGTCTTGATGCTTTTTCGTATCTTGTATCCTTCTGGTTTATCTATTGGTGTTCCTTTAGTATGCCCAGGCCTTGCGAAATATCTAAGATTTGGATTTGTTTTACTTCTGAACAACAAGTACCCGTCATACTGTTTTTCTTTTCTGAACAGGTTCTTTATATTTTCGCTCATTTTCATCTATGTTGCCTCCCGGCTAAAGGCGTTATACAATGCCAGTGAATTTCCTTCAGGTTGTGCTACAGCATCCCTCTTTCTTTTTATTGAGTTCTTAATGAGCAGCGCACCAAGGAATGTAAATAAGGATGTGAACAGCCTGGCAGGGATGCTTGTGTTGGCATAGACAGTTCCGCCTATCTCAAATTCCCACTGCAGCCCAAATGTTGTTATCAGCAGTTCTGAGATGTCTGTAAACCATGCTACGGCGATTATTGCTATACCAGCTATCAGCATATAGTAATGCACTGTTACCTTTCCTTCTTTCTCGACCTTTTGTTTTGGCTCCCTGAGTCCGCTTATTGCATAGACGGCTGCAATGTAAGTAATGACACCTGTCAATCCACGTATCACATATTTGCCCCAGTCCTCACTGTTCAAACCCAATGAAGTGACAAACCATGCAATTATCGGAGTGAATGCAATGATTAGGATTATTATTAGTCCGACAACTGTCCTTTCAGGATTCTTATCCATTATTCCTCCGTATCTTCACTGTAATTTTTGGTTTCTTGCTAATTCTTGATATCTGCTCTGGTGTCATCTCTGCATATTTCTTGATCTTTTTCTTTCTTCTATTTTCCATCAGCTTGTAAAAGATGTAAGTGAATACTATAACGAAGATTATCCACAATATATAGATTGAGAAAATCAATAGAAACAATCCAATGATAAATGCATATTTGCCAAACTCAACTTCAGAGAAAAAAACAGAAGATATGAGTATTATTATTGAGAATATGTAAATGTAATTCATGAAATATGTCACAAGCGTATGAACAAATAATGATATGAACAGAAGTGATGTTAGGAGAAGGATATATATTATCTTATGTTTTGAAACTTTCGATGTCCAACATTCTGCCATTTTATCAATTAAAGGTATTTTTATCATTGCCACCACCCCGCCATATGTGCGTCCATAAATTCATCTATCCATCTTACCATCTGCTCTTTAGTTAATTCTTCTGGCCCAATGTTGATACTTTCTGCTTTTTTAATTATGTATCCTTTGCAGGCATTTTCATATTTAACATAATCTGAATCTTGATTTGGTCCATAATACCCCAGTTTGCCAAGTCCAAATGAAAAGAAATTCCACCATCCGAATTTTTCAGTTCCCCTCCAGAGATACAGGTCTGCAAAATTTTCATCTATGTTTTCAGTTTGTCCAACCCATACAGCATCCCAGCCTTCCTTTTCGCTGAAAGCATCTAAAAAGATTTGGAATCCATGGAATACTGTTCCCGGTATTGTAACAACACTAACCATTGTAAGAGAACCATCCTCTGAGAAATCGTCCTCAATGTCTGGTGGGCGATCCAATAAAGTGGTCCACCATCCGTCAGCTCTAGCATCTTCATTCAATTTAGGAAATCTTAAAGTAGCCATCTGTACAACATATTCATCATACTCGAGATTCCCGTCTGCATCTAATGCGTACATTTCTTCACCGGGAATGACGGGAGAGTACCATAGCAAAGAACCCATTGCTGCAATTGCACTAAATTCGCCAGTTGCTGGATCTGTTAACTGCAGAGGCTCTGGTGCATAATATGACATTGCTGTTGTTGGCCATATCTGTATGGTATCTGGCAATCCAGTGTACTCTCCAACCAATAGATTACTTATAAGAGGTATTTCATACAAGGGGCCGACAAAAAAATATGCCACCTGATTTATGATAGTGACCAAAGCATTCTGCAATAATTCAAAAATGCCATTCAATCCAAACCATGTTGCATTGATAATAGAGATAAAAACGTTTGCAATAACTGCTGGCAGACATTTCAAAAAATACAATGCATGGAAAGCAGATGCTAAACCGAATAACCATGCCATGCATACTATTGAAAAGACTAATGCCGATATAATTAGAGGATATGGGTATGAAAGAGTTATTGAAGAAAATTGCAATATCCAGAATTTTGGATCGCCTATTACTTTTATCCCTTTCTCAGAAACCATATTGGATTTTGCTGCTCTGATGTTAGTTCTGGCTTTTTCCGACCAGATGGTTCTACCCAAGCCAACATTTTTTATTTGCGGTGCAACTTCTGCAGCTAGAGCAGCCTCAGGCCCTGCCGCCATTGAAGCTATTTTGGCTACATTTTCTTTTTCAGTTAGTTTGTCATTTAACTGTGGCTCTGTTGTTGAGCTTTTTTTGGATTTGGGTTCTGATAGTTCTGACATAATAAATCATACTTAACGTCTGACATCTTTTCTAAATTTGAAATATATGGCAACAAGAATCGTTACTATAGCAATGACTGGTGCCATCCCTACCAGTACGACCTGCCAAGGTTCTGCTGTTTCCACGAATGTTTTAAATGCATTGGAAATTCCCCAACCTATGTGCTCTTGGTATGCATCTACCAAAACTGCAAGACCCGGGATGTGTTCAAAAGCTTTAACAATCAATGGTGTAAACATCCAATCCTGCCACGCTGGTGCACTAACAACCATCAGTGCTGGAACTTCTGCTATCATATCATATGATATCATTGAATTATCCAAAAGTTCATGACCATTTCTCCAATAATATTCCCAGACCCCGCATTGACCTTGATATGAAGTTGTACCAGATTCGCCACACCTTGCCGTATTGAAATAAGAATGGTCTAAAAAATCTGGTCCTTCTGCCACTAATATCCCCATTAAAGTTTCTACAATTCTAATTACAACGCCCATAATTACAGAAACGATTGCATTTATAAAAGATATCAGTACATATGCTATCCCATTGAAGATATTTATGAAAATCCAATATATTAAAGAAATAAGAAACATCACTGCTGCAGCCACTGCCCATCCTGTATAGTAGAATATGCCCCACGGGACAAACAATATTGCAAGAAACATAACTAATACTATGAGCCATTTTATTGTGGCTGAAAGCCTGTTCCATGCAAGTGAGAATATCTGCAAAGGATTGCGTATTACAGGGAAAGTCTGTCCAGCTGATATGCTACGTTCCACATTTCTTTTTGCAAATCCATGCCCCCATTTGGTTCCACGGTATGCTTTTGTTTTAGCTTTATAGCCTTTTCGTTTGAATCGACTCCAAAAGGATGGTTTGTTTTCTTGTTTTCTTTCTAAACGGGTTGACCCCCAAATTTTAATTTCATCTTCTTTTGGTGCTATTTCACCTTTTACCGGCTCGTATACTCCTCCTCTTTTTTCAGTTTCTATTATGTTTTTTTCCTGTGGCACCAATGCTTCTGGTGTTTTAACTGGTTTTTTCAAAGCCTGTTTTGGTTTAGGTTCGTCACCCAACCATTCATATGACACTTCTTCATCTGCCATTTTGATACCTCTCTGCAAATATGGGCGCACCTGCCCGTTTTATCTGTTTTCTTGATTCAATCATTCTAATACATCCGTGGCTTTATCTTCCATCTGTATATTCCATATGTAAGTCCAATTGTAATAAGTATTATGATGAAAGGCAATCCTATGACAAGACCTATATGATACCATTCTGCACCTGATGTTATCCACTCCGTGTATCTCTGTGCAATAGGATCATACATCCAGTGAAATGCATCTGAGAATATTGGAACTATCTTTGCAAGTATGGTGTCAGTGTCAAATGTGGTTGGCATGAACTTGTCCAACTGCATGAATGACGGCGGGACAAGGTTCAATGCACCCCATGTAAGTGTTTGTTGGGCGCCTGTCTCATCCCTGTATGTTATCAATACCCAATTGCCGTTTGCATCCTGCTTGAACATCTGCATCTCATGTATCCACTGCCAGTTGAGCGGCTGGTATTCTGAACCAGTTGCATTTGTCAATGCACCTCCTAATGCATTTATGATTCCTAAGAACGCCTGCCCAATAGCACCTAAGATGCTGACAATTGCCTGTGCAAGTAAGAACCAGAAGGACATGAACACCCATACTATAAACTGAACTAATGATGCCAATGCGACCGCCATTGCCCAGCCAACAACATAGAACAAACCCATTGGTAAGAATAGAATACATATTGCAAATAATCCCAATAGGATCCATTTCATTCTCTGGCTGAGTTTGTAGAATGCGGTCTGCCATGGGGACATTGCAACCCTTTGGAGTTTTTCTGCCCTTCTAGTAGCTTTTTTAGCTTGATATCTACCCCATCCTTCCTTTTCAATATCTTTTGCCATCTGCTGTTGCCTGTAGGCTTCATCAGCCCTCATCTTTTCCGCACGTCTTGCTCTAGTGAACGGTAACCAATTTTGCCTTTGCCAGAACCCGTAGCCTCCTTCTTTCTTTGGAAGAGCCAGCCTTTGCGCCTCTGTACTTGTTACAGTGTCTTTATATCTAGCATACCGTTTGCTCATTTTATATTGCTTCTTTTTTTCTTTTTCCTTTTTTCTTTGTTCCCTGCCAGATTTTGAGATGATTCTTATCCCTTTGGATGACTCTGCGATTTTTGCCAACCGTCCTTTTCTGCGCTTAATCTCATATCTTCCGCCTTTTTCTATTGCTTCATCCTTGGAAAGCCAGGGTTCTCGGTTAACATAATCTTTTTTTGAGCTGTCAGTTGTTGATTTAAAGGCCTTTTTTCCCTCCGTCTTTTTTCCACCTGGTTTTCCAGCTTCAATGCGCTCTTTCACAGTGTCAACATCATCTATTGCTCCACCTGCACCCCTCCATTTTTCAACGAAAGTTTTACTTGGTTTCCTTTTCTTTGTTTCCCAATAATCAATAGCATCTATGCGAAGTTCGTCTGATCTTATAGCGTCCTCTGCAGAAATTTTATTGGTTGCTACCATCTCAACAATTTCGTCGCTAGCAACTTTTTTGACAACATAATCTAATGCTTTATTAGATGGAGTCATTCCTATTGCTTCACCGATTTTTTTCTTAAAATCGGTTTCTAATTGACTTTTAGGAATTTTGCTCATTTTTTCATCCTTCTTCTTTTTATATCTTATAGGGGTGCCAGCAATTTCACTTACTGCAGCGCTGGCGTGACCTGCATTAGTCTCCCCTCTTTGAACCATTAATTGCCCTACTTGGGCAAGGGTACCTGGTTTGTCCCTTGCGATCTGCAGGACTTTAGCATCACTAATAGAATCGCTTATGTTCTGTGTTTTTCTAAAGTTGTTCAACACCTTTTGGATAGATGTGCTTTTTTTCACAAGTTTTTGTGCTTCTTTTTGCTCTTTTCTTTTATTTAACTCGAATTCCAAATGTTCCTTTGATTGATATTTGCGCCCTCTGAGGTCTTTATAAAATCCAGATAACCTGTTCGATTGGTTCAATGTCTTTTGTATGAAGGGTTTTTCCTCTACAACTTTTTCCCCCAGGACCGATTTGACCAATATATTTTTTTTCCCTGTCGCATCACTTTTTCC
>Ga0272441_10003695_pt1 | contig 28788 bp, 26 predicted proteins | sample SSMProp6N_FD_193582 | JGI IMG/M metagenome (GOLD analysis project Ga0272441, IMG submission 193582) | Marine sediment archaeal communities from Little Sippewissett salt marsh, Falmouth, MA, United States - SSM-Prop-6N | ecosystem: Environmental > Aquatic > Marine > Wetlands > Sediment ... | reverse complement strand
CACGGCGGTCACGGCGGTCACGGCGGTCACGGCGGTCACGGCGGTCACGGCGGTCACGGCGGTCACGGCGGTCACGGCGGTCACGGCGGTCACGGCGGTCACGGCGGTCACGGCGGTCACGGCGGTCACGGCGGTCGCTTCCGCGGTGGGGTAGGTTTTTCACCCCGTCTCGCCGGTATTCCAACCGTCCATGCGGGCACGCAGGTCGGCTCGCGCGCCGAGCTGGAGACGAATCGCACGGACGAGCGCTTGATCCACGGGGCGCCTCTCGAGCCGAGTCAGGGTTTTTCGGCGAATGCCGAGCAACGCGGTCAGCTCTTCTGGGCGGAGAGCGCCACGCGCTATCTCCAGGATGGCGCGACGGGCAGCGAGCACCTGTGGCGACGAGGTGCGCAGAGCGTCCAGCGCCGCGGCCGCCAGGGCTGCCTCTACGACGCCTTCCACGGGGCCGTCTGCAGCGCGCAGCTCGTCCACGCCGAGCCATTCGATGAGCTGCGCCCGCCGCAGCTGCGGCAGCCACTGCCGGAGATTGTCGAGCGTGTGCGCGCCGACCAGCCGAAGAACGAGGAGGTCGGGGAGGTTTGTGCCCTCGAGGGTCTGGTCGGGAGGGAGACCGTGGTGTCGCTGCTGAGTGAAGATGTAGCGGACGCTGTACCCAAGGTGTCGTTTGTCCCGGATGGGCTCGTGCGGTTAGTGCGTGAACCGCTGCGGCAGCCCCAGCCGCTGTTTGACGCTCGAGGTGATGCGTTGCACCAGGCGGCTGGCCGCGGCCTCGTCGCACAGGGCGTCGAGGTGAAGGTGGTTGCCCGCCAGCGAGGTGCATAAAAGCTTGTCCCTGCGACCCTGGTTGATCACGATTCGGGTGACCAGCCGTTGCCGCGTGGGCGTGGTGGCGATGACCGGGTCGTCAACCAACCGGATGCGGATGTGATGTCCCAACGGTGCCATGGCGCTCCTGCTCGATGGCTGTTGCCCGGGTTATCGTCCGCGGGGCCAGTCGGTTGCATATCTGGACCAAGGGGTGGCCATATCTGGGGGACCTTCGGCTGAAGGTGGCGGCGATGTGGCCATCAAACCGGGTATGGGTGGCCATATCTGGGGGACCTTCGGCTGAAGGTGGCGGCGATATGGCTCAGGGGGATGGAATGCGCGTCCTGAGTGGCATGCGCGTCGTGGGACGGAGGCGGAGGCCTGATGGGCGCTAGGCTGCGGCGTCGTTGGCGCTGGTGCTGGCTTCGGTGCGCGGGTCGGTGCGTGGGTCGGTGCGTGGGTCGGTGCGGAGGATGTTTTGTACGTTTGCCTGGGTGACGCCGAGGCGGTCCCAGGCGATGCCTTTGGCGCGGGGCACGTCGAAGTCGTGGCAGGAGAAGATGTCCATCATGAAGGCGCCTCGCTGGGGCCAGCAGTGGAGGGCGATGTGAGACGTGGTGATCTGGCAGACCACGGACCAGCCGCCGTCGTCGGCGTCGGTGGCGAGGGCCGCGGGAGAGTAGGGCACCCGGATGGCCGTGGGGCGCTGGAGGTACTCCATGTCCAGGGCCTCCACCAGATCGTCGAACAGGTTGCACAGCTTGTTGGGGTCGTCGAGGACTGCCGCGTCTTCGACATAGGCATCGATGATGAGATGTCGTCCGGAGATGCTCTTCATTCGGCTCTTACCTCAATTGTCGGCGTCCAGAACCCATTCTGCTTCGCCGTCCGCGTGGATCAACGGGGCGGCGACATGGTGGGTGAGGGCGATCCGACTCAGGGGATCCTCGACAGGATCCACGTCCAGTGTAGTCGGGCTCTTTTGCGTGCCTGTTTCCAGGGGTTCACCAGGTAACATGTGGACCTCTTACGGCACCATGCCGTATGAGCTGCCGCCATTGGGGCAATGGTGATATCAAAAAACGAAATTGAGCCAAAAATCAATATCAGACGACCGCCATGGTGTCGTTTTTCAAGCCGGATGACGGACCGTCACCGTGGTGGTGACTCCGCCCCTCACGTTGAACACGGCCCGCACCTCCATCCTCCGCGGCTCCAGGGCGGTCACGAGGTCGTCGAAGATTTGATTCGTGACGGACTCGTGGAAAGCGCCCGTGTCCCGGTAGGACCACAGATACAGCTTGAAGCTCTTGAGCTCCACACACAGGAGGTTTGGGACGTACGTCACGGTGATCGTTGCGAAATCAGGCTGGCCCGTCTTGGGGCACAGGCAGGTGAACTCAGGGCTGTCGATGTGGATTTCGTAGTCTCGTCCGGGGTTGGGATTGTCGAAGGTCTCGAGGTCGCGGTTCGGTGAAGTGGACATGTCGACTCCATGGGACGCGCGTACGGCGGCTTTGGTACAGTCTCACACCTGCCCACATGTGCGTGCAAAAAAGCGCCCGGCGCGAGAACTTTTTGCCCCCGAAGGCGTCAGTAACTCTGTTCGTCACCCGTTACTTGTTCGAGGGTCGGCAGGGAACATATTCCGACCCGGCTGGGTACGAGGGTCACACGCTCACGGAGGACGCCATGACAGACATCGACCGCCTCAACCGAATCACGAAACGCGCTCGCATCGTCTACCGTATCCGCCACGCTGTTGAGGGCGTCATCCTCGTGGGCATCGGCGCCGCCGCCATCGCGTTTCTCACGATGCTGGTGGTGGGGTTGGGCTATGCCGACACATCCATCTGGCAGTCGGTCCTGGCGGGGTGCGCCGGGGGTCTGGCCATCGGCGCCTTCATGGGTGTGATGCGTCCACTGAACGACGGCAAGGTCCTGCGCCGGCTGGATCACGACCACCACCTGGACAACGCCCTGGACACCGCCCGGGAGTTCCTCCAGCGCGAGAAGACACCCGAGAGCGACCTGCACATGGCGCACGTCAGGCAGTCCCTCGACCGCGCGGAGAGACTTCCCTTCTACCGCGCCCTGGCCTACGACCTCGGTCCCCACGCCCGCATCCTCGGCATCCTCTGCGCCTGCATCATCTCGGTCGCCCTGATCTAGCCTACGACCTCGGTCCCCACGCCCGCATCCTCGGCATCCTCTGCGCCTGCATCATCTCGGTCGCCCTGATCTAGCCTACGACCTCGGTCCCCACGCCCGCATCCTCGGCATCCTCTGCGCCTGCATCATCTCGGTCGCCTTGCTCTAGCCCGATGAGATGAAAACCGGACGTCAAGAACGCGCCACCGGGCACAGAGGCGGCCTAGCGTCGCGGAATCCGGTGTGACGGCATATGGTGAGCTGTCCCTGCGAGGGATCTGCATCCGGCGTGACGGGCGGGTTGCATTGCCCCGACGCATCTCCTAGTCTCGACTGAACAGGAGCACTGGGGTTCCATGTCGTCCATCAACCACCACACCCGCGAGATCAATGTCAAGATGGTCTACTACGGGCCGGGCCTGGGCGGGAAGACCACGTCGCTGCAGCACATCCACCGGTCCCTGCCGGACGAGAACCGCGGGGAGATGGTGTCGCTGGCCACGGCGGTGGATCGGACCCTCTTTTTCGACTTCCTGCCGGTCAAGCTCAAGAAGATCAGCGGTTTCACCATCCGGATGTCGCTGTACACGGTGCCGGGCCAGGTGCACTACAACGCCACCCGGAAGCTGGTGCTCCAGGGGGCCGACGGCGTGGTGTTCGTGGCCGACTCCCAGGAGGCGCGGCAGATCGCCAATGTCGAGAGCCTGCAGAACCTGGACGAGAACCTCCGGGGCCATGGCATGAACCCCGAGACCGTGCCCCTGGTGCTGCAGTACAACAAGCGCGACCTGCCGAACCTCATGGATTTGGACCAGCTCGACGCGGATCTGCGGCGGCGGGGCGAGCCGCGATTCGAGACCTGCGCTCTGGACGGCAGCGGGATCTTCACCTCCCTGAAGGCCATCACCCGCGAGGTGCTCAACGATCTCAAGGGCAAGGGCGTCTACAAGGACAAGCCCGAACAGCGACCGGCGCCGGAGTTCGACACCGCGCCGGTGGTGAGCCCGACCGTGGAGAGGACCCTGGTGCACGCCCTGCACACCCGCACGGACCTGCAGGCCTTCCGCGTCGAGGACGCCAAGCCCGCGGCGAGCCCCCGGGGGCTCACGATGTCGGAGCTGTGGGAGTCTGCCACGGACCGAGACCAGATCCTCGCCATGGAGGGGGACATCGAGCGGGGGGACTACGCTTCGGCCGTACGTCGGGCCGACGGCCTGCTTCGCGAGTACGTGGGTGTGGCTGGCAAGGAGGGCGCTCCCCTGGCCGAGGCGCTGCTCATGGTGGGGGTGTCTGGCGTCTTCTACGCGCGGCTTCGCCAGATCCTCGAGCGCACCGACCCCTCCAAGGGCGACGCGTTGTTTTGCCTGTTCTTCCTCACGGACGTGGAGCTGCGCATGAAGTCCGCGCCGTCCTCGGCCTGAGTGGGTGGCGGCGTGGTCGCTGCAGCGCTCATGGCTCCAGGCGCGCGATTCCGGCGTGGAGGAACTTCTTGAGGGTGCGGAGGGTGTCCAGCTCGGAAAGGGGCGTGGCCACCACCAGTGAGGCCACGTCCCAGCGCCCGTCCAGACGAGAGGCGAGGTACCGCTCCCGCGGGGTGAGATCCAGGTCTGCCAGGGCGTCGGGTGCGAGCGCCAGCACGGGCACCCGATGGGGCGGCACGAGCTGGTAGAGGCTCGCCAGGTGGGCACCTCGCAGCTCGCCAAGCAGCGTGCGCGCCTCGCGATTGTTGGGCTCCACGTTCAGCGCCGTGGCCAACACCTGTCGGGCCTCTTCGTGCTGGTGCTCTCCCAGCAGGATTCGCGCGTTGCGCAGGAGCATCTCCAAGGGCTCGTCCCGCGTCGCGTCGGCGGGCATGGAGGACTGCTCGTCGATGGCCACGAGCCCGGACTGGTAGGCCTCGTAGAGCAGCTTGTGCACGAAGAAGCGGCTCCGACCCACGCGCAGGGTCAGCTCTCCCACCGAGAGGAGGCCCCCGGCGCGGTGGAGCTCCTTCCAAACACGGTTGTCCGATGTCCCTTCCAGTGCGTGCACAATGACGTAGGGGTTGGGGAAGACGGCCTGGATCCGCTGCCACTCGTCGAGCTGGCGCATGGCGTCCATCAGCAGCTGCTGGGTGGAGATGGGGTGTTCCAGCAGGTTCTCCGCGGGGAACTCCGTGGGGAAGAGCAGCTGGTGGGAGGAGGCCGCGTGGGAGAAGAGGAAGCTCCCATCCTCGTGCAGAAACAGATCCAGGGCGTAGTCGAAGATGTGCTCCATCTGGTAGCGACCCACGTCGTCGGCGTCCAGGGCGCCGCTTTGGACGAGGACATCCACGACGGTGCGGTCGCCTTCGCTGCGACGGAGGGCATGCGCGAGCTGCTCCTCGTCGATGACCCCCCGGGCCACCAGGGTCTGGCCCAGATCCAGGCGCAGGGGATCCTCCGTGCCCACGGCCACCACCTCGCCCTGCTCGAAGATCAGGTGGGTGTCCTCCAGGTCCACTGACAGGGTCAGGGTGCCCGATTGGCTGGTGGCGTGGATCCACTGGATCACGTCTGTGAGCTGCATGGTTTCGAAGGTACCCGAGAGCGGCATGCGATCCTCCAGGGGCCACGATACCCAATGTCGGCGGTTTTCTGAAGTGCCGGCGGCCTGAAGTGCCGGCGGCCTGAAGTGCCGGCGGTCTGGTCAAAGGAGATGCTTGGGCAGTCCGGGCCTGGGTTTGGCCGGTGGGGTGGTGACGGCGCCGGGATCGGCGCGGCCGCGCCGATCCGGTCGGGCCGGTCGGGCCGGGGCCGCTTGGCCCGGTCTTCGCACCTCTGTGGTGAGCCGTGCCCCGAGACGTTCCCGCGCACGCTGGAGCTCCCACCGGGCCTGGAGCTGCATCCAGAACAGGGGGTCGTTGTCGAAGTATCGCCCCAGCCGCAGGGCCGTGTCGGCGGTGATGCCCCGCTTGCCGTGGACGATCTCGTTGATTCGCCGAGGCGGTACGCTCGTGTCAACAGCGACGCGGTACTGGCTCAAGGACCGGGCAGCAAGGAACTTTTCCGCAAGGATTTTACCGGGATGCTGGATCTGGTTGGATTGGGGCATCGTTTCACCTCGCCATTTAATAACGGAAAAAGATATTAACGTCAAACATTATTACCGTTGAGCGACTGCGGTCTCCGAGGGGCTCCCGGCGGAGCGCCGGGGAGGTGCCTGATTGTTGTGCAGCCTGCCCAAAATTGTCACTCTACCGCCGAGAATCGTCACCGAACCGGGGGATCATCTTCGCCTTGACCAGCGGCGTTCTTGTGATCTCGGGAGGTTGGCTTTCTTTGGCCTTGTTTTGATCTGGCAGCAAAGTTGCAGTAGTTTGCGGCCTACAGAGATATGCTCATTGGCACGCGGTCGTTGAGGAGACCCCCACGTCATGCGAGGACCCCAAGTTAGAGACGGCGGTTTCACACTCCTTGAGCTCATGATCGTGGTGGCGATCATCGGCATCATGTCGGCGGTGGCCGTGCCGGCGTTCATGAAGTACCTCAAGCGCGCCCGCGTCACCGAGGCCGCTCCCAACCTCAAGAAGATCTTTGACGGCGCCAAGGGGTACTATGAGCGTGGAGCGGTGGTGGATCGGGTCGGCGTCGTCCAGGCGCACACCTTCCCCTCCAGCGTCGGCATCACGCCCGCGGCGTCGTGCTGTGGGCAGCCGGCCGACAAGTGCACCGACTCCCCGTGGATTGACCGCACCTGGCAGGCGATGGGGTTCGAGATCTCCGATCCCCACTATTTCCGTTACCGGTTCGAGTCGTCCGGCGTGGGCACCAGCTCCGCGTTCACCGCCGGCGCTCACGCCGACCTGGACTGCGACGGCGACACGTCCACCTACGAGCGCACGGCCACCGTCAACGACGACAACAACGTCGTGGGCGCCGCGTCCCTGTACATCGAGGACAGCATCGAGTAGTGGCTGGCGTCATCTGGCGCCGAGCAGCTCGTGGCAGGCGTCATCTGGCGCCGACCACCACCGGGCAAGCGCGAAGGGGGAGCGGCGGCCGGCCGAGCTGACCGTGTGGGTTGTCGCCCCAGCAGCGGACGGCGCCTCGGGCGTCCAGGGCGCAGGTAAAGCGCGACCCCAGCCAGGCATGGGTGACGTTGCGCAGCCCGGGTACGAGCGTGGGCTTGGAGGGGCCCTGGCCCTGTCGATGGGCGGACACCCAGCGGCCCCAGCACCAGAGCGCTCCGCGTGCGGTCCGGGCGCAGGTGTGATGGGTGCCTGCGTAGATCGCGGTGGCCCTCGGCAGCCCGGGGACGCTGCGCGGGGTCGCGCTCAGGCGCGGCGTGGTCGTGCCGAGCTGGCCGCGTCGGTTGTCGCCCCAGCAGTGGGCGACCCCGTCGGTCGTGACCGCGCAGCTGTGCCCGAACCCGGCCGCGACGGATCGGGCCGCGCCAAGTCCCTTGACCCGGACCGGCCGCCCGTGGGCTTTCCGGGAGCCGTCGCCGAGGTTGCCCCAGCGGTTGTGCCCCCAGCACCAGACGGTCCCGTCCCGGCGGATGGCGCAGGTGTGGTTCCAGCCCGTGTCCATTGTGATCGCCTCGCGAAAGACCTCCCGGGTGATCGGCGGGTCGGCGCGCTTGCGATGGTCGTCCGAGGGCCCGCCGACCGGGATCCCTCCGACCGGCGGCTGGTGGAACCGCCCCCCCCAGCATCGGACCGTTCGGTCGCGCTCGAGCGCGCAGGCGTGGTCGTACCCCACCGAGACTCGGGTCGCCCCCTGGAGCCCGTGCACCGGTCGGGGCTCGGGGCCCTGGTGCTGTCCCCGGGGGCGGCCGAGGATGTGGTTGGTGCTGTCTCCCCAGCACCAGACCGTACGGTCGCGCTTGAGCGCGCAGGTGGCGCTGCCAAAGGAGGCCAGGGCGACGGCACCGCGGACGCCGGACACCCGGCGCGGCGTGAGGCGATCCCGTCGAGCGGAGCCGTCGGGGCTCACCAGGAAGTGGCGGCCCCAGCACCAGACGTCGCCGTTGCGACGGATGGCGCAGGCGTGCCACTGTCCAGCGGCGCCGTGCCGTGCGTCCTCCAGGGTGGGCACGGCGCCGCTCGGGGTGCGCCAGCGCGTGGGGGCGCCCTGGCCCAGCTGCCCGGCGGTGTCGTCGCCCCAACACCAGATCCGGCCGCGCCGGGTGAGACCACAGGCGTGGTAGGAGCCCACCGAGAGCTGGGTCACCTTCGGGATCCCCGGGACGAGGGCCGGCGTGGTCCGCCTGCGGAGGGTGGAGTCGCCCAGCTGCCCCTTGGCATTGTCGCCCCAGCAGCGCACCCTGCCCCCCGTGTCCAGGACGCATCGGTGCTCCGAGCCGAATCGCAGCCCCGCCGCGTGGCCGGTTCCCTTGACCTGCCGCCGCGGCGCGGTGTGGGCGCCCGCGGTTTTCCACTGGACCACGCGGCCGTCACGGGTGCGCGCCCAGGTGGTCGGCGTGCCCAGGACCAGTGAGATCACGTCCTTCACCCCGGCCAGGGGTCTCGGACGCAGGATGGGAGACGGTGTCGGCCCGGCCCGAGCCCCCGGGTCCCCGAGATCGGCCCCCGGCCTGCCGCCCGCGGCGGGAGGTCCGGGCTTGGGCCGGCCCATCAGCCCCCAGCACCAAACGGCGCCGCGGCGGGTGAGGGCGCAGGTGGTTTTGCTGCCGCACACCACCCCCGCGGCCAGAGGCAACCCCGGGACCCGCACGGGCCGGGCGGTTCGCTGCCGCGATCCGTTGCCCAGCTGACCCTGACCGTTGGCACCCCAGCACCAGACGAGCCCACCGCTGTCGACAGCGCAGAAGTGGTTCACGCCGCTGTCGAAGTCCACGATCTTCGGCAGGCCGGCGAGCCTTCGAGGCACGGCCAGCGAGGCTCGACGCCTGGAGCCCCACTGGCCCTGCCAGCACCAGAGGTTGCCGGGGCGCGTGCGGGCGCAGCTCGCGCTGCCGATTCGGTAGTCGAGCACCGGCTCGCCGATGTCCACCCGGCGCGGTCGCGCATAGGGTAGAACCTCGGCCCGGGTGACCTCCCCCGTCTTCACGGTCCCCCAACCCCACAGGTCGCCCTTGGTGGTGAGCGCGAACGTGCGGCGGTAGCCCGCGGCGACCAGCGCGGCATCGGTGACGCCCCGCACGCGAGTCGGCCGGTCGCGATCCGTCAGGGTCCCGTCGCCGACCTGCCCCCGGCGGTTGGCTCCCCAGCACCACACGCTGCGGTCCTGGGCGATGGCGCAGGTGTGATCGATTCCCGCGGAAACAGACCGCCAGCGGGTGGGCGGTGGCGGGCGCGTGGCCGCGAGCGGGTCGGGGGCCGCTGGCACCTGGCGCGGACAGCCGGAAGGGGCGAGCGCGAGGGAGAGCATCAGGGCGAGCACGAGGGTGGGCGCCCGCACCATCGTGCCGAGCGCGTCCAGCTCCCATGGATTGCGCTGTCTCATGCCCGATTCTTTGCATCAAAGGGAAGGCGTCGCAAGGGGACGCGCTGCGGCTTGATTTCCCGACTGCCGCTGGTACTCTTTCCATCATGAGCGACGACCAGGCACCCGAGGGCGAGTCCCCGGCCGCGCCCCCCGGCATCTTCGCCGCCATTGACGAGGAGAACCCGCCTGTCCTGAACCCGGAGGTAGGTCAGATCTTGGCGGGGATCAAGCTGGTGGACAAGCTGGGCGAGGGGGCCATGGCCACGGTCTTCCGGGCGGAGGTCGCCGACACGGGCGAGCCCCTGGCGGTGAAGGTCCTCAGGGCCGAGCTCTGCCAGAACATCGACGCCATGCGTCGCTTCGACAAGGAGGCGCTGGTGGTCCAGGCCGCGCGCCACCCCAACCTCGTCGAGATCACCGACGTCCTGCACCCGGAGGGGTTCCCGCCGGTGCTGGTCATGGAGCTGCTGGAGGGCGGTGATCTACACGATGGCGTGAAGCGCAAGGAGCGGTTCACCGCCGAGGAGGCCATCCCCGTCGCGCTGCAGCTCTGCGGCGCCCTGGGCGCCATGCACGGCATCGGAATCGTGCATCGGGACCTCAAGCCGGAGAACGTTTTTTTGGTGGGGGGCGCCGACGGCTTCCCCATCGTGAAGCTGCTGGACTTCGGGCTGGTGAAGTTTCTCTACGGCGGGGACGCCTTCATCCACACCCGGCCCGACGCCACCATCGGCACCCCGGCCTTCATGGCGCCGGAGCAGTTCGACAGCCCGGAGGTGGACAACACCGCGGACATCTACGCCCTGGGGGCGATCCTGTATGAGATGTTGACCGGCCGTCCGCCGTTTTTGGCCGCCACGCCGGCCGAAGGGTACAAAAAAATAATGTCCGAGGACCCGCTGCCGCCGTCGGAGCGGGTCGAGGACCCAGCGGCGGCTGGCATCACGCCGGCCCTGGACGCGGTGGTCCTGCGCTGCCTGGCGCGCAGGCCCGAGCACCGGATCCAGGATTGTCAGGAGCTGTCGGACCTGCTGTCAGCCTGTCTCGAGGGGGGCGACGTGGCGCTCCCGGACGTGCCCAGCGAGCGAAGCAAGCTCGTGCCCATCCTCATCGGCGCTGCGCTGGTGCTCGTCGTGCTGGGTGGGCTCATGATTCTGGCCTGGACGTCCTGAGCTAGGACCAGGCCCGTTCGAGGATCGCCAGTGCGTCGGCCTCGGTGACGTCCTCGGGGTTGACCGTGACCGCGCCGTCGTTGATGGCCGCCGCGGCGATCGACTGCAGCTTGTCCCGCTCCACGCCGGCCTGTTGCAGGGTCACCGGCAGGCCGCAGAGGTCGTGCAGGTGCGCAGTGAGGTCCCGCACGGCCTGGATTGCCGCTTCGGCCTGCCCGCGCTTGGACACCGGCAGCGGCGTGACCCCGAGCAGGGGCGCGAGACCCGCGATGACGTCTCCTGCCTTGGCCAGGTTGTTCTCCATACCCCAGGGCAGGAAGATGGCGTTGGCCACGCCGTGGGGCACGTGGCAGACGCTGCCTGCGGCGTGGGCGAGGGAGTGGACGACCCCCACCATGGAGTTGGAAAATGCCATGCCCGCGATCATGGCACCGTTGGCCATGGCGAGGCGTCCCTGGGCGGAGGAGCCGTCCTTCACCACGCCGACCAGGTGCTCGATGATGAGCCGGATGGCCGCTTCAGCATAGGCGTCTGACACGGGATTCTTGCCCAGGCAGTAGTAGGCCTCCACGGCGTGGGTGAGGGCGTCCATGCCAGTGGCCGCTGTGATGCGGGGTGGCATGGTGAGGGTCATCACCGGGTCCAGCACGGCCACGTGAGGGAAGAGCCGATTGTCCATGAAGGGCATCTTCACGCCCGTGTCGGCGTTGGTGATCACCGCCGCGGAGGTCACCTCCGAGCCGGTGCCCGACGTGGTGGGGACCACGATGAGCGGCGCCGCCGGTCGGGTGAGTCGGTCCACGCCCTGGAAGCGCATGAGGTCGTCGTGGCCCTCGGAGACGAGGATGTTGACGCCCTTGGCCGTGTCGATGGGGCTGCCGCCGCCCACCGCGAGGAGGCAGTCGCACTGGTCGCGCCGGTACTGCGCGGCGATCTCGTTTACCGCCCGGTGGCTGGAGTCGGCCGGGGTCTGATCGTAGACGGCGGCGATTTCGCAGCCCGACCCGGCGAAGACCGCCTGGACCTTGTCCAGGAGCCCCGCGTCGGCTACGCCCTGGTCGGACACGACGCAGGCCCGGCGAGCGTCCAGCTGCTGCATCTCGTAGGGGATGTTGGGCAGCGACGTCTTGCCGCAGAGGATCTTCACGGGACAGTAGAACTCGTAGTAGCTCGGGAACATCAGCGCACTCCTGGGTCTATCGGACGAAAGTCGACAGCAGCTGCGGTGTCAGCGTCACAAGGACCCGCGCCTTGATGAGCAGCTCCGCAGGGGTGAGCCGCGGCGGATTCTTGCAGGTGTTGGCCAGGATGAGCCCCGGCAAGAGAAACTTCTGCACGATCCCCATGGCCCGCATGGCCTGCATGGCGTGGGTGATGTTGCCGTGGACCACGACCCGTTTCTGGATGGACGCCGTGTGCGCGCCCATCTGCCCGGTGAGCGTCATCACCGCCGACTCCATGTTCTTGAAGATCATGGCCACGTCGGGGTTCTTTTGCACCATGCCCAAAAAGCGGATGCGGCCGGACTCGTGCCGAAAGGTCATGTGGGGCCCGGCGGGCAGGACGCCCATGCACACGGTGCGCCCCTCGTCCCAACGGGTGAGCTCCGCGGCGAGGTCCGGGCTGTGCATCGAAACGAGCTCGAAGGTGGCGCCCAGGGCGCGCAGGGCGGTGGACACCAGGGCGGACTGAGCACGGTAGCGGACCAGCGCGGGATCGATGCCAACACTCTTGAGCTGCTGCTTCATGGGTTGCCTCGTGGGTTGCGTTGGCTCGCCGCGGGCTTCGAACGCCCGACCAGTGTGAACAGTAGCACGAGCCCGCAGCCGGGCTCAATCGCCGCCGCGCTTGTGGGGAGCGAAAAGAGGATGGGAGGAGTCCGGGCGCCCGGCGCGTATACGAAACGTGGGCTGCGCCGATGACTTGCGCTGAGGTCACCGGGCGCATTAGGCTGGTTTCCGGGTGGCCCGGACCGGTCCGGTCCAGACCGGAGCACAGTCATGTACCGACACCTTCTGTTCGCCATGTCTCTCTTTGCGCTCATGGGGTGCGGACCCCCAGAGGAAGGCCCGGGTCCGAGCCCCTATGAGCGGGACGACGTCCTGCGTCTGAACCACGTGCAGGCCAAGGGCACCCACAACAGCTACCACCTCGAGCCGGCCAACCCACTGGACGACTCCCATCTGTACTCCCACGCGAGCCTCGATGCGCAGCTGTCGGACCACGGCGTGCGGCAATTCGAGCTGGACCTGCACTACCGCGAGGACGTGGGCTTCGAGGTGTTTCACCTCCCCCTGATCGACGACCTCACGACGTGCCAGCGGTTCGTCGAGTGTCTGGCGCTGGTGGAGGCGTGGTCCGACGCCAACCCCTGGCACCTTCCGATCCTGATCTGGCTGGAGCCCAAGGACGACGCGGACATCCTCGACGAGACCTTGCTGGGGTTCCTCGACCGGTACGATGAGCTGGAGGAGGAGATCCTGTCGGTGTTTTCCCGGCCGCGGATCCTGACGCCCGACGAGGTGCGGGGGGGGCACGAGGATCTGCCCGCGGCGCTGGCCGCGGCGGGTTGGCCCACCCTGGGCGCCCTCCGCGGGCGGGTGATCTTCTCGCTGCTCGACTCGGGGAGCCACCGCGACAGCTACACGGCCGCGGCGCCGAACCTGGCGGACCGGCTGATGTTCGTAGCGGCCTCGAGCCCCACCGATCCCTTCGCCGCGATGTTCAAGATCAACGACGCCCGGGGTGAGGCGGACCGGGTGCGCGACCTGGTGACCGACGGCTTCATCGTGACGAGCAATGTCGACGGCGCGTCGGGTGACGCCACCGACAACGCCGCGAAGCTCGACGCCTCCCTGGCGGCGGGCGTACACTACGGCAGCTCGGACTACCCGACGCCCGTGGACGGCTACGCCTACTGGTTCGACCTGCCGGGCGGCAACCCGGCGCGGTGCAACCCCGTCTATCCGGTGACCGCCTGCGCCCCGGAGGACATCGAAGACCTGGACTGAACAAAAAGCACGAGGAGTACAAATGCGAACCATGAACCACATCTTGACGTCGCTGGGCTGCCTGGCGGCAGGTTGTGCGCTCGCGGCCGGCGGCTGCGGCAAGGGTGACAAGGGTGACAAGTCGAAATCCAAGGGCAGCGCGCCCATGGGCTCGGTGATGGGAGGCGGTATGTCCACTGGCATGGGCGGATTGGCGCCGGGAGCGAGGCGACCGGGCGTGCGACCACGCGTTGCCGTCACGCCCGGGGGTCGCGCCGGCGTGGAGGTGTGGTCGCCCAGGTGGCCCAAGGAGCTGAGGCCCCTGTACAAGAAATTCGTCAAGGCCGCCAAGGGAAAGGACTACAAGGCGGCGCTGGTGGCCCTCGACGAGATGAAGAAGAAGCAGCCGCACGTGTTGGACGTCGACTACAAGCTGGCCTACATCAAGGCGCTGGCCGGCGACGCCAAGGGCGCCCTCGCCCACCTGCGCCTGCTGCTGTACGCGAACTACCCCAAGTACAGGTTCAAGGTGGCCACGGACAAGGATCTCGACTCGCTCAAGAAGGCGCCCCACAACAGCTCGTTGGACAAGCTCATCGAGGCGGCCCGGGTGGACCACGTCGCGGCCTGGAAGAAGGCGGCGTTCTTTGTCGGCGCCAACCTGCGGGCCTTCAAGCACAAGCGGTCCATCCGCGGCAACCAGGAGATCTTCGGCTACGTGCCCGAGACCGGACGGTACGTGGGCGTGACCTACGTGGGCGCCGCCAACGCCATGGGCTACCTGGTCACGCCGGACCGTCAGGCGCTGATCTACGTCGCCGCGTCGAAGTTCGTCAGCGACGAAGGGGACCCCGCCTTCGCGGACGTGGAGGTCCACGCGCTCAGCCTCACCACGGGCAAGCGGCTCAAGGTCTGGACCCACAAGTCGCACCCCGGCGGCGGCCACCACGGCCAGGTCCAGGCGGCCGACGCTGCCAAGCCCCGGGCGGCCGACGGTGCCAAGCCCCGGGAGGTGAAGCCGGGGGATCCCGGGGTGGTGGACATCAAGGTCGACCAGCTCAGGTCGGGCGCCTACCGGCTGGTCATGACGCAATCATCTACAGGGGACGCGGCGAACGCCAGTCAGACCTGGACTTTCAAGGTGACCGGAGACGCGGTGACGGACGTCGCCCCCAAGGACAGGGATCGTGTGGTCAACCACCTGCGCGTGCGCATGTGCGGCGCCAAGGCCAGGCGGCGCTCTTGGGCCCGGAAGATCAAGAAGGACGGTGACACCTTCGACGTCGGTGGCAAGGCGGTGAAGTTCGCCTGCGCCGGCCTGGTCTGGCGTTCGCCGGACTCGGCGACGGTGGTGTTTCAGCCCTACCGCTACTGCCGCAAACACGCCTCCAAGCTCGACGGGCTCTACGTGGTGGACGCGGCCGGCAAGTTCACTCAGGTTTCGCCCAACCACGACGCCTGGGACATCAAGTGGACCGGAAACCGCCACGCCCTGGTGCAGTTCGGCGGGCAGGTGGGGCACGTGGACGTGCAGAAGCCGAGCTTCAAGCTCCTCGCCCCCCCCGCCGCCCACCTCCGCGCCTTCGGCCCCCGCGCCATCAAGAAGTGCCCCGATTGATCGTCAGCTCTCGCCGCCCCTGACCTGTCATCTTTCCTCCATGCCTGCCCTCCGGCCGGAAGGCCCCTTGGGGTGCCATTCACCTTCCGTAGGCTGCCAAAGTCGAATAGGATTGGGGCTGATGGGAACCGGAGGATGAGGCATGTCTGGATCAGGAATGTGGGTACGCTCGAGGGCGCTGATGGTCGTGTGGTCCGTTGGGGTTGCGTCGGCCCTCGGGGCCGCGGCCGGCTGTGGTGACGACGTCGGCGGGACGAACGACACGAGCGATGGCGCCGTCACGCAGCACGACGCGGCGCCCGGCAGCGACGCGGTGGTGGACCTGTGCGACGGCGTTGACTGCTCGGGGCACGGGACCTGCGTCGTCACCGCCGGCAGCGCAGGTTGCGACTGCGAGCCCGGGTACCACGCCGAGGGGGTGAGCTGCGTGGCGGACTCGGTGGACTGCAGCGAGCCGGCGGTGCTCTGCGTGGACGACACCCCCGGCCCTGACCAGGAGTTCGCCACCATTCAGGAGGCCGCCGACGTGGTGGCGCCCGGTGAGGTCGTCCTCGTCTTCGACGGGTCCTACGCCGGCTTCGAGCTCTCGACGTCCGGCACCCAGCCCGATCGCGTCACCGTCCGCGCCCTGGGGACCGGCGCGGTGATCGACGCCGACGGCCCGAATGGCTATGGGGTCTGGCTGCGAAATGTCAGCTACGTGACCATCGAGGGGCTGCGCATCGTCGGGGTGAGTGATCGGGGCGTGGCCCATCGCGAGGCGAGCCCCACCGATCCGTCGCTGGGGCTGATCATCCGGGGCAACACCGTCCAGGACGCCGGGCGGGAGGGGATGTACCTGTCCGAGGTGGCCGACTCCCTCATCGAGGGCAACACCATCTCCGGCAGCGGCACCTCGGGCGCCGATCGGACCCACGGGATCTACCTCGCCAACGCCGGCAGCGATGGGACGATCCTGCGCGGCAACCACATCTGGGGCAGCGGCACGGCGGGGATCCACTTCAACGGGGACCTGTCCATCGGCGGCGACGGCATCATCAGCGGCCTGGTCGTCGAGGAGAACGTCATCCACGACAACGGCCAGAACGGCCTGAACATGGACGGCGTCCAGGACTCCCTCGTGCGAAACAACCTCATCTACGGCAACGTCAGCAACGGCCTGCGAGCCTACGCCATCGACGGGGCCGAAGGCCCGCAGGGGCTGGTGATCGTCAACAACACCTTCCACGTGCCGGCGGGCGCCGGGTGGTGTGTCCGCATCACCGAGGATCTGGGCGGCAGCGTCGTGTTCAACAACATCCTCATGAACGACGGCGACAACGGAAGCATCGCCCTGGACAACACCGCCGGCTTTGCCAGCGCCGCAAACGCCGTGGTGGACACCTTCACGCCCGACCGCGACGACACCTACCTCACCCTCGCCGGGTGGCAGGGCCTCGGCTACGGCGCTGGCTCCTTCGTCACGACGCCCGCCGCCCTCTTCGTCAACGCCGCGTCAGGGGACTACACCCTGGTCCCGGGCGCCCCCGCCGTGAACGCCGGCCTCACCACCTTCTCCTCCCAACCAGCGCCCACCACCGACCTGGCCGGCACGGCCCGCGACGCCACCCCCGACATGGGCGCCTACGAAGGCACCTGAGCCCCACCGCGCTTCTGTCGCCCCAGCGAGTCGCGCAAGCACGAGATCAACGATTGCACATCTTCACGCAGTGCAGTCGCCCGCGGTTGCCGTACAGGAGCTCAGCCACGAATGCACAGTTCCCGATGACAGCGACGTCCCGTGCCCAATACGGTGGACGATACGCATCGATCACGACAGGGTTTGTCGGATCCTCGAGGTCGAGGGTAACATGACCCTCTGCGTCGGCGGTGGCGCTGGTCGCGGTGGGCGGCGTCGCGAAGGTCACGCAGTTTGGCTGGTAGCCGACGAGCGGGTCGCCCGGCGCCGGCGCCGGAGGCGGCGGCGGCGGCGAGTACGGCGGAATCGGTGGTGGCGGCACAACGGGCTGGGCCCCGACAACGAGCTTCCCGGAGATCGTAATCCCCGCGCCCGTCCCCCCGTCGAGCGACGCGACTTCGGCAGTGCCACAACCCATCGTGAAGGCGAGGCACAGGGCACAGATGGCGGAGCGCATGCGATTCTCCTGTACACCTGGATTTCCCATATGGCCTTCTCTCTATCCAGAAAACGGCCTTTCGGGTGAAGAAATCACCGCTTCCGTAGTGTTAGATGCACAATCCGACCGCCAGGAGTGCGGTGCGGGGGCTGGACGCCAAGGATGGTGTCCGGACGTCGGGGACTGCCCAGACGCCGGGGTCTGTCCGGACCCCGGGGATGCCAATCAGACGGGGTCTTGAGGCGGCTGGCTTGCGTCGAGGGTGGGGTAGTCGGTGTAGCCCTGGTCTCCGGGCGTGTAGAAGGTGTCCGGGGAGGCGGCGGCCAGGGGGGCGCCCGAGGTGAAGCGGGCCAGGAGGTCGGGGTTGGCGATGTAGGGGCGCCCAAAGGCGATGAGGTCGCCCTGGTTGGCCGCCAGCGCCGCGGTCGCGCTCTGTTGGTCGTAGCCGCCGCTGAGGATGAGGGTGCCGTCGAAGGCTTTGCGCATCCGCGCCTTGATCTCGTCTCCGACCGTGGGCGCGCCCATGGAGGAGTGATCCACGATGTGGAGGTAGGCCAGGTCCAGGTGACCGAGGAGTCGGGCGATCTCGGTGAAGGCGTCCTCCCACCCCTCGTAGACCGCGACGTCGTTGAAGGCGCCGCCCGGTGAGAGTCGGATCCCCACCCGGCTCGCGCCGATGGCGTCGCTCACGCTGCGAGCGACCTCGACGGCGAATCGCGCGCGGTTTTTCACGGTGCCACCATAGGAGTCGGTGCGCTGGTTGGTGCCCGGGTTGAGGAACTGGTCGATGAGGTAGCCGTTGGCGCCGTGCAGCTCCACGCCGTCGAACCCAGCCCGGATGGCGTTTCTGGCGGCCTGGGTGTACTCCTCCACCGCCGCGGCGATGTCCTCGGCGGTCATTTCGCGGGGCTCGGGGTGCGGGCGCGCCCCTTGGAGGTCGGTGAACATCTCCCCGGCCGCGGTGATGGCCGAGGGCGCCAGGATCTCGGCGTCGTCCGCCATGTTGGCCGGGTGGGCGATCCGTCCCACGTGCATGAGCTGGGCGAAGATGAGCCCGCCCTGGTCGTGGACCGCGGCGGTGACCTTCTGCCAGCCGTTCACCTGGTCGTCACGCCAGAGCCCGGGGATGCGGGGATAGCCCGATCCGTTGGCGGACGGGGCCGTGCCCTCGGTGATGATCAGCCCGGCGTTGGCCCGCTGACCATAGTATTGCACCATGAGCTCGTTGGGCGTCCCGTCGATCGCCCGGCTTCGGGTCATGGGAGCCATGACGATTCGGTTCTTGAGTTGAATGGTCCCCACCTGGTATTCGGAAAAGAGATCATTTGTCATGATGAAGGTGCCTCGCTGTGAAGTTTTTAAATCCTATAAAACTGCTAGGTAATGTGGGTCGGCCTCCGGAATACGCAAGGGGGACTCTGGGAGAGGGGTGGACCGGGACCCGCTGATAGGCGATCCGGGGGGCGTTTTCCACCAGGGGCTTTCAGCGTGTGTTATCCTAATACTGTAGCGAGTCTGTGGGAGGCATCATGAGCTGCTTGCGACCAGTCTGGTGTTTGAGCATTGTGTGCGGCCTGGGCGGCCTGTGCGGCCTGGGCGGCCTGGCGGCCTGCAGTGGAACCCCCATCTCCGGGCCGGGGTGCGGCGACGGGGTTGTGACGGGAAACGAGCAGTGCGACGGTGAGGACGTCGGCGGGTGGACCTGCTGGACCGCCGCGGCCCAGGACCATGGCACGCTTGGGTGCGCCGAGGACTGCACCTTCGACACCTCGGATTGCCACACCTGTGGAAATGGAACGGTCGAAGGGTCTGAGCCCTGTGACGGCAGTGACCTGGGGGGAGCCACCTGCGAGTCGCTGGGATACGTTGGAGGGGAGGTGGGCTGCACCCCGGAGTGTGAGCTCGACACCTGGGGTTGCGTGGGTCCACCTACCTGCGGCAACGGCACGCTGGATGACGGCGAGCAGTGCGAGGGGGCCAACCTGGGGGGCGCAACCTGCGAATCCCTGGGCCTCGCCGGACCCGGCCTGGTCTGCAGCTCGCTGTGCGTCCTGGATGAAAGTGGCTGTCTGCCCATCGTGTGCGCTGAGCGGTCGGCGACCAATCCCCACGGTCGCCCGCCGGTGCAGCTGTTCGTGCATCCGACCCGGGACGTGCAGATCGCCGTCCACGCCGACGCCACCGTCCAGGACATGGGGCCAGTCGCCCCCTCACCTCAAGAGGCGGCCGTGGGCTTCGATCTGGTGCAGCCCGACCACGCCATCGCCGGCTTCATGATCATGCGGCCGTCCGCCGCCAGCTCCGTCGAGCCAGAAGCCCTCGACGTGGCTCAGACCTTGTTGGGGCTCTACGGGGGCATCGTGGAGCCAGCCCAGACGCTCGGCGCCCTGCGAACCAGCCACGATGGATTCCCCAATGCAGTCCTGATCACGCTCCACGTGTTTCCGCCGGCGCAGGACCTGGGCACCGTGCGCAACGCCGCTGTGGCTGCGCTGGTGGGCAGACCGGAATCCGAGCTCACCCTCCCGGCAAGCCTGGGGTACATGGGGTCCAACCTCATCATCCAGGTCACGACCCAAGTCCGCGGCGGCGCCGTCATCGTCATGGGCGCCGTGGCCACGATCGAGGACCACCAGCAGATCGAGGCGGCGCGCAGGCACCTCGAAGACGCAGCCAATGGCACCGGGCTCGCCCAGGCCGCTGCCCAGACCGAGGCGGACTGCGTCACCACCAGCCTGGCCTCGGTCCCCATGGCCGACATCATCTGGGTGGTGGACGAGTCGGGCTCCATGTACACCGAGCAGCTGAGCCTCTCCGCCAGCACCGCCGGGATGTTCGGCGTGGCCACCGGCGCCGGGCTGGACTTTCGCATGGGGGTCGTCAACGTGCACATCGCCAACGAGGGCGTGTTCTGCACGGGCGAGGGCCAGTCCGGCGACTTCTTCCTCACGCCGGCGAACCTGTCGCAGCTCCAGGCCTGCGTCCTGGAGCCCTGGGGCGCTCTGCAGTCGACGGGCGGCACCGAGCACGGCATCACCCAGGGCTACAACGCCGTCGTGAACCACCTGCCGCGGGCCGACGCTCCCAACCGCATCCGGCCCGACGCCCACCTGGTCCTCGTCTACTTCTCCGACGAGGCCGCCCAGGAGGTCCAGGACACCTGTGGCTACTCGCCGCCCTGGGACCCGGCCTGCATCCAGACCGAGATCCAGCCGACGCTCGACCTGCTCTTTGGGGTGTCCAACCCCGAGGCAGAGGGCATCGCCCACGCCGTCGTGGGCCCCCCGCCCTGGGGCTGCTCCACCGCCGAGCTGGGCGGCGGCTACATCGAGATCGCCAACCTCACCGGCGGCCAGGTTCACAACCTGTGTCAGACCAATCTCGACGAGACCGCGCAGCGCATCATCGAGGACGTCATCGGCCTCGCCTCGCCCATTGTCTTGCCCGCCCGTCCCATCAGCGTCACCCTCGCGCTGGCCTTGGAGGACAAGGCCGCGCAGCCCTCCGACCTGACACCCCTGCCGCGGTCTCGGACCAACGGCTTCGAGTACGACGCCATCCACAACACCATCATCTTCTTGGGCCAGGACTTCTCCCAAGTCCCGTACGAGGTCGTCATCTCCTACCGGCGCTGGATTTCCAACTGAGCACGATACCAGCCGATCGGTGGTGGGCCAGCGCTCAGCGGCCGCCGGGGAGCATGTGGATGACGACCGGGGCGACGAGGTGCTGGTTGAAGGCGCGGACCGCCTCGCCCATGCCGCGGGGGAAGGCCCGGAGAACCACGTCGAAGTGGCCGCGATCGGACTCGACGGCCTGGATCTTCACCAGCGCGGACAGGAGCCCGAGGGCCTGGCGGACGCGGTGGTTGTTGCCCAGCTTGGGCTCCTGCATGAAGTCGAGCACCAGGCGGCTGCCCTCGGCCTCCACCAGCAGGGGGGATCGGCCGGGCAGGTATCCGGCCAGGGTGCCGGGGTTGGACAGGTCGAGGGCGCCGGACTTGATGAGCGCCGCCACGGGGGTCTCCGCCGGGCCGGTGACCTCCAGGTGCACCTCCTCGACGCGGAGGGCCACCAGGGTCTGGGCCTCGCTGAGCTCCACGCGATCGATGTACAGCACGAAGGACGCCCGGATGGGTGTCTGCATGAGGTCCACCTCGAGGGTGAGGTGCAGCCCGGGCGGCTTGGCGTCGATCTGGAGGGCCTTCACCTTGCCAGAGGCCACGGCCTGGTTGCCCAGCCAGCGCAGGGCAGCCAGGGGGATGCCGAAGCGAAGCCCGAGGGCCGCGCGCATGGCGCGGCCGACCTCCTCGGGGTGGTTGGCGAGAAATTCACGTGCGGCTTTCAAGGCGACCTGTTGGATTCCCATGTGGCAGACAATACTGCGACTCGGTCGGCAGGTGTTCCAAAAAAATGCCGCCATGCGTTCGCCGCAAAATAAGTCGACGATTCAGGACGTCCAGGCGCCCGGGTCGCGAGGCGCATACTTATTGATATGCAACGAGAAGAATCCCCCCTGCCTCTTGGGGGGGAAGCCCCCTGCCTTTTGGGGGGGAAGCCCCCCCGAAGCGAGACGGGATGGATCGGCGTCCTGGGCGGTCGAGTTGTTTTGCGGCGGACGTCATGGGCCCGGTCAGTAACTACCTGGTCTGATCAGGGCGTATGTCACGCCCAGCGCGCCCCGCCGGGTCGTCCCGTCTCCGTTTTCGTTCGTTGCGTCGGCATCCGACGGGTACCCGTCGTCCAGGTTGTATCTCCGCGCTGGTTGGATCTTTTTCATGACACTGTCCTTCCCCAGAGGTAACGCGCGTCGGACAGCCAGGTTACAGGGCGAACGGATGCACCAGGACATTGCGCACGAATTGTGATGAGATGTCGCGGTTGTTGGAGCCGTGACCTGCGGTCTGGAAAAGGTCACGAGGTGGCTTGACGGATCCGACCGATCCTCCCTAATATGGTCGGGATGGTTTTCTCGAGATGAGATGAATCAGGAGGACAGTCGGATGTCGGACCTACAGAGCATTCGGCAGCAGGTGACCGCGAAGGTCGACGCCCTGCGCCAGATGATGGCCTCGCACTCCCTGGATGAGCGCATCGAGGTGTGGCACGAGTTCGTGCAGCTCACGCCCGCGCAACAGCAGCAGGTCCAGGACACCGCAGAGTCCCTCGGCAGGCTGCCAAAGTCGGCGGAGCTTTTCGGCAAGTCTGCGACCATCGTGGCCAGCGCTCTGTCTGCCGGTGGCAAGCTTTCCGAGGCGCAGTCACTGCTCGTGGACGCGCGGCACACCACCAGCCGGGCCGAGGGCGCGCTCATCGCCTACAACCTGTTTCAGGTTCGCACCCGCCTGGGCAACTACGACGAGGCCATGGACATCCTCAACTCGGCCATTCGCGCCGACGCGGCGCGCTTTGCCCTGCACGACACCAAGAAGTATCCGCCCCTGCGAATGATGGGCGCCGGGAGCCTCGGCTGCTCCTTCCAGTGCGAGAACGCCGCGGGCGGCAAGCCCGTGGCCCTCAAGGCCCTGTGGGAAAAGAACCCGAGCGCGGGTGAGGCGATCTTCGACGAGGCCAAGGCTCTGCCGAACGTGAACCACCCGGCGGTGCTCAAGCCCCTGGACTTCGGTTTTTCGGATCCTGGCGCCCAGGCGAAGCCTTTCTACGTGTTCGAGCGGGTCCCCGGGGCGGTGAGCGCCGAGGCCTGGTTGGAGAAGAACGGCCCGCTGAGCCTGGAGCAAGCCAAGCAGGTGGGCACCACCCTCATCGAGATGCTGGCCCACGCCCACGCCGCAGGCATTTGTCACCTGAACCTGAATCCCGGCAACGTGCTGCTCAAGCGCATGGGACCCAACCTGGATGTGAAGGTCACCGACTGGGGCCTCGGGCGGAGCACCGCGTCGCTCAAGGGGCGGGTGCTGCAGACCCCGAACCAGATCGGGAACTCACCCCTCGGCAAGAAGCTCAACGCCATGCTGGACTATCTGGCGCCCGAGCAGCAGGGCAACCTCCAGTACGGCACCCCCGGGCCAATGGCTGACTACTACGCCTTTGGCAGCACCATGTACAAGCTCATCACCGGGCAGGCGCCGCGGGACATGGCGCCCGAGTCCATGGCCGCCAACCCCGACATGTACCGGATCCTGGAGACCCTTCGGAGGGAGGATCCCGGCACCCGCACGGAGTCGGCACAGGAGCTGCACAACTGGTGGCACAATCCGCAGATCCTCGTCGACAAGCAGGCGGCCCAGAGAGAGGCGGCCCGGGAGGCCGAGATGATCGCCCTGGGCGGCGTGCGAAAGGAGCCGGTGGAGGCCGAAGCGGCCAAGTCCAAGCTGCCGATGATCATCGGCATCGTGGCGGGCGTGGTGGTGTTGGGCGGCTTGGGCGCCTACTTCGCCTTCGGCGGCAAGAAGGAGGAGAAGACTGACAAGAAAGCCAAGGTGGAGAAGGTCAAGCCGGCGGTCACTCAGAACGAGATGGACCGGCTGGAGAAGTGGTACAAGGGCGCCCGGGCGGCGGTGTGGAATTTCATGTCGCCCACATGTCAGCCCCTGCACGACAAGGGGTACAAGTTCGACACGAAGATCACGCCGGTGCTGATGAAGAAGGAGAAGAGGGGCAGGCTGCGCACTTACCGCGTGTTCAAGCTCGCCCTGGAGGGATCGAGCTCGGCGGTGGGCAAGCTGGACATCTTCGATTGCCCGGGGCGGCTGGCCAAGTTCCACGGCGAGCACACGGTGACCATCGACATCTGGGTGCGGTTCTACCGGGCCAACATGTTCAGCCGGGGCCACCGCCTGGGGGTCGTGAAGCTCTCGGGCAAGTTCATGGGGTACCTGGAGAAGAAGAAGTACAACTCCGGGGTGCTCTTCAAAAACGGGCTGTCCCTGCCGGGGCTGCGTCGGGCCAGCGATCCGGGCGTCTCCGCCCTGGGGCGCCGCAACCGGGGCAAGCTGAGCAAGTGCTCGATGACCGTGTCCAACATCACCTTCAAGCGTGTCGTCTGCAAGAGGAAGTCTCGCGGCATCGAGGGTCACTGGCAGGCCAAGATGCGCAACGAGAAGTACGCCAAGGACGTCAATGACTGGGCCACGGGCTGCAAGTCCACCATCACCGGCGCGCTGGGCAAGCTCATCGAGGTCAAAAGGAAGCACAAGGTCCACCGGCGCCTCGCCATGAAGGCCCAGGACTGGGTGGATGGCTTCTGCAAGGCCCTGGTCCTTCTCAACGGCTCCCTCAAGCCCTACAGCCCCAGCGGCGTGTCCACCGCGGTGGCGCAGCTTCAAAAGGCGCGCAAGAATTGGAACGACAACATCTACAAGCCCCTCGTCAAGGTCGCCAACTCCGTGGATGCCGTCATCAAGACGCCGGGGATGTAGCCCACGCTTTCAAGTAAACAGAAGAAAACGACCCTGGGGCAGCGAGCGAAAACGACGCTTGGGCTACGGTAGCCGCTCTACGACCAGCTCTCCGGTGCGGGCCCGGAACTTGAGCAGGTACTTCTCCTCGTCGTCGGTGAAGAACTCGACGAAGTGCAGGGTCGATGAGCGTGCCTCGGTGATGAGGAACTTGAGGTAGTCTGGCCGGTTCAGTCGGATGGCCTTCAGCGCCGCAATACCCTGTTGGTCGCCCACGAGCTTCATGTAGCACCTTCAGTGGGAATGTAGCCGATTTCGATGGTGTCGAACAGGCATTGTGAGGACGGGGTGTAGCTGCGGTGTCTGGGACGGGGCAGGGCGCGCCCGGAAGGGCGAAAGTCGATCCTAGTCCAATGCGACCCGGAGGTCGTCGTCGGGATCGGTGGTTTTCGGGCCCCGGGGAAGGGTCCCGGAGATGGAGTAGGCGCCCTTCTTGTCCAGCTGGACCTCCAGTGGAAGACCGGCCAGGTCCGAGGGGCCCGACTTTTCCAGCTCTTCGGCGATCATCTCATCGACAGTCATGGTGATTGGTTGAACAAGCAAGGGTCGTGCCTAGATGACGCCAGATTGCCCTGTAGGGGTGGTATTTCAATTATTTGGACTGCCGCGGCTCAAGTCGGGATAGGTCGACGACCACGACGAATTCTGACATCCCTGTCGCAGTGGTACCCACGGGTGGCACCTGTTTGCATGGAGATGGCGTTCGGGTATTGTATGCATGCAGACAATGCATCGAAGAGGAAGAAGCAGTGATCGGAACGATCTACTTGGACAATGCCGCCACCTCCTTTCCCAAGCCGGAGGTGGTGCGGGACGCCATGGGCAGCTTCTGCAGGCAGTCGGGTGTGAACCCGGGTCGGTCTGGCTGCGACCTCGGGCTCAGGGCCGAGGCCATGGTCTTTTCCACCCGCCGCCAGCTCAGCGAGTTTTTCAACCAGACCGCGGTCCAGGCCGGTCGACCGCCGGATCCCAATCGCCTCTGCTTCACGTCCAACGCCACCGCGAGCCTGAACCTGATCGTCAACGGCGTATTGCGGCCAGGGGACCACGTGGTCACCACCGTCGTGGAGCACAACTCGGTGATCCGCCCGGTGAACCACGCCACCCGCCGCGGTGTGGAGGCCACGTATGTGGACTCCGACCACGAGGGCTACGTGGACCCCGCGGACATCCGCGCCGCGATCAAGGGCAACACCAGGCTGGTCATCGTCAACCACGCCTCCAATGTCATCGGCGCCGTGCAGGACATCGAGGCCATCGGCGCGGTGTGCCGGGACGAGGGCGTGGACTTCGCCATCGACGCCGCGCAGACGGCGGGGATCCTGCCCATCGACATGGCCCTGTGCAACATCCGGTACCTGGCCTTCACCGGGCACAAGGGGCTTTTCGGACCCACGGGCATCGGCGGGATCTGCGTGGCCGACGACGCCGAGATCTCCAGCTCGCTCTACGGCGGCACGGGAGTGCGCTCGGCGGATCCCTTTCAGGTGGACGAGTGGCCCCACCGACTGGAGGCGGGGACCCCCAACCTGGGCGGCATCGCCGGGCTCGACGCGGCCCAGGGATGGCTACGGGAGCGGGGCATCGACAGTATCTACCGCCATGAGCTCGGCCTGCTGGAGCGCCTCATGGCGGGGTTGGCCGAGATCGACGGGGTCGTCCTGCACGGCCACACGCGGCTGGAGCGCAGGGTTGCCGTGTGCTCCTTCAGCGTCGAGGGACGCAACCCCGCCGAGGTGGGCACCTTCCTGGACGTGGACTACGGCATCCTCACGCGCACGGGGCTCGAGTGCGCCCCGCTCATCCACAAGCGTATGGGGACCTTCCCCAACGGCACCATCCGGTTTTCCATCGGTCCCTTCAACACCGAGGACCACATCGAAAAGGCCATCCGGGCCGTCTACGAGATCGCGCGTCACTAGACGCGACTTTCGCACTTTTCCCGGCTACGAACGGCTGAAATCGTCCGAACGGGAAAAGTGCGAAGGTCGCGTCTGGATCGGCACCCTTGATGGGTTGATGGTGGACATCTGCGCGGCTCGTGCCTACGATGATCTCGTAGGAGAATCCTGAGGATGATGACAATGACACGTACGATGTGGGTCCTTATTGGTGTCGGGGCGCTGGCGCTGGGCGGGTGCGATGGCGAGAAGGCCGCGAGCCTCCCCGAGCCGGAGCCGCTGCAGGCGGGCGTGGGTCGCGTGCGCATACCGGCGCCGGTGGGCATTGGCACCGTCGGGTATTCAGCCTTCGACGTGGAGGCGGAGCCCTCGCCTTTCGCCGAGATCTACGCCGCCACCGACAAGGTCCACGGCCACCCGGAGTTCAAGGCGGTCGTGCTCACACGCGGCCCGGACTACGAGATCGTGTTCTTGCGGTCGGACACCGTGGGCATATTCCAGCACATTCGGCGGGCGGTGGCCCTTGAGGTGGAGTCGCGGCTCGGGCGGCCCTTTGACGACGCCCTGGTGTTCGGCGCCACGCACACCCACTCCGGCCCAGGCCGGGTGGTGGACGGCGGCGGCTTGTACGACATCATCGCAGACGAGTTTCTGCCGGAGTTCTACCTGAACCTGGTGGACGCTGCCGCCACCGCGGTGATGATGGCCTTCGACGACCTGGCCCCGGCCCGGGTAGGGCACACCTGGGCCTCCAACGCCGTCGCTCACGAGGACCGGCGATGCGACGACGGGCTGGACTACACCAACGACACCATCCCGGTGATCGTGGTGGAGCGGGAGGGCGAGATCGACGCCTTGATCTTCTCCTATGCCGTGCACGGCACGGGGCTCGACGCCGACGACCTGACCCTGTCCAGGGACGTCAGCGGCGGGATCGAGGCGTTCGTGGAGGCGGAGTTCGACCACCCGGTGCTGGCCGTCTTCTTCAACTCATGGGGCGCCGACATGCGGCCTGCGCACCCCCAGGTGCCGACGCAGGAGGGCGCGGATCTGCCCAGCGGCCACCAGCAGCTCCTCGAGGTGGGGCGCTCGGTGTCCGACTCCATCCACGAAGCCCTGGGCAGCGTTGTCTGGGAGGAGGATCCGCTGATCTTCACCGAGGCGCACCGGGTGAAGCTCAACCGGGAGGCCATCGGCTACGCGGAGGATGAGTTCAAGTACGAGTGGGGCGCCGTGTACTGCAGCACGTCCCGGTCCTTTGATTGCGATGCTGCCACGAACGACTACCCCTGGTTCGATGACGCCTGCCTGCCCTTCCCGGAGCAGTTCCCGGCCCCGGACCAGACCGTGCTGTCCGCCGGGCAGATCGGGTCCCTGTACTTCGTGACCTTCCCCGGTGAGCCGGGCACGCTCCTGGCCGAGGAGCTGCTCCGCCGCATCGACGAGAACCTCGGCTACACCAACGTGGCGTTTTTTGGCTACACCCAGGACTACTGCGGCTACTCCATCCTGGAGGACGACTGGTGGCAGGGGGGCTATGAGGCCGGCGGCGCCATCTGGGGCCCGCGCCAGGGCGCGTACCTGGTGGACATGGCCGAGGCCACCTTCGCCCGGGTCCTGGACAGCGGCCCCAGGGTGGTTCGGGACGAGCTGGCGCCGCCGCCCATCGCGACCTTTGTCGTGGGTCCGGATCGCTACGAGCCCTATGTGCCCACGCCGCCGGTGGATCTGGGCATCGTCGTGACCGACGCCACCGCCCTGTACGACGCCACCGACATCGTGCAGATCACTCTGCTCGGCAGCGATCCCTGGCTGGGCACACCGGTGGCCACCCTGGTGGACGGCGCCGGCGACCCGGTGCTCGCGCCCAACGGCGTCCCCATCACAAGCGATGGCTACGCCTTCTGGGTGGAGCTCGCCGTGGACCCGTTGTACAGCGTTGAGATGTTCCCGGCGTCGCGCTCGTTCTACTGGACCATCGCCATGCCCGTCCGGCAGCCGGTGGGCGGGCTGGTCCCCGACCTGTCCGGCGGCACCTACTTCCTCCGGATCACGGTCCCCACCGAGAACGATCCACTCGAGGTCGACAGCGCCATCTTCGGCGTGCAGTAGCTGTGGATGCGGCGGCCATTTTGGGGCGCTCCGGCGGGGGCTCCGCGAGGGGGCTCGGCGAGGGGGGGCTCGGCGAGGGGGCTCTGCGAG
>Ga0272441_10003694_pt1 | contig 28789 bp, 24 predicted proteins | sample SSMProp6N_FD_193582 | JGI IMG/M metagenome (GOLD analysis project Ga0272441, IMG submission 193582) | Marine sediment archaeal communities from Little Sippewissett salt marsh, Falmouth, MA, United States - SSM-Prop-6N | ecosystem: Environmental > Aquatic > Marine > Wetlands > Sediment ... | reverse complement strand
ACGGTGCCATCGCCACGTCCTGGTCCAATCCCCAATCCGCCTTTGCACTGCAGAAACGCTTCGAAGATGGTTCACGCGGACCGGTCAGATTTCAACTGGACCTGGAAGAAAAAAAAGAATAGCCGCCTAACAGCCGAGGATTCTGTCATGGACCGACAATTCCTGGAATTCTGGGGAAATTATCTTCTCTCTGTTGCCAGAGGCCAGAAACAACTCGAAGACGTCTCCCGCTGGATCAACGGGGGTTTCAGCGGTGTCGAGGAATTGACCGCAATGTTTAAAAAATACTACGGTCTCGAAGAGCAGAGTCAGGACGGCCCGGAAAGCAGTGCTGCATGGGAAAGGGCGGCGGCGGATTTCAAGAAATCCTTTGGTGATTACTTTAGCATCATGGGATGGGTTTCAAAGGATGAATACCAGATCCTAGAAGAAGAAAATCAGGCCCTCAAGCAAAAAATCGAGGCGCAGGAACAGACCATCTCGCGCCTGCGAGACCTCATCAAAAATCCCGGCATCGATCCAAATAAGTCGCTCGAAGTATTGCAAGATCTGATCAACAAGCAGAGCACCGAATTTCAGAAGCTTGTGAAAAAATTCTCGGAACCTGACCAATAAGCATCGCCACGCATGCCTTAGGACCCCAGCAATAAATAATTTCACATCTTGCTAGTCTTTTGGATCGTCTACTGCGTTACATCCACCGACACGTATCTCGATATGCGCCGCTGGATGTGCCTTGTAGACGAACCCAAATCCGGCGCAATCTTGTGGAATTATTTCTTACCGTAACCCTTAATCAACTGCAAACTCACTTAAAAACGGGCAGCCACGGATTGATTGTGCGATCGGCGAGCAAACTTCCCATAGCGAGAGGCTCAACGTTCACACAGCTCGACCAGAACCCCGCCGGTCGCCTTGGGGTGTAAAAAGGCGATCTTGGCACCACCGGCTCCCATGCGCGGCTTCTCATCGATCAGCCGGACGCCCTTTTCCTTTAGCTCCGCGAGCGCCGCTTCGATGTCGGCAACCCGAAAAGCGATATGCTGGATGCCCGCTCCCTTTTTCTCCATGTACTTGGCAATCGGACCATCCGGTGCGGTCGACTCGAGCAATTCGACTTCGCTCTCACCGACCGGAAAAAAGGCGGTGGTCACCTTTTGCTCGGCGACGGTTTCGGTGCCCTCGAATGCCAGTCCGAGGACTTCCGACCAGAAATTTTTCCCTTCATCGATGCTGTTGACGGCAATGCCCAAGTGGTCGATCTTCAGAATTTTCATGAGGCGCTCCTTTTCGAATTATCGTGAAGAAGGTGGATCAAATATTTTTCATTTCCGGATCAGTGGAATTTTTTCATCGCTTCTCCAAAGCCGGGGATAGCATTTACGATGGTGTCATCATCGACGCAGTAAGAAAGCCTGAAATGCCCGGGACCACCGAATCCGCTGCCCGGTACTGCCAGGATCAATTCCTTCTGCAATTCTTTGACAAAGGCCACATCATCCGGGATAGGGGTTTGAGGGAAAAGATAAAACGCCCCCGGCGGCCGCACAAAAGTATACCCGCAGTCTGCCAGACCATCGCAGAGCAAAGCGCGTTTGCGTGCGTAAGCCGAAATATCGACAGTGGCCCCCTGTACAAGAGCCACCGCCCGCTGCATCAGCGCCGGGGCATTGACAAAACCCAGAATGCGGTTGGTCAGTGCCATAGCGCCGATCAAATCCTGCCGATAGGAGGCCTGCGGGTGCACGGCGGCATACCCGATTCGCTCCCCGGGAATCGACAGGTCTTTGGAGTAGGAAGTGGCCAGAATGCTCTCGCGGTAACAGGTAAAGATGCTCGGCACCCGAACTCCGTCATAAACGACCTTGCGATAGGGTTCGTCGGAAATCAGGTAGATGGTGCGACCGAAGGCCTGGCTCTTTTGGGTTAGAAGTCGTCCGAGAGCCAGCAGGCTTTCTTCCGAATAGATCTGGCCGGTGGGATTGTTCGGAGAATTGATCAGGACCGCCTTGGTTCTCTCCGTGACGGCAGCCGACAAGGCGTCGATGTCTAATGTAAAATCCGGTCGGGTCGGTACGGTTTTCAAAGTGCCGCCGTGATTGGCGGCGTAGAATTTGTATTCGACAAAGTACGGGGAAGGTGTGCTCACCTCGTCACCCGCATCGAGAATCGCTTTCAAGATCATATTGAGCGCCCCGGCGGCGCCGCAGGTCATGATGACCTCGTTTTCGGTGAATTCCACCCCGTGCTCGCGCGACAGGTAGTCGGCGACCGCTCGCCTGACGTGGGGATAACCGGTATTCGGCATGTAACCGTGCCCCATGGGTCCCGTTTCCGCTATAACGGTCTCAAGGGCTTTATTGAAAACATCGGGCGGGTCCAGGTTCGGATTTCCGAGACTGAAGTCATAGACATTTTCGGGCCCGTGTTGGGCTTTCAGTTTGGCGCCTTCCTCGAACATCTTCCGGATCCACGAAGACCCGGCCATCATGGTCTTGATTTCCTCTGCAATGGTCATTGTCAGTCCCTGCCGTCTTCAGAATATGCCGTAGCATTGGAGGTGATCGTGAAAATGTATCGCCGCCGGTCCGATGCAGACTCGCCGTTTCAGCGAATCTCGCCTTGAAAACATTCCGGTGAGAGGCCGGAAATGCGGTGCATCGGATGAGTCCATCGATATGACGGACCATCAAACGGATACAACCGATTTGACCTCAGGAATTTCCTGTTTCAATAATCTCTCAATACCGTTTTTAATGGTCATCTGGGACATGGGGCAACCGGCGCAGGCGCCTTGCAGGCGGACCTTTACAATGCCGTCCTCGACTTCGATCAGCTCCACGTTGCCACCGTCTCTCTGGAGCATAGGTCGGATCTTCTTCAGTGCCGCTTCAACTTTTTCTTTCATGTTATCCTCCTTATGTTTGGTTGCCCTATGGGACCACCAAATCGAATATGGCTTGCTCAAAGACTTATCGTATTAAATGAATAAAATAAATACAAAATTAGAATTTGCCAACTGGCAAGGCCCGCAGGCCCGACAAACTTCCGTGGCGCAATCCGCCTCCTCGCACTTGCCGGGTTGCTGCAGCTATAATTTTCGACCGGCCCGCCGGCGATAAAACTCCTTTCGAAAATACGTAAAGCGCTGTTCGGCAATTGCGACCCGCATGTCCCGGACCAGACGGAGAAAATAATGAATATTGTGTATCGTGTTCAAGCGATAGGCCAGAAGTTCCCGGGACATATACAGATGGCGCAGGTAGGCCCGCGAGTAATGGCGACAGGTGTAGCAGGTGCAGGATGGGTCCGGAGGTTCCGTATCGGTTCGGTAGCGGGCATTTGTGATGTTAAGGGTCCCACCGCCCGTGAACATCTGGCCGTTGCGCGCATTGCGGGTAGGCAATACGCAGTCGAACATATCGGCCCCTAATGCCACCAGCTCCACCAGGTCTTCCGGCGTGCCGACCCCCATAACGTATTTCGGCTGAGACACCGGCAGTAGGGGCAGCGACTGGTCGGCTATTTCCAGCATCTGGTCCTTGGGCTCGCCGACACTGAGCCCCCCGACGGCGTACCCGTCGAATCCAATTTCGGCCGTCAGTTCGGCAGACCGTGCTCTCAACTCCCTGTACATGCCACCCTGGACAATTCCAAACAGCGCTTGGTGACCGTCCGTCCGCAACTGCCATTCTTTTTTGCATCGCACGGCCCAGCGGGCGGTCAGCTCGAGAGCCTCGCGTGCGGTTTCACGCTCGGCCGGGTAGGCGATACACTGGTCGAGGCACATGACGATGTCCGCGTCGAGGCACACCTGGATCGCAACCGCTTTTTCGGGACCGAGCAGATGCGAAGATCCGTCGATGTGCGACTGAAAGGCCACCCCCTCCTCACTGACTTTAGACAACTGCGCCAGGGAAAAAACCTGGAACCCGCCGCTATCGGTCAGGATCGGACCGTCCCAATTCATAAACCGGTGAAGTCCCGAAAATCTCTCTATGACCTCACACCCGGGCCGCAGGTACAGATGGTAGGTATTGCCCAGAATGATCTGTGCTCCGCACTGCACAAGCTCCTCCGGGGAAAGCGCCTTGACGGTTCCCAGCGTGCCGACCGGCATGAAAACCGGCGTCCGGACGGTGCCGTGAGCGGTTTCGATGACACCGGTCCGTGCACGTGTTTCCTGGCATCGGGATTTGACGTTAAAGTCAAACATGGGGAATAATGGTTTTAGGTGTTAAGTTTTAGGTTTTTGGTTATGTGATCAACATCGCATCCCCATAGCTGAAAAACCGATACTTTTCTTTGATCGCCTCCCCGTAAGCCTTGAGGACTTTATCCCTTCCGGCAAAGGCGGCGACCAGCATCAGCAGGGTCGACTTCGGCAGATGGAAGTTCGTCACCAGGCCATCGATCGCTTTGAATCGGTAACCCGGGTAGATAAACAGATCACAAGTGCCGCTGCAGGCTGCCATCCGTCCTCGGTCATCGGCGCTGAACTCTAGGGTGCGTACACAGGTGGTTCCCACAGCTAAGACGCGGCCGCCCCCCTCTCTGGCGCGATTGATACGATCGGCCGCTTCGGCCGATACCTGAAACCTTTCGGCATGCATGCGGTGCTGGCGAATGTCGTCCACCCTGACGGGCATGAAAGTACCGTAACCGACGTGCAGGGTTATGGTGACGATGTCGACGCCGCGTGCATGTATGCCCGCCAGCAGTCCCCGCGAAAAATGAAGGCCGGCCGTTGGTGCGGCCACAGCTCCTTTTTGTTCGGCATAGACCGTCTGGTAATGGCAGCGGTCGTCCGGCAGAGGATATCCGTCGTCTCGCCGGATATACGGCGGCAACGGCACCTGCCCGATCCGGTAGAGGTGGTCCTCGAACGAACCGTTGCAGTCGAACGCGAGCGTGAAAACGCCGGCGCCGCCTTCTATCACACTGGCCTGTAAACCGCCGTCGAAAAAGAGCTCACCGCCGGGCCGTGGCGGCTTGGCGGCCTTCACCAGGCAACGGCACACAAACCGTCCGCCTTCGGTCCGTCCGCCGGCGTAATCGAGAATCAAGACTTCGACCTTACCGCCGGTGGTCTTGCGGCCCATCAGGCGACCGGGAATCACTTCCGTGTTGTTGACGACCAGCACATCGGGCCGCTCGAGATAGGCGGTGAGGTCATTGAAGATGCGGTGCGTTACGGCACCGCTACTGCGGTCTAAAATCAGGAGCCGTGAGCTGTCCCTGCGGGTTGCCGGCATTTGGGCGATCCGTTCAGGCGGAAGATTGTAATCGTAGTCGGATAATGAAAACATCCCCGTTTCCGGCGATATGTATTTAAGGGCCCCAGCAAGAAATAATTCCACATCTTGCTTGTCTTTTGGATCTTTTACTGCGTTTCATCCACCGACACGTATCTCGATATGCGCCGCTGGATGTGCCTTGTAGACGAACCCAATTTCGGAGTCAATCGCGCCAAAGACTTGTGGATTAAAGACTTGGGCGCATCCGACGACTTTCTATCGCTTTCCCAAATACACCAGCCCGAGTCCGAAAATCATCAACACGAATCCGAGGCGGCGCAGGTTTTCGTCCGGCATTTCAATGACCTTCAGGATCCAGAGCTTCATTTTCGCCGGAAAGGCAAAATACGGCACCCCTTCGAAGATCATGACCATGCCGACAACACACAGAAAAAATTCCATCCAATTTCCCTTTTCTGCAGGCGCACCGGGTAAAGACTCCCAAACAATCTCCGTCAAAGGCCTCCCTATACGTCCTCACCTTACGGTTGTCAAAGGTAAAGGCGGTTTCGGTTCCCGTCACCCTCCGAAAGACCGCCGACGGCGGGACGACGCCTGCCGGTATCACGGTCCAAGCGGTGTAAAAGAATTCATGGCAGCTTGACACACGAAACGCCGGGCGTTAATCATACAATATTGATCGGCGTGTTCCCCAGCGGCCGCTTTTAGATGGGAAACCGAATGCGGCCGGACCACTAACCCGTAAACCGGTGACTCAAAATGGTCGATGTCTACGCAAAAATGCCCGCCCTCAGGATCTATGTCCATTACATTTTTACGATCTTAATGCTGACGGTTTATGGCGCGCAGGTCTGACCGTTCATGGAGACGTTGCCCCCCGTGATCCTGGGGGCCATCATTTCCGGTGCTTTTGTATTGATCGCAGTGCTGCGGCCGCCATTGGTAAGGTATTTTGTCGTTAAGGAACCGATCTCCTCCCAGCCGAAACGACAATTTTTTCTGGACATCTCCCTTTGTCTGCTGGCCGGTCTGATTGCTGCGACGTTCAACACGATTACTTTTGGCTTTCCGGCCGTTAGTGCGGTAAGCCTGATTTTCGGCTGCGCCGTCGCCGGTTTCTTCCTGGCCATCGATATGGCGCTGGACCGGGAGCGCCTTATCATACTGGACGCTCTCGACAACCATCGCAGCCTGCAGCTGCCCGAAAGACTCTTCCCCGTCACTCGCAAATTTTCCCTGGTCGCCGTGGCCACGGCCCTTTTCGTGGCGTTGATCATCATTCTGGTCATCTCGCGCGACATTATCTGGCTTTCAAAAATCGATCAAACCGAATCGTCCCTTTTAGATGCCCAGCTCTCGGTAACCTATGAGATCTTTTTTATTATGGCCATCCTGTTGGCCCTGGTTATTAATCTAATTTTTTCTTACTCCAAAAACCTGAAGCTCCTGTTTGAAAATGAAACCCGCATTCTTGAAAGGGTGAGTCGTGGCGATCTATCGCGTCTGGTTCCGGTGGCATCAAACGACGAATTCGGACTCATCGCCGACCACACGAATTCCATGATCCACGGCCTGCGGCACCGCATCCAGTTGATATCGTCTCTAAAATTGGCCGAAGAGGTCCAGCGTAACCTCCTGCCGACCCAAGCACCTAACATTCCCGGCCTGGAGATCTCCGGTACCAGCATTTACTGCGATGAAACCGGCGGAGACTATTATGATTATCTCACCTTTCCGGACGGCCGGTTGGGCATCGTCGTGGCGGACGCTTCCGACCACGGCGTCAGTGCCGCACTCCATATGACGACCGCCAGGGCTTTTTTGCTTTACGGTAGCCAAAATGTCGATGGTCTTGCGGGCCTGATCGACGATATCAACCGTCATCTCGTGCGGGATGGTTTGCAGACGGGTCGATTTGTGTCCCTGTTCCTGCTGGAAATCGATCCGCAGCAAAAATCGTTTCGTTGGGTCAGGGCTGGACATGAGCCGGCACTGCTCTATGAACCGGGATCGAACGAATTTCAGCAGCTTTCCGGCGCAGGAATCGCGCTGGGCGTCGACGGCGATTACCGCTTTCAGGCTTACAGCCGCCATCAATGGGTCCCTGGAAGCGTCGTCGTCATCGCCACTGACGGTGTTCATGAAACCCGAAACAAGGAGGACCGGATGTTCGGCCGGGAGCGGTTGCATGAAATCGTCCGTCGGCATCACATTGAAAGCGCCGGTTCGATTCAAACGGTTATCTTAGAGGAACTGGAAAACTTCAGAGGTTCGGCGGCGCAGGAAGACGACGTCACCCTGGTAGTTGCAAAGCTGCTTTGACCATCACGCAACGGCCGGTGACCTTATTCCGGATACTCGCTTGGCGCCTGCTTTCGACAACCGGAACAAATCATTCCCTCGATATTGCCGTCGGCAAAACGGCGGCGATATTCCGCATAACGGGCGCCTTGCCATATATCGGCAATACGCTCCCTGGTCAGATCCCCCATAAAGCTCTGCTGTTCCCAGTCCGAGCAGCATAGAATCATTCGCCCGTCATAAAGGACAAAGATTTGCTCCATCAGCCGCCGGCACCAGGTAAAGGGCACAAGCCGGCCGGTACCGACCGCCGACTGGCGAATCTCAGTGTGGTCAATCCTGTTTTCCACCGGTTCGATATGCAGTTTGATGTTGCGCATTTGCCAATATCGACGCATCTCGGGAAGCTCGGCATGGGTTTGGATGGAATCGACCGTGACGATTTCCAGGCGCGGCCTCCTGTAGCCCCCCTTCTCTTTGAGGTCCAAGAAGCTGTCTATGTTCTTGAGCGTTCTTTCCAGTGAAAGGTGCATGATGTGCCGATAAGTTTCGGGATTGATACTCTGAACCGATATTTTCAACTTGTCGAGCCCGGCGTCGAGAAGTCTTCGCGCCATGTCCTCTGTGAGCAACCCGCCGTGCGTGGTAATCTTGGTGTACTGGGGTTTTTTGATGCGGGCACTGATATAAGCCACCCGCTCGGGAAGATTTCGGTCCAGTAGGGGTTCGTTCATCAAGTAGAGGGTATAGCGACGAACGCCGAGCTCGAGGCATTGATCCGCCACGGAACGAAAAAGTTTTTCATCCATGCGGCGCCCAAAGGGAATCGCGCGCCGCGTTTTTCCATTCGGGCAAAAAATACATCCGCCATTGCATCCCGTGACCGTTTGGATTTGAACATTCTCGGGCGGCGCGCCGTCGGTCGGGCCGAGAGATTGTGATACGGTTGTTTCCTTCATTTTTTTCAACCTATCCTCTCGATTGAACTTTGTCAAAGCGGTGGAAGACCGTCAAACATCGAACCGTTTGCGAAGCCCGTTATGCCAGACACAAAAACCGCTATTCTCGTCGTTCGGAGACCTCGGGCAATTTGTGAGCGCAGTTGCACCACATCCGGTTTTGACTTGTCAATTTGATTCGATCTGTATAATGATTAACTAAACTAATCGGTTCCAGGTTCTGGGTTTAGGGTTCAAAGGTTATAAAATGCATAGTTCAACTCTCGGACCATCCGACGCAGGCTGAAAATCTCCCTTCTTCATCTGTTGAGATCATAAGTCCGAAAACAGGCCAGGGAAACGATGATCGCGGGTGCTGCCTTCCAGCGGCACGTTTGGGCAAAACCTGTTCCGGAACGACAATCGGCTTCTCCTTAATTTCTCTGACAAAAGCCACGCGTATTCAAAAAACGATTCATCTATCAAAAAGCGGGATTGTTACCCATGAAAACCGAGCAACCTCCAGTGGTCAAGAGGACCCTCTGGTCTTGGATCTTAACCACAAATCCGAAGTTACAGTTTCTGCTTATTTTCATCATTCTGATCACCGTCTTCACTCGAGTCGTCCCCCTTGAAATGCAGAAACGGATTGTCAATGAAGCGATCTATTTGAGGAAGATCGATCTATTATTGATTTACTGTGGCGTCTATCTGATCGCCGTGATCGCCCAGGGAGCTTTGAAATTCCTGATCAACTATATCCAGACCTTGATTGCCCAGCGGGCCCTGGCCGCCATGCGCAAGGACCTCTATCACCATATCCTGACACTACCGCTCAGCTTCTTCCGCAAAACGCAACCCGGTCTGGTGGTTTCAGCCCTGACGACTGAGCTGCCTCTTGCCGGCAATTTCGTCGGGATGGCCATCTCCGTACCGGTAACCAACATCCTCACGCTGCTGGCTTTTGCCGCGTACCTTTTATGGCTCAACCCTCTACTGGCGCTCGTGTCTCTCAGCATCTACCCCGTGGTTGTCGTTCTCTTGCCCATTTTGCAAAAGCGCGCCAACCAGCAGAACAAACGGCGTGTGGACACTTCTCGCCTGATGGCCGGTAAAATCGCCGAGGCCGTCACCGGGATTCACGAGATTCATGGTAACGGCGCCTACTGGATTGAAAACAACAAATTCGATTTTTTAGTCGACAAGCTGATGCGGATTCGGATCCTCTGGACCCTCTATTCCCAAACCATAAAGGTCCTGAATAACTTCTTCACGAATCTGAGCCCTTTTCTCATATTTCTGCTCGGCGGCTACCTGGCGATGAAAGGACAGCTGGAGCTGGGGTCTCTGGTCGCATTTCTTTCGGCTCAGGAGAAGCTCTATACGCCCTGGAAAGAATTGGTCGCGATGTACCAGGTGCAGCAGGACGCCAGTGTCCAGTACGCACGCACCATGGAATACTTCGATCACGAACCGGACCACCTCATAGAACCGTCTGATCGCGAACCGTATGTATTTCGGGGCGACTTCGACGTGCAAAACCTCTCGTTTTTAACTGAAAGCGGCATTCACCTGCTCGACGACATTTCATTTTCTCTCGGGCAGGGCCAAAACCTGGCTTTGGTCGGATTTTCCGGCAGCGGCAAGAGTACGCTGGCCCAGTGCATCGGCCAGCTCTACCGCTATACCGGCGGGCATGTTCTGCTGGACGGTAAAGAGGTCGAGGAGTTGTCGAAAAAGGACATCACCCGGAATGTCGGTTTTGTTTCCCAGAACCCGTTTATATTTTCCGGCACCATACAGGAAAATCTGCTTTACGGCTGCCTGGCCAATACCGGTGGCGGCCAAAACGGCGGCAGCGACCGGATGCCGACCCTCGATGACATCATCGCGGTATTACAGCAAACCGGAATTTTCGTCGATGTCCTGCGCTTCGGCCTCAATACCGTGTTGACGATCGACCAGGATCAGGAATTGGCGGCCAGAGTGTTGCGCACCAGGGAAAGCTTCCAGGCCAGTTTCGGGGAAAAGCTGGCTGAATATGTCGAATTCTTCGACGAGAACCGGTATCTTTATTTTTCCAGCGTCGCCGAGAACCTGACGTTCGGTGCGGCCAACCGCGATGAGTTCAACCCCATCAATTTGCCGCAAAACACTTACTTCCTCCGTTTCCTGGAGGAAGCCCAACTCACGCGCCCGTTGCTGCTCCTCGGCACTCGACTGGCCGAACAAATGGTCGACATCCTGGTCAACATGCCGCCGGACAAGTTGTTCTTCGAACAGAGTCCAATCGCTCCGGAGGAGTTGGACGACTTTCGGAAAATCGTCGAACGCTCCAAAAAGGCTAAACTCGGGCAGCTCGAAGACGCCGACCGTACCAAGCTCCTCGAGCTGGCCCTGCGTTTCACATCCGGAATTCACAAAACGGTGGCACTTCCGGAGGTTCTGGAAGCCCTGATCCTCGAGGGTCGGCATCTTTTCAGAGAAAAAATCAGCGCGGATGACCCGGATGCCTTCACTTTTTTTCAGATGACGCAATACATCTACTCACAAACGATTCTGAACAATATCTTTTTCGGGAAAATCAATATTTTCAACCCGTTCGCCCAGGAAAAAATAAACCAAAGCATCGTCCACCTGCTGATCGAAGAAGATTTTCTCGAAACCATTATCGAAATCGGGATGCAGTTCGAGGTCGGCAGCAAGGGGGACCGGCTCTCGGGTGGTCAGCGACAGAAGCTCTCGATAGCCCGGGCCCTGCTCAAGAAGCCGCCGGTATTAATTCTGGATGAAGCCACCTCGGCACTGGACAACAAGTCACAGACGCGTATCCAGAATTTGCTGGAAAACCGCTGGAAGGGCAAAAGCACCTTGATTTCAGTGGTTCACCGGCTCGACATCATTAAGAACTTCGATAAAGTGGCAGTGATGAAGGCCGGCAAGATCTGTGAAACCGGGACCTATGCCGAACTCATTGCCAAGAAAGGTCTCTTGTATGAACTCGAATACGGAAAAAAATGAAGCCGGAGCCACCAGCGAGTACCAGGAAAATTTGAACATTCTCAGGCAGATCGACTTTTTTTCAGGACTGCCTCTGGAGGCAACGAAGGTATTTGCCTACCTTTGCATCCGGGAAAAATTCAAGAGCGGTGATTTCTTGTTTCAACAGGACGAAGAGGATGAGCAGGCGTACTACATCATTTCGGGCAGTGCTCGCCTCCTTCATGTGGACGATGGTCAGGAATTTATTATCCGGGACTGCGAAGAAGGTGAATTTCTCGGACGTCTGGCCCTCATGAGCACCATGAGCCGCCTGTTTTCTCTCCGGGCCCGGACCGATATGATTTGTCTGACCATTACCCGCGAGAAATTCACCAAGGCCCTGGAACAGTTTCCAGACTTGATGCCGAAACTGATCAGGGTTATTGTTGAGAATATATACAGTTGGGAAAAGCGGTTTGTCGCCCATCGCACAGTGGATTGCAGCGATTGTTTCAAAGAGATCGGTGTCAGCCTTGTGTGATGGTCGCGAACATGATAGAAATATTGTGACATAATTGCTCGGCATGCTTTGCTTAGGGCTCACTCAAAAATAACTTCACATTTTGGACCCCGATGCATCCCGTCCGACCGCGTTGCGAAAACTCGGAATATCCAGATATTCCTGCATTTTCGCGCCTTGCCGGCCGGGCGCCTCAACTCCCAGAATTGCGAACTTATTTTTTCGTGAACCCTAACCGACCCGGATCGGCGGATGTGAGGTCACGGGTTTGAACGACAAATCCAATGCCAAGGAAAAACGTATCGATAAAGCTTAAAAACCGGATCTCCGAACTCGAAAGATTGGGCCAGAAACTTCAGGCGTTCGGAGAGGGTATCGGACTGTCTAAAAAATGTCTCTTTCAAATCCATCTGGCCGTGGATGAGCTGTTTACCAATATCGTCAAGTACGGATTCGCAGACCACAACCTTCACTATATCGCCGTCACGCTTTCCCATAGAGACGGCAAGATCAGCATTCGCGTCGAAGACAACGGTATCCCCTTTGATCCGGCAGCGAAACAGACATCGGAGCTGAAAGATCCACTCGAACACTGTAAGATCGGCGGGCTCGGGCTGCATCTGGTGAAAAAGATAATGGATGACATCGCATACGAACGGCGCGGGGGAAAGAACGTCATCACTTTAGTCAAATACATTCCGCACACGTGATGCCAGCCTTTTTTTAAGACAGCGGAACCAAACCCATTCCGGTCATGATAGTGTGCCGACACATGAGATGCAAAAGGATGTGAAATGGAAATCATCGAAAACCAAAAAGAGGACGTCAGCATTTTTAAACTGAACGGTCGTCTCGATTCGAACACTTCCCCGGTCCTGGAAAAAAAGCTGGTTTCGGCCATTGAAAACGGTACCAGGAACATGGTCATCGATTTTGAAAACCTCGACTATATTTCCAGTGCCGGATTGCGCATCATTCTGAAAACCACCAAGGACTTGAAACGCACCGATGGTCATATCGTATTGTGTGCAATGCAGGATTACGTCAGAGAAGTGTTTGAAATCGCGGGCTTCGATACATTTTTGCCGATTTTTTCGACTGTCGACGAAGCACTGACCAAGGTTTAAGGGCCCCGGCAAAAAATTATTCCACCTCTTGCTTGTCTTATGGCCCGTCTACTGCGTTAAATCCACCCACACGTATCCAGATATGAGCAGGTGGATGTGCCTTGTAGACAAACCATAATCCGGCGCAATCGTGTGGGATTATTTCTTACCGTGACCCTAAGATCGGGATCCTCTGGTTTCATAAAAAAAATCAATTTGCGCTGTGGCGGCCGGGCGTCTTGGCACCCGGCCGCCACAGCGCAAATGTGAAAATCAACGCAATCCGATCAGGCCCCGTTTGCCCAGCTCGCGCAGAAACCGGGTAACGGCCAGTTCCGCTTCCCGTTGCTGCAGTCGGTGTTTTGCGGCGAACTGACGGATCACATCGCGAACTCGGGTACCGCCGTCCAAAAGCTCCCAAACCTCGGTCCCCAAGGCATCCAGTTGCAGTTTTTTAAGGTATGTGCCTTTGGGCTTTCGTCCCAACCGCCTGACAAATCCGGCCAACCACGGACGGGAGGTCACCGGATACGACAGCTGCAACTCGCCATTTTCCGAGCGGGACTCCTCGACCCGATCGTTCTTGATCGGAGTACACTCGAGGGCGTCTTCACGGCTGGGCAGTCCGCTCTTTTTCTTTCTGCTAAGCATTTAGAACCCTGCGGGCTACTGCGATGCATGAAAATTCTGATGGAAGTTAAAGCGGTTTTGTCAGTTAGGTCAGTTGTGTCAGTTAAAGAATTTCATCGATTTTACGTTAAGGCCACCACGGGTTACGGGTTCTGTGTTGTCAGGTTACCCTGAGTTTCGAGTTTCCAGTTTCAAGTTTCTATTTTCGTGCTAAACTGTCGCATACGTTTTGCAGATCCCATCCAGAACCCCCGCTTCAATCGGCTGCCGGTCTTCCAACCGCACGCCGAGAATGCGGTTTTTATCCACTTCGTGCCACAACCGCAGGCTGCGATAAAGGGGGTGCCGCTGAAGTCGCCGGTACAAACGAGGAAATAAACCGCTCGGGGACCCGTATTCCAGTTCTACGGTCAGCGGCGATCGCTTTTTAAACCTTACGGATCGGTTTGCGGACAGTCCGAGGCATCTCTGCTCGAAACCCTCCAAGCCGCCGTCCTTGAGGAGCACGGCCGCCGGACTCCAGCGCAGCAGTGTGAGCTGCGACTGCCGGTTTGTGAAAGACAGTTCGTAGGCACCGGCTTCGAATCGAAACCGCTTCAGGTGGTAGGTCGCCGGCACTTCGGCGACAATGTCGAAAACCGACCAGAAGGTTTTTCGGTCATCGGTGTGATCGTCAAAAGAGGCCAAAACCCGGTCGGCTTGCTTGAAAGGCCGCTGCCCAGTCGTCTCGAAGAATTGCAGCAAAACGGCCTTTCGGCAGCCGGGGCAGTAGAGTACGGCGCCTCGACCGCCGATGCTGTTGGTCTGCCAGGCAAATCCGAGACTGTCGTAGCGCTCGATGGCCCGGGCCCAATCTGTCGGCAGCTTCTCTTCCCGCAAACTCCTGCGCAGCTGCCGCCCCTGGGAAGCGGCCAGGTGTTTGAGCTGGCTACGGAGTTTAAATTTTCCCTTCACCGGTGCCCACTTGACCTCCATTACCGGACCCCTGGGCGTTTCCAGCAACAGATAGCGGTGGCCGATTTTCCCGATTTCCCAATCCATCGGGGTATCGAAACGCACACCGTTCCAGGCGATTTGCCGCCATTTCATTGGCTCGGCATATTTGAAGCAATCGGCCACAATCTAGTGCTCCCGGTGAAACCGTTTCTCTTGGGAGGATCAGTACTGAAGGCTGCCGAGGCTTTTCAGAATCAGCGCAAAGCCCATCGCAAACATGCCGGTCAGCCCCATCCCGCATGAAAACCCGGCCAGCAGGACCGGTGCGTACTGCCGCCACATAGCCCCATAGCGCTTCAAAAAGAAAAACCGTCCCAGCAGGGCGCCAATCACCTCCAGTATAAACCCGTGCGGCGTCGACTGGCCCAGTCCACGAACCACGCCATAGATCAGAAGAACCGGCAGCCCCAGAACCGCCAGCAGAGCGTAGGTCACCAGCCCGAACAGCAAACCGCTCATCACGTAACTGCCCCGCAGGGCCTGAAAAAAAAGTGAGTTGCCCTCCAGGGTGGCGGTCTGCATCAGAAGAGTGTTCAGGGCCTGCAAATGCCAGAGTTCCTGGGCATAGGGGTAGTTGCTGGAGGGAATGGGGGCCAGGCGCCAGATAAACTGCGAAAACAGGAGACTGGCAATCATGACCACCGGGAAAACCACGATTTCGGCCTTGATGATGCCGCGCAGGCTGGTTCCGGTCAACTCGATTTCGCGGAATTGCACCGTGGCTTCGCCGTAGTTGTGGATCGGTATGGGCGCGTACCAGATTTCGATACCCTGGTAACCGAAGAATCTGGCGCCGGCTATGAAGCTGGCTTCCCGCACCAGTGGCAGGCTGACGAATTGACCGGCGATTCCTTCCATTCGGGCGGTGATGTAAGAGACAAGGGGGGTGTAAACAAAACCGTACCCGAGGAAGAAGATCCAGGGAAAGTTCGGCACCAGCCAGACGCATAGCCCTACATAAGAGAGGGTCGAGAACACATAAATCCCGATGGAAATCCAAATGTTGATATCGCCGCGCTCGGAATGCGAGCGGAACAGGTCCCTGAAGCTGCCTCTCTGCCCGGCTCCCTTTTCGCCGAAGGACCGCAGAACCGCCCATATGCCGATCGCGGCGATCGCAAGGCCGAGACCGATACCGAAGCTCATGTAAAAATCGAAATTATTGGCAAAAACCGTGTCGACCGTCCCCATGCCCTCGTGCCAGCGATACAGGATCCCGTGCCGAAACAGGACCGGATTGGCCGCGATGGTGATGATCACGCCGATCAAGCCGCCGATAACCGCCCAGAAAGGAAGCACCATTCCGACGAACAAGAGGGTCAAATCCAGCTGAATTCCCGTCGCCACCGCCGGCAGCAACCGGTCCGTATAGTGCGTCAGTTCGATCCAGGGTATCGGGATGAGGCGGATCGGTTCCATGAGCAGCAGACCGGAGACGGTGGGCAAGAGCACATAAATGGCGCCGAACGTCAGGCCGATCATCCCACCGATGGAAAAAACCCGCCACTTCCAGCTCTTCTGCTTGTCCTCGGTCGATTCGGCAAGGGCCATCGTCCCCAAGGCACCCACCGGTGCCATGGGAAACGGCAGTTTTTCGACGTCCGAGGTGATGCGATAGAGGGTGTACCCCAGTCCGAAACGATCGATGCGCTGTATGAGTTGGGTACCGAAGAGCAAAAGGATCGGTATCAACCAGTCCCGGTGGAAAAAGTTCCGTTGCACCAGGGATTCCGAATCCGACAGCGGGGCGACCCAGCTCGGGATAAACTCCGTCAAGCCGAGCATGCGGGCAGCATCGGATTGCACCAGGTACTGATTCCACAACAGCCCCTGAAACGGCGTGGCCATGGCGGCACCGGCCATGTAGTAGAGCAGAAAAATCTCCTGTTGCTTCAATTCGGTGTAAGATCGCTTGGCCACTTCCGCGAACAGGATGATGGTCACCCAACGGGCAGCCGGACCGATACCGGTGCCGATCACGAGTTGCAGGTACATGCTGCCGGGCATCATCAGGAAGCCGATGAAAATGGCTCCGATGACGGTCTTCCAGTCAAACCCTTCTTCAAAATGGTCCGGGGGTTTGAGCAGATCCCGATATTCCTGGAGTTCTTTATCGTCGTACATAATTTCAACCAGGAAACACCAAATAACTGGAATTGCGGAACAATCCGATGACCGCCCACGTGCCGGCCATGAAAAAATCACCGATAATCAACCCCACAAAGAACAACCGCACCCTTTTGAACAGCTGTACCCCTCCGTAGCGCATACAAAGGACATTACAAAGCCAGCCGACAAAGAAGCTGAACCAAAGGATTCGCATGGCGGAACTGTAGGTGACCAGGTAACCGATCGGGTGAATGGGCCACCAGTAAAACTGATGATAACACACCACGAGCATCAGCATGACCACCGCCCCCACCAGAGAGAAAATCAGGACCCACTTGCCGCTGTGCATCGGCGATTCGATCAGGGTCTGGACATTCTCGTATCCGGAAACCGTCGAACGGAGAGCCCAGTCCAGGTCGAGTTCCCGGATACCGAATTTGTAGCACAGGGTCAACATAGCAACGAACGACACCACGACGGCCGCCATGATGGTGATCATGATGGCGCCGATGAGCATTTTCCTGGGATTCATCCGGTAGGTGACCTGCCCGGCATGCAGCAGGGACGGCATGAGAGACTCCCGCAGATCAAGAAACAACATCTTCTGGACCACGACACTGATCAGCAGCCCGATGCTCCCGAAAAACCGGGGACCGAAAATAAAGAGCAGGCCGTCCAAGGGCGCATCGGTAAGCGTGAAATAGGCGAGACCGCCCTGGCAGATCACGCGGCTGGCGACCAGCATCACCATAAAGCAAGCGCACACCACAAAAAACGCCGGCAGCAGCGGCAAACCGAAATAGGCACACCAGCCGATGATGAGGACGGACCCCAGAAAAAAACCCCAGAAGGCAAACCGGGAGGAGGTCCACTCTGCATGGAACGGATCGGGACGGCGCGACCGCACCGCATCGCGCAAGATACCCAGCAGATGATACCGCGCCAACCAGAATAGAAAGAGGAAAAAAACCGCGTAGGCCCCAATGGTCTGGGTCTCCTCGGGTCGTGAGAGGGTGGGGCCGAAGGTGATTCCCAGCGCTGCTTCCGGAATGTCGTAACCCATAACGGCCAGGAGGCCGAAGAGCAACCCGCCGACGATAAAAAACAACCAGCAGGACAGGGAAATCTGCTTGGACGTCAAAAAAGCGAATCCGATGAAAGCCGGGTAGATGTAAATCTTGAGTTTGTAAAAACCGGAAAAGAGGCCGTACTTGGGGAAATAGGGACCGGCCAGAATCAGGGTGGGGATCTGCGGCACGGATGGAACGTAGAAATTGAGCCCGTTGATCAGGTGGAGGGCCACCGGAATCATTAAACCGGTCAGAAGAAACCGATCGGTCAGAAAGCGACCCAGAGCATTTCCGTCATAAGCCTCCTGCATGAGTTGCGGGACCCGCAGGAGAGGAAAGTTCATCCGTTCGCTCTCGATGGCCTGCCGGCTGAGGATATTGATCATGCAGAGCATCACGAAGTAGCAGGTGAAGATAAAGATCCCCCAGATCGCAATCGGCCGGGCCCAGGCGTCCCATGGGACCTGCTGAAACACTTGCCACCAGCTCATGCTGCGACCGCCGGCCAGACCGTCATACAGGGAAGAGACCGCTTCCGGGCTCTGGGGATAAAGACCGCCGGGAAGCAGCGGCAGGAGCTCCTCCGCCCAACGGCTTCCGAGACGGGCAAAGTGCTGGGGAGCGGTCAGGTTGATAAAAAACGTGCGCACCAGACCGGTGTAGGCGATTCCCGAGGCGATCACCATCAGGATCCAGATCAGCAGGAGTTCGCGGCCCGTCAATCCGTTCCATTTGGAAAAGACCTTTTTCAGGCCGTAAGTGACCAGCATCAACCAGAAGAGGATATAGAATGGCGCCAGGGGAAAATGCCCGCCGCCGAGCGGTGTTGCCGAGCGATACACGTTGTTGAACGGTGTAATGGCGCAGATCAGCATCGCCAGGAAGAAGCCGATCCAGAGGGCTCGCATGCGGATCGGCATCTCGTGTCCATCCGATAAGGTCGGTGCACTTAAGCCGTTGCCTGCACAGGCTTTACCGTTTTCGACGCGCGATTCGCTGTTTTCCATATCGATATCTTTAATGGTGTGGATCGGGTTCACCGACGTCGGCGGTCATGGTATGGGTGAATTCGCATCCGGCCGGATGTCAAGCGACGGTCGCGGGTTCATCGTTTCGGGTATCCGTCCGACGTCTATACCGCGTTTCTCTCCCTCTGCGGCAATCAGATTTTCGTAGTGTTCCTTGGAAGCCGCGTCCAGAGACCGCCACACCAGCAGCGTTTTGCGCAGCTCGTGAAGAAAGGCCTTGTTGATCCGTCGCCAGGCGTTGGCCTCACCGGAGAGGCGCTCCAAAAGGATTCTGATTTCAAGATAGCCGGGATCTTCGAGCGACCGGCAGAAAGCGACGGCCACCTTTTGCATGATGCCGAAATCGAAGGGCGCCAGCCAAACGTCGGTGGCCAGCTGTAAAAATTCTTCGTCTTGCGCGTCGCTCCCGGGTTCTTCACCTTTTACGCGGTGGTCGGGATCGTTATCGGCAACCCGGCACTCAGCCATTGAAAACTCGATCTTTCCGGCAGAAAACAGGCCATGAGAAATGTCGCGGTGACCTTCGAAATGATCCAGGAGAAACCCGCCGATGCTCAAGTGTTCACGGAAATTCATCAGAAATGGCAGGGTCACCTGCAACCGATTCCCCACGGCCGGCGGAAGTTTCCAGGAGCGGTTGACGTCGGGTATAGCGATGTTGGCGGCTACCCGCGAAGGATAGATCACGGACGCCAGCACCACCAGGATCACCAGCACCATGGCGGCCACCCCGGCAATGGAGGAGTAATTGACCGTGATTCCGGTCCACAGGGACGTCCCTGCGAAAAGGCGCGCGGTTGTCTGGGCCAGAAGGTAACCCAGAACAACGCTGATCACCGCGAATGCCAAAGCTTCGGCGATGAACAAAAACGATACGTGCGAGGGCGCCAGCCCCACGGAAGTGTAAATCCCGATTTCCCGTTTTCTTTCGTAAACACTGCCGATCATCGTGTTGAGCACGATAAAAACGGAAATCACCAGGGGGATGACCACATTCGGGACCCCGCTGTAGCTCATCGTGTCGCTGGCCTGATAGAGAAATGTGCCGTCCGGTTCCCCCGCAAAGAGGGTGAGGCCAAAGCGGTCCACGAGGCGTTCGGCTTCGGCTCGCGTCGTCTGTCCGTCCTCGGGCTTTACGGCGATTCCCTTCAGTTTGCCGCCGGCAGACATCAAAAATCCGTCCGGTACGATCAGCACGCGGTCGGCATCGACATGCTGATACCGGCTTTCGTAGATACGGACCTCTTCACCGGATTCCATGGCTTCCATTTCGACTTCGGTCATTTCCATGGAAATTTCACTGGGAAAGGTGACCGTCGACAGGGGTTCGCCGTCCAAATCGGTGGCGTCCATCAGGCTCCGGCCCGAAAACACGCCGACCACCCGGAAAGGCATCCCCCACAGCAGCACCTCCGCCTCCTGCCGCAATCCCGCATCGATACCGAGTTCACGCGCCGCTCTATCGGAAATAAGAACCACATGGTCTTCAGCAGGCTTGAACCACCGGCCGCCAACCAGAATCTTTTCCATTCCGGTGACCCGCACCTCTTCGGAGGACAGACCGACCACCCCGTACGCCGTGTACTGCCGGTCCAGACGCTGCACCGTCAAATCCAGTGTGCGGGTTCGATTTTCGTCCTCCATCCAAACGCGCGGGGCCGTGATCGCCTTGCCGCCGAAATAGTTGGCCACAACGTCAAGGCTTTCAGGCGGCAGATCGTTCCAGTTGACGGTTTTAAACAGATAGCCGTTATAGGGGGCGCGTTCTTGAAACAGCAGCCGGGTGTGTTGGCGCAGGGATTTCACCGAAGTGAAGCTCATGACGGTAAAGGTGAGAATGATCAGCGTGGCGCAGGTCAGCACGGTCCGCAACCGACGTCGCCTCAGGTTGCTGACGCCCAACAGAAAAGCCGCGACAAAGGCTTTCCAGCGGCCCATTTCGACTGACTTTATGTGCCGGGCGCGCTGCTGCAGTTTGATCATTTCTTCTTCGAACCGGAAGTAGATGATCAGGGTGACGATCCCCGAAAGACCCATGATGAAAAAGGCCAGGATGACGACGGTGGGACTGTACGCCAGCTGAAAAGCCGGGTGCACGTTGTAGATGACGGCGATCAATAGGAGGAGAATCCCACAAAATGCAACGATTCGCCGGTTGATGTTGGTGTACGAAAAAAGCAGACGTTCCATGCAGAAGGCAAACGGAACGAAGAGCGCAATGTAGAACAGAACCCCGAACAGGACGTCCTTCTGCGTGTTTTCCACATCGCTATAGACGCGGGTGGCCAGCGCCCAGGAGCGATGGGCGGCTCTGGAAAAGCGGTCGTACGCCCGCTCTTCGATGGCCTGGCGGGCTTGCGCCAGGACGGCCGCGCCTTCCTTCTGCAGCCGGGCGATCCGTTCGTTGTAGATACCGTGTTTTTCCAGTGCCCGGATCCGCGGCCCGAGCAGGGCCCACATGTCTCGGGCCACCCTGTAGTCCGTGCGGTAAACGTAGGGCCAATCGTCTACCAGATATCCCTGCCCCTGGGGGTGCGCGTCGTCGGCATTGAGAAGCAGCAGTTTCCAGCCCAGCACCGTGTCCGAAAGCGTCAATTTCCAGGGGGTACCGGGTTCCAGAAACAGGGAAGAGACGATGGAAGACCACGTGTCGAGCCGGCTGAAGCTGTACCGAACCGGTCTGGCTTCTCTCCGGGCGTCGATCAGCTGATACTTGTTCATGTAGTGGAATGTGCGGGGTTCGAGGAGGTTGAAAATGACGCTCTGCTTGCATCCGAACATCACCAGGTCGGTTTCCATGTTGGCGCGTTGGACCTTTATCCGGTAGGCATTCTTTCCGGTCTGCTTTTTATCGATGGCCCAAACGACCTGACCGTTTTGAGGATCGAAGCGGTAGGCTTCGATGACCACTTTGTCCTGAACCAGCTTCTTGGTGGACACCCCCTTGAGGAAAAACATTCCCATGGCGTCCACCATGCTGTAGTAGCGCCCCTGACCCTGAAAGCCCATGATCACGGTTCCCGGGGCCGGTTGATCGGGAAACAATTCTCCTTGCCGCAGGATTTTCGCCCGCCCGGTGATCGTCGTGAACCCATACCTGGGGAGACTGCCGTCGTGCAGCTCCGGCGCCCGGCTGATGGTGTCGATCAAAACCGCAATCTGGGCACTCTGGCGCGCAGCAAAGCGACGGTCGACGCTTTCGGGCCGATCGCCCGGTGTGCCCCACAAAGGTCTGGCGTCGTTTACCGTCACAAGCGTAAACCCGAGGTAACCGGCCAGCGCACTGACCTCGCCCCCGAGGGGAGGGCGGTCGAGAAAGAAGTTTTGCCATGAGCCCTTACGGCTGGGACGCAGTGTGTCACGATACAGCGACGGGGCGGATTCGGCGGTCGTCAACCTCACGGCGCCCTGCCGAAGGACATCGTCCAGGATCCTGTAGTTGGCTGTCCGGTTGACACGCGACCGCAGCGGGTAGAGCCAGCCGTAATTGAAGGCTCCGAATCCGTCCCCATGGCTGGAAAGGTGCAGCGAAACGATGGTGGCAATCTCCATCGATTTGGCCAGATTACGAAATGACTTGGCGCTGCGGATGAATCTCTCCTGTCGTCCGGCGTCTGAGGCAATTTGACGGTAGTCTTCAAGAGCAAGGGGAATGAGCTGGTCGATGACCGCCGCCTCTTCCGGCAGAAGATTGCTGAGATCGGAACGCCAGAGCATCCGTCGCAGGAGCCTTCTCTCCCGGGCCAGCTCCATAATGCGACTCTGGTTTTCGTCTCCCTGGCTCTCCAGGCGCAGTCGCATGAGTCTTCTAGAAATGACATCCACCTCTGTTTTGAGGGGATCGCCGACAGCCCCGAGCAACGCCAGGCCTAATGGACCTTTACCGGTCGATTGCGCTCGCAGATAAGCCGTGACGCCCTGCTCATGGGCCTCCTCCAGCATGGCCTCCGCGTCACGGCTCTGTTTGACCGTATTCTTGAGCCTCTTTTGGATATCCCGCAGGTCCCTGCTGCGCAACCGGACGCTCCAGATCATCTCCCGCATACCGGCAAGGGTCTGGGCGTGACCGGCAGTGGCCAGAAGCAGCACCGAGCGGCCCGGCGGTGTGCGTTTGAGTTTTCGGGCCAGATCGAGCAACGTGCCGATCCCGACGGCTTCGTCGGCTCCAGGTGCCATCCCCGGCACCAGTGCACCCGTGTCGTAAAATGCCTCCACGACGATCAGCTGATCTTTGAGTTGGGGGTCCGCTCCGGGAATCACTCCGTAGACATTCTCGGCCGTGGCCTCTTCCCATTCGATTCTGGAGGTCAAACGGGCCGTCCGGGCAACCAGTCCCTCCGGCGCCTTTTCGAAGTCGCCGAAAACCCGGCGGGCCGTATCAATGTCCATACGCAATCGCGGAAATGACATGGGCGTCAGCTCCAGCGCGTCCTCGTAGCGCATTTTCGGCGTCGCGTCGCGGTCGAGATAGATCAGGGCTGAGGCCCCCAGAGAAGCGGCATGGAGCCAGTTCTTCCCCGAATCGATGTCCATCAGAATAATGGACCCTTCCACGATTTTTCCGTTGAAGTGATGCAGCTCGCCGGCTCCGACATAAACCAGCGGCCCTTGCAGGCCTTCGGTCGGTATTGTCTGAGGCGCGACGGCGTTCAACATGACCGGCTGCACGGCGACGTCTAATTGGCGATCCGGCAAAAACAGGCGGCTGTCTTCGTGGCGGATGACCGGCACAGCGAAGAGCTGAGACCCTATTGATTCCAGGCCCAGCCGGGTGAACCGATCCTTGATGAGAGCGGCGGCGGCGGTACACCCGGGCGTACCGGTGCTGCGATCGTCGAAAGCGGCGAATTGCTGAATGTCGGACGTGAAGAGATCCGTCGACGGCGTTTGAACGGCGGCGGCGGCGGTAGACATGGCGATAAGTGACAGTAGAAAAACCACCTGGTTCAATCGTGAAAATCGGATCATTCTCTGGCTCCGATTGTCCCCAGGGATATGGACAATTCCTCACGGTTTTCTATTTTATCGACGCGGCCGTCTCGAATCCAGACCACCTGGTCCGATACGTTCAGCATCTTAAAATCGTGCGTGGCTGAAATGACCGTTACCACGCGCTCATCACTCAGATTTTTGAGCAGGGCGATGATCTCTTCGCCCGTGCTCAGGTCGAGGTTCCCGGTGGGCTCATCGGCCAGGATGATCGCCGGATCGTTGGCCAGGGCCCGGGCGACCGCCACTCGCTGCTGCTGTCCGCCGGAAAGCTCCGAGGGTTTGTGCTGAAACCGGTCACCGAGGCCCACAAGATCCAGAAGGCGAATACCCTTTTTCGCCGCATCGTCGCTGTTCATTCCGGCAAAGGTCATCGGCAGTGTCACGTTCTCCAGGGCCGTCATAACCTGGATCAGATTGAATGTCTGGAAGATGTATCCGATCTTGCGGCACCGCAGCCAAGCCAACTCGTAAGCGTCCAGTTGGGCGATGTCCACCTCGTCGATGAAAACCTTGCCGGATGTCGGCTTGTCCAGTCCGCCGATCATGTTGAAAAGAGTGCTTTTGCCGGACCCTGAGGGACCCATGATTGAAATGTAATGGCCGGCCTGGATCTCGAGATCGATTCCTTTAAGGGCCTGGACATCGACTTTGCCCAGTTTAAAGGACTTGATGACGTTGGACACCCTGACGATGTTGTGTTTCTCTCGCTCCATGTCGACCTTTATTATTCCTAGTGCTCCGTGCGCATCGCCTCCACGGGCTGCATTTTTGCAGCCACTATCGCCGGATAAAAAACGCCGACCAGGCTCAAGAAAAAGCCCACAAGGGTTGCCCACAGAACCGATCCCGCCACGTTAAGCCACGAGACGTCGATCAGAGCGCCGGCCCCGAAGCTGGTCGTCGCCGTGATCAGAGAAAAGAAGGCGCCGGCAAGCGCACCGATTCCACCGCCAACCAACCCCTGCATGCCGGCTTCGAGAAAAAAAAGCTGCAAGATGAATCGGTCCAGCGCCCCGAGGCATTTCATCGTCCCGATCTCCCGGAAGCGCTCCGTGACCGCCATCAGCTGGGCGTTAACAATCCCCACCACGCAGACAACCAAGGACAGGATCACGATCCAACGCTGTTTGGCGGTGGCGGCCACACTGGTATCCTGCGGCCCGATATCGTATCCGGCATTTATCAAGGCCTGCCGTTTGTCCGGATCCCCGCTGGCCAAAAGTCCGTCGGCCACGTGCATGCCGACATTCGTAAAACACAGGAACGACACCGCCAGGACCAGGCTCATGGTCGTGATCATCGAACGGAAAAAACGAACTCGGATGTTTTTGAATGAGATCTCAATGGACTTGTTGAACGGCAGCACCACCAGGCGGCTCACTTGGTCTGTTGTGGATGCAGAAGCCATGTCACCACGAATCTCGGTCATAGGATTACGCCTCGAAGGGCAATGGGGAAGATCTCCGACGACTGCCGGCGAACAAACTTTTCCACCAGAGGGGCGCCATGCATCTGATAACGCACGAAAGGTTGGCTCAGAGGGCTGCTCTGTTTCAAGTTGCCCGCGGTTTTCCGGACGGTAGCATAAAAAAGGAGAGCCATCAACCGGTATTGAGTCGGCATCGAACGGCAACCGAAGTGGCGAGTTTCAGCCGTCTTTCGAAACCGTTCATCCGGGTGGAGGTGCTAACCTTGTTTTCGTGCTAAATCTTCTAATCGGCAACCGCTGCTTGAAGCCACCCGGCTGTGCGGGCGGCACCGTCGAGGTCGATCGAATGGGCAACTGGTTTAGCAGCGATCATACTGTTGCGAATGATGGCCGCCAAGCGTCTGGGCTGCAGGTCTTTTCCGTGTAAAACGCTGACCGCCCCTATCGCCTCCATCCGTTTGGCACGAAGCCCCTGCTCGCGGTCTCCCGGATAAGGCCATACGAGAGCCGTGACTCTGCAAGCCAGAATGTTCATACAGGTGTTGTAGCCGCCCATACTGATCGACAGATCGGCGGCGGCCAGAAACGACAAAAAATCCGGGGTAAAGCGCTCGACTCTGACGCGGCTGTTCGCCTGCCCTTGAAGCAGCTCAAATTCATCCGTCGGCATGTACGGACCGGTGAAGACGTGAAGCACAAGCGGTCGGTCGGATTCAAGGTAGGCGAGACTTTCCAGCAGCGGCTGCAGGAGCACTATTCCGGCCTGGCCGCCACCGGCACTGGCCACCAACAATGTCGTGTCCTCGTCGATACCGAGGCGGCTTCGCAGCCGGTGCCGGGCAGCGGCAATTGGTTTGGGCGTGATAAATCCGGTATAGACGACGGGTATGCTGAGATCGACGAGGCGGGAGAACGTGCGATCGAGTGTGATCAGGGCGGGGTCGGCGTGCACCAGCAGGGCGTCGAACCGACGGTTGAGGATGTCGACAACCCGATTTTCATAAACCGCCGGGTCTTTTTTCTCGACCAAGATGTCCCTCAGACTGCACGCAACTAAACTCCGATAAAGCTCTCCGTTATGAATGCCGTCCAGAACCGGATCGAGCTCGAAGCGGAAGGCTCTGCGGCCGAAAGGGTAGAGTTCGATAATAAACGCATCCGGTGCTTCCCGTTCAAACAGTTCGAAGAGAAGTCGTCTGCGCTCGGACTTCACCGCTTCGAGTGTTTTGCCCTTCTCGGTTGGAAAAAGACCGCTGTAATTGCGATCCGTCATCAGCGCCGGCAGGCGGAACGTGCGCACGTAGACCGGCAGCGGAGTGTCCACCTCGGCGCCACCCGTAACCATGAGTATGTCATGTCCCTTCAACGCCTTGCAGATTTCCAGGCTCCTGAAATAGTGGCCCACGCCCCAGATGTGCTGACAGTAGAGGATGATATTCATGAGTCAATCACCTGAACCGGAGCCGTCGAGAGCCACCGCATTTATTTTTTCGATCTCTATCTGTCCCCGGCTGCAAACCAGCCAGTGAAGGTGGGCGGGCTTCAGAATGCGAGGTTCCGTCGGCAGGAACCGCCGCTGCATGAGCCGATAAACAAGGCATTTGATAAGGCCCTCATGCGTGACGACGAGAATAGTGGTGCCCGGCCATTTTTCGGCGGCTGCTTTGAGCACGCGCTGCCCCCTTTCCCAAACGCTCTCGCGGTCCTCTCCGCCGGGCGGACGAAATTGCCATCCTTGCATCGTCAAACGGATCAGCAGATCAGGGACTTCCTTTTTTAGTTGGGCGATAGACCGACCCGACCATCGGCCCCAGTTTTGTTCCCGCAAACCGGCCTCGCAAGTGATGGGAACATTGAAAATCCGGTTCACAATGGTGGCGGTCGCCCGGGCCCGGTCAAGATCACTGCAGATACACATGTCCCAGCGGCAGGCCTTGAGCAGATAACCCCAAGCTTCCGCCTGCCGTCTTCCGGCTGCCGTCAGGCGGGAATCCAGCTGGCCCTGGATACGTTTTTCGCGGTTCCAGACGGTTTCGGCGTGCCGTATGAGGCCGAAACGGGTTGTTTTTTCGTGAGATTTCATCATCCCGACCGCTGGTGGTTTCGACGGGCCGTCCGCCCGGTTCCCGCAATCCGGCTGAGCACCCTTTCGACCCCGGCATAGTTTTTCGACAGGTCGTGTTTCCGCCGGATGTAAGCCAGGGCGGCGCGGCCCATATTGCGCCGGCGGCCGGCATCGACCAGAAGATCCTCCACGGCCCGCACAAAAGCATCCGGATCATCGAGAGGGGCCAGCAGCGCGGTTTTCCCGTCCTTGACAACTTCCGGAACACCGGCGTTGGCAACCGCCACAACCGGCAGCCCGCAGGACTGGGCTTCGAGAAATACCATTCCCAACGACTCCCCGATTCCCGGAAAGACAAACAGGTCACCGGCACTGTAATAGCGATACATTTCGGTTCGCGGCACTTTCCCGACAAAAAGAACCTTGCCCCTTAGCTCGGTTTGCGCCAGTTGCGTGAGCGCCGTCCTTTGCCCGCCGTCACCGACGACAACCAGCCGAAATTCAAGACCGTTCCGCAAAAGGCGGCCGCAGGCTTTTATAACCCCGACCAGCCCCTGAAACTTGACGCCGGGCCGAAACATCGCCGCCGTCAGCACGACCGGCGCGTCATTGACCTGCCACTTCCGCCGAAGGTCCCTGCGCGCCGTCTCTGAGAAACAAAAGTCCTGCGGGAAGATACCGGGCAGCGCATACGTCACTCGGTCCGGCGGCAGCAGCCGTTTGAGATTGTTGAAATCGACCTGCTTGTTGACAAACACGTGCCGGGCGGCCCGCAAGGCGCGCCGGTTCAACAAAAATCCCGGAAGGGTTCTGAGGTCGCGCCGGCGTTTGGTCGCATAGGCCCCTTGAAATATCACGTAGGGAACACCCGCGCGGGCGGTAACGTAAGGACCGATCACGTCCGGCCCTTTGTAATAGGCGTGGTAGGTCAACCAGAGATCCGGTTTATCGGCGGACAGTCGCCCTTCAAGCCGTCGGCGCTCGGCCAGCACGCGCGGCATCAACCACGGCTTCCAGAAAATCCAGCGCGTTCGCAGCGCGGTAGCCACCCGCATTTGGTGTCCTTTTGCAGCCAGATAGTCATAAAGGCCGGTGCCGATAACGAGATCCCCGGAAGGCTGGTCGTGTCCCAACGGCTTGAACGGTGCATAAAAATAGATGTTCATTTCTTGTTAAACACTTGAGGCCCTTCGGGCCGCCACGGTGCATGAAAATGACGCGCCGGAGCCCGGATGAGCGGTTGAGAACAGCGGCTGACTGTTTGAGTCGCTTACGGGGTCTTAGACCGGACCCTATGCCGATGCCACTTGGAAGGCACGACCTTCAAGCTGCATCCGAACTCATTATTCGAAGACGGGACTGGTC
>Ga0272441_10003693_pt1 | contig 28791 bp, 28 predicted proteins | sample SSMProp6N_FD_193582 | JGI IMG/M metagenome (GOLD analysis project Ga0272441, IMG submission 193582) | Marine sediment archaeal communities from Little Sippewissett salt marsh, Falmouth, MA, United States - SSM-Prop-6N | ecosystem: Environmental > Aquatic > Marine > Wetlands > Sediment ... | reverse complement strand
TGAGGAGGAGCTGGACGATCTTGAGAGGGATATCAACAGGTTGAAGGACTCGGCTTTCGACGAGGAACTGTATGTCAGCACCGACCGCCGGCTGCACGAACTGTTCTTCACCCATCTGAACAATAATCTCCTCAGGGATTCGATCATACGGGTCCACGAGTTCTCACATCGTATCCGTTACTTTGCCGAAGGCAGCACACAGATGCATGAAAAAGTTGTTCAGGATGTCATCCACGAACATCTCTCAATAATCGCCAATATCAGAACTCATGATCCCGAACTCCTCGTGCCGCTTCTGTATACACATCTGCTCAACGGAGAACGGCGGACTCTCGAAGCGACTGCCAGGGCTCACGTACAGGAGTAAAGGTTTCTCCTGCTGTATCATCCCTGTAGTACTTCAATGGGCAGTTACGGCTACACCTGATAAGAACCGATCCTCCCTCTCCGATCGTAGTACTCCAGGGCAAGCATCATCACACCGTTGTCGAACTTCCCGCCGCCCATCTTTCTGCGAACTTCTTCGGCTGGGTAGATCGAGTAGTTGATCTGCTCGTGAAGATCCAGCGACTGCTCCGCCTCCTTTCCGAGCCCTGTGGCCAGGTAGAAATGTACCCTATTGTTCATGAAGGCGGGATTCGGTGATATTGACCCCAGTGGGAAAAGCTTCCCGGCCCGAAAGCCGGTCTCCTCTATCAATTCTCGGGCCGCCGCTGAGAGAGGGTCCTCACCCGGCTCAACCGTACCGGCCGGGAACTCAATCGTCACATTGCCGCTTCCGTGACGGAACTGCTCCACCATCAGGAAGCTGTCTTCCCCCTCAGGGCCTTCAAAAACCGGGACCACCGTCACCCAATCCGGAGCATCAAGGAGAATGAAATCACCCTCAACATTTTCCGATGATTTTCTCCTGACCTCACAGATATTGAAAATTGAGCCTTCCAGCAGAAGACGGCGCTGGACCTCCGTCCACCTCAGGTTCCGATTTTCGTCCTTTTGTTCAAAATCTTTCATGCCGAAATAGTTTAAAGGATCTGCCCGATTTCATCCAGAGAAATATTGACCGGTCCGGAAGACTTTTTATACTTAAAACAAGGAGTTCATACATGAAACAAAATAAGAATGTCGGTTTTGTCTCTTTCCGCATTTCCGGTACTGACGGCGTTTCCCTGGAAACGAAAAAATGGGCGGAAGTATTCGAACAGCACGGATACACATGTTTCTACATGGCCGGTGAGCTGGACACGCCTCCCGAGCGTTCCCTCATCGTCGACGAATCACATTTCAAGCATCCCGAGATTCTTAAATTGTATGGAATGAGTTTCAATGTCGATGAACGGCCGAGGGAATTGACCGCAGGACTGCATCATTACCGGGAGATCCTGAAAACAAAACTCTACGATTTCGTCGAGCATTTCAATATCGGCCTTCTTATACCGCAGAACACCCTTACGATTCCCCTGAACCTCCCCCTCGGAATGGCATTGACCGAATTCATCGCTGAAACGGGAATTCCCGTCATTGCCCATCATCATGATTTTTTCTGGGAAAGAAAACGGTTTCTCAACAACTGTGTCTGGGACTACTTCAACTCATGCTATCCGCCGCATCTGAAAAATGTTCAGCACGTGGTGATCAACAGCTCGGCCCAGAACCAGCTGGCCCTGCGTACGGGTATTTCATCCACCCTGATTCCCAATGTCATGGATTTTGAAAATCCCCCCGACGGTTCGGATGAGTATAACTCCGACGCCCGGCAGGCTCTCGGCATCGCCGATGATGAGCTGTGCATCCTGCAGCCCACCCGGGTCGTGCAGCGGAAGGGGATCGAACACGCCATCGAACTGGTGGCGCGGCTCGGCCTCAAGGCAACCCTGGTAATCAGCCATGCCTCCGGAGATGAAGGATACGAGTATCAAACCCGGGTCAAGGAATACGCCGAACTCCTGGGAATTAAAGCGCGTTTCGTGGACGATATAATCGGAGATACCCGGGAGCGAACCCCCGACGGACGGAAGATTTACACCCTCCACGATATTTATCCCCATGCGGATCTCATCACCTACCCCTCTATCGTTGAAGGTTTCGGCAATGCCTTTCTCGAAGCGATCTACCATCGGAAACCGATATTAGTGAACAACTACTCGATCTATTCACACGACATCAAACCGAAAGGCTTTGATGTTATAGAAATGGACAATTTCATCAGCAAGAGGACGGTTGAATATACCAGAGAGGTATTGAAAAATCCCGAGCGGATCAGAGAGATGACCGAAACCAACTATAACCTCGGTTTGAAATACTACTCCTACAGTGTCCTGGCTACGAAATTGAGACACATCACGACATCCATCTGGGGCAGCAAGGAGTTCAGACAGCTGTAAAACACAAACCGGTTCAAGCAGGTACGGGGCTGCCGGGGCTTTTCGAAAAGCAGGTTCTATTGGTAGTGTTCTCGATCCTGCGGACGAATCAACTCCAATAGTATTATTCAGACACGATTACATGCAAAGTGCCTTTCTCTCATGGTGCCCTCCACCGGCAAATAACCAGGCAGCTCGAGATAGGGATGAAATATCCGCAGGATTGAGAACACTATAAGAACACATATGAGGGCCCGACAAAGCCGGGAATCCGCCCCGGCAGTATCACTGCAGCCAGTATATCCCGAATCCCGCCAATTGAAACTCGAGACTATTGCGCTGGAGAACAGCCAGGACCGTTTCACCGCTGATCAACTCCGTGTAGCTCGTTTTCACCGGTTTCGGCAGTTCATCCAGAGGAAGAGAAACCGTTGCAATATCCGGGCTCACGTTCACCATAGCTATTACAGATTCATCCTTCTCCGGAGAGATCCTCAGAACCCCGAAGACCGAAGTACCGGTATCGAGGACTTTCATCTGTCCGGAAGGATCGAAGGCCGTTGTTGACTTCCGGGCCTTCAGCATTGACTGAAATCCCTGAAAGACCCTGTTCCTGAGGGTACCGGGGCTGTTCAGTTCGCTGTACACCTCCCGGAACGACAATTTCTCCCGGTTGATGGATCTGTTCTGACCGGTCTTTCTGACCCCTTCCGTGTAGTTCTCCGATCCCAGGAGACTGTGAATATAGATTCCCGGGACACCCCTCAGCATTATCATAATCGACTGACTGGCCAGAAACTTCCGAGCCCGGATACTCACGGGGAGCTTCTTCTCCGCCACCGCATCGAGATAGGTAATATTCATCTCATAGGGTATCTCCCCATCGGGAGTCGCCTTGTAGTTGATAAAACCGCCCCTTTCCAAAGTCGCCTGAACCAGGCCGTCGATATCCTCCCGGCTCAGTATTCCCTTCGCCGGCAGGAGTCCTATTCCGTCATGGGAAGCGAGGAAGTTAAAAAAAGTAGTCTTTCCCTGCGCATCGGGAAGACCAGCGGCCCAATCCTGAAGGTGCCGGGAATCCTGCCGGAGGAAAGCATCCAGAACAAGGGGGGGAAGGCTGAACTGGTAGATCATATGGGCTTCATCATCCATATTTCCGAAGTAGCTGATGTTTTCATTATGAGGAACGTTCGTTTCCGTCAGGATGACTACCCAGGGTGCTGTTTTTTCCAGTATCGCCCGGAAGAGCTTCACCACTGCATGGGTTTTCTCATGATGAATACTCGGATGACCGAGCTCCTTCCAGAGATAGGCGATGGCATCGAGCCGGATAATCTGCACACCCTGCCGAACGTGATAGAGCAGGACCCTCACCATTTCGAGCAGGACCTCAGGAGAACCGAAGTTCAGATCCACCTGGTCCGCGCTGAAGGTCGTCCAGACGTGTTTCGGTCCTCCCGGCGTCTTGAACTCGGTAAGCAGAGGATGCGTTCGGGGCCGCACGATCATCGAGAGGTCCTCCGAAGGATCGATGTCGAGGAAATAATCCCTGTATTCCTCTTCATCCCGAAGGAAACGGAGAAACCAGTCGTTCCTGCTGGAACAGTGATTGAGTACCAGATCGGACATGATTTTAAAAACACTGCCGATTTCAGATACTTCCTTCCAGCTGCCGAGAGCCGGATCTACTTCGTAATAGTCTATGATGGAAAAGCCGTCATCGGAGGAGTAGGGAAAGAAGGGCAGAATATGGATTCCGGAAAAAACATCCCGCAATTTTTCATGGGCGAAATCCCTGAGAGTCGCCAGATGTTTCTTTCCGGGCTGGCGAAGGGTATCACCGTATGTTATCAGAATCGCGTCACTTTGATTCAGGGGAAGTTTACCGGTTCCCCGATGGCCAGGAGCATGGATCTCCCCTTCCGCCCTCTCGATAAGTGCATTCAGTTTCGGCACGTATTCCCGGGCTGCTTTTTCTCCGTAAATGAACCTGAACAATCGATCTATCGTCTGTACCATTGATACCCCCCATTGTATGTATACTTTCGACTCAAGTGTAATGTTTCCGGGTATACATTTCCACCTGATCGAGGGGCTTGCCCCGCAGAATCGCAGGAGACCTGAAAAATCATATACAGAAGGAACGTATCAGCTTTGCTGCTGTTTTGGGAGATTGATGTAAAAGGTGGTTCCCACACCGGGTTCGCTGGTTACACGGATTGTACCATTATTCACCCGGATAATATGCTTGGTGATGGAAAGACCCAGACCTGTTCCGCCCATTTCTCTTGAACGGGCCTTATCCACACGGTAAAACCGCTCAAATATTCTCGGCAGGTCCTTCTCCGGGATTCCCCGCCCGTAGTCCTCTATGGACAGGTGTATGTAGTTTTCCGATTCCGTACCGCTTATTATGATCCGGCTCTCCGGATCGCTGTACTTGACCGCGTTATCGACAATATTTACCAGGGCCTGTTCGATGAGCAGGGGAATAACCTCGGCTTTCATACCTGAATCGCAGCGCTGTATAATCTCAATGCTTTTTTTCTGCGCCTTATCCATACAGAGCTGCACCGCCGCAGAGACAACGCTTGAAATAATGCAATCTTCGAACTCCAGGTCCCGGTGTTCGAGATTCTCCAGCTTTGAAAGACTCAACAGATCGTCAATAATCGAGTTCAGTCTTCGGGATTGTTTATCGATGATTTTGAGAAAATGCAGTGCCTCATCCCTATCATCGATGGCACCATGGGTGAGGGTTTCTACAAAACCGGTAATGGAGGTGATCGGCGTCTTTAACTCATGAGAAACATTAGCCACAAAATCCTGACGGATCTGTTCGAGGTTCTTTATCCGGGTTATATTGTTGAACACCAGCAGTACCGAGTCCTTCTGATACGGGGTGTCCGGAATATAGGAGATGCTCTTCGCCGCAACCGGTGACTTGACCAATGTCCCGTGTACCTGCAGGTACACAAGCTGCTGTTCCTTCGCCAGGGTAATACTTGTCTCGAGGGCTTCTTCGGCCTGCTGGACCGCCAGGGCGAATTCATACAGGGCGGAGTTGCGGAAGGACTCCAGCACGCTTTTCCCGATTAATGCATCCCTCTCCAATTCCATCATCCTTGTGGCAGCTCTGTTCAAATGTACAATCCGCAGGTCCCTGTCCAGAAGCACCACCGGTTCCACCATGTTCGTAAGAATCGCTTCGAGCTGCCGGTTCCGGGCGGAAATTTCGTTCATCGAATTTTCAAGATTACGCGCCATGGTATTCATCTTTTCCGAGACCAGCCGGGCTTCCGAGGGAAAGGCCAGATCCAGGGCAATATCATATTCCCCAGCATCTATTTTTTCGAAAGAATCGGTCAAAGCGGAAAAAATACTTTGTACTTTGCCGCTGAGAAAATATCCGTAAAAGAGAGCAACAATCGATATGAGGATGAGAAAACTGAAGATCCGGATATTCAAGGCCTGAATGAAGCTTGTGATTTCGTCCACCGGCCGGGAAATCCGGAACACCGCTTCGATTCCACCGTACTCAACGACCGGAATTGCCAGGTAAGCCAGGTGTTTTCCCAGAGTCACACTGTACCGGGTTGTGAAGGTTTCCTGATTCCGCAGGGCCCCTATAACTTCAGGTCTGTCGCCGTGGTTGTTCATCATGGTAATCGGATAATCCGAATCACCGAGCACTTCACCGCTGGCTTGTATTACCGTCACCCGGATATCCGAGGCCCCGGTATAAGCCTTGCAGTAGGGATCGATTCGCCGGGGATTCCTGGAAGGCGAAGGGAGATGAGTCATCAATACCCCGGCGGTATCGGCGAGATCATTGCCAATCTGCCGATACACCAGCTCCTTCACCTCATGGGCGACATAAACATACATCCCTGCGATAACTATCAGGACAAGAACAAAAAAAAGAATATAGTGTATAAACAGTGAGTTTCTTCTGAACCGCATCGCTTATTTATTCAACTCCGTATGCTTCCCCGTTTCTCTCAGTATAATCCATTCACAGATGTGAGTCACATGATCTCCCATCCGTTCGAGAAACCGGATCAGAAACAGGAGGTCCGTGGTCTGGTAGGCGAAATCGGGATTTTCCCTCTGAAAATTGATCAGGGTGTCAAAAAGCCTGGTATGGATTTCATCGAGCCGGTTATCATGCAAGGCGACGGTTCGGGCTTTTTCCACATCATGTTCCGTCAGCGCGGTCAGAGCGCCTTTGACCATGCTGATTCCCTCTTCAGCCATAGGAACGATCAGGCTCCGAAGGGGATCCATCTTTGTCTTCCCCTCCAGACGCGCCGTAGTCTTTGAAAGATGAACAGCATGGTCGGCGATGCGCTCCAGACTCGATGCTATCTTGATAGCTGTAATGAGATTACGCAGGTCTGTGGCCACCGGCTGTTCAGTCGCCATGATCATGGTACACCGGTCCTCAATCAGAAGCTGCATCTGATCGATATTCTGATCTTCGGCGATAACATGCTCGGCCAGCACAATCTCTTTGTCTCTGAAAGCCCGCAAAGCGGTATCAAGAGCTTCTTCAACCATGGTCCCCATCTTGAGGATCTCATCATGGACTTCCTGCAACGCTTCCTGGAAATGGTGTCTTGTCGTCATGGTCCGCTCCTTTCTTAACCGAATCTGCCGGAAATATAATCTTCGGTCTTTTTATTCCTGGGATTGAAGAAGATTTCCTCCGTAGGCCCCGTTTCAATGACCACACCTTCGAAAAAGAAGGAGGTACTGTCGGAAATACGGCCGGCCTGCTGCATATTGTGAGTCACTATAACGATAGTATAGTTCATTTTCAATTCATCTATCAGGTCTTCGATCCGTGAGGTCGATATCGGGTCGAGGGCCGAAGTCGGCTCATCCATCAGGACAACATCAGGTTCCACGGCGAGCACTCTGGCAATACAGAGGCGCTGCTGCTGTCCGCCGGAGATGCCCAGAGCGGGACGATGGAGGCGGTCCTTGATTTCTTCCCACAGGGCCGCACCTTTGAGGCTTCTCTCGACGATTTCATCGAGCTGGGCCTTGTTTTTTATTCCGTGGGTTCTGGGACCGTACGCTACATTATCATACACACTCATGGGAAACGGATTGGGTTTCTGAAACACCATTCCGATTTTTTTCCGCAGTTCTATCACATCGTAGCCGCGATAGATATCGGTCCCGTCATATGTGATGTTCCCTTCGATTTTCACGCTGTCTATCAGATCGTTCATCCGGTTCAAGGTCCGGATAAAGGTTGATTTACCGCAGCCTGAAGGGCCGATAAGGGCTGTTACCTTATTCTCATGGATATCCATATCCACCGCTTTCAGGGCTTGAAAGTCTCCGTAATACAGGTCGAGCTTGTCTACCTTGATTTTCAGTTTTGTCTCATTCTGTTCCATTTTTTTCTCCTACCTAATTTCCAGCCATCTTGTTCATTCTGCCTATCATCCTGGTGGTGGAGTAATTTACCAATAAGACGATAAATATCAGGATCGCGCCGGTAGCGAAGGTCCTGTCGAAGGAAATCGCCTCGGCAAACATGTTATACAGATGGAGTGATAATACCCGGGCCGATGAACTCGGGCCACGGACCAGCTCATAGTTGGATCCCAGGGTATAGATCAATACCGCCGTCTCTCCTACGGTTCGGCCCACGGCAAGAATTATACCTGTGAGAATACCCGGTGAAGCAGCCGGAATCACAACCCGGCGTATTGTCTGGAGCTTTGTCGCTCCGAGGGCAAGGCTTCCTTCCCGAAAGGAATCCGGCACAGATTTCAGCGCCTCTTCGGTAGTACGGATTATCGTCGGCAGGATCATCATCGTTACGGTGAGGGTGGCGGAAATGAATCCGATACCGAGTCCGAGCATATTCACGAAGAAAATCGAACCGAAGAGACCGAACACGATGGAAGGTATTCCGGCCAGGGTTTCCGTTCCGAGTCTCAATATCTTTACCATTCGGCCCTGTTTGGCATATTCAACCAGGTAGATCGCTCCAAGCACTCCGATGGGGGTTGAGAAGATGAGGGTAAAGATAATGAGAAAAAAGGTGTTTATGATTATCGTTGATATTCCACCCCAGGCACCGGACCGCGCCGGAGCTTCAATCAGGTAGTGAATCGTGAGGTTCATTCCCGATTCTACTCTGCCTATCTCCTCTATCGACAGCTCCTCCCCTTTCTCTAGGACATCCGTATAAAAACAAAGTCCCACCGCTCCGGGGGTTTCTTTCATGACAGAGCAGAAATCGTCAAAAGAATCGGCATGTACCACTTCGGGTCCGAACTCACCCTCGGGAAGAAGGTTCGATTTTATTACCGAATAGGGAACATCATCCGGCGGGAGAACGGGTTTGACCGGCAAATCGATACCGCCGACCTCCTTCCAGTTCTTTATTTCACCGCGGTATATTCTCTCGAGCTCGTCGGTACTCAGTTCCTGCATCTGGATATTGTTTACGATTTCTTTCACCGACGGGTGAACAACCGCTGAAATTCTCCGGATCGGAGCGATTTTTACCTTGAAATCCGTATTTTCCAGGGCAGAAGCCGGCACGAAACCTATGGCTCCTCTGGTCGAAGCCACTTTTTTCAGCATACTATCGATATCCGGTACCGTGGTGGCATATTTATTTATCTCCTGCTCCGGCCCTTCCAGAAAATCGATCACCGAATCAGTAAAATCCGTTCCCCCCTGGAGAATAAAGGTCTCCACCCGTAAATCCTGCCGAGTGTAAGGTCCCCATTTTTCCTTCCTTTTTTTGGTAAAGATGGTACTCAAATCCTCGGATGTCAGGTCCTTCACTCTTACCTTCGGATGCACGATAAAGACCACCGGTTCTATCTCTTCATTCAACACTATCTGCTGTTCTTTGATATTCGTCACGTCATAGCTTACCTCATTCCGGAAATAGAATCCCCGGAAGAGTACATAGAGCACGATCCATGCGAGAATTACGATGGTCAATACTACAAAGGACCAGATAAAACCTTTGGCGATTTTTTCCTGCCGTTTTGTCTTTTTCGTGTGTTCTGAAATTATCATGGGTTTATGCTTCCTTTTCGATGGATCTCTTCAGATAGACCTGTACCGTAACACTGGTGACCAATATGAAAATAAAAAGGACAATACCGGTGGTGAAGAGACTGGTTTCGTGAAGGGAACCTACCCCGGCGTATTTCAAGTCTGTTACGATATTCATCGTAAGGGTACGCACATGACTCAGCGGGCCCTTCGGCATGATCGGTGAATTACCGGCCACCATCAATACAGCCATCGTCTCCCCGACGGCCCGTCCGATTCCGAGGACGACACCGGCAATAATTCCGGACCGTGCCGCCGGTACCAGAGTATGAACGATCGTCTGCCAGTGAGTCGCTCCAAGGGCGAGGGCGCCTTCCTTCAGTTCATGAGGTACCGCCCGCAACGAGGTTTCAGTAATATTGATGATCGTAGGGAGGATCATGATTGCCAGTACAATCGCCGCCGTCAGGATTCCCAGGCCTGTAGGACTTCCGAAGAGTCCCCGGATAATCGGTGCTATGAAAAAGAAACCGAACAATCCGTAGATAACTGAGGGGATCCCCGCAAGCAGTTCAACACCGCTTCGGATGATCCTGGCTGATTTCGGAGTCGACATTTCAGCCATGAATATTCCAACAGCCAATCCGACCGGAACAGCCATGATAAGCGCGCCCAGGGTGACCCAGAAAGACCCCACAATAAAGGCCAGAATACCAAAAGATGGATTCTCGGCAGTTGGTTTCCAATCGCTGGACAATAGAAAATCAAAGAAACCGACGAACTTGAATAAGGGCAGCCCCTCCGCAACAATGAAGACAGAGATAAAAATAACACTCAATACGGAGACCGATGCAAATACAAGAAACGCCGCTTCAATGACCTTCTCGAATCTTTTTCTTTTCATAGAGAGGAACTCCTCCAGAGATTTAAAGCGTACTATCCTACATAATCCGCTCCGGTTTAGGGTTTTATCATATTTGTGTTAAGATTTTGTTAGATGACGTTTATTTATCAAAAATCATCCCATATCGTTCTATATTTCTGTACCCTCCTTGCAAGGTTCACAGGTGAGAAGGCTTTACGAAGAATAAAAAAAGTCCCCGCCCAGGCGGGGACCACTTCATAAGCTAAAAGCCAATTGTTTCTGTGTTACGGAAGAGGAATGAAATCCAGTTCAGCAACGATGGCCTGTCCGTCTTCGCCCAGGATGTAGTCGGCGAAAGCCTGTTCAACTTCACCAAGCTCACCAACGTGTACAAGGTTCAGGAAACGCTGTACGGCGTATGATTTGTTGTATACATTGTCGACCGTGGCTTCAACACCTTCGAGAGTCAGAGCTTTGAGTCCGGATTCATGAACGAAACCGAGACCGACATAACCGATAGCATAGGGAGTGTCACCAACCTTGGCGGCCATGTCGCCGTTGCTGGTTACTACACCGTGATCGGCAGCGAACTCGTAATCGCCGAGGACCTTCTTCTCGAAGGTTTCATAGGTACCGGAAGCTTCGTCACGGTTGAAGACAACGATCTCCTGATCGGGTCCGCCAACTTCGCTCCAGTTCTGAATCTCGCCGGCATAGATTCTGGCAAGCTCTTCGATGGAGAGGTTTGAAATGGTTACCGTGTCTTTGTTCACAACAGCTGCGATTGCATCGAGGGCAACATGGATAGCTTCCACACCCTGTTCAGCTTCTTTGTCTTTGGGTTCCCGGGAAGCAGCACCGAGGGTGTACTGACCGGAAATAACGCCCTTTACACCATTACTGGAACCAACACCTTCGTAGCTGATATGTACGTCCGGGTGAATATCCTTCCACTCTTCGATGGTAGCAGTGATGATCGGGTCAACAGTGGTAGAACCACCGAATGCATAATCACCGCTGAAACCTGAAGCATCCGCTTCCTGCTGTCCTCCTGCGAATGCCATAGCGGCAACCATCAGCAGAACTAAAACTGTAAGAAGTCTTTTCATCTTTTTCCTCCGTTAAATTTACCGGTTATACCGGTTTATATTCTCATTACGATTGAAACGTAAGACAGGAGGATAAGGATATTGTGAAAGTATTGTTAATTTATTATTAAGATAAATTCCAGCATCAATAAATTGAATCCCCGCAGATAATAGTATAGTATCAGAGGATATGCGGCGTATCACGATTTTCCACTATCACCTGCAGACCGGCGGCATCACCCAGGTCATACGCGATTCCATCTACTCTCTGATTCGACAATCGAAGGAAGAGATGGAGATCCGGATTGTTTCAGGAAGGCAGCAGGGTACGGAGGAATTCAGTGCCGGCATCCGGGAAGTTATTTCCTCGCATTTGAAAGAAAAAGAGGAAAACAGACAGAACCCGGAGAGTATTGAGGGTCCGCGGGTCAGAGTGAACGTCGAAGTACTTGAATCGATCGGATATATCGACGCTATGCAGGATCCGCCGGAGACCGAGGCATTGAAGGCTATTTTACTTCAAAGATACGGCGGCACTATCTGGTGGATACACAACTATCATATTGGCAAAAATCCCGCTTTTACCCGGGCACTCATCGAAATCGCCGGCGAACATCCGGAACAGCAGCTTATTTTCCATATACATGACTTCCCCGAAAGCGGCAGATTCGAAAATCTGAAAAAAATCCGGAATCAACTGGGCACTGAATCACTCTATCCCGTTTATCCGAATCTCCGTTACATTGTCATCAACGGCCGGGACCGGACAATATTGCAGAAAGCCGGGATTCCCGAAGAGCTGCTCCATTCGCTCAACAATCCAATCAGTTTTCATGATTCCGGCTTTATCGACTTCTGGCAGATCCACGACAAGATAAACAGATGGGCAAAAGGGGAATCGTACCGCTGGAATGATGGAGGGAAGCTGATTCTCTATCCGGTTCGGGCGATTCGGCGGAAAAATATCCTGGAGGCGGCACTGATCACAAACCTTCTGGAAACACCCGCCAATCTCCTGGTTACCCTGCCCGGTACATCTCAGCAGGAAAAGCAGTACTCTGACCTTCTTTCAATAGCCTACCGCGAGAAGCTCATACCCGGCGTCTGGGCTGTGGGAACCCGGCTCGGGGAGTTTGAAACGGGTTTCGCCGAACTGACCAGGTCGGCGGATCTGATTCTCTCCAGTTCGGTTCAGGAGGGTTTCGGCTATCTGTTTATCAATTCCCTCCTCTGGGGTGTTCCCCTCGTAGCACGCTGGCTCGATATTCTCCAGGGAGTTGAAAACCATTTCTCGCCGGGGAGCAGCCATTTTTACCGTGAAATGACCATTCCTCTTATTGAAAAAGACAGAAAAATCCTGCAGGAGAGCTTTTCCGATACTTTCAAGGATCTGAAAGATACTTTTCCCGATGCATTGCTGAAACCGCTGAAGGATGAAATATTCCGGATGTTCCAGAAGGATACGATTGATTTTTCCTTCCTCTCCCCCCGTCTTCAGTACGAACACCTGCGCGATGCGGTTTCATCGGATACATACCGTGAAAGCCTCAGAGAACTGAACGCGCCGCTGCTTGCGGTCACCGACAACCTGCTGCGGGGCGGAAGGCCCCGGGAAAACTCAGGCATCCGGACAGCCTTCGGATCCAGGGCCCATGTATCCGGTATATTCCGAATACTCAATTCATTTTCCCGGGAGCCTGAATCAATACCGGTCAGGAAAAACAACGAGACAGACCGGAAGGTTCTCGGATCTTTCATACACAAAGACTACTTCCGTCCGCTCTACCATACCGGAGACGACGATTGAGAATCGGGACTCACCATTCCGTAAAACCGGCCTCCCATTCCTTGTTTATTTTATAATAAAATATCGATACTTCCGCCTATCCATATCCTGTTCCCTTGTCCGACATCCCCGAATGGGGTATACTGGACGAAACTCAATCCAAAGAAAAGGGATGCGAAATGTCAGAAAAGAAGATGGTCACGATTGACGGCAATACTGCCGCGGCGTATGTTGCACATGCAACGAATGAAGTTTGCGCTATCTATCCGATTACACCCTCATCACCCATGGGAGAATTAGCAGATCAGTTTTCAGCTAACGGACAAAAAAATATCTGGGGTACAGTTCCAGAGGTAGTCGAACTTCAGTCAGAAGCCGGTGCTTCCGGGTCGGTTCACGGCTCACTACAGACCGGTGCTCTCACCACTACATTTACAGCTTCACAAGGTCTCCTGCTCATGCTTCCGAATATGTTCAAGATTGCAGGGGAACTCACTTCGACGGTTTTCCACATTGCGGCCAGATCGGTAGCCTGTCAGGCTCTGTCGATCTTCGGAGATCACTCCGATGTCATGGCTGCACGTTCCACAGGCTTTGCCGAACTTGCCTCTAACAACATTCAGGAAATCATGGACAACGCCCTGATTGCACAGGCGGCGACCCTGGAAGCCAGGGTTCCCTTCCTTCACTTCTTTGACGGGTTTCGCTCAAGCCATGAAATACAGAAGGTAGAAGAAATCCCCTACGATGTAATGAGGGAGATGATCGACGATGAAATGGTACGGGCCCACCGCGGCAGAGCCTTGAATCCGGAAAAACCGGTTATCCGCGGTACCAGTCAGAACCCGGACGTTTTCTTTGCCGCCCGGGAGACGGTAAATAAGTATTACGAAGCGACCCCGGCCATCGTACAGAAAGCGATGGACAGGTTCGCCAAGCTGACCGGAAGGCAATATCATCTCTTCGACTATGTAGGCGCCCCGGATGCCGAACGTGTTGTCGTTCTTATGGGTACCGGAGCCGATGCGATGAACGAAACGGTTGATTATCTGGTGAAACAGGGTGAAAAAGTCGGTGTGGTAAAAGTTCACCTCTACCGCCCCTTCAGCGCCAGGGATTTCGTCAAAGCCCTTCCTGCTACAGTGAAGGCAATAGCGGTACTCGACAGGACCAAAGAACCCGGAGCCCTCGGTGAACCGATGTATGAAGATGTACGCACCGCCGTCAATGAAATGATGGATGCAGGTGAATGCCCCTTCAAGACCATGCCTACCATCGTCGGCGGACGATACGGACTGGGCTCCAACGAGTTCAATCCCGGTATGGCAAAGTCCGTCCTGGACAATCTGAAGCTTGCCGAACCGAAAAACCATTTCACCGTGGGTATCCACGATGATGTGACTGAAACCAGCCTTGAATGGGACTCGAGCTTTTCCACCGCCGGAAAGGATGTACACCGGGCGATGTTCTACGGTCTCGGTTCCGATGGTACCGTCGGCGCGAACAAGAACTCTATCAAGATCATCGGAGAAGCCACGGAAAACTACTGTCAGGGCTATTTTGTATACGACTCCAAGAAGGCCGGGGCACAGACGGTTTCCCACCTTCGGTTCGGAAAGAACATGATCAGGAGCACCTATCTCATCCAGCGGGCTAACTTCCTTGGATGTCATAAATTTTCCTTTCTCGAAAAGTACGATATGCTCAAAAACGTCGACAAGGGAGGTGTATTTCTCCTGAACGCGCCTTTCACAAAGGATGAAATCTGGGAAAATATCCCCGTCGAGGTACAGCAGCAGATAATCGACAAGGAACTCGCCTTCTACGTTATCGACGGATACAAGATCGCCGAAGCGGCAGGCATGGGAACACGGATCAACGTTATCATGCAGACCGCCTTCTTCAAGATCTCCGGTATTCTTCCGGAAGATCAGGCTATCGATCTGATCAAGAAATATATCAAGAAGACCTACACCAAGAAGGGTCAGGATGTGGTTGAGAAAAACATCAAGACCATCGACTTGGCCCTCGACGCTATAGAAAAGGTCGACTATCCCAAGCAGACCGCGGGCGACAAACACATGATCCAGATCATTCCCGACGATGCGCCTGATTTCGTGAAGGAAGTCACCGGTGAGATCATCGCCGGCCGGGGTGCTGATATTCCTGTGTCCCTCCTCCCCGACGACGGAAGCTATCCTCTCGGTACAACCAAGTACGAAAAGCGGAACGTAGCTGAGAAGATCCCCGTCTGGGATCCTGACACCTGTATCCAGTGCGGCGACTGTTCGGCAGTATGTCCCCACGGTACGATCAGAATGAAGGTATACAACCCGGCCCTTCTTGATAAGGCCCCCGAAACCTTCAAAAGCACCGACGCGAAAAGCAAAGCTTTCGCCGGCATGAAGTTCACCATTCAGATCGCACCCGAGGATTGTACCGGCTGCGGTGCCTGTATGAATATCTGTCCCGCTCACCGCAAAGTGAACGGTGAAAAGACCGATCAGAAAGCCCTGGTTATGGAAGCTCAGCTTCCGCTGCGTGAGCAGGAAGTGAAAAACTGGGACTTCTTCCTGAACATACCCGATTTTGACCGGACAAAACTCAATCTGCAGACAACCATCGGCTCACAGCTGCTGCGTCCTCTCTTCGAGTTCTCCGGAGCCTGCGCGGGATGCGGAGAAACACCGTACGTAAAAATGGTCAGCCAGTTCTTCGGCGATCGGGCGATCATCGCCAACGCCACCGGCTGTTCCTCCATCTACGGCGGAAACCTTCCGACCACACCCTATACCACCCGGGATGACGGGAGAGGTCCTTCATGGAATAACTCTCTCTTCGAAGATGCAGCCGAGTTCGGCTATGGTATGCGCCTGGCAAGCGACAGAAATATGACCTATGCCAAAGAACTTCTCGACCGTCTGCTTCAGGCAGGCAATAAGGAAGTTGACCCGGAACTCCTCAAGAATCTGAGGGATAATCCTCAGCGGACGGAAGAGGAGATCGAAAATCAGCGAAAATGGAAAGACCAGCTGGACGTAATTGCCGATAAGAGCGGCGACGATCTGCTGAAAGAGCTCAAGTCGGTCAGCGACTACCTGGTACGCCGTTCGGTTTGGATCTTCGGCGGTGACGGATGGGCTTACGACATCGGCTACGGCGGACTGGACCATGTGCTGGCTTCCGGCCGGGATGTGAACGTTCTGGTCATGGACACCGAAGTATACTCCAACACCGGCGGCCAGATGTCAAAGGCGACTCCGGTAGGAGCGATCGCGAAGTTCGCCGCCGGCGGTAAGGGCATTACCAAAAAAGACCTCGGTATGATGGCCATGTCCTACGGTTATGTCTATGTTGCTAAGATAGCCATGGGATACAACAGAATCCAGGCAATCAAGGCTATGCGGGAAGCAGAAGCCTACAAAGGGCCTTCGATCATCATCGCCTACAGCCACTGTATCGCCCACGGAATCGATATGATGAAGGGTATGAATCAGCAGAAGAACGCCGTTACGAGCGGTGTGTGGCCTCTGTACCGGTTCAACCCGGACCTGATCGAAGAGGGCAAGAACCCCTTCAAGCTTGACAGCAAGGAACCGTCCAGCGATGTAGAGGAATACATCTACAACGAGGTGCGGTACAAGAGCCTGCGGAGCGCGAACCCGGAACGGGCGGAAATGCTTCTGGGCAAAATCAAGAAAGACATCGACCGCAAGTGGAAGGAATACAAGTACCTCGCGGACCGTCCTTTCTAAAACCGATTATCACAAATAGGTAATACTGCGGGGCTGACCGGAATCACCGGTCGGCCCCTTTTTTCATACCCCGCGCCGTTTCGTTGACTTTTTCCATACATGAAAATACACTTAGGGCGGATGCATTATGCTCACAATGAAGTCTAAAACAATCCAATACCTCGAACGCTTCGGACTTTTTTGTATATTTGTTTTTGATACGATAAAATGGACCTTCCGCAAACCGGTGAGAATCGGCCTCTTTACCTTTCAGGTCGAACATATGGGCGTGGCTTCAGTACCTATCATACTCCTGTCGGGGATGGCAACAGGAATGATCATGAGTCTGCAGATCGTCGGGATACTCGAACTCTTCCGGGCCGGCAATCTCGCCGCCCCGGCCGTCGGTCTGACCATGTCCAGAGAACTGGCCCCGATCATCACGGCATTGATGCTGATAGCGAAGAACGGTTCGGCCATCACCGCGGAACTGGGGACCATGCGGATCTCTGAACAGATCGACGCCATGGAAACCATGTCAGTCAATCCCATCCACTTTCTGGTAGTGCCCAGAGTATGGGCCGCCGTGCTTGTGTTCCCTATCCTTACGGCCCTGGCGAATCTTGTCGGCGTCATCGGCAGTTATATCGTCTCAGTCTGGATCAAGGGAATCGACAGCGCCGGTTTTCTATACGAACTATTCCGGATGGTCAATCCCAAGGATATCTATTCGGGAATTATCAAGGCGGTAGTGTTAGGCTTTATTGTAGGTATCATTTCCTGTTTCTACGGGTATTTCGTTCAGGGAGGCTCGAAGGATGTGGGAGATGCTGCAACCCGTTCGGTGGTGGCTTCATCGGTATCCATTCTAGTGGCCGATTATATCATGACCGATATCCTGTTGAAGGTGTTTTTTTAAGGAGATCAAGTGCGAAAATCGGATGAAAACACCATAATTGAAGTGAAAGGGCTCAAAAAAAGGTTCGGCTCCCAGCAGGTCCTCGATGGAGTTGAAATAGCATTTCCGAGAAGTATGATCACGGCGATCCTCGGACAGAGCGGGACCGGCAAGAGTGTCCTTATGAAGAATATCATCGGTATTATTGAACCTGACGAAGGGCAGATCCTGCTCGAAGGTCAGGATATAATCTCCCTTCCTGCGGAAAAGAGGAGAAAGGTCAGACGCGCCATGGGATATCTTTTTCAGGGTTCAGCGCTGTTCGACTCCTTCACGGTGGAGGAGAATATCGCCTTTCCCATTCGGGAGGTCCGCAGGATTTTCAATAAAAAAGAAATCCGGAGGATAGTAGAAGAAAAACTGGAATGGGTACAACTGTCGGGCATCGAAAAAAAATACCCCGATGAACTTTCAGGGGGGATGAGGAAAAGGGTCGCCCTGGCCAGAACTCTGGCGAGCGAACCCCAGATTCTCCTCTTCGATGAACCGACCACCGGTCTCGATCCGGTCCTCGAGGAGAGCATAAATCAGCTTATTGTTCGGGTGAACAGGGAACTCGGACTTACCTGTATCATCATCACCCACGATATCGTCGGCAGCTTTCAGCTGGCGGACCGGATCGCCTTCCTTGCCGAAGGCAGGATCCAGGCAGCAGGAACCCCGGATGAGGTAGCCGAGGTGGACCATCCGGTGCTCCAGAAGTTCCTGGAAAACTCCTTCGTCTGTACACCTGAAGCCCTGACAAATTCGGAGAAAATATGAGTCGTTTGGTGAAAATCGCCCTGTTTGTAATTATCACTGGTACCGGAAGTGTTTTTTATATCATGGAAACCGTCGAATCCGTCGATGCCCCGGACACCTATATGGTAAAGGCGATAATAGATGATGCCAGCGGGCTCCTTCCGGGAACCGGAGTTCATGTCGCGGGAGTAAATGTGGGGAGAGTCCGGGAGGTTGAGCTCATCGAAGGGCAGGCCCAGCTGCTGATGGAGATTTCCACCGAAGTGAAACTCCATCACGACGCCATCGTTCAGCGCACCATGCAGTCCATGCTGGGCAACTCCATAGTCACTTTGATTCCCGGCAGCCCTTCCTATCCTATGATAGAAGATGGTCAAATGATCAGAAATGTCAGCAGTAAAACAACCATGGACCGAATGTTCCTGTCCGGTGAAAAAGCTGCTGCTGAAATGAGTCAATTCATGGACGATTTCAACACCTTTCTGAACCAGGGGGGATACCAGACCGTCCAGGAAGTGCTCGATCTCACCAAGCAGACCGTTGCCACAACCAATTCGCTGGTTGAAAAGAACCTCGTACTGCTTTCTGAATCGCTGGAGAACATCAAACGCATCACCGCGCGGATGGATCAAACAAGCGAAGATGATATGCGTGATCTCTCGGCACTGATCACCCATACCGCGGCAATTGCAGAGCAGATCGATACCCTCCTGCAGAACGAAAGTACCGGTGTCGGAGAATCCCTCGACTCTCTCAAGATCAGTATCGATTCCCTTAACGCCAGCCTTGCGAACATTGAATCCATTACCGGCAAAATCGAAGCCGGTGAGGGCAATATCGGGAGACTCGTGAATGATGAAGAGCTGTACGAGAGGATCGATCGGGTCACTCAGAACGTGGATGAGTTTGTAAGCTCCGCCGTAGGGATGGATGTTCAGGTCGGTTTCAGATCTGAATATCTGACTTTCCAGAACAGATTGAAAAATCATGCCGAAGTGCGTTTTGTCCCGCCTTCGGCCTCGAAGTACTACAGCCTCGGTATCGTTGCCGGTCCCTCCTACAATACAAAGGAGACGATCACCCATGAGGTCGTCACCGGTACGATGAGCAGCGACACGACTACGACGGAGACCGTCATGACCAATGACGTTAAACTGTCCGCCCAGCTGGCCCGAAGTTTCGGGCCCCTCACCCTCCGGGGCGGTCTGATTGAAAACAGTGCGGGAATCGGCATAAACTTTCAACCGGTGGAGCAGCTCTCAGTTTCAACGGAAGTCTTCGATTTCGGACAGGAGGATGTTCCTTATGTAAGAAGCTACGGCACCATCTACCCGCTTTTCAATCCGGAAAGTTCAAACCTCCTGCACTGGCTCTATATAAGCGGCGGGGTTGATAATGCTTTTCACAGCGATGACCGGGATTTTTTCGTCGGCCTCGGAATGCGGCTGACCGACAACGATCTGAGGTCCATTCTTCCCTTCATTCCTACGGGCCAATAATGGCCGGCCTGAGCATCAGCGGGATTATTCAAGACCCAGGCTGAAAAAACCCGCCAGCTGCAGTCCCGCCCAGGCCGCGGAAAATCCGATCAGCACATTCAGAAGCAGATTTCCCGCCGCTGATGCCAGGCGGCCGGATTCCAGGAGATGAAGTGTTTCCACTGAAAAGGTGGAAAAAGTCGTCAGCGCACCCAGCATACCCGCACCCAGAAGAAGCCGCAGCTCTGCCGAAAGAAATAGCGATTCCTGCCCTACCCCGGTAATGAAGCCGAGAAACAGACTGCCGCTGATATTCACAATGAACGTTCCGACCGGGTACTCGGTTCCAAAGACCTGCACCGCCCAAATGGTGAGCCAGTACCGGAGATTGCTGCCGACAAAACCACCGGCACCCAGAAGGAGAATCTTTTTCATAATCATTTCTGTATCCTTATTTGCAGAGAAAATATCACGCAGATTAAATTCGGTCAATTCCCCATTTTTGACTTAAATACTCAGAATGAGTAGTTTAAAATCACACATTTTAATGGAGGTATTCATGATAAAGACAATAGATAGAGATTCCCTCAAAGAAATGCTGGACCAGAAGAAAGATGTTAAACTTATAGAAGTCCTTATGCCCAAGCCATTTCAGGAGGTCCACATCAGGGGGGCCATCAACATACCTCTCAATACCATCGGCAGGGAGGCCGTCAACCGCTTTCAGAAAGATGACCTGATCGTAGTTTACTGTGCCGATTTCCAATGCCAGGCCAGTCCCAAAGCGGCGGAAAAACTGCATACCTTCGGCTTTACCAACGTGTACGACTATGCAGGGGGTAAGCAGGATTGGATCGAAGCGGGATATCCTGTGGAAGGCAGCACTGTTTGATAAGTGAAAAGCCGGGTCCGCCGGAAATACCGGCGGACCAATTTTGTTTTACTGAATAAAAGTTTCTATATAAATGCCCTGGCAATTCTGCGAATTACCGGTTTCTCAGCCAGATCCATCATCCAGCCTTCGGCTATCCGTTTATTCATAAGAGATATGGTGGGAAAGGAATGCTGCATCATCAGAACATCGAAGAGCGAATGTTTGTATTGAATGGCCATGGTCCATTCATGAATCAACTCACTGGCCGATTCTCCGACTATGGTGGCCCCGAATATTTTTCCCCTGCTGTTGGTGATGACTTTCACAAAACCATCCGGCTGTCCATCGGCGATCGTCCTGCCGTAATCGGCGTAATTGGATCGAACAACTTTGTATTTCATTCCCGACTCCTTCGCCTGAGCTTCGGTCATTCCAACCTGAGCAATTTCGGGTTTCGTGAAAACCGACCAGGGGACCTGGTAATTCCGGTGCTTCATCCTGGCGAAGGGAAAGGGATTGAGGGCGTTCATCAGCGCGATCATTCCCTGATGCATAGCCGCATGGGAAAAGAGGGAAATCCCATTGCAGTCGCCGACTGCATAGATGTGCCGTTTATTTGTCTGCAGCCTCTGATTGACCGTGATGCCCTTCTTCGTGTAGGAAATACCTGCTTTTTCCAGTTTCAGATCCTGAAATACCGGCTTCCTGCCCGCCGCGACCAGGATTCTCCTGGTCGAAAATTCACCTTTATCGGTGCTCGTTACGATATTGCCATTTTTCTGTTCGACTTTGCTTATGGCAGTGCTGTTGAACACCTGTACGCCTTCGGCTTCCAGCTTTTCCTGGAGTAAATCACCCGCTTCCTTATCGCCTGCCGGAAGAAGGTGAGCATCCATATGGGCCAGCACTACCTTGGAACCCAGGCGGCTGAAGGCCTGAGCCATCTCCGAACCGATGGCTCCCCCGCCGATTATCATCAGACTTTCGGGAATCTCCTTCTGTTCGAATAAATTCACATTGGTCAGTTTTTCAACATCCTTCAAACCTTCAATAGGCGGAATCATTGGCTCCGTGCCGGTGGCAATAAAGATCTTCTTGCCCTTATAGGAAATACCATCTACCTGCACGGTATGAGGATCCACGAATTCGGCACTTCCGTGCCCGAGAACCAGTTCCACCTTTTCAAAGGTCTTCATGGTTTTCGGCCCGCTGATGGCATCCACCTTGTCCCGGACAATGGCAAGAGGATCCTTTACAGCCGGTTTTTCCGTCGGATGAATACCGAAATGCTCCAGATTTTCATAGACTTTCCTCATCTCGCCGGCTTTCAGCAGGGCTTTGCTGGGAATACAGCCGCAGTTGAGACACTCTCCGCCGACTTTATTCTTTTCAATTCCAAGAACATTCAATCCGAGTTTCACGGCCATCGCCGATACAGCCATTCCGGCCGGTCCCATTCCGATAACTATTATATCGTACACAGATAACCCCTTTGTTTCATATGGTAATCGTTAAAAAAATACCAATTATTACATATATAGTCAAATTTATATTTCAATATATGGCACCCCCATGCTGTCAGGGCTTTTCTTCCATGGATCCTGTCGGAGCGGATTTTCCCAGGAACTCGAAAAAAGTGCACCCCGCAACTTTCGCCGCATAGGAAAAAAGCCCTCCGGATTGAGGATATTTTTCCAATTCCTCCCCGTCTGCGGGAGCACGGGCCGTAGTAACATAGAGGGTCTTCATATCCCCGCCTCCGAAGGCACAGGAAGTCACATATTTGCAGGGTATCTCCACCAGTTCGAGCAATTTGCCTGTCTCCGGATCCCAGCGGGAGACCGCTCCCCCTCTGAAGAGGGCGATCCAGAGCATCCCCTCCGAATCGATGCACATACCATCCGGTTTTCCAATTTCGTGAGGTACAAGAATCACAGGGCGCGGATTGGATATCTCTCCGCTTTCCCTTATAAAATCAAAAGCCACCACCGCGAACTCGCTGGAATCGATGTAGTACATTTTTTCCGTATCCAGACTCCAGGTGATCCCGTTGGAAACGGTAACTCCGCTCACCCGCCTCGTGACTGAATAATCGGTATCCAAACACCATAGGTTCGCGCTTCCCCTGGTCCTTGAATACGACATGGTGCCGGCCCAGAACCGCCCGGCCGGATCACATTTCCCATCGTTAAAACGGGTATCTTCATTACCTGATTCGGGATCCGATAGAAAAGTCAACTCTCCACAGATTTCATCGAGAAGATAAAATCCCGCGTCCGTTGCTAAAACCAATCCTCCGCCGGCATCTTCGGCTCTGCAGACAACAGCCCCTACCCGCCGACCTGTTTCAATACTGTGTTTATTCCCGCTGACTGGATCGAAGGAATGAACAATCCCTGCGTCGATATCCACCCAGTACAGTCTTTCTCTGGTATGACTCCACAGCGGGCCCTCACCAAGACCGGATTTGCTGTCTATAACACAGCTTACATTTTCATTCATACTGAAAATGGTAATCCTCCCGGAGCGCCCGGTCAATGCTGAAGGACCTGTCGATCGGATAATACTCCCGGGATTTTAGCAGGTTCAATTCAGGAAAAAGAGAATACGCCACTTCTGCAGGAAAGTGGAACCAGCAAACTTCTCCCTCCTGTAATTTCCCCTGTTGCCTTCCCGAATAATCTCATAAACCTTGGGATACCCTTCGTACTATTGGTCCATCCAAACATTTTCCTCATAATATTGACATTCAGCCCTGATTTTCGGTACTATGCTTCCTACCGGGCCTATAGCTCAGTTGGTTAGAGCACCTGACTCATAATCAGGGCGTCCCAGGTTCAAGTCCTGGTGGGCCCATAAAAAATGGTCGTTCGCTTCATGCGGACGGCCATTTTTTGGGTTGCAGAGCCAGGACTTGATCCGAGCGCGCGCGCGCCGTAAGGCGCGGAAGCGAGACACGAGGTCGAGCGCCAGTGAGCGAGGCGGCCCGGAGATCCGAGACACGAAGTCGAGGATCGGAGGGCAAGTCCTGGCCAAACACTTTGCACTGGCAAAGTGCAAGCCCAAGGTTTTCTCCGAAGGAGAAAACGTAGGGTGAGCCCAAAAAGGGCCTCCGTTATAGTATAATTTTTTCGTAGGCTTCAATATTTTTCTAGCATCTATCAAATTTTATATAAACGTATGGGACGCCGGGCTTATTTAAAAGAGCTGTTCTTAGATATCAACTATGTGGACAGCAGTGTCCAGCTGTCCACAAGAACCTTATTCGTTAAATATATAAGTCCCTTTAACAACCTTGCCTAACAATACACATAAACAGCTATTTTGTTAGGCAAGGCCAGATAAAAAACTTGCCTAACATTTCAGCATACTGTATACTTTGTTAGGCAAGGTGGAACGATATGGCAATGGTTTTTGATATCCTGGAAGAGGAGAAAAAAAGACTCATCATTCTAAAAGAAAAATATGAGCGGAAGATCTTTCTTCTTCCGAAAGGGTCAATTTCCCGCAAAAAGAGGTGGAATCGTGAATACATCTACCTTGCATACCGTGAAGCTGATAAAATAAAATTCGAATACATTGGTCCCGTCGATTCAGAAGCAGCGAAGGACCTATCGGAAAAAATCGATCAAAGAAAAAATTTGGAGAATAAGCTGCAACAGGTTAATAAGAACCTAAAGGATGTCGAGAGAGGTCTTCGTGGAAAACGATGAAAGTCTGTTTCTAAATATTATCGATAAACTATCTTCAGGCGATGTGCTTCAAGACATTGTGCTTATCGGCAGCTGGGTTTTACCTATTTATAAAACATATTTCAATGATGACCCGGAAATACCTATTCTTCGGACCACGGATATCGATTTCTTGCTTGGAATGCCACCGAATATACGAAATACCTTTGATATATCGTCAGCTCTCTTGGAATTAGGCTTTGAAAATGAGTGGTCTCTCCAAGGAGACTTGTGCAAATATGTTCACCCGGACCTAGAAGTGGAGTTCTTGATTCCTGAACATGGCCGAGGCGCAGGTCGATCAGTTTACATTCCGAACCTTGGTATAAGTGCGCAACCTCTACGTTTCCTTTCTCTCGCCTATAAGCGAAGCATGTCTGTCTCCTACCATGGGTACAATATCAGAGTGCCTGAACCGGAGGTCTTCGTTTTATTAAAGTTATTGATACTACCGCGCAGAAAAGATAATGCAAAACGTATGAAAGACTCTTACACAGCTCGAACTCTGGGCGAATTTCTCCTAAAAAGAAGTGATAGGAGAGAATATATGCAAACCTTGTTTAATGAACTTCCAAAAGGATGGAAAAAGACGATACGAAACACTTCCAGAGAACATTTTACAAAGTTACTGGATATAATAGACGCCAGTTGACCTGAATATCTACTACTTCTACACTCCATCTGTGCCGATTCTTGGCACAGCTTCATGTACTCATTTGGAACAACTTATAGCCCTGTCGGTACTTGTATAATACTCACAGCAACTCACAGGATCGAGATTTTCACAAATTTCTGCCCTCTTCTCATCTCTATAAATAATTCCACCTCATGTTCAGATTCCAGTCGTTTCTCACTACTGAATGGAAAACAACTTCGAGAAGGAGAGACAAATGAACGATCTAAACTCGGTGCTCTTAGAAGGCAACCTTACCCGAGACCCGGAATCCACCGTTACCAAAGGCTGGACAACCCTGTGTACCTTTTCCATTGGCGTAAACCGTCAGTACAAGATAGAAGATGAGAAGAAAGAGGAGGTCTCCTTCTTCGAAATCGAAACATGGGGAAGATTGGCCGAAAACTGCTTTGAATACCTTTCCAAGGGACGAGGGGTTCGAGTTGTAGGCAGGCTGAAGCAGTCCAGATGGGAAAATGACGGTAAGTCGTATTCGAAGGTAGTAATAATAGCCGAACACGTGGAATTCAAACCCATTCCCTCTGTACAAAAGGAGAAAAGCGGGGAGTAGCAGTATGTCTGAAGCCTTCGATCTCATCTACAGCTACACCAGAGCCCAGGCCATCGACAACGGAGTGCTCGTAGATGCAACTGCAATGGCCAAAGAGGCTGGAATCCGTTATCCCGTTGCCATCACAGATCGGCTCTACCATGAACTTATCATTCCCCCACTGGAATTGGCCAAGGAGGGTCAGTCAATAGAAGGACGTTTGTGGGACACACTGATGGTCCTCCGATATGCCGCAGCTGGAGCCTCAGGAAACCTTGTCTACTTTCATGTCTCGTTCCAAACGTCTAGAACAGCCAGTGGAGAGCCGGTTCACAAAACTGTTCGGCTGAAAGCTCTGTGTCATGGTGGAGACCAGGGTGAACCTGTCATCACCATCATGTTTCCGGAGGAAGATTAGATGAGTCTGCTTAGGCAGGAAAAACAGCGCCAGATAGAATGGAAACAGACAACTGACCACCTTTCCCCGGAGGCCAAACAGCCGGGCCTTTTCCGCGGCAAGGCCTGCAGATTTTGCCTTCCACCGGAACATGCTGCAGAGAATCTGTTTGAAGGCATCTGAAAAGAAGCTCTGCAGTATTTCTCAAAGAACAATAGCCACTGGCATCTTGGTGCAGGGCCAGGTCTGCCTTCCAATCATCTCTGCAGCTCCCAGGTGTTTCTGGTTAACTTTCTGTTTCCATTCATACATGACCGAGAGGCTCTTAAGAGCCTTTTCCAGTATGTATACCCAGATATTGAAAGAATTCTTCCTATAGAGAACGAGGGCCAGTACCTTGCCTTCGAATGGACACCACCGAAGGATCTTCTCAAAGAAGCCACCAGAGGTTCAAAAACCCTGCGTCGTGGGATGGCCAACACGTCGATAGACTTTGCCTTTCTATATCGAACCCAGAGTCAGCAGACTGCTTACAAAATCTAAGGATACAAGGCTCAAGATCAGAAACATCAGAATGGCAGACTCAGACTGGGAAAAGCTGAAACAGTACTTGGGACAGAACTTTACCAAGAGAACTGCGGATGAATACAAAAGTGCTCTCAAGAACTATATCATCCCCTTCTTCAAGGACTGCAAGCTGCGCAAAATAGATCGAGCCTTGGTCGAGAAGTTTCGTTCACACCTGATAGCCTATACGAGAGAAAATGGACAACAACTGAGCGCCAACACTATTAACAATATCGTATCTATTGTGAGTGTCATGCTCCAAGAGGCTGCCCGTCTGGAATACATCCACCGCAATCCCGCACGGGGTATTGGGAAACTGAGTACCAGAGATACAAAGAAGAGAGATATACTCACCCGGAAAGAAGCCGACAGACTCTTCGAGAAAAGCAAGATCAACACTATATGGCCTGAACGAAAGCACTATGTGCTGAAGAGTCCAAATCTCTTTTTGAATTTTCCATAGTTGGACCGAAACATGTCTCTATTTCGGTCTTCTATGAATCTTACAAATTCCTCTCTGTTGTCTAAACTGAACTTATAATCGTATTCTGCCAGAGTATTAATCACGGTCTCTCTAGTAGACAGCAGTTCGAATCGTAAAAACTTCTGGTTTAGTATATCTCCTGGGGATTCCTCAACTATATCTGTTCCATAGATGTCTTTATATGAGGGTCTAACTAGCAGAGAAGACATTTTGTATTCTTACCTATCTTTTATAATAACAACCGATAGTAATTTGAGCGGATTTAATTCATCAAATCCTCAATATACCTCAACAATTCATCTACAAGTAGACTGGTCTTTTCAAGATCAGAGAACACTTCATTCTCATCAAGGTCAATTTCACCAGGGTATCTATGCTCAACCGCATAGGGATTCAGCCTGCTAAAAATGGTGTCATCAATCTCTAGTGGTCTTTCCATTGACCGACATTTTGTCTTCAAATACAGTAGATCATGTGATCGTGGAGGCTCGATATCATGTAGAACCAGAAAAGCCTTCAGGCATTTTTCCACCGCCTGCTGGCAATGAAACCCAATAATATCTTTGGGGAGTGGTCTCATGTCTGATAAAAATTTTGCAGAATCTAAATCCTGTCTCGCTTTCTGCAGCTATTCACGAACCAGATCTTCAAGCTGCATAGAGAACCTTTCCCTCACGAGCAATGGCACGTTCTATAGTCGGCAATACACTCCTCTCTCGAAAGGTGCTTTCATGCTCGACCAAGATATCACAGGGTATGTCTACTATGGCATGTACCTTCCGGCATAAAAGTTGAACAATTTCCCGAACATTAGATACCGAATCGTCCACCAAAACCAAAATATCAATATCACTATCGGACCGCACCGTATTCTGAGCATAGCTGCCGAACAGGATTATCTTCTTGGCTTCTACGTGGGTGGTAATTACTTCGATTACCCTGGTAACATCTGATTCAGTGACCACAGAGTTAGAATACCTTTACCCTACCCATGGATCAAGCTTGACATCAGTATATTGCTAACAATTCAAAATAGGCGAAACATGTGGCCAAAAATGTGACCACCTCCGGCCAACTTTTATCAATTTTGGATCAATTTACAATCAAACAAAATCAAGTTTCTCTTGACGCAAATCAATGTATAATCAATAATTACAGTACGGAAGGTCAATTTTCGTCAAGGATGGCCAAACCCGGAGGGTCGCTTCAAGTCCTGGTGGGCCCATAAAAGCGGAACGCTCCCTTTAGGTGGCGGCTCGCTTTTTTTGTTGTTAGCGCCAGGACTTGATCCGAGCGAACGCGCGCCGGCAGGCGCGGAAGCGAGACAGGAGGTCGATCGCCAGTGAGCGAGGCGGCCCGGCGATCCGAGACACGAAGTCAAGGATCGGAGGGCAAGTCCTGGTGGGCCCAAAAAAGCCGGACAGCGCCGAAGGTGTTGGCCGGTTTTTTTTGGTTGCATAGCCA
>Ga0272441_10003691_pt1 | contig 28808 bp, 30 predicted proteins | sample SSMProp6N_FD_193582 | JGI IMG/M metagenome (GOLD analysis project Ga0272441, IMG submission 193582) | Marine sediment archaeal communities from Little Sippewissett salt marsh, Falmouth, MA, United States - SSM-Prop-6N | ecosystem: Environmental > Aquatic > Marine > Wetlands > Sediment ... | reverse complement strand
AGGCTGAATGCTCCGAGCACGTAAGAACCTGTCACCAGCCCCAGCCAAAGATTTTTCCGGGCAATGAGGAGCAGCAGTCCGAGCGAAAAGAAAAATCCAAACCAGATTTTTATTGTCATAGATATATCCACATTATCTTAATTTATCAGGATTTTCCTTTTATTACCGAGTATTTTTCAACATCTTCTTTCACCTTTTCATAAATAAAAAACGTTTTTGCCATACCAAGCATTTTGGGAAAAACAGTGACTCCGTCATTGGTTGGAACGGCAATTTTTATCGATCTCATCCGGCTTTCTCCGCTTTTAATAACCGGACATAACGGTCAAAAAAGTAAATTTCTTCAAATTTGGCAAAATGGTAACCGGACAATATTTTTTTCCAGTCCCGCTTGATAAAATCAAATGCATATTTACATTCAACCCGCTGGAAAACAAAGCGGTATAATGCCGGCATATCATGGAGGTTAAATTCTGAAAAATCAAGCAAAAAAAACTGACCGCCGGTTTTCAAATGCCTGAAAACATTATCCAAAACGGTCAAGCGGACTTCCTGCGGAAATCCATGAATGACAAAGCTGATCCACAGCTTATCAAACTTTTCCAGCAGGTTAAACGGCCGATCAATTCGTTGCCGGATAAAATGAATATGCTCATATTTCCCGCACTTCTTGTTAAATTTTTCCTCCATCACTGAAGAGTTATCCATACACGTCATTTTACCCTGCGGATCGAGATAGGTATTCATGATGAGCGCATTCCGCCCTGTCCCGCATCCCAAATCCAAAATTTTATCCTCAGACTGAATATCCATGGTCCGAATTGCTTTCCGGATAAATCCATAATAAAGGCCGAAAGATGCAATATTCATTATTCTGTCATAATTTTTTGCTGAAAACGAATTAAGCTCGACCTTGGATTCGGAATATAATTTTTCTGATTTCATTTTCATTTTTATAATCTATTTACACTTCCATGGCACAATCACGGCAGAAAGGCATCCGATTTTGACTTCATCCGGATGCGCTTCCCATATCCGGATGCATGCCTTTGAAGCAGCAACGCCGGTGTCGCATCCTCCATAACAGGTGAAAATCAATAGACGATAACGCACTCGGTTCCTCAAATAATTAATTATTCTCCAATTTCTCAAGTTCTTTCAGTGTTCTCTCTGCAATCATTTTCTGACTGTTGAAATGTTTTTTCATTCGATTCAAACACTTCACCTTTTCCTCAACATCGCCTAAATATCGGGCACAAAGCTCCATATATTGCTTTGTCATTTTTACATTATCATTGATTTTTTCGGAGACTTTCTCACGGTCATGTCTTATCGAATTCTGCGGACACACATCGTGACAAATTCCGCAGCGGATACATTCAGCAATATTAATATCAGCCTTTTCCATCTTCAATGAAATCGCACTGGCAGGGCATTCGTCGATGCAAATCCCGCATCCCGTACAATTTCCTTGGTCAACCCAGGGCATTATTCTCTCCTTCTTTTTTTATAATCATTTCTCGCAACAACGTTTGGGATTGGAGCAGGCGTTCGTCCGACCGCAACAGGCGTCGTTACTCCGGTCTTTATTTTTATAATCAGTGGTATAAAAACCGGATCCCTTGAATATCACGCCCGCCCCTCCGGAAATGAGCCGGCGTACAGAGCCCGAACATTTCGGACATTTTTTTAATGCTTTTTCGGTCATGTTCTGGAACTGTGTGAACCTGTGACCACAGGATGTACATTCATATTCATAATTTGGCATATCATTCCCCGATAAAATTGATGAACAAGTTGGTAAAATGTAACTTTAAAAGAACAGTGAACAACATTAAAGTGTCCGGCCTTTTTTCTTCCATCCCCAAAACCATAAAAATGTGCAAACTACAAACACGACACCCAGTAGTACGTGATTGAAATTGACGGTCAAAAATCCAATTTCACCCAAAATCTGTTGAGATTCATAGTAACGAAATTGATCAACGATAAATCTCGACACCGCATTGATTTTCACCCAAAATAGAGTCGGCCGCTGTATTTGAGGCGCGTACACTCAGTAAGATAATACCATAAATGCCTTTCATGCCTGGTACTTCTTCTCCATAATAGCCTTTTCCAGTTTCACTGACTTCTATGACTTTTTCTATATATTCAGGATCATGAAATAGTCGAATGATATTTTCTGAGATGAGTATAGGTTCTTTAAAGATGAGATTTTCCAATAAGCCCATACTTTTAAACTCTGCCAAAGCTTTTTTATAACGGTCTCCGCGCATAGGATGACTCTCACCAAAATCCAATTTTTTGAAATCTTGGCTATAAATCAATGCGACGGTATTCATGGTTCGCCTTTTTAAAATGTTTTACTTCGAAAAGGGTGACGACACTTCTTTCGTTTTTATTTTTTGACATTTTCACTCATTGAATTTTTCCTGGACTTTACGCCAAATTTCCTTGATGCTTTCCGTTAAAGGTGTATTCGTATATTCAACCACAGATAATTTTTTCATCTGGGCTTCTGTGACTTCTTTTCCATAGGGTATTGTTCCTAAAAATATCGCCTTATATTCTTCCGCCAACTCTTTAATCTTCTGCGTTAATTCTTCATTCAAATCACACTTATTGACAACCACTCCACACCGGACACCAAAATGATGAATCACCTGCAGCACTCTCTCTAAATCATGAATTCCGGATACGGTGGGTTCAGTGACCGTGAGGGCAAAATCAGCGCCTGTAATCGAAGATATGACAGGGCAACCCGTACCCGGCGCTCCGTCCATAATGGCTTCGGAGATTCCATTCTTTTCAGCAAGCAGTGCCGCCTTATCCCGGACGATGGTGACCAGTCTGCCTGAGTTCTCTTCGGCCACTCCGAGTTTGGCGTGACTCATGGGACCATGCCGGCTGTCCGATATGAACCACTCTCCATTGAGGGCCGGCTTGCTTATGATCGCATCATCACCGCAGACCAGTTCACATACGCCGCATCCTTCGCATGCCAGCGCATCTATTTCATATCTACTTTTGCCGTTTTCTTGAAATTCCCGGACTGCCGAGAACCGGCAGACCTGCTTGCACTTGCCGCATTGTGTGCAGGCATCCTGATCGATGCGTACTTCTACGCCCCCGCTAAATAAGCCCCTTTCCTTGATTTGGGGAGATAGAACCAGATGCAAATCCGCGGCGTCTACATCACAATCTGCAATCACAATAGATTTCGCCAATGCAGTAAAACTTGCAGTCAGAGACGTTTTTCCGGTGCCGCCTTTGCCACTGATCACCACCAATTCTCTCGGTTTTTGATTTTGAGATTCGCTGTGACTTTTTACTCTCTCGGGAGAATTTTCACTCAATATCTTTTCTTTTCCCGCATTCTTTCTCACCGGTCTATCCTGTTCGGCCAAAACCAACAGGTCATCGGCTATTTTTTTAAATTTCTTTTTTATTTCAGGAAACTGGTCGACAGCCATCTCTCCCCGTGAATAACTTTCCGCTATCTTTCGCTCATCCGGAATTTCTCCGATAATATCCAGCTTTTCTGATTTGCAGTACGTTTTTAACGCCTCATCGTGATATTCCGCCCGGTTGACAAGAATCACCGGCTCCTGACCGATTTCACGGGCCATATCGACCGAAAGTTTGAGATCATTGATTCCAAAAGGAGTGGGGTCGGTCACCAAAACGCATAAATCCGCATCTTTCACTGTTTCGACAACAGGGCAGCTCGTTCCGGGAGATGAATCCAGAATATTAATGCAGTCTCCGGAGTATGCTTTGACTTTTTGTACCAGCCGGGGAGACATCCCTCCTTCGGCGGTTTCCAAAAGTGCATAAAACACATTGATATTCTGGCTTGTACCTTCCTTAACCACTCCGATTTTTCTGTCTTTTTCAAGAATCGCATCCACAGGACAGGCGATAATACATCCGCCGCATACATGGCACAATTCTTTGAATATCAAAACCTTATCTTTCACTACGGCAATCGCGTTATAATGACAGACATCGGCGCACTTGCCGCAATGAATACATTTTTCTTCATCGACTTCGAGAGGAGCAGTCAGGGTGACATCTTCCTGCTTTTTAATATCAGGATTTAAAAACAGATGTCCGTTCGGTTCTTCGACATCACAATCCAGATAGTGAATCCTCTGATATTTTTCAGACAATACTTTAGCCAGATTCGTTGCGATAAATGTTTTACCGGTTCCGCCTTTTCCGCTGGAAATCGCAATATTGATCTTTTCGTTCATCTTCTTCCTCCACCACCTTTTCCGCCCCCTCTTCCATCCCGGGGTCCTCTTCCCAACCCGCGTCCCAGTCCGCGTCCAATACCACGCCCCATACCACGGCCCATTCCCATGCCTCTTCCGGTTTCGAAACCAGAACCCGGAAACATCGGAGCCTGATTCGGGAATCCGGTTTGCTGAGATTGCGTATCAGAATAAATCGCGCCGACCGAACAGGCCTGAACACATATTCCGCATTGGCTGCATAGATTGGATTCAATCCGGGCTTTGCCGTCACTTATAGATATCGCACCAACCGGACAAACCTGGACACACTCTCCGCATCCCGTACATTTCTCTTGATTCACTTGAAACATTCTGCATCTCCTTCAATATTCATATCTTCATTATTGTTCTGAAAAAATTACAAATTTGATTCTATCTTTTCCCTGAGATCCGATTCATAATTCGGTGAGACTCCAATCATTTGATCGACCACATTGCCATCCTTAAAAAAGTACAGCGTGGGAATACTTCTGATTCCGTATTTCATCGACGTTTGACGAGCCTCATCCACATTGAGTTTACACACTTTTAATTGTCCGTGATATTGACGGGACATTTTCTCAAGCACAGGAGCAGCCATAAGGCAGGGTCTGCACCACGAAGCCCAGAAATCTACAAGTACAGGAATATCTGATTGCAGCACCACATTCGCAAAATTATGATCATTGACAATAATGGGTTTTGCTGATTCCATTTCTTTTGTCGTTGGTTCTGCCTCTTTATAAATATTCTCAACTGCATCTGTTTCTTCAGTTTTAACGGATTCTGTTATTGATTTTGTACGTGTTGTATCATTGGAATGATCAACCGATTTCTCGACAGCAAGTGGTTCCTGAATCTTTTTATCAGAGACATTTTCTTCTGACTTTTTTCCGCACCCTTGAATGACGATGAAGCATGGAATAGCCACAATTATCGATATGCTTTTCATGACTAATACGCAATTCAGTTTCTTCATATTGCCTCCTTATTACGCTTTTAATGGATTTAAAAAATATTGATAAATCTCTCTGTTCATTACATTTTTCCGGAAGCATCAAATGCCGCTTTTACGATGGGATACATTGTGGGCGCCGCGGTAACGAATGGATGCGTTGCCATCTGAAGGGTTTCCAGTTCTGTATAGGAAACCCGCTGCTGAATCGCCATTCCGATAATATTGATCAATTCTCCGCAGCACATACCCCCGGCCACCTGACCGCCCAGAATAATACCGGATTTCCTGGAAAAAATCAATTTCACCCGGATCTTATGAGCTCCGGGCAAAGTGGCCGGATGTTTGTCCATGGCTTCCGAAATGCCTGTGATAATTTCAAAATTTTCCATTTGTGCGGTTGTTTCGGTCAGGCCGGCCGATCCCATCACGAGGCCGTCCACATAGGTGGAATAGATCGCAATGGTCCCCTTGTTTTCCCGAACCACTTTCAGTTTAAACAGGTTGGCTCCGGCAATCCGGGCTTCTGCAGTGGCTGTGGATGCAAGCATCACCGGCGCATCCTTACGTGTATAAAAATCCCGTTTACCGGCGCAGTCGCCCACAGCAAAAATGTCAGGATCCACCGTTCGCATATATTCATCCACCCAGATACCTTTGCCTTTTCCAATATCCAGACCGGCTTGAACCGCGATATCGGTGTTAGGCACTGCACCCACACCGAGAATGACACTGTCCGCAGGAAGTTCCTCCCCTGAAGAAAGCCGGACTTTTTCAACCGCAGGATTTCCGATAATTTCTTCCACCCGCGTGCCGGTCGCCACTTTAATTTTCTTTGAATTCAGTTTCTCTTCCGCCAATTTGGAAAATTCAGGATCAAAGGAATTTGCCAGCAGATGATCCAGCATTTCAACCAGTGTGACATCCATGCCGGAGATATGTGAAATTTCATCGGCAAACTCCACACCGATAAATCCGCCGCCGATCACCACCACATGCTTGCCTTTTTTTACATCGTCAATCGCTGGAATCAGATAATCCATGTCTTTGTGAACCGGATAGACGCCTTTTTTATCCATACCGGGAATCGGCGGGATAAACGGAATGGATCCGATAGCCAGAATCAACTTGTCATATCCTATTTTGGTATTATCTTTTAAGACGACATGTTTTTTTTGCCGGTCGATCAATTGCGCTTCACCTGAAATGACCTCCGCTCCGATCTTTTCGAGGGGCGCAATCCCCATTTTGTTTTCTTCCGGATGCTTCAGACTGGAAAACATATATGGAATACCGCAAGGAACGCATCCATTTTCAATGCTCCTCACAAGCGCGATTGTTTTATCATGATAATACCTGTTGGCAGTGACGGCACTGACCAATCCTGCGGGACCGCCACCAATAATCAAGATATCAAATCTCTTGTTCATATGTTCTCCTGTAATTTTGTTTTGGTTGATTTGATGACCACAAAAGAACCTTTTCCGTACCCGGGTCGGACTGGTTCCTTTTTTTCGATCTGGTCAAGGGGTAAAAAAAGGGTTTGATTGATTTCCTCCAAGTGAAATCCGGTATTCGCTAAAAGATTCAACACCTCTTCGACTGAATAAAATGTCGCTTCCTTGTAAAAACGGCTTTTAGCCCGATTCTTTTCGTATCGCTGACCCAACGGGCTTTGCTTATCGACAAATCCAATAATGAAGATTGATTCAGGCCTCAATATCCGCTGAATTTCACGGAACGTCTGGATTACATCATCGACAAAGCAAATCGTGGTTACCATAAGGGCAAAGTCGAACTGCCCTGCTCGAATCGGCAATGATTCCGCAATACCGCGCACCAGGTGAATTGGATATCGTTTCGCTATTCCACACATTTTTGGACTGGGTTCCAAGCCGTAACGGATATTCAAAGGATCGGCAAATCGTCCGGAGCCCACACCGATCTCAATACCGTTACCCTTTTCGGGAATCAATTGCCATACAGCCTGCAGTTCCGATTGATAGACAAGCGGATGTTGGTCAAACCAGGCTTCATAATCTTCGGTATAATTTTCAAAGGCATGAATACGCGGCATAAAGCAGTTCTACTCTGAATGGGTCTGTCTGTACTGGCGGATCACATGCCCCACATCGCTCATTCGGAATCCGTATTGTTTTCGCAAATGACCCATTTGAATATGGGGTGAAACAGCACGTCTGATATTTAATCCGGATAAAATTGTTGAAACAGGAATACGGTAATATTCAGAGACTTCGGTCAGCGTCATCCGGCCATGAACCTGAATTGAGGCATCCAATCTGCTTGAAATGGTATCCATCTCGGGGATTGTCTTAAAATCATGGTTCATTTCACCTCTGGGTGACTCAAGATTCTGAAATCCGGAAATATGATGATGGCCGTGCGATCCATCTTTCAAGTCCCGGATTTCAATATGGACAAAAAATGGAAAAATAAATAAAAACAGGCTGATAACTGAAAAACCGAATACAACAGGCAGTCTCCACCTCACAGCATGTACCAGCCGCCGAAACAGGCATTGAATGGATTGCCAGTGCAGAACGATATGCAAAACCAGAAGCCCCAGCATAAAAAATCCGAGAATCAAATGAATGCCCCCCCACTCATGCCGGTCCAGGCCCAGAAAATACAGATCCACGGAGCGTCCGAATTTTGCAATGCGATCCTTTCCAGGAATCAGCACATATTTCATCAGAAAACCAAGACCGGATATTGCAGATAGTAAAATAAACATCAACGCGTCAATGATAAAGTTGATTTTCCCTTTCATCCTATCTCCGGCTCATGAGCTGCCCGCACTTCGGACATTTCATTTTCGAACAGGGCATTCCCTGCTGGTGGGCAACCTGCGCCCCGCATGACGGACATACGCATTGTCCTCCCGGTCCGGCGCCATCCCAGCTCCCTCTGCCTCCTCCACCGCCGCCCCTACCGGTTCCCGAACCCTGGCCTGTCGGACCCGTACCATCTCCTCGCGGCATCTCAACGACCTCCTTTCATGCCAAAATGAGATTCGACCGTAGGATTGTCTGTGGTTTGGAATTCTCCTTTGTTATACTTTTCCACTGCTTCCTTTACAGTTCCCGATACACTACTTACAATTTTAATCCCGGCTGCATTCAATGTCCGAAACGCATTCGGGCCGGCATTTCCTGTAAGTACGGCCTCGACTCCTTTCTCTGCCATTAATTGTCCGGACTGTATACCCGCGCCGCCTGTCATTTGAGTCTGTACATTTTCAATTGCCTCAATGTCCATCGAATCGGTTTCTACAATGAGAAACCAGGCGCACCGGCCAAAACGGGGATCCACCTGAGACTCTATAGTTTTGCCTTGTGATGTCACACAAATTTTCATAATTCTTTCCTTTCTTATTCATCTTCCCCGTGATCGCAGGCTGTTTTATCCAATCCATATCCCTTGCCCTGACCCGGCTGACACAATGATTCACCACCTTTAAGCGTACCATTCATCAATTGGGAAATTGTATCTTCAATTTTTCCGGAAATCCCCAGAATCGGCTGAATGTTGTATTGTTGAAACAGTTCCATTGCACGACCACCCATACCGCCTGCGATGATATATTCCACATTCATCTCACTTAAAAACTGCGGTAAATATCCGGGATGATGACCGGGATTCTGGATTTCATCTCTTTTCATTATCTTTCCATTTTCTATGTCCAAAATTGTAAACTGTGGACATCTCCCAAAATGGGCAGAGACATTATCATTGTCCGTAGATATTGCAACTTTCATTAACACCTCTTTTCACGTTATACCGATAATAATTTCATCTGAATGGTGATGCTTTGACCCCCGGATTCAGAAATATCTCATTTCATATACTCCTCTGAATCCATATCAGTGACCTCCTGTTCTGGGGAACTGCTTCAATAGAACATTCAATCCCTTTGTCCTATCCCGTTTAATCGTCCAGAAAAATCACTAATTGGATGAATGATTCTTGCATCAATTTTATATCCAGCGCCTGACTTTCTTTCTATAAATATGCCAATCGGCTTGAAATTGTTTTTCAAGCATCCGTTCTTCAGCAACAATATAATACTGCTTAAGAAAAAACCAAAAAAACAGAACAATAAAAAACGGTGTTACAGAGCCAAGAAGCAGCCCAATCCCCGTAAGTATCAATATAAATCCAAGATACATTGGATTTCTGCTGATACTGAATACACCGGTTGTAATCAATACTTTGGACTCCTGAAAAGGCTTGACAGTGGTACTCTTGTCTTTAAATACGCTGTCAGCGACCAGGTTTAAAATAATTCCGAGTCCCAGGGGAACCAGACCAAGAATACCCCATGGAATCAATTTAAATGTCACTCCCGGAAACAGCAGATGAACAGTTACTATAAGCAGAATGGCAATACACAAACACGTCGGGGGTAATACTCTTTGATGATTCATTATTGACTCTCATAATTGAATGACCCATACAACTCTTAATATCCAATCGCAACTTGAAATCAAACGTTTCTTATCGTTTTCCGCATCGATTTCAATATCCGGGTAAGGGGCTGTATCATAAGTCGATTTTTGAAGCCAAAATATTGGACTTACGTCCAAAAAATCGTCCATTTTAGGGTTTTTTATACAGCCCCTTATGTCTGAACCTCTCTGAAAATCAGTTCAATATCTGGTTCACTTTGCCTCTTTTTCAAGCTCAGAGATTCTTTGGTTGATCTGTCCGAGCGCGTCTTCAAGGCTTTTTGCCTGATTCTTCAGCGCTTCAACTTCCTGCTGTGGTGTGGGCTCTACTCCGTAAGGCATCACTGCCGGCGGAGCGTATCCGTATCCATAGTGGTGATAAAATCCGCGTCCGCCTCTGAAACCCAGTCCCAGTCCGCGTCCATAGCCAAAACCTGCTCCGCGGCCGTATATGGGATTGGCAAATCCCGGAACTGAATATCCTGCACAATAACCGGCTGCCCGGCCTGTCATGGGTCCCATTCCTGCAGGACCGGTTCGATCTCCTCGTGGCATATCAAATACCTCCTTTTTTAGGTTTGAAAAATAAATTTCTGTGATCAATATCTTTTAATCTGCATGCTGACATTTATCACACAATCCATAAAAATGAATGGTATGATGCATAATTTTAAAATGATGTTTTCGTGACAACGATTTTTCGGTCTTTTTCATCAATTCAACTTCTTCTTTTAAAAAATCATTATAATCGATAATGGATTTACATCGCATACAGACCAAATGATGATGATGACCTTTTGAAAGCGGATTCCGGGTCAATTCATATCGTGCTTTCCCGTCTCCAAAATCAAACCGCTGAACAACACCAATCTGAGTAAATAAATCCAGAGACCGGTATACTGTAGTTAATCCAATCGAAGGATTGATCGTCAATGCTCTTACATAAACATCTTCAGCACTCAAATGCTGATCTGTACTTCGAAGTATGCTCATGATTATTTCGCGAGGATTGGTCAATCTGAATCCCGCGTCATTGAGCCGGGTTTGCCACCAGGGTCCCCGCATTCTTTTATGCATTCTCTTTCCCATAAATTGAAACACCAGTCAGAATTTTTACATTATCACTTTTATTGATAATGAAAATCATTTTCAATATAACGAAAAAGCGGAAAAAAATCAAGACATTTCATTTATTTAAATTGACTTTTTAAACCGGTTTTTGTAAACTCAAAACATAAAGACGATCCGTTGCTTCTATGTAGGGAGAACATTCATGAAAAAAATACTTCTTTTCATTCCGGTTTCAATATTAATTTCCTGTGCGGCTCATCACAGTCTTCAGCCGCTGGGAGAAGGTAACTGGACAGCGAATATCAGTGCGGGCGGCCCCGTCATTGCTGTATTCGGTACACATATGCCGATCCCCTATCTGACCGCCGGTACTACTTATGGTATTCGAGACAATATCAACCTCAATGGCAATCTTCATCTTATGCCTCTGGCCTATCAGATTTCCGGACTGGATATTGGAGCCGCCTGGTTCCCTGTGAAACAAAAGGGATTAAGACCGATACTGGGATTTCAACCCCGACTCATGGGTTTGGCCAGCCTGAAAGGCAATGTATCGGAACGTTTTCGTTTTTATCCGATTTTTACACCATCAGCTGCCTGGCAGATAAAAAATAATCTTTTTTATACGGGTATGGATTGGACGTTTCCTCTGAATACTCCCGATTTCGATGAAGATGCACCTGCCACGCTGATCTCCCCTTTCTTTGGATACCGCTGGTCACTGAGAAATAATCTCTATTTATACACGGAAATCAAATGGCATGGCGCCAATCTGCCTTCTGATAAACTGGCTGTTGATTACTGGCCAATCGGCGGTTATGGCGCGTTTACTACATTGTTTTCGATTGAAAGGGGGTTTTAATATGAAGCATGCGCTGATTTTACTGTGTATTGCAGCCCTCTTTCTGGCATGCGAACTGGATCCTTTTCTTTTCAACTCCAAATCCGCAGATCAATACGAACTGCCGGGTAACAACATTCCGCAGGAATTGATACAAGAGGTCAGCTTCGAGAGTGGCGGGAATACTATTTTCGGCATCTGGGTGGCCTCCAATGGCCGCCGGCCTGGACTGACACTGCTTTATTGTCATGGCAATAAAAACGGGATTGATGAATACTGGGACCGTATACAATTTCTACATGGTACCGGCATTAATCTATTTATTTTCGACTATCGGGGTTATGGGAAATCAGAAGGAGAATCCTCGGAAAAGGGATTGCATGAAGACGGGATAGCAGCTTTGAATTTTATTCAGAATCATTATAAGACAACAGCAGATTCTTTAATTCTTTACGGGTATTCTTTAGGCAATGTGGTTTCAATTTATCTTGCGGCAGAAAAAATTGATCCGCTTTGTCTTTTTGCAGAATCTCCCTTTGCTTCCGCTGCATCTCTGGCTCAGGGCAGCAGCGGCCTTGATTTGCCGGCTCTATGGCTGACTGAAGGCGAATATAACAATGCTGAGCGCATTCAAAAAATCAAAACGCATTTCTGTCTGCTGCACGGCGAAATCGACGATTTTGTACGTTGGAAAGACAATGGACGAATTGTCTGGGAAAATGCCCCGGAACCTAAGATTCTGCATTTAATTAAAGAAGCAAATCACAAGGATGTTCCTCAAATTTTGGGGATCAGTGAATATCAGAATATCATTCTGGAATATATCGAATCAGCGATCCATGATTGAACAGTGAGGTATCTCTATGAAATATTTGAACAATTTACTCATATTCATTATCGTGAGTATCTTCATTATGCTCACCTCATGTCAGAAAAGGAGTCATTCGGTTGATTTAAAATCAGAAAAAGAACAAATAAAAAATGCCATCCACAGCAGTATTGGCTGGGCTAAAAATAAAGACCTGGATTTGTTGTATCAAGTGATCGCAAATGATTCAAATTATATCGAAGTTGATCCCAATCACAGAATTGTGCAAGGATTTCAAGAGTTTAAAAAAGCAGAAGATTTCTGGATGAGTGACGATTTTAAAGCGATCCGGTATAACATACGGGATTTAAAAATAAATATCTCAAAATCTGCCAATGTGGCCTGGTTTTTTTGTATACTCGATGATATCAACAAATGGAAAGGCCGGCCAGCCAATTGGGAGAATACCCGGTGGACGGGAGTATTGGAAAAAAGAGATAACCACTGGGTTATTGTTCAGATGCATTTTTCATTTTCCGGTCAATAGAAATGATGAATTTTCTTTCAACAAAGGACCTTTATTTTGTCAGTCAGGATCATCCTGTTCAATTAAAAGGTGTTGGACTCGGCAACTGGCTCAACCTCGAACATCTTCTTTTGGGTTTGCCGGGTACGGATTCACAAATCAGAAAGGCCATTCTGGAAACCTATGGAACAGAGAAGTATACCCTTTTCTGGGATAGATACTATTCTATATATATCCAGGAGGCGGACATACGATATATTCACCAAAGCGGGATGAATCATGTCAGAATACCCGTCAATTCTAAACTTTTTTTCACACACAATTTCGAAAAATCGATCGCGATACGGGAAATCGACCGGGTATTATCATACTGTAAAAAATATGGAATTTGGGGAATCATTGATCTTCATGCTGTCCCCGGAGGTCAGAACCCTGACTGGCACAGTGATAATCATTCAGGGAAAGATCATTTCTGGCATGACAATGCTTCTATGGAGCTTATAATAAAACTTTGGCAGCGTATTGCCGGGTATTACAAAGATAATCCTGTAATAGGCGGGTTTGATTTAATTAATGAGCCCTGCACTTTTACAAGGCAATCAGAATCGACAATGCTTCAGTTTTTCCAGAATTGCACGAAGGCCATTCGTTCAGTGGATAAAAAACATATCATTTTCTATTCGGGGAATACGTATAGCCGGGATTTTTCAATGATTTCCGAAAACCTGGATCACAACGCCTCCTATACATTTCATCTATATCCTTTTTTACAGATACCGGACGATATGAATTCTGAACATATTCGTGAAAAATTAATGAAAAGCCTGCATCAGGATATCACTTTCGATCATTTGGTTCACAGACTTAAAAAGCCGCTTTGGTGTGGTGAAACAGGGCACCCACTGCATTTGTCTGAAGCATATCCTGTTTTCAATGAGTTCCTTTCTATTCTTGAAGAAAATAATGTCGGATGGACTTTGTGGCCCTTTAAAGATACCGGGGCCATGGCAATGACGTATGCAAAAAAAGATGGCAAATGGAACCATTTATGCGGACAACTGTCTGAGAACTGGATGTTCTGGAATATTTTTTCTCAGGACAGCATTCTTTCTGTACAAAATGAAAATGATCCATATGCATACTACCAATGGCTTGCGAATGAGTCAACCAAAGCATGGCAAACAGTGCTAAGCAATCTTTCTGAATGCCCTTTTGATCGATTGCTGGAAGCGCTCGAGGATTTTTCATTTGAAAATTGCAGGATCAATGAAAAATTGCTCCACTGTTTTAATTCTTCATGAATGATGTTTGAATCATTATAATCGAGCATAATGGAAAGGGATTAAACAGTTAAAATTCAAAATATTATTACCAAAAACAGCAAAATTGTATTGATTTCTTGAAATATTTTTTTTATATATCATTACTTTTATAATCGTCAGAATCATGCTTGATCCACTGTTTTGCGGGGACCGATGGGAATTATACAAAAATTATCAACGTTGAATGAAATTGAAAAATTTAAAAGAAAGCTTGAACTGATTTCCGGGATTCATATCAAGATGAAGCGTCTTTCCCCTTCATCTTCGGAAGAACTACGAACAGTAAAAATCCTGAACACATTTCAATTTAATAAAGTTCTTGATATTGGAGCCAATACCGGACAGTTTGCGGAATCTTTAATTGATTTTGGATTTAAAGGAAAAATCGTTTCATTTGAGCCCACATCAAAGGCTTATCATAAACTGGTCAAACGGGCTTCAAAATATAAAAACTGGAATATTGCAGAAAAATGTGCTGTCGGTGATTTCATTGGAAACACCGATATAAATGTCTCAAAGCACTCTGTTTACAGCTCAATTAAGAAAATCAGTCCTGCCTATTCCTCATACAAAAATGATTCGGATATTATACACACAGAAACAGTTCAGATTTATACATTGGATTCATTACAGAATAAATATTTTAACAAAACGGAAAATATATTTTTAAAAATTGATACGCAAGGTTTTGAAAAGGAAGTATTGCAAGGGGCAAAAGAACTACTCAATTATGTCAATGGAATAAAAATAGAGGTGCCCCTGCAACCCATTTATAATTGTGTAAGTTGGGAAATTGCTGAAATCGTCCATTTTTTTAAAGAAAAAAAATTCAAATGCATCAGCTTAAATGAAGTCGCTGTTAATAATATAACAGGAATCGTACATGAAGTTGATGCCATTTTTATCAGGCAGAAACACCTCCTCTTAGTGAACAACTAACATCCGCTATTTATTCAAGTGATTCTCATGAATTTCCGGCCATGTCAAACCCGGCCAATGATCGGTACGAAACGGAGAAGCCGGCAATCCCGCCTGATTGTAAAGATTGCATTCAGGATTATCTGCCCAGCCGTATCGCACAGCAACTGGTTTTTCAACCAAGGGACTGGAAACAATGACTGAATGTTCATCAATGCTGGCATCAGCCCATACAAACTGATGATTGGCACCGGAAATGGCAAATCCCTTCAGCGATCCGCCGCCGTGAATGACAAGTCCACCATCCGCATGATCAAATAAAATCCGAACCCGGTTGTTTTCAATATCCATGGAACGATAAACAGGACCGGAATAAACGACATCCAGATCATATATTTTGGCAAAAGCAATCAGGGCAAGACGCTTTCCAACATCCTGCTTGTTTCTGGGATGGATATCTTCCGCCATTCCGATATCGATTGTAACTGCCATGCCGGTCTCCGAACAATTCAATGCCATCAACTGCGCCTCACGTAATTCCGCCCATTCAGAATTGGAAGGCTCCGGCTGGATATCCATATAATTCGCCAGCTGAACATAATAAAAAGGAAAATTATTATTCCAGTGAAGTCGCCAATCCTTGATTAACGCTGGAAAAAGAGTTCGATATTGATAAGCCCGATCGGCGTTTGACTCCCCCTGATACCAGACCACACCGCGAATGCCATAAGGAATAATCGGATGGATCATGGAATTGAATAAAACCGTTGGAAGATTTTCCAGACCAGTAATTTCCTCAGGTGTAGGGGGAAGCTGTTCCTGAGGGACACCCAGCTTATAAAGCCATTCTCCGGCCAGAGATAATCGTTCGCCTTCATTGTTCATTAAAAACATCTGGTCCTCTGAACCCCAGATCCCCCCGCCTCCGTGATGATCGATCACCCTGACCACAAGAATATTGATTCCCGGTTTTATGATCTCTTCCGGAATATCATATTCACGATTCCGGTTGTAAATATCCAACCCTCCGACCTGGACGCCATTGACCCATGTCTGATCAATATCGTCAATCGGTCCCAACGAAATTTTCCACGGATGAACATTGATAGAGTCTGGAATATCAACCGCCTTGCGATACCAGATAATGCCGTCATACTCCCCTACCTCGCTTTTTTCCCACAATCCCGGGAGTTTAGCCGTATGCCAATCGTCTGCCATCAGGTGCGGGTCTGCCCATCTCGGCTGTCCGCCAGATTTTCCCAGATCCAATGTATCGATCGTATTTAACCACTCCTTCTGAACCTTCTGATATATTTCTTGCTGTTCCTGATATGAAATTGGAGCAGCCGTACTGTCATTTAAAGTCATAAGCATGTCTGAAAATTCAGAAAACGAAGTCAAGCCGGTCTTGCTCATCCAGGCTTCGGCTACAGTGCCTCCCCATGCTGCCTGAATAACTCCAATGGGGATTTTAAGCCGCTGATAAAGTTCACAGCCAAAAAAGAAGCCCACTGCCGAAAAATTCGGTACTGTATTGGGCGAGCAGGGTTGCCACCCTTTTGTATGGATATTATCCAATGGCTGATATGAAATATTACGCTCAATTTGTAAAAGCCGGATCTCAGGATATTGCGCAGCTTCCATTTCCTGATTTGCCTTATTCGATTGTGCCACCGGCCACTCCATATTGGACTGACCGGAACAGATCCACACATCGCCGATATATACATCCGTGAAACGGATGACATTCTTTCCATAAATTCCCATTTCAACAGGACCGCCGGCTTTCATCGATGGCATTTCAAGAAACCAGCGTCCGTCCTGGTCAGCATGGGTCATTTGTTTCTGATAACCAAGCCGTACGGTCACCCGGCTTCCGGGTTTTGCTGTACCCCATACCGGAATAGGAGAATTCTGCTGAAGCACCATATGATCGCCGAAGATATCAGGCACACGAATTTGCCCGGTTTTCAATGTTTCATCGGCTTTTTTCATTTGTACAGTTGAACAAGATATGAAAATAATACAGATCATTATCAATATTGAAAAGGTGAGTTTTCCCCCCATCATAACTCCTTTCATTCAAAATATGCATAATAACAGATAAATGCATGCGCCCTTGTATGTACACGATATTGTTGATTTTCAATCAGTCATTCTTGACAAGGAAAAACAGAAAGCCTGCCCATGCAGGCAGGCTTATAATTAATTCCATTAAAGATATTGAATCATAAAGTTTGTAAATAATTATTTGCTCGAGAGACATGTTCACTTTCTGGATAATCTGTTACCAGTTCACTGAAATATTCTTTTGCCTTTGTATGATTCCCCAGCTCCAGCTGGCAAATACCGTTCATTAAAAGTGCATCATCATATTTACTTGAAAGCTTATATTCCAATACCGAAGTAAACGCTGAGGCCGCTTTGGCACAATCACCCTCTGCATGATAACATTCTCCAATCCAGTATTGACAATTGCTGGCGAGCGGATGGTTCTTGTTCATATATAACAGCTGCTGGAATAACCGAATTGCTTGCGAATGCTGTCCGCTATTATAACTGGCCAGAGCATTCTGATAAATCGTCATGTAATCCTGATTTTCATTTAAGGGAACATCATCGGAAATCACGTCTGTATAATTGACAAATTCACTGGCCACAAATCCTGTCACAGCAGCGATCGCTCTCTCATTGGCTATGACCCGGAATTCCAGATCTTCCAATTGTTTCTGCTTGGATTCAATACGGTCTAATAACTGTTCAACTTTATACAAGAATACGGCAAAGTCATCATTCGGAGCAGGTGGCTCTTGTTTTGCCTCTTCGATGACTGCCACTTCATTCTCATCCTGTGGAAGGAAAAATTCATCAGCAAACTGCTCTTCCGGTCGATTTCGACCCAATGCAAAGGAAATGCCTGTTTCAAAAACCCAATACTTAGATTTAACATCACTCGTGGAAAATATGGCATTCCGGTAATCTGCATTCATGGTCACATAAAAGTTATAATACGATTTATAGATAAATCCAGATCCTATTATAAATCCGTAATCAGTAAAACTTTTTTCAGTTTTAGGTTCATTTGGCGCTTGATCAGTCCGGGTCACCTGAGCGCCCATCAATCCTGTATAAATAAACGGACTCATTTTTGCATCTTTCAATAATAATAAATTTGTTTTTAAATTAATATTCGGCAGCAATACGGACTGGGCTCTTTCTGCATTGAAAACATCATCGGTTGCTGTGGCCAGTCCCGTACTCAAATCCAGAAGAATACGAGGAGAAAGCTGATATCTGAAAAACAGGGACAATCCCGGCCCAATGCCGGAACCCGGTATCTGACTTGCGTCCTGTCTCGTGCCGACAAACTGTCCGCCCATTTCATCCGGTCGAAATGGATGAAATCCCCCATCCGTGGAAGCGGCAACAATAAGTTGCCCGGATATCAGTGCCAGAGTCATGATGCGCTTCATAATGCCACTCCTCTATTGATAAAACAGGAATCCGATTCTCATCACGATAAATTGGCGGCCGTTATGTCTGGAAGCCGCGAAAACATACCGGTAATCTGCGCTGATTTGAATCGAATACAGGTAATTGGGCTGAATTTCAAGTCCGCCCCCCAAGAAACCGCTCATCTGGAAATAACGTTCACCGATACTCAAATAATCCGCTCTTGTTTTTTCCTTATCAAAAGCGGCATAAACGTTCAGGCCCCCAAAAAAATTGGGGTGCCAGACGCGATTTTTACTTAAATACTTACCATAAAGCATTTCCAGTGATGGAAAAATGGTTGTCTTAAATTGATCCATCTGTAAAATATCATCCGTAATGGTATAAAAACCAGATCCAATGCAGAAATAGGTATCGGAAGGATTCTGATAATTCAAAAAAAAATGAAATCCCGGACCGATTCCTGATTTCCCAAAATTCGGATCATCTTGATAGGTCATAAAAACACTCATTCCCAGTGCCTGCGGATTGAATAAATTCATCGCTTTTGCAGTAACCGGAGCAAAAATAAACAAAAAGATAACAGTCCAGCATAAAATTGAAACCCAGCAGTCGAGAATCGGCCGACTATGATTTGATTCTTTACCGGAAAGAAATCGCATCAATATTATATTTAAGATATTTTTCATAATTGAAATATATATTAAATTTTTAAAAAATAATAATTTAAAAGATGATTCATCATTTGATATAGCATCTTTTAAATATATCCTGCTCATATTAGCAAAGATCATTTATGCAAATATTATACCAGAACTAAAATAATGCAAAGTATTAAATAACAAGAGATTAGACTAACTATATTTAGTTATTCCGGGTACTAACTTACCATATATAGGCAAATATTTCCTGTCTATGGCAGACTGATAATCCTGTGATTGCAGACTTTATCAGCAAAAACAGAGAAAAATGAAGGCCAATATCTCATTTTGAAAGGTTGAACAGGCATAAAAAATCGAACAAAAAAAGTGTATCCCAAACCCTTTGATAAGCACAGGATAAACTTTCTTGAACAATTAAATACAAAAAATCACTAAGGATTGTTCACTGCATCACGATTCAAGCATCCTGACGAAGGCAGCTCATCATGGATTATCCCATAATTACTTCAATCTGATGTACGCTCCCTGATTTATAAATAGGAAGTATATTTCCTTCGTGAGGCTTTCCATCAATCGAAACTGATTTTATCCCCTTTTGGATGTGAGACGGATTTTTCACTGAGATATTATACGTGGCGCCGCGAAAAACGCGCTGCACAGTAAATCCGTCCCAGTCATTCGGAATGCATGGATTAATTTGCAAACCATCATAATGGGGCTTGATGCCCAAGATATACTGGGTAATGGCCACATAGGTCCAGGCGGAAGTACCGGTCAACCAGGAATTTTTCGCCTCGCCCGGTTTAAATGCGTCTTTTCCGGCAATCATTTGAGAGTAAATATAAGGTTCTGTTTTATGCAAATCGCTGATTTCTTCGAGGAACGAGGGAGCGATTCTGGCCCAGTAATCAAAAGCACGATTGCCATTTCCAAGAATCGTTTCCGCAATCATGATCCAGGGATTGTTATGACAAAAAATGCCGGCATTCTCTTTATAGCCTTCGGGGTATGAAGATATCTCTCCGTACTTCACGATATACTTAGTAAATGCCGGATTATTCAGTACAATGCCATATTCACATGCGAGATATTTATTGACGGATTCCAAAGCGGTTTTTGCCCTTCCATTATCCACACCACAGCCTGCCATGATACAAAATCCCTGAGGCTCGATAAAAATTTTGCCTTCGTCACATTCACTGCTGCCAACTTTTTCTCCAAAATAGTCATACGCTCTGATAAACCATTCTCCATCCCAGGCGTGTTCATCCACGGCTTCACTCATTGCATCAACATGCTTTTGATATTCTCTTGCCAGATCTTTTTTGCCCAGTTTCTCACACAGGTAAATAAACTCCTGACCGTACAAAATAAACATCGCCGCAATAAACACAGATTCTGCCACACCGCCTTCTTTATTTTCAGTCGTCTGAAAAGATTCGCCAGGGATTGTGGAAAAGCAGTTTAAGTTAAGACAGTCGTTCCAATCGGCTCGTCCTATCAAGGGCAGTCCAAGCGGTCCTAAATTATCGACAACATGCATAAAAGACCGCCGGAGATGTTCAAAAAGCGTATCTGCATGTTTCTCATTATTATCAAAAGCCACCTGCGATTCAAGGATAGAATAATCACCGGTTTCTTTTATATAATCTGTAGCCGAAAGAATGAGCCATAATGGATCATCATTGAAATTTCCTCCAACATCAGCATTGCCACGTTTGGTCAGCGGCTGATATTGATGCCAGGCACCACCATCTGGAAGCTGGGTAGCTGCAATATCTAAAATTCTTTCTCTGGCGCGTTCCGGCACTTGATGAACAAAGCCGATCAAATCCTGATTCGAATCTCTGAATCCCATGCCTCGACCGATACCCGATTCAAAATAAGAAGCCGAACGGGAAAAATTAAACGTAATCATACATTGATAAGCATTCCATATATTCACCATCCGATCAATTCGGGAATCATGTGTTTTCACCTGGTATTTGCCAAGCAAATCGTCCCAGAAATTTTTTAATTCACCGAATGCATTTTGAACATCCTGAATAGTTTTAAATTTTTCAATGGCGGCTTCAGCCGGTTGTTTATTAATAACTTGTTTCGACACAAATTTTTGATCATCAGAATTTTCTACATATCCTAAAATAAACAGTAAGTCACGGCTTTCACCAGGCGCTAATTCAATATCAATACAATGTGATGCAATCGGGAACCATCCATGGGCCACCGAGTTACCAGCCTGACCATTCACAACAGCATCCGGTGCGTCAAAACCGTTATACAGTCCCATAAATGTCTCTCGATCCGTATCAAATCCTGCAACAGGTGCATTCACCGAATAAAAAGCATAATGATTTCGCCGCTCACGGTATTCGGTTTTATGATAAATCGTTGAATCAACAACTTCAACCTGGCCGGTGGATAAATTTCTTTGAAAATTAGTTTGGTCATCCCAGGCATCCCAAAGGCACCATTCAATCAATGAAAACAATTTAAATATCTTGGTCTGATCACTTTTATTGGTCAGTTTAACTTTTTGAATTTCTCCCCAGTAATTTAAAGGAACCATAAACAGAGTTTCAACCTCAAGTTGGTTCCGCTCGCCTTTAATGATTGTATATCCAAGACCATGCCGGCATTCATACGTGTCAAGTTTCGCTTTGACTGGTTTCCAGCCAGGCGACCAGATATCTCCACCCTCATTGATATATAAGTATTTGCCGCCATCATCCATCGGTATACTGTTATAACGAAATCGCGTAATCCGTCTTAAACGGGCATCTTTATAAAAACTGTACCCACCAGCCGTATTTGAAATGATGGAAAAAAAATCCTGATTTCCTAAAAAATTAATCCATGGCCATGGCGTTTGCGGGGATGTAATGATATATTCTCTGTTTTCATCATCAAAGTGACCAAATTTCATTGAGTCTCTCCTCTATTTTCAAAATAAAAACGATGATACGAATCCCCATTATTACCTCAATTGTAAATCATAATAAAATCGGATATCTTATAAAGCAAAACTGACAAATCATAACATTGGGGATATGATATTGCACAATGAGTATACTTAAAAAAACATTCAATAATTAAATTCCGCTTATTGTAAATCCTTGATCCTGGTTATCCGAAAATGAACCGGGATTAATTCAGCGATTAATATAGCAAAACGCAGTTATAAATGCAAGTGCAATCGTTTGCGGAAGTATAAAAATGCCCGCAATGCATCATATAACTTCGATTTTTAATAAAAATCAATCTGAATTGAGAAAGAGAACTGATAAAAAAATTAATAACGCAGGTTAAAAAATATTCAGTTTTTTAATTTATTGAAGGTTTTCCGCAATCACTCTCAATAAATTCTCAAAGGTATACGGCTTCTGTAAATAGGGAAATCCTTTCTCCTTAATCATTTTCCATTGAGATTTTTGATCAGTATAACCGCTCGTCATCAATACTTTCATTTTCGAATTCTTCGTTAATAGTTTTTCAACCAGTTTGATTCCATTTGTATTGGGCAATACCACATCACTGAAAATCAACTGAAAATCACCATTTTCTTTATTAAAAATATCCAACGCTTCCTGATCATTCATGGCAGTAAAAACATGATATCCACCCTTTTCCAGAGCACGTTTGGCAAAATGCCGGACACTGTCCTCATCTTCAATGACCAAAATCCGCTCTCCATTTCCTTTTTTAATATTGATAGGCAAATTATACTTTGCTTTACGAAAATTCTTCTTCGATGCAAGAGGCAGGTAAACTTCAAAGATGGATCCCATTCCCTTTTTACTCTCAACCTGAATCCAGCCTTTATGCTGTTGAATAATCCCATAAACCACAGAAAGCCCGAGCCCGCTTCCTTTTCCAAACGCTTTTGTACTGTAGAATGGTTCAAATATATGTTCAAGGATCTCTTCATCTATCCCGCTGCCGGTATCAGCCACAGAAAATCGGACAAAATCACCCGGATAAGCATTGGATATATTTTTTACTGCCTGTGAAGATAAATTCGATTTTTCTGTACGGATCGTCACTGTACCGCCTTCCAGCATGGCATCCCGCGCATTCACGACCAAATTCATAATCATTTGCTCAATGGATGTCTGATCTGCAAACAAAATCAGCTTCTCCGAAACGAGATCATAACGGACTTCAATGTCTTCCCCGATAATACGATGGAGAAGTCCCAGCAGATTTTCAACGGTTTTATTGAAATCAATATGAAAAAATTCCATGGGCTGACGTCGACTGAAAAGCAACAGTTGACGGGTTAAATTCATGGCCCGCTCCGTACAAATCTGTATCTCTTTTAAATCTTTATATAGTTGCGTATCTTTTGTGATCTGGTCAAATGACATATCGGTGTATCCACGAATGGCGGTCAGCAAATTATTAAAATCGTGGGCGACACCTCCAGTTAAACGACCGATGGCTTCCATTTTTTGAGACTGAAGGAGCTGTTCCTCAATCCGCTTTTTATCTTCCTCAGCCTGTTGTTTTTTTCGATGCATCTCGACTTCCCGCAACTCGCGTTCTATCGCCGGGATTAATCTCGCAAGATTATCTTTCATAATATAATCATGGGCACCCGCTTTCATTGCAGTAACGGCAGTTTCTTCTCCGATTGCTCCAGAAACAATAATAAAGGGAACATCCAAACAGCGCTCCTTAACAATCTGCAAAGCATCCGGAGCGCTGAAACGTGGCATCCTGTAATCAGCGATAATAACTTCCCAGGTTTCATCATGCAATGCTGAAACCATGGCTTCCCGAGTATATATTCGCTGAAATATTGGATCGTATCCGCCCTGTTTTAAAGCATGCACCAGCAATAATGCATCTTCTTCAGAATCTTCAATAATCAACACGCGCAATGGTGTGCGTTTCATCGTGTTCTCCTGACATTTAGCGGTGGATTATCCGGTAATGTAAAATAAAATACAGCGCCTTTATCAATTTCGCCATCTGCCCAGATTTGCCATCCATGCCGATGGGCTATTCTTTTAACTGTGGCCAATCCGATGCCAGTTCCTTCATAATCCGGATGCTGCCTCTGAAAAACCTCGAATAATTGATTTGAATAACGTTTATCAAAACCAATCCCGTTATCTTTAATAAAACCGGCACGTATTCCATCGATCATCATAGAACCAAATTCAATTTTTGCATTTAACCGTTCGCGAGTAAACTTATAGGCATTATCCAGCAAGTTTCTCATCATCACCCGTATAAGCGCAGTATCACCTGTGACATAAACACTTTTTTGAATTTTAAATTCTATCGACCTGTCAGGATCGGAATTCTGATATTCAGTGAATAGCGCATTAACAATATCAGTTAGATTCACCCGATGCATATGCATTTCACTTCGAGAAAGCCTTGACAATTTTAACAGGCCGTCAATTAAATGCCCCATACGCTGGCTTGCTTTCCGGATGCGGCAAAGATAGTCTTTGGCTGTCGAATCCAATAACTGCTCATAATCATCAATTAGGGCTCTGCTGAATCCATCCATGGCTCGTAATGGGGCACGCAAATCATGCGAAACGGAATAGCTGAAAGCTTCAAGTTCTTTGTTGGCTTCTTCAAGCAGCGCGGTTCTTTCTTGTACCCGTGTTTCCAGTTCCCGGCGGTATTTATTAATTCGAATCATCCGATATTGATAGGCAGCAGCAAGTAAACCAATCATCAACAGACCAATAGTACCACGAAACCATAGTTTTTCCCAAAAAGGCGGACGAATTAAAAGATGAATGGATTTTCCGGTCTCATTCCAAACACCATCGTTATTGGAACCTTTTACCTGAAACACATATTCACCAGGCGAGATATTGGTATAAGTGGCTCTTCTCTGTTCACTGGCTTCATGCCAGCCTTTGTCAAATCCGTGCAAACAATATGTATATTTATTTTTCGTTGAAAATATATAATTCAATGCGGCGAATTCGAAATAAAAAGCATTTAAATGATATGGCAGGACGATTTGCTCCAGATGATTAATCTGCGTTGTTACGAATGTCTGGCTGTCCGAGTTATTCGAAGAGGCATTTAAAATTTTAAATTCAGTGAAAACAACAGGAGGAATATTTACATTATAATCAATTTCACCGGGATCAAATACATTGAAGCCGTCAGCCCCGCCAAAATAGAGCAGTCCATCACCTGATTTCAAATGACATTTTTTCTGAAACATATTCCCCTGTAAACCATCCTCTTTTGTATAATTTTGGAATTCTTTTAATCGAGGATTATAACGGGAAAGACCTCCATTTGTACTGATCCATAAGTCTCCGTAATCGTCTTTTTCAACACCAAAAACAAGATTATTGGGCAATCCATCTTTCTGATAAAACCGTGTAATGGTATCTGTTTTCAGATTGAGCCGATTTAATCCATTGGTCGTTGCAATCCAGATTTTTGAACTATCTTCTTCAAAAATAGACATGATAAAATTATTTGAAAGACTGTTCGGATTTTCAGTATTATGCACATAATTGGTAAAGCTTTCTGTTTTCGGATCAAATATAATAAATCCGTTCACATTGCCAATTAAAACACGGCCTCGGCAATCCATTTTGACGACTTCCATTTGCCTAAATATCAAATCACTGTTTTCAGGCGTATATATGTGAAAGGATTCACTCAAAACATTAAAACAATGCAGTCCATTTTGAGTGGCCAGCCATAAATTGCCTCGACCGTCCCCTGTAATATCCATGACATTGTCATTTAACAAACCACTGTTTTGTGTATTATATGCTCTGAAAGACTTTGACAGTCTGTCAAACCGGCTGAATCCGCCATCCCATGTACCAATCCATATATTATTCTGAAAGTCGACATAAACACTCAGAACAGCATCCCGATTTAAATTGCTGTTTTTGGAATGATAGCACTGAAATGTCAGATTCTTTGGATTAAACCGGTTTAATCCGCCGCCGTCTGTGGCAATCCAAATCATCCCTTCTGCATCTTCACAGAATTCCCAAACCTGATTATGACTCAGGCTGTTTGACTGTTTTTCGATATGCTGAAATGTTTTAAAACCTTGATTGCTGCCATGACTGACACTGATCCCGTTGGCATAAGTGCCTATCCATAAATCGTTTACCTGATCGATAAAAATACTGTAAACCGAATTACTTCCAAGACTATTGGGATCGTATTTTTTATATTGATAAGAATGAAAAGTTTTTGATCTGAAATCAAAATATTCAAGTCCCCAATTTTGAGTACCAATCCACATCCCTTCCTTATCTAAACAGAGTACACGCGCTGACTGATGGTTACACTCATTTCTGTTTCCGGACTCAGACAGATAATTATAAAATTCAGGCTTATTCTGATTCACATTCATAACGGATATTCCCTGTCTGTGACAGGCTAACCAAATTCTCCCTTCCGGATCTTCAATAATATCATAAACATTATTGCCTGCAATACTGCCTGGATCATTTTCATCATGCCGATATTGAATAAATGTCTCGGTCCCGGGATCAAAACAATTGACTCCGCTGCCAATAGTGCCTATCCACAATCTTTGACGGTCGTCTTCAAATATCGAGCGTATCTCATTGCTTCCAATGCTTGTAGGATCATTTTCCTGATGTGCATACTGTTTATAGTGACGACTATTCGGATTCAAAAGAAACAATCCGGTTTCTGCAGTACCGACGCAAATATTTCCATGACTGTCTTCATAAATAGATTGAACACTGTGCCGATATTCTTTCAGATATCGAATAAACGCATCCTTCCCGGGATCATATCTGCACAAACCATCAATGGTTCCAATCCAAAGATTTTCCGCTCTATCTTTATATAATGAAAATATAATGTTCGAAGGAATGCTGGTGGAATCGTTATCCTGATATCGGTATACCTTAAAATGATAGCCGTCATACCGGTTCAGCCCGTCAAAGGTGCCGAACCACATAAATCCTTGATTATCCTGAATCATACATCGAACATATCGATGAGACAGGCCCTCATTCGTTGTAAGATGACGAAACTGCATTTTTCTATTGATGGCCCCTGCAAAAGAGGTAAAAATCAATATTGTCAATGCAATTATATAATAATAATATGACTGCTTTCTTAAAAACATGAAAACCGACCGCTTTCCTTTCTTATCTGCATAATATCCGTTTGATAGGCAATGCGTTAAATTTTATTCCGCTTTTTACGATCCTTTTGGTACCTCATTTAACAAAGCCCAGTACAAGGCCAGTTGCTCTACAGCCTGCTGAAACTGAATAAAATCAACTGGTTTACGGACATAGCTGTTTGCACCCATCTTATAACTCTCGATAAGATCACGCTCTTCGTCCGAAGATGTTAGAATAACCACAGGCAACCACTTTGTTCTTTTGTCTTCACGGATACGCCTCAGTACTTCCAGACCGTTCACCTTGGGTAATTTAATATCAAGCATGACAATAACGGGCATAACGTTTAAATCACGATTGGCGTACTTCCCCTCTCCAAATAAATAATCCAGTGCTTCCGAACCATCCCGAACCACAACTACATCATTAAGAATATGATGTTTTTTCAGGATTCGAATTGTCAGTTCCTCGTCATCAGGATTGTCTTCAACCAACAAAATAATCTTATTTGACATTATTTTCCTCCATTCTTATCAACATGTTTCTCATTATTTAAAATAAAATAAAAACTGGCGCCTTCCCCAACTTTACCTTCAGCCCAAATACGTCCGCCATGTCTCTGCACAATCCGTTTTACTGTAGCCAAACCAATACCCATACCTTCATAATCATCATGATGCCTTTGAAATACATCGAATAGATGGTCGGCATAGCTCATATCAAAACCGACACCGTTGTCCTTTAAATAATAAATGGTCTGACCTTCATTCTTTTGGCATCCGAAGTCAATTTCAGCGTCCGAGACTTGTGATGTAAATTTCCACGCATTGTCAATCAAATTCGTCAGTAACACCCTGATCAAGGATGGATAACCTTCTGCAATAATATGATCCTGAATAACAAATTTTACTGATCGTTTCTGCATGAACTGCTGATACTCTTCCGCTATAGACCGCACCATATCAGAGACATTCACCCGACTGATATGCATTTCATTCCGGGCAAAGCGGGACAGTTTCAATAATCCATCTATAAGACGGCTCATGCGTTGACTGGCATTGCTGATACGATGAAGATAATCAATACCTCGTTTGTCTAATTTTATCTTATATTCGTCCAAAAGCATCTGACTGAATCCATCCATGCTTCGAAGCGGTGTACGCAGATCATGAGAGACTGAATAGCTGAAAGATTCAAGATCTTCATTGGATTGCTTTAAGGCTTCGGCATATTTTTGAATAGACATTTTTTGCTGTCCCAGTTCCTGATTGGCCACTTTTAAATCCTTGGTTCGTTCGGATACCTGTTTTTCCAGGATTTGTCTCTGCTTTTCCATTTGAAATATCCTGAATTCAAATATACCCACTACTAATACTGCAATAACAA
>Ga0272441_10003690_pt1 | contig 28812 bp, 27 predicted proteins | sample SSMProp6N_FD_193582 | JGI IMG/M metagenome (GOLD analysis project Ga0272441, IMG submission 193582) | Marine sediment archaeal communities from Little Sippewissett salt marsh, Falmouth, MA, United States - SSM-Prop-6N | ecosystem: Environmental > Aquatic > Marine > Wetlands > Sediment ... | reverse complement strand
CAGTATTTCTGGAACCCGTTCTTCTAGATATATAGGTATTCCAGAATCTGGGTCAAATACTTCAGAAACAGATTTTTTGAAAAAATCAAATGAATCTCTTGTTTTAAACATATCTATAGGGTGCTTAATTGGTATATTTATTGGGTTTATCATCTGTAGTATAATTAGAAAGAGGTAGAGTTTATGAGCTTTGTTGGCAGATTAGAAAGGAATATTTCAAAGCTAGAAAAGAACATTGAAAAGGAACATCGGGAAATTGAGAATCTTAGGGAGAAATTTGAAAATCATAAGATTACTAAGGCAGATTTTAATTTCAAGAAAGCCCATAATGAGGAGAGGATTAGAGCAATGGATTCTAGAATGCGTGTTTTACAGGGGGGGTTAGTAAAAGAGAAAAGACGTTTAGAAGAAAAAGCTGAGGAAAAGCGTAAGAAGAAGGAAGAAAAAGTTGAGAAAAAAGAATAGAGCAAATGAAAAGAGGTGATAATATGAAAATCCTTGAGGAAGCAATAGAATTAATTAGAATGGCAGGGTGTGAAAAGGCCTTTGCAGTATACCAATTGAAGCTAAATAATATTGCAACAGTTAAAGATTGTAACAAAAATGGCGAATCATTAGAGATAGAAAAGAATGTAAGCGAGCTTGTGTCGACAATCGATTGTAAATTAGAACTTGACCCGCGAAAACCAATAGAATGCCCACTCAACTCATCTATGAACAAATATTTGGAGATTCATTTGCAAAATAGAAGTATAAACCTTTGTAATCTAAGTGAGGAAGAATATTTTACAATCAAGAATAAAATAAGGCCCCTTCTAGATAAATACAATTGGAATATGTGAAGGCAGCAATAGATAAATCAAATATTAACCTTAAGACTAAAGGAGAGTAATAAATATGGTCGAAATGGTAAAGATTAAAGATATGCGGATGCTTGTTACCCCTCATCCTGCATTTGTATATAAAGATGAGTCTGCCGATGAAATCGCAAAGACATTTATTGCAAATCCTAGATTAAAATCAATATACGTAGTGGATGATAAACTCCAATTATTAGGTAAGATTACCCTTCAAAAACTCATTAAACATGAATTCATGGATCTGTTGCCAAGTAATTTTGGTATTTTAAATTTTAGTGCATTAGAATTTATTGGTAAAAAAAATGCAGAAAGTCTTATGGTTTCTCCTATTTACATTAAGGATGAGGATACTCTAAAAACAGCTTTTGTCAAGATGTATGAAAATAATTTGGATGAACTCCCTGTCGTTGATAATAAACGTCGTTTGATAGGAAACATTGATTTACTTGAATTACTGACGATTTTGATAGAAAATAAGGAACAGAAGGCAGGTAAAAAATATTTCTCTCTCAGCTTTAAAAGACCATTTTATAAACGATTTAGGTAAACTTTTTATTAGCAAATGGAGCCTATGAAATGATTAACTATCTTCTATTAGCAGGAGTTGCTATAGGTCTTGGTCTTCTTATTGGAAAGGGTACTCATACCTTGAAAATAACTGGTGTTGTCGGATACATTATTACTGGTGTTATCATTGGACCTGAGATTTTGGGTATAGTAGAACTAACACCTGTTGAAATTGAAACGATGACAAATCTTGCACTTGGTTTTGTCGCATTTATTATTGGTGGAGAACTTACCTTTTCCCTAATGAAAAAAATGGGAAAAAGTATAACAGCTATAATACTTGGAGAATCAATTGGGGCATTTATCGTTGTATTTCTTGGTGTCTATCTATTAACTCATCATCTACCTGAAGCTGTAATTTTTGCTGCTATGGCCCCAGCTAGTGCACCTGCTGGAGCTGTTGCTGTTATTCATGAGTACAAAGCTAAAGGAAAATTAACTAGTGCAATACTAGCTGTCGTTGGTTTTGATGATGGTTTAGCTATATTGATTTATGCTTTTGCTATTGCTTTTGCGAGTCTAATTCTTTCATCTGGTGTGTTTTCTGTATCCAATCTTATTATAACCCCCTTTATTGAGATAGGGGGTGCTCTTTTAATTGGTACAGGTGCTGGTGTTTTTTTCGCCATTATATTGAAAAAACTTGTTGAAAAAGAACAGATAATAGCAGTTGCCCTAACAGCAATTCTTTTAACTTCTGGCCTTTCTTTAATGTTGGGTGTATCAGTAATCCTTTCTTGTATGGCTTTAGGTATGGTCGTGATTAATATTTTTCCTCAGGATAATAAGCCGGTCTTTGAACATATTAAGACTATTAGTTTACCTGTTTATGTTTTATTTTTTGTTATTGCAGGTTTGAATCTGCATATAGGACTTCTTCTTGTTTCAGGTCTTTTAGGGCTAGTATATATTATATGTAGAAGTACAGGCCTGATCGGGGGAAGTTATCTTGCTGCAATAGTTTCAAAAGCAGATCCTTTAATAAGAGATAATATTGGATTTGGAATATTGTCACAAGCTGGAGTAGCTATTGGGTTAGCTTTGCTGGCTTCAAATAGACTTGTAGATCTTGGTAGACCTGAACTAGGGACTCTCATTGTGACAACAATTGCTGCAACTTCAGTTATTTTTGAAATAATCGGTCCTTTATCTGCACGGTTTGCCATTATGAGGGCAGGTGAAGCCGGAATATGAATATAATTGTAAATTATTAAAGGAGGTATGATTAATAAAATGAAAAAGGGAGAATCAAAATTAATATCTGAATTTTATGAGCTAAAGGTTGAACAGCTTATGGATAAGAAGATATGGGACCTACCATTAATCGAGAAAGACATGCCTATTGATAATGTACTTTCAATTCTTGATGGGAAATCACATGTATGGGTAGTTGAAAATAAGAACGATAAAGAATTAATAGGTGTCATCACTCGACATGATGTTTTACAAGTCCTAGCCCCACCTAGAGAATATTATAATGTTTTTACATTGCCAAAAACATATCCTCATGGTACAAAAGGTAAAGCAGAGGATATCATGTCAGTTAACCTTATTGTATGTTATCCAGGTGAAAAAATTGTCGACGTGTTACAAAAAATGATACGTCATAGAGTAAGAAGACTTGCTGTTGTATTAAAAGACAATAAGATACTTGGAGAAATTACATTACGTCATCTTATTCATGAATATTACATGGCAAGCCAATATTTCCCCATTATAAATAATCTAAAGGATGTAGATCTTGTTTCAGATTTATTGGACTTTATTAAAAAAGAAAAAATAAAGATAGAGTTATCAAAGGACTCTGACACAGAATTCTGGCTTGATAGCCTGGACAAATCAATTACAGTCAGGTTTATAATAGATGTAAAAACCAGACAAATTTATTATGATGTATATTTAAAAGAATATGAAATCCATTTAAAAGAGGAAACAATTAAAGACGTAGAAAAACTGGAATTTATCGCAGAAGAACATCGGAAATGGAAAGTTGCAGAGGCTATAGAAGATATATGGTTAATTATTGATGAAGCTGAGATTTGGGCGCAAAAAAATAAGTATAACATTAAAGAAAAAAAACTAATATAAATTCAAACCTTTTCCACTCTCAAGAAAATACAAAACAAAAAATGCTAAATCTGAGATATTAAGTGATACAAAATGAGTTTCTTGCGACATAAAAAAAAGATTGCCCATTCACCAATACAGTGGAAGATTAAAAGAGAATGCCTGAATATAATTTTAGAATGTGCAAAATCAGAGTATCCAAAAGAGTTTGGGGGATTTTTAAGAGTTGATACGAAATTAAAAAACATTATTATTGAGGTTATTTTGTTACCAGGGACTATCTCTGGTGGTTCTCAAGCTATATTCCAATTGCACATGTTGCCTATAGATTTCAGTATCGTAGGTACTGTTCATAGTCATCCTTCGGGGCTTCCATTTCCCTCAAACGCTGATTTAGCACTCTTTGATAAATATGGAAGAATACATATTATCGTTGCTAGCCCTTTCACCGAATCTTCATGGAAATCATATGATTACATAGGTAAAGAAATTGATATAGAAATTGTATAAAAAGCAATGTTAAATGTTTATTTGGTAAAATATATCTATTTAAATGGTGAGAAATGGTTAAACTTAAGAGAGAACTTGGATTAAAAGAAGTTATTGCTACAGTAGTAACCTCAGTTATAGGTGGAGGACTTTTTCTAACAACAATTCAAATACAGGATAAAATTCCAATTGGTTCATCTATTATTTTTTCATATATTATTGCAGCGATACCAGCACTTTTTATTGCTCTTTGCTATGCTGTTTTATCCTCAGCTATACCTTCATCTGGTGGAGAGTATGTTTACATCAGCAGGATAATAGACCCTTTTATTGGTTTTATTGTCACCTGGGCTAGATGGTTTGCAATGATTGCTGTGATTGCTGCTATGTCTGTTGGTGATGTTACAATCCTTGAAAATTTTTTTGATATCCTTAATATGCAAAGTGTTTCTATTTTCATTGCTAACTATATACAATTGATTGCAATTGTCTTAGTTATTTTATTTCTAATAATAAACTATCTGGGAGTTAAGATATATGGAAGAGTACAAACAATTATGTTTGTTCTTTTAATGATAGGGCTTGCATCACTTATTTTATTTGGTATCCCCCATACAAATTTAAACAATCTAAATAGCTCATTAAATCTAGACTGGACACTTATAGCACAAGCTAGTAGTTTAATTTTCTTTAGTTATATTGGTTTTAGTGCTATTACTGATGCTGGAGATGAGGTTAAGGATGCAAAAAAAACATTGCCTAAAGGAATAATAATCTCAATTTTTGCTATCGCCGCAATTTATATTCTTATAGCAATAATAGTTTATGGTTCAATGTCTCCTTCCTTTTATTCTTCATATGATTTTGCCAATGGTTCGGTTGCGGAAGTTGCGGCAACCTTCTTGCCATTCATAATTGCAGTATTTGTTGCTTTTGCTGGCTCTATAGCAATTATTTCAGATATTAACCCTACAATACTTTCCACATCTCGTCTATCTTTTGCTTGGGCTAGGGATAGAATAGTTCCAAAAAAATTAGCGGAACTAAATAAATATAAAGTCCCCAAATGGACATTATTGGTAAATGGCATAATGGCCATTGTCATAATTTTACTTGCAAAACAATTCATAGAAGCAGTTATGATGATTAATATGGCTGTTTTATTAATTTTCATTGCAATTTCTGTTTCAGCTTTGATTCTTCCATACAAACATCCAGATATTTACAAGAACGCGGAGTTCAAACTAAAAGGGTTATGGGTTTTTGCATTAGTTGGTCTTTTATCATCCGCTCTTTTTTTAGCTTTTGTAATAAGAATTGAAGATGCTATGCCTGGTTTCATCCTTCTAATAATATGGATTGCTATTGGTAGCATTGTATATGTTTATACTCAAGAAAACCATAAGATGCATTGGAAAATACAGAGACAACAACGTAAAGAGAAGGAAAAAGCGGATAAAGAACTAGTTAAAGAATTAATAAACACCACAAAAGATACAATACTGGGAAAGAAAAAATAAGCATTTGTCAACATAAAAAGGGCATTATATTGAGGTATGAAACATATGAAAAAGAATCAAAAAAAGACTGTTCTTTGCCAGATATGTAAACAACAAAAGAAACGAAGTGAAACAATACCTGCAGGATTGATCAGAGCATCATTATTAAAGACTATTCAGAAGGTGCATCCTGATTGGTCCTCTAGTGGTTTTATTTGTTTTACTGATCTTAACCATATCAGATCGGAACATGTAAGGGAGATTCTAGAAGTAGAAAAAGGAGAAATTACTGATTTGGAAGAACAGGTTATAAGAAGTCTAAAAGATGAAGAACTTTTATCAGAGGACGTCAATAAAAAATTTAAAAAACAGTTATCCTTTGGAGAACGTGTATCGGATAGACTTGCTGAAATAGCAGGTAGTTGGATGTTTATTATTAGCTTCTTTATCGCACTTGTGGTTTGGATTGCTATAAATTCCATCCTATTAATTTGGAGACCATTTGATCCTTATCCCTTTATACTACTCAATTTAGTTCTATCATGTCTAGCAGCGATACAAGCTCCAATTATTCTTATGAGTCAAAATAGACAGGCAGATAAAGATCGATTACAAGCTGAATACGATTATAAGGTAAATCTAAAAGCAGAACTGGAAATACGTAATCTACATGAAAAAATAGATCATTTACTTGTTTACCAATGGCAAAGACTTCTTGAAATACAGCAAATTCAGATTGAGTTAATGGAAGAATTATTTGATAAAACCCAATGAAAAAAATATTCTTACCAAATTTAATCTAATGGTGATAAATTAAAGATATGCATAAAGAGTCTTTTAAAAAATTATTAATATACTATTGTTTGGAAAACGAAGAAAAACCAAATGAGTTAGGAGATTTCTTTTCTTTTCACTGTTAATTAAATTTAATTCAATCCTGTTAAATTATTTTAGGGGTTATTATTTTCTAAGTGAAAACATAAAAAATAAACTTGTAATTTTAAAAAATAATTGTTACAAAAGTTCTAATAAAATATATTTAGATTATTGTTTTATATATGACATAGTGGATAAAATTAATATACCTTAATTTTATTACATTTTTGACTTAATAAAGGAGGAAAAAAGCATGAAAAATAAAATAGTTGGTTTTTTTGTATGTACGCTGTTGATTATAACTACTGTTCAAACTGTATGTACTGCAAATATTCAAACTACAAGGTATGTGAACAATAATTTCTATTTCGAACCTTCTTCAGGTTTTCTAACTAATTCCCAAGGTCTCATCACTATAAAAATTGTTGCAAAGGTCGTTTATATAGATGACCGCCATAACCTTCTGGGTGGGGCAGTTAATGATGGTGATATAATTGAAGGAAAATATATATATGATCCTACGACACCAGACACAAATTCCGCACCTACTGTAGGAGACTATTACCATACTTCATCCTCTTGCGGAATTGAAGTTAAGGCAGGTGGATTTGTCTTTAAAACAGATCCAAGTGATGTCAATTTTCTTGTTGAGATTGCTAACGACCATGGCAGTCCTTCTCCCAGTGACAATTACCTATTGATAAGCTATAACAATTTGCCTCTCTCTGATGAAATATTAGTAGATTATATCTTATGGCAGCTTGATGATGATACTTGCACCGCTCTTTCCAGCACTGATTTGCCGACCACTGCTCCTGTCCTGGCAGATTGGGAATCGATATTTGGCTTAACCCTGTCAGGTTCTGACCCATCCGATCCTTATAAAACCTACCTTATAAGAGCTCATGTTACTAAAGCGACCAAAAATAAAGCAAGAAATACAGATAGTGTAGAAAGTGATTGGACGGTGTTAGAAGTTACTGGACCAAAATACAAACCTTTGAATATCAACTTTTATTTGCTTAATTGGTTTTTTGAACGATTCCCAAATGCGATTTCAATACTTAGATAATTACCAGCACAATTAAACTACAAAAATCCTTTTTTATTTAAACGAAGAAATTAATTTTATATTCACTAATTATAGATTCAATTTGAAAGAGGATGAATATGCTAATTAATTATACGAAAATTATCTTTACGGTTTTTCCTCCTCTAAAATAGACCTTCTTTCCCTTATAAACCTTATAAAAATAATATTATAAACCAATAAGATATTCTTAATATGTTTATATGCTAAAAAATGATGATGATAAGAAGAAGATAATGGTCGTTGATGATGAATCGGACCAAATATTATCTGTTAAACAAATATTTGAGCATGAAGAGGAGTACGAAGTAATAAGCGCCAAAAATGGAAAGGAATGTCTTAAAATGCTGAAACATAAGATTATTCCAGATATTATTTTACTTGATATCATGATGCCGAAGATGAATGGATGGGATGTTTTTAAACGTCTAAAAGAAAAAAATGAATGGAAAGACATACCTGTTATAATTATAACAGCACTTGGTAGTAAGGAGAGATTAGCTTATGAAAATCTATTTCCAGATGATCATATTGAAAAACCCTATGATGTTGTAGATTTGAAAAAAAGAGTCGCCCAAATTTTGAATAATAATTAATAATCTTTTAATCAGTAACTCCCAAGGAAAAAATCATTAAAGATAGATAAAGTTACTCTTGAAAAATCGTTTTTTTATTTTGAAATTCGAACATAATAACAGTATATGAGATTGATCTTTACATTTTGTTGTTTTAACAAGTTGTTTTTATTAATCATTAAAAAGAAAATAGAATGTATGAGAAAGAAGAAATTGATCATCGAAAAGGAATTTGAGAATATTATACCTATAGATTGGTATAGATAAATTATATATTTTAGAAGAGGAAAAAATTAGTTGTATTAACAGTTTTCAAAAGAGATGTAAAGTAACAAAATGAGTAAAAACAATATCACTCCTTTTTCTCATTCTGATTTGCTAGTCGTAAGCATCGACTTTTGATTGCCCATTCATAGAGTTTTTCGTTATGTTCACCAATAAAAACTTCTTCCCCAACTTTATGTTTCTTCCGTGTGGTCCAAATCGTAAACCCTTTATGAACCAAATATTTCTTTACGCCAGTACCAGACAAATAAGCAAGATTTGCATTTGAAAGATCAGTCAACTCTTTTTGCCGTTGCAAACGGAAACTCGTATAGTTCCCAGTATACATTTTAATAGCTTTCCCATCAATGAAAAATATCGTGTCTGCAACCATATCAAGAAACCTCCGATCATGCGAAATCGTAATCACGGTACCAGAATAGGAGTTCAAAGCTCCCTCAATTGCTTTTTTTGAATCCATATCCATGTGATTTGTAGGTTCATCAAGAAGTAAAAAATTATAAGGTTGTAGAATCAGTCGAAGAATAGCTAATCTTGCACGCTCTCCTCCAGAAAGTTGTTGTACGCGATTAAAAACCATATCTCCTTTAAAATTAAACTGCCCCAGTAGCGCCTTTGCATCATTTTCAGATAGGTCGCTTTGGTCTCTACGAATCTCATCGATGAGATTGTTTTCTGGAATGAGCGACAGATGCCCCTGATCAAAATAGCCTAATTTCACCCCTGAACTGATGTGTAGCATCCCATTGTCAGAATGTTCTTCACCCATAATCATCTTCAAAAACGTTGTTTTACCGCAACCGTTAGGACCAATAAGACCTATTTTCTGACCTGCAAGAATTTCAAAACTTGCATTATCAAGAATGATTTTATTGGCAAATCGCTTCCCAAGATTATGCCCCTCAGCAACGTTTTTACCGGATTTGAAAACAGATTTAAAATTGAACTTAAGCAAATATGATTTTAAAACAGGATTTTCAACATGTTGAACTTTTGCCAAACGTTTCATTTTGCTTGCTATCTGTAGGTCATATTTATTGCGTCGAGATAGTGTTTCAATAACCTTTTTTTGTCGTTGTATCTCGGCTTTGGATTTTTCATATGCCTGAATTTTAATATGTGTCCTAATACGTTTTTGTTCTTCATACTCTTCATAAGTTGCATCATACTTCTCAAGACTGCCATCCTCTATCTCAAACACCCTGTCAACAAGATCATCTAAAAGATACCTATCATGGGAAACAATCATAACTGCTTTTGGAAAATCAATAATCTGTTGCTCCAACCATTCAATTGTTTCAATATCAAGATGATTCGTGGGTTCATCAAGAAGTAAAAGATTGCATTCTTTAGGCTGTGCAAGTGCACTTGCGAGCGCAATTTTTTGCCACTCACCACCAGAAAGATCACTATGTTTGGTGGTAAGGGAAAGATCTTTTAATCCAATATTCTCCAAAATACGACTTGCATATTTCCAATGCAGGGAACCAGCATTCCTACTTGCAATGACCTTAAGTTTACGTATATTTTCAAGAATGTCAACATAGTGCGCTGAATTGTAAATCTCAGGATCCTCCAATTTAGTTTCATATTCTCTGATTTTTTGCTGAATTGTATCTGTTGATGATGTTCGAATAAAAAAATCATACACTGTTTCATCAAGCGAGCTTATTGGCACTTGATCCAAATATCTAATTCGTAGGTTATCTTTTCGCCAGACTTCACCAGAACTTGCCCGTATCCTCCCTAGAAGAATCTTAAATAATGTCGTTTTTCCGCAACCATTTGAGCCAAGAAGACCAATGCAGTCTTCAGGATAAACATCAAAGGATATATTTTCAAAAAGTAGTTTACCTTCGATTGTTTTAGATAAATCGCGGACTTTAACCAGGACATCCATTGAAGGGGATAATATGGTTCTGTTGTATATTTTTTTAGGTGTTATTCAAAATGCAGATATCCTCTATGTTATTGATAGAGGAAAAATTGTTGAATGTGGAAAACTCGGAAAATTGATTAGTAAAAAAAGGCAAATATTGGAAAATATACAATATTCAAAAGAATTCTTTTAAAAAATAATAAGATAATAATACATGCTGTGAAGAATATTTGATTTGTAATAAAAAATAAATATACTAGTTTGTCTTTCTGGTAGATTCAGATTTTTATGAATAGTATTATCGAAATAAAGAATTTAACTAAGAAATTTGAAAAAATTACTGCGGTTGATAATTTAGATTTACAAATAAAAGAAGGCGAGATATTTGGTTTGCTTGGACCAAATGGGGCAGGAAAAACCACAACACTTCTAATGTTAACCACGCTCAAACCACCAACATCAGGTACTGCAACTATTAATAATTTTGATATTATAAAACAACCTGATTTAGTTAGAAAGTCGATTGGAATAGTATTTCAGGATCCAAGTTCAGATGAAATATTAACAGGTTATGAAAACTTAAAACTTCATGGCTGGCTGTATGATATGCCAGATGAATTAAGAGAACAAAGAATTAATGAAGTTCTTGAATTGGTTGACCTCACTAAAAGGAAAGATGATTTAGTGAAGAAATACTCAGGCGGTATGAGAAGAAGGCTAGAACTTGCTAGAGGTCTGATGCATCATCCCAAGGTTTTATTTTTAGATGAACCAACTCTTGGACTTGATCCTCAATCACGTGAATATATCTGGAGATACATTGAGAAATTATCAAAGGAAAAAAATATTACAATCATTCTAACCACCCATTACATGGATGAAGCGGATAAATTATGTGACCGTTTGGCCATTATTGATAATGGCAAAATTGTGGTCATTGGGTCCCCAAAAAAATTAAAAAAAGATTTAGGTGGAGACATAATAAGAATTAAAGCTGGAAAACTCGATATCAAACTTTTAAAAAATTTAACTTTTGTTAAAAATGTAGCTGACTGTGGCAGTGAATTTTGTTTAACTGTTGAAGATGCAAATTTAAATTTGCAAGAAATTTTAGGTATAATTGGTAAAGTTGATTCAGTAGAGATTCGAACACCGACCCTTGATGACGTATTTTTACACTATACGGGCCGAGGAATTAGAGAAAGTTCACCAGAAGGTGGGTGGGCTGAGAAAGCTATGCATATGAGGTCGAATCAATGAGTGAATTAAAAGGCATTTATGCATTATGGTATAGGGAAATCAAGGTATTTTCAAGAGAAAGATCAAGAGTAATTTCATCTATTATTAATCCTCTGCTTTGGTTTTTTATTATTGGTGGAGGTCTGGGAGCATCCGTTTCATTTGGTGATATCAATTATCAAACTTTTATTTATCCAGGTATTTTAATGCAAACAGCATTATTTTCTTCAATTTTTTTTGGAGTTTATATTGTATGGGATAAAAAAATAGATTTCATGAAAGAAGTCCTAGTTGCACCTATGAAAAGAACCTCAATATTCGTAGGTAAAATATTTGGTGGATCTACAGATACATTGATTCAAATTATTATCTTATTAACAATTGGTGTTATTTTTATTGCAACTGGAATTATGACTGGAATTAATTTTAATATTTTTACTATATTAATTACTATAATCTTTTTGTTTGTTACAACCATTGGACTTGTTAGTATAGGTCTTATACTTGGATCTCAGATGGAAAGCCCAGAAGGATTTCAATTGATAATCAGTTTTGTTGTTTTTCCCATGTTTTTTTTATCTGGTGCTTTGTTTCCAATAAATAATTTACCATCATGGTTAGCCCCTTTCATATTGGCCAATCCAGTAACATATGCAGTAGATGGTGTCAGGGGAGTCTTAGTCGGCTTATCAAGATTTAGTCTTGAGTATGATTTTTTTGTGGTTTGCATTTTTTCAATAGTTATGATTTTAATTGGAACCTATGCATTTAAAAAGATGAAAATCTAAAAATTTTTTTTATACCTCATAATAAATTAGCATTGAAATTAAGTGCTTAGCTATAATCATAAATGGTTACTATTATATTAAAAAATTTAAGATAAAAATTATAATAAATAAAAAAAGGAAATTTCTAGATAAAAACTAATTAAATCCATAAAAATTTTTTTGTACCGTTTCTCCTTATATATGTCTTCTTCCTTCATAGAAATTTTACTTTCGGATGAACTGATCTGATATAAGTGTTTATCTGTGACACAGGGTTTATATACTAAACCATTATTTGAATCATCAAGGAGGATAAAATGTTAAAGAAAATTTTGGTAGTAGGGATAATAATTTTGTTTTTATGTTCAAGTCTAGCATCTGGTATAAATAATTTTAAAAAAGACTATGGTCAAGTGGATATTGAGTTTAATATTAATGAGTCATTAGAAAAAGTAACTGTATGCTGTCAAACATATGGATTTAATGAGAGATCTTCAAACCAAATTGAAATTACAAATTTTGAAGCTGAGCAATTGTTTAATAAAATTAACGAAATTGCTCAAGAACCATCAACAGAAAAAAAGGAAAAATTACAACGGGAAATCTTAGAAATTGCAAAAGAACATGATTTACTTCCTGAAGATGTTTCATTGGAAAATTTTCAACCTAAATTTACTAAATCGTTAACTCCAAAGATGGGAGTTACGCCAGTTAATGGAAATGTTGGAACTGCAGCACTATGTAATTTCGCTACTGCTGGAGAAGGTTCACAATTTCCAGTTATAATTCTACCAAGGCTTATTCCAATAATACAATTACCTGTTCCAAGAGTATTTTTACGCTGGTCTTCACCTGATGGTATAACTTCAACTGGTAGTTATCTTACTAACACGGGTTTTATTGCCGGCGGTGAACAAACAGGGATAGCACTTGGATTCTGGGGTATAGGATTCAGTATTTTCTTACCCCCAATACAAGCTTACGGCTTTTTTGGCTATGCTTTATATTCAAGATGTACTGCAGAATTTATGGAAGAATGGCCACCAAATTACGCGCCTGAAGTATCTCCAGTTTTCCCCCAAAATGGAGCTACGAATGTACCTATCTCAACCTCGGAACTTACTTTTGAAATAAGTGATGAAAATGGGGACGAAATGAGCTACACGGTCACCACTAATCCAAATATAGGATCAGAAAGTGGAAGTGGAAAAGATGGGATTTATTCAATTCCGATCAGTGGACTGGAAGGATCTGAAGAGTATTCATGGAAATTAGAAGTTACTGACGGTCAGAAAATTACTGTCGAGACTTATACTTTTTCCACAGAAGAAGTAGCGCCTATTGTTTATGATCCCAATCCTGAAGATGGTGAAAGATATATTTCAATCAACCAATCTTCCCTTAGTTTTCATTTGGGTGATCCTCAGGGCGATCTGATGGAATATTCAGTCGAAACCTCACCAGATATTGGGAGCGGAAGTGGTTCAGATGTTAGTGATGGAACCTATTCAATTGACATTAGTAATTTGGATTATTCTCAAGAATACAAATGGTATGTAAACGTAACAGATGGCGATAATTGGAAGCACATGGTCTTTACTTTTCAAACTGAGCATAAAATGGTATTTAATCCATTTGAAGAGGGATGGCAGTTCAGGAAGAAAATTACAATTAATCACACTCAAGTAGAAAGCGATCTTGAAAACTTCCCATTTCTAGTAAGTACAATTGATTCTGATTTAATAACTCATGCTCAAGATGATGGGGATGATATTCTTTTCATGGATGGCAAAGGAGTTTCAACAAGACAATTTCATGAGATTGAATATTTTGATGGTTCAAACGGAGAGCTTATTTCATGGGTGAATTCAGCAAATCTCTCATCAACCCAAGATACCATTTTATACTTGTATTATGGAAATCCAGATACTAATAATCAGCAGGCACCAGAATTAGTCTGGGATCTGAACTATCAGGGAATATGGCATTTAAGCGAAGACGGAACGGGCCTTAGAAAGGACTCAACAAGTAATTATCGACATGCTACTGCAAAAAATTATGATGGAGACGAGGCAACAAGCAATGGCATGATTGATGGAGCGGATGTGTTTGATGGTAATAATGATCACTTAAGAACTGGTGTATCTTTTGATTATGAATGCAGAACAGTATCTTTTTGGGTAAATTCTGATGTGATACCTTCATCGGAGCCGGATATCATTATTACTCAAGATTCAAATAAGCTAAATTATGGTTCATTTAAAGCTGTAATTCAATCAGATGGAATATATGCTAAAGCTGGTGGGGAGGAAAGTGTCAATTATTTATTTGATATCAATCTTAATACTTGGTATATGGTACAATTAGTCCGAGATTATGATATTACAAAATATTATGTAAATGGTAATTTAGTTGGTAATGGGGAATCCGGAAATAAAGGCTCAGGTTCTAATGAAAATATTAATCTTGTTATTGCTGCAAATAGGAATTATATTAGACACTTTGATGGTATTTTAGATGAAATACGTGTATCAAATATCGCAAGAAGACCAGGATGGATTTTAACTGAGTATAATAATCAAAATAGTCCTGATAGTTTCATAAGTTTTGGACCTGAGGAAACGGAATAATAGCTTTTTATAAATAGCTATTTTTCTAAATATCAGATTAAGATTCATTTATATACCAAACCATCAATTAATATATGGGAGGAAAATATCAGGTGAAGAATCTTATCCCAATAATGTTAATTCTGTTGCTCGTATCGACCGCGTTTGTTGGAGTTTCAATTAATGTTGAAAAATTATCTGATGCGTCATATGAGGGTAAAACATTGTTCGTAGGAGGAACTGGACCAGGTAATTATACAAATATTCAGGACGCAATAAATGATTCAACAGATGGAGATACTGTTTTTGTGTTTAGTGGAATTTATTATGAGAGTATTATTGTAAATAAATCAATTGATCTTATTGGTGAAAATAAAAACGAGACAATTATTGATGGAGAATGGGGAAAAATCGAAGATACAATTACAGTATTGAATGATTATGTTCATATTTCTAATTTTACAATCTCAAAAAACAACAAAATTAATTCTGGAATTAAAATTAATAGCAGAAATGTAATAATATTTAATAATAAAATTTATAGATTTCGTTATGGGATAAGAATATATAATACATCAGATAACATTATAATTAATAATGACCTTATTGGAAATAGTTATGGTATTTCTTTAGATTTTTTATGTGCTAATAATTATATTATGAATAATTCTGTATTAGATAATTTTATTGGAATTCAACTATATAGTTACTATCCATATGATATTTTAACTAATGGGAATCTAATTACTAATAATTATATATCAAATAATGCACAAGGTATTTATATTTTTGATAATCATAACAGTACAATAAATAATAATATTATTATAAATAATGGTTATTGTGGTATTAGAGTTTGGTCTTCTTCAAATATAGTGATTGAGAGAAACTCCATCGAAAAAAACTATGAAATTGGAATTATACTTGTGTATTCGTCAAATGTTTTAGTAAAGGAAAATAACCTTATTAAAAATAAAATTCAAGCTGGATTTTTAGCTCCACAAACGAATATTTGGGAATATAATTACTGGAATAATTGGAGAATATCGTATCCCAAAATAATATTTGGAGTAAATGAATTACCATGGTGGGTTACTAGTTTACCAATTCCTTGGATTAATTTTGATTTGCATCCTGCAAAAGAACCATATGATATTTAGAGTACCCAACATTTAAATACAACCCCCTTCATTAGAATAAGTAGGGAGGAACATTATGAACCCAATTAGGAAAGGATTGGTAGTTGCTGTAATTGTTTTATTTATTGGGATGAGTATTCCCTCTACATCATCTAAACCACAATCTCTTGGTAATGTCATCACAGTTGATGATGAGCCTGGAGATGCAGACTTTTCATCAATCAAGGAAGCGTTGAATTATTCGAATCCTGGAGATACTATCGAGGTGTATAGTGGGATTTATCGTGAAGAAGGGATTCGGATTACGAAAGAAAACGTGAGTCTCATAGGCATATCTCATGAACTAGGGGCGGGCAATGACAGCGAAAAGCCTTTTATTAAACCCGATGGAACTGCAAAAGTTATTATAGTCGAAGCAAGCCATGTAATTGTCTCAAATTTTCGAATTGAAAAATTATCTTCATCCACTTGTATTACATTAGGGGGTGATGAACCGAGCCGTAACCAAAGCGATAATACAATATCAGATTGTTTTATTCTCAATCCATATGGAAGTGGGATTTCCTTTAATGGAATTGGAAAGGATATTCAAATTATTAATAATACAATTACCGGTTGTAGTTCAAATGGAATTTCTGCCAATTCATTGGATTTTAAAATACAAGGCAATGTCATAATAGATATTGTTTATGATGGTATCGATATCCAGTATTCTAGAGAAAAAAATATTTCATATAACACCATAAAAAGTTGTGGAACTGGAATACATATATATCAAGGAAGTAATAATATCATTTATAATAATGATATAAGATCCTGTCACACAGGGATTTTAAATTATTTAGGAACTAATAATATTATATCTGGAAATAATATAGAAGACTGTCTCATTGGGTTTTTAAATAAAGGGGGAGGGGGAAATCGTATTACAAAAAATAATTTTCAAGAATGCTGGAATATTTTACCTTGGTTCCAGGTTAGATTTTTTGATTTTTTGACGAACAAAGATAGATGGATAGGTAACTATTGGGAAATTTGGCGTGGTATCAGTCCGGAAGTAATAACCAGCCCAAAGATAATACCCGGAATAATAGTTTTAAAAATTCCTATTCCTGGTGGTGAAATACCATTAGCAATCCCGCTTCTAGTTTTTGCCTTTGATTGGCAGACAGCACAAAAACCATATGACATATGGATGTGAAATGAAGAATAAAATAATTGGAATTCTAATTTGCATTTTATTATTGACAAATATTTTACCTGTTTCAGGGATTGACGATTCGGGAAAAATAAATAGGGTATTGAACAAAAACGATACATATTACAGTTCAAAAGTTATTTTATTTGGAATTATAAAAGAACTGCAATCTGGAAATATGACTTCGTTTACTACAGTCCGTGTTTTTTCTTTGACGATAAATAACTGTAATGGAACAAAAAATTCAAAAATGAATCTATCTGAAAAATCTATAATAGATTTTCATCTTCAGTTTTTGTAAAATTAACGTCAATTCCTCTGTCGTCAATCAATTAAATTATTTTTTTTGGAGGCTTTGAAAAGGCATGCTAGTCTTTTTAAGTACGGTAAGAAATATTAAACATAAACATATGAAAATTATTGAAATTACAAACATGATCCAATCATATTAAAGTGTATTTTGAGTATAAACAGTTTTATAAATATTTAAGATACTCATTAATCCAATTCCTAACCAGTAACTAATAGCTATAATCAACCATCGGTTCCTTTTTTGTTCTTTATTGATTTTTTCCTTTTCATCCATAAATTTCACGAAAATAGGTATCGCAAAATATATAGATTTATTTTTTGAATTAATTGAAAATTAAGATGAATTTTTTTTTGTTTTTAATACAATAATAAAACAAAATACCTAACAAAATAATTTTTAAAAAACTCAGAGAATGTTAAAAACAATCATATTTCAGAAAACCTTGCTTTTACTTATTTTTACCTATGCCTGTTTTTGTATGAACAGATTGTTTGGGTTTTTTAATGTGTCTTTTTCCCTTCTTTTTTGTTGGTTCATTGGATATATCTTCCTCAGAAAATAATCCTTTACGCATATATTTAATCGGGAATTCTTTTTTTGGTTTCTTGTACATACTCTTCAAATATAACCTAATCAAATGACAGGTTAAAAATTTATGTTAATATTTATGACAAAAAAAATTGAAAAATCTTCCATATACTAAAATGATAAAATCTTTATATAACATATCTTATATATAACTTATTCAACTTTAATTGGGAGGATCTAAATGAAGAAAAAGATATTGATATTAGCAGTGATTTTATTGTTTTTTGGAGCAGGTGTTACATCTGGAATATGTGTAAATATTGGGGAGACAATTAAATATTCACCATCATTTAGGGCTACTATATACGTGGATGATGACTTTAACAGCTCAACCCCAGGTTGGAATATTACGCATTTTGATAAAATCCAAGATGGCGTTGATGCTGCTGCGAATTTTGACACAGTTTTTGTTTATAATGGTACTTACAATGAAAATGTAAAAATTGGAACTATTGTTACTGAAAAGAAAATTGATTTAACAGGAGAAGATAGAGACAGTGTGTTTATTTTGGGAATCTCTGGTGAGGACGCAGTTGTGACAATTTCTTCCAGTGATGTAGAAGTAAACGGTTTTACTATTGATGGAGATTCAAATGCTTTAGAGGGAATAAGGGTTGCCGGAAGTAAACAAGACATTATTTTGACAAATAATAAGATACAGGATTGTTCAAAAGGAATTTCTTTAAAACCTTTAACAAAACGCATTGAAATTTCCAACAACATCATTTCAAATAGTGAATTTGCAGGTATAGAATTACAAGAATCGGATCAAAATGACATAATTGGAAATGAAGTGGTTCAAAATAATGTAGGAATACAACTTTCTACAGCTAGCTCTCAGAATTCAATTGAAGGTAACACCGTATCAAATAATGATAGAGAAGGAATCATACTCGAAGGGGTAAGTAATGATAATACTATGACAAGTAATAATATTACTAACAATAGGGGTGGAATAAAACTATCAAGTTGCAAAATTAATACAATAACAGGTAACAATATTCAGGATAATGACATGGAAGGATTGTTGCTAAGTTTAAGTAATAATAACGTTATTGAGCGAAATAATTTTATTAATAACAAAAGACAAGCAGCTTTTAAGATTTCCTCGAGAAATTCCTGGGATGAAAACTACTGGGATAATTGGATTGGGCTTAAAATAAATAGTTCAATATTTCAAAAATTTCCCAAAGTAATTCGGGGTATTATTAGATTAGATTTTGATTGGCATCCAGCATCAGCATCACACATAATTTAATAGACCAATCCTTCTTTTTTTTCTTTTCATTATTTGTTTTATCAAATGAGATACTACCATGTACACATTATATTTTTTAGGGGTTAGTTTTAAATATAAGATATCAATAATAAAATAACATATTCAGGGAGGTATTAAAAATTGAAAAATAAAGCAATAATTTTGTTAATATGTACGGTATTAACAATTCCCAGTGCTGTACAAGTATCTGGTAATTTTTATCAGGAAAATAGAATAAAAGATATAAATTATGAATATTTAAGTTTGTTTCAACCCCCAGAAACTTGGAATAAAACATTTGGTGGGATTTCTTCTGACAGCGGTTATTTTGTTCAACAAACTTCGGAAGGAGGGTATATAATTGTTGGTACAACAAACTCCCCCCTTGGAGAGGTATACCTTGTAAAAACTGATGCTAATGGAAATAAACAATGGGATAATACCTATGGTCCTGGGGCAGGATATTATGTTTATCAGACTACTGATAGTGGATACATCATAACAGGTGAAACAGGCATAATTGGAGATGTTTGGCTAATCAAAACCGATTCAGGTGGTATTGAACAGTGGAATACAACATTTGGCTCATCAAAATCTGATGTAGGTTACAGTGTACAGCAAACATCAGATGGTGGTTACATAATTGGAGGTGCTTCAGCATATGTACCCCCACCAGGAGATTGGGATGCTTGGTTGATTAAAACTGACTCCAGTGGAATAAAACAATGGGACAATAAATTTGGTGGAACATATTCAGATTATGCATATTCTGTTCAGCAGACTACCGATGGAGGATATATTTTAGCTGGTGCAACCAATCCAACAAACACCAATTTAGATGTATTTCTAATTAAAACTGATTCAGGTGGTAATTCTGTTTGGACGAAAAATTTTGGGGGAGGAAATGACGATTATGGATGGTCTGTAGAACAAACAACAGATGGGGGATACATTATTTCAGGTTGGACTGAATCCTTTGGAAGCGGAAATTCTGATGTTTACTTGATAAAAACTGATTCAAGTGGCAATTCTGTTTGGACAAAAACCTTTGGAGGAACAAATTATGATTTCAGTCGTAGTGTTAGACAAACAACAGATGGTGGGTACATTGTTGCTGGGACAACAGATTCATTAGGTGCTGGACTAAGTGATTTCTATTTAATAAAAACTGATTCAAGTGGAAACAAACAGTGGGAAAATACTTATGGAGGAGGAATGAATGATTATGGTTGGTGTGCACAAGAAACTAGTGATGGCGGATTTATTTTTACAGGTGAAACATATAGTTCTGGAGCGGGATCAGCTGATGTTTGGTTGATTAAAATTGGGGGATCAATTGACTTTAAACTAACATTGCTAATTGGTAAGATTACAAATATTGCAGCGGTAGGAAGTTACACACAGTTTAACGCAGTAAATCTAATATGCATTCAGTTTAATCCATTTAAATTTACAAAATACAATTCTGGTGAAACAATACTTGTTTCAAAACAAATACTTGGATTTATGACACAAAATCTTGTATTTGGATTCTTCAACGCGGCTATTTAATTAATCTATCTTTTTTTCTTTTTTATTTAATACAAAACATTTAAATCTAATTAATTATTAACCATTTCTACAGATATAAATATTTAGGGAGGCAAAAAATATGAATAATAAATTATTAAAAATTGGGCTGATATATATAGTGATTATTTTATTTGTATTAACAAGTTTTTCAACATTTGGTAGCAATGAATTTTTAAATTTGAAGATAAAAAATGATAATTCCAATGATGGAAATATACTGCCATCTCCAATTCATAATATTTGGCCAATGTTTCATCATGACAGACTTAACACCGGTTATGCAACTGGTATTGGGGCAATTGCCGATCCAGATGAAAAATGGTCATTTAATACTGGTGCTGATGTGTCATCTTCTCCTGCAATATTTGATATTGATGAGGATGGAGATAAAGAAGTGTTAATTGGTTCAGATAATAGTGATTTGATTTGTTTCAATGCAGAGGATGGCACAGTCGAATGGGCTTATTCAACTGGTGATGACATTGTTTCTTCACCAGTAGTAGGTGATATTAAATATGGTGAACCTGGTGATGTTGAATATGAGGTCGTTGTTGGTTCAGCTGATAATAAAATATATTGCTTGGATGGTAATCCTGCCACTAGTTCAGGTTATATGTATTGGAGTTATACCACTGGAGGAGATGTAGATTCCTCGCCAGTAATACACGATGTTGATGGTGATGGATACAATGAGGTCATAGTAGGCTCAGAGGATGGTAATGTATATTGCTTAAATGGGGAGGATGGCAGTGTTAATTGGATATTTGCCGCAGAAGATAGAGTATATTCCTCACCCGCAATTGCAGATGTTGATGCTGATGGTGAGGTTGAAGTTATATTTGGTTCATGGGATTATAACATTTACAGTGTTGATGGATTAACTGGGACTGAGGAATGGAGAACAACAACGCAATTAGAGTATATCTTTTCTTCTCCTGCTATTGGTAATCTCGATGGAGCTGGACCTTTAGAGATTGTAATCGGGGCCCATGATAATAGAATGTATTGTCTAAATGGATTAAACGGAAATTCAAAATGGACGTATACCTCAAGTGGTCAAATCCTTTCATCCCCTGCAATCTTTGATTTAGACAATGATGGAGAGATGGAAGTAGTTTTTGGATCACATGACCATAAAGTATATTGCTTGAATGGGGCAACTTCCAATCCCATTGGTGAGGTTGAATGGAGTTATGAAACAGAAAATGATGTGCAATCTTCACCAGCTCTAGGAGATATTGACGGAGATGAAGAAATTGAAGTAATTATTGGATCTTTTGATAGTAGACTTTATTGTTTGGATGGACCTACAGGAGATTTTGAGTGGTATTTTGATACAGATGATCAGATATATTCATCACCTGCCCTTGCCGATGTTGACAATGATGGTCTTTTAGAAATAATATTTGGATCTTATGACAATTATGTTTATTGTCTTGATGGAGAAATAGCTGGAGACCCACCCAATGCCCCAACAATATCAGGGGAACAATTTGGTACAAGAGGTACGTCTTACAATTATAATTTCACATCAATTGATCCAAATGGAAAAGATGTTTCATATTACATAAACTGGGGAGATGGCATTATATCTTATTGGACACCGTATCACTCATCTGGAACAACTTATTCTGAAACTCACACATTTTATGCAATGGGAACTTATAAAATAAAAGCAAAAGCAAGAAACGTTTATGGAGAAAGCGATTGGACGGAAATATATGCAGTTATGCCAAAAAACACAATTTTTAACTTCAAATTCAATATTTTAAATTGGTTGATTGAGCGCTTGCCAAATGCTTTTCCACTACTGAGATTTATGTTGAGACAATAAGACAATAAAAATCTCTTTTTTCTTTTTAGACATGTTATTAATGTTGCATTTAACAACCGTAAAATTTATATTATATTATAATATTACATTCGTTGTACTTTTTGGGAGGAAAAAAATTGAAAAAGAAAATATTTGGTATTTTTGTTTGTATGCTGTTGATTGGAACAATGACATTTTCGATTACTGGACAGAAAACCATATCGTCAGATATTAAAAAAAACTATGATGAAACAATTACTAAAAAAATTTTAGTAGATAGAAATACTTATCCTATGAATAATTGGGTAGGGATAGATGATTTTATTTACGGAATAATGTCTGCGGCGCACATTCCGGGACTATCAGCAACTATTGTAAAGAATGATGATATTTTTTGGACTAACTCATATGGGTATGCAAATATTAGCGATGAAAAATTAGTTGAAAACACAACATTATTTTATCATGCATCAGTTTCAAAAACGATTACCGCAACTGCCATAATGCAATTATATGAACAAGGGATTTTTGATTTAAATTCTTCAATAAATGATTATCTACCATTTGAAGTTAAACATCCAGATTATCCAGAAATAAATATAACATTTCTCATGTTATTGACCCATACGTCCTCGATACAAGATAACGATAATTATATCACATATATCACTGGTGATCCAACAGTACCATTGGGAGAATTTTTAGAGGAATATTTTACTCCTGAGGGGGAATATTATAACCCAGACTTAAATTTTTATCCCAGTGCACCTGGTAACTCTTTTGTGTACACTAATGCAGGTGCTGGATTAATAGGGTATCTAGTAGAACACATATCAGGTGATATGTTTTATGAATATTGTAATAACAATATTTTTGAACCATTGGATATGCCTGAGACTGCTTGGTTCTTAGCAGATTTAAATATCAGTAATATAGCTGTTCCATATTATTGGACAGGAGATGAATACGAGCCTATCGCTCACTACAGTCGTAACGTATATCCAGCGACAACACTTCGTAGCAGTATCACACAAATTTGTCATTTTCTAATGATGATGATGAACGGTGGAGAATATAATTCCACACAAATACTACAGGAAAGCACAGTTGAGCTAATGCTTACCCAACATTCCGGAGTTATGGGAATCATATGGTGGAAGGGAACTTTGGATGGAAGAACAATTTGGTATCATCTAGGTACTACTCAAGGATGCAGAACCATTATAGCTATTGAACCTGCGACAAATATTGGAGTTATTATACTTACAAATTCTGCACATAATTATATCACCACGATTGCGAGTAAATTATTTGATTATGCAGAAAATCAGCCACCATATACACCAAGCAACCCTGAACCAGAAAATGGTGAAACAAATGTAAATATCAATATAGAATTAAGTTGGACAGGGGGAGATCCTAATGAAGATACGGTTCATTATGATGTTTACTTTGGAACAACCAATCCACCACCACGAGTGAAAAGGAATCAATCTGATACCACGTATGACCCAGGATTACTGAATTATACTACAAAGTATTATTGGCGAATCATTGCATGGGATGAATGGACTTCAACATCAGGACCTCTATGGGATTTCACTACACGGAATGAACCTGATCAAATACCTGATCTCAATTGTAATGGCAATATCAACTGGGTTGATGTGAAACCCGGATCAACGGTTGTTGATAGCTTCTATATCGAAAACATTGGTGACCCAGAATCTTATTTGAACTGGGAGATAATAGATTGGCCAAATTGGGGATCAGGATCATCTTGGAATTTTACTCCAAAATCAGGATTAGATTTAACACCAGAAGAAGGGGAGATAACAATCGAAGTCGAGGTTGTTGCACCTGATGAAAAGAATACTGAGTTCACTGGTGAAGTCAAGATCATTAACTCAGAAAATCCAAGTGATTATTGCACAATTGATATTGTTCTTAAAACACCTAACAGAACTTTCTATTTAAAAAATAGCATACTATACTGGTTGATTGAGTGCTTCCCAAATGCTTTTCCGTTACTAAAATGTGTGTTGGATTAATAAAAATCAAATTCTATCATTTTTCTCTTTATTTTATTGAATATTTAAATTTAATATTTTAAAAAATAAGATATTGTTATTTATTTTTATTAAATAATCTAAACTAGAACTGCCGCAGAGGTTTGATCAACATAATGAGCGAAGTAACGCTGAGTGTATTCATCACTTTGATATCCAATACGAAAATGGGGTACCCAATGTGAAATAGTGGAAATAACCACTAAATTCTCTGATGTTATATCTGGATAGGTTTGGTTTCCATGTTTTTCCTTTCCATCAAACACCCCAGATATCGTTTTGGTTTTTCCAGGCATTAGTAAAACATATTTGTTAATTGCAAAATCTAATAATGCATAGTGATATGGATTTCCCAAGTAATCATCCCAACGAGATTCAATTTCAGCTACATAAGATCGAAGTTTTCCAAAATAGGGAGAACTTCCATCGTTAGTTACAGTGACAGTAACTGTGAATTTTGCATTTTCTTCCCAAATAGCTGATGTATTCAAAGAAATCGGTTGCTTTGGCGTTCTTTGCCCCTCTTCTTCAATTAAAGTTCTATAGGCGTTTTCAGTATCTTGCACAGTGCTTCCTCTTCCAACCATGTTAATATCTCCCCCGTCAAAATAAACAGTTGGAAAAGCAATGATTTTGAATATACCAAAACTATAGTCACGGTTTCTTTTTTCTGCAATAGACGTCATATCATCTACAAGTACAACATAGTAAAATGGATAATCGCCACTTTCATACACGTTGTATAATGCTTCAGAAGCAGTAGGGCAATTAGGGCACCATTGGGCAGTACACTCCTCTGCAAATACGGTATGGGTAAATTCTGATGTATATTGTACATAGCCTTTTGTTTCATTTAGTATTTTGCTGTTTGAGTTTGGCATTGCTCCAACAGTTGAAACAATAACTAATGTCGATATCAATCCAATTAATACTAATTTCTTCATATTTTTCCTCTACATATATAATGAATATTCAAATATAAATAATTAACGCCTGTTAATATATCTTTTAATGTACTATATAAGATGAATTTATGATTAGTTCTAGTATGAAATCTTAGTTATAAACCCAAATACGAATACGAACATTTTCAGACCAGACATCTTGCAAAGCCCTTTTAACTGTAATACTCTCAGATGTCAAATCATACCAGCATGTTCCATAATCATTCGAACCATCATGAGCTGTTCCATAATATAAATTGTTAATCCCGTTCGTAGAACAATTGAACTGTAGATCTACTATGTAGTTCATAATATCACCAGTAATATTGTGATAAAATATTTTTGTCTCCCCTTGACCAATAGTTTGAAAACCACTATCATATGCAGGACGGGGAAATGGTGCTCCATTATTAGGACCGATATGTCCTTTATAAGCGCCTGTTAATTCTAAATCCCCATCAACATCAAGTTTTGAATCAGGATACATTGTTCCAATTCCAACATTACCACTAAAATAACTAATTCCTTCAAACCATCCACCATAATATCCTTGGCCCAGTATACCAATATAGCCACCAAGTCCAGCTACACCTGCATGACCCCCTTCGCCTGAAATACCAGTTCCATCAAGAGCACTACTGATGCCTTTGATTCCTTTTTGGCCTTCGGCATAAACAGCATATTTCCAATCAGAAGAATTGGTCTTAACATACAATTTGGCATCTTCAGGTGGAATGTCTCCTATGCCAACATTTCCCTCAGGAATCAAAAATAAATGTGGTTTATTACTCCAATAATTCCAGTCTCTATTAAGAATTCTAAAATTAAACAAACCAATTGGTTTAATATCAGTATCAATTAAAGGTTTAGTTATTTTGTTTTCTTTGATAATTTTATTTTCTGCATTATTCATTTTTCCCATTACTGTTGAAAAGGTAATTGCAATCAGTAGCATACAAAAAAATATTTCAAAAATTTTATTTTTCATTTATTTTTCCTCCTTATTAACTCGTTATATTAATGTATCATTAAATAAAATCTTTTGATATGAAATTGTACAATAATAAAAAATATATCAAATTAATAACATTATGAACAAATATGATTTATTCTAATTATTTTTTCAAAAGTTATTATTACATTAAATTTATTGTTCAGTGTTTTAAATGAAAATTGAAATTGAAGATATTGTATTTGGATCATTAGCGCTTATTTCCATTATAATTTGGTTTTTATCGCTTCTAATATTTGAATACCCATTGATTAGTATTGTTTTCTTGTGGGCTTCTATGATTTTAATTTCCTTATTGTATATCTATTTCTACAAGAAAAATAATAGAAATATAAGAATTCTAAGACTTAGATTTGTCGTATCAGGAATCCCTATATACCCAACAATGATATATTATGTTTACAAGCTGGTTTTTGGCAATGGTTTATCTGAGGATCAAAAATTCTTGCCAATTTTTATTTTATTCCCTGCTTTGATTTTAAATGGCGTTATTTTGTATGTTTACGAAATTAGAAGAAAAAATTAAACGTCATTTTAAAAAATTATTTTTTACAATTATGTCCCTAATAAAACAAATAAAAATTTACTTATCTATAATTTGAATAGCTGAAAAATAACTCTTTTAGACTAAAAATCAAAGTTTTTTGTGTTAGAATCATGTTATTTATCATTCTTTTTTTGTCAAAAATCCCTTATAGAATTTGCATTTAATATTATCACAATAATATATGAATTTAAATCTTCCATGCTGCCTCATTAAGCTTCCGCAGCCTTTGCAAATCCATTTTTTCATCAAGCTTACGTCCATTTAAATTTTACATGTTTCAAGTCCAAAAACTAACATTTATATTTTATACGAACTTTAAGATTCCCTATTAATATGGACCAAAGGACCTTTCATTTATGCAACTTATATCAATAATAAATCTAGATATCTCTTGTAAAAATAAATAGTTACTGCTGGGTTAAAAAAAGCCCTGGTAACTTGAAGGTTTAACGCAATATTATAATTATAAACCACGATAGAAAGAACAAACTATCACTTCTATCAAACAGTAAAAAATAGATTATCGCATCATAAATAAAGATTAAACGAAAAATATAAAATAAAAGATTAAAAGTTCATAATGGGAATTTCTTATTTTGGTAAACTAATAGAAAAATTTTGTGTGTTGAACAGCAATTTTTTGTAAAAAATTTTTGATATTTGGTATAGAATTTGGAATGAATTGGAAATAAATTGGAAAAAATGAATATATATTGACTATTGATACTGCGTTAATGTGAAACAAAGGAGGTGTAAACAAATGAAAAAAACCAGCAATAAAAATTGTCGGTGGTTTGGTGGTTGCAATGTTAATAGCAACCATTGGCATAGTACTTGTTGGCGCTGAAACCGATAACGCAGACGACACTGAAGATTGGCATTTGCCAATGATGGGAAAAGAACGTATATTAGGCCACAGAGGAATTTTCTACGAGTTAACAGAAGAACAACAAGACGAAATTGATGCAATGATCGCAAGTCTTACTGAAGAAGGTGCAACCTGTGAGGAAATCAGAGAAGCAATTCATGCAAAGCTTGATGAAATGGGCATACTAGACGAACAGTTGGATAACGCAATTGAACACACTGAACAAAGATTGGAGATATTAAATCGAGAAAACGAACTAAGAGATCAAGGATATAGTTGGGAAGAAATCAATGATATAATCCAAGAGGAATTCGATCTAGACTACCCTATTGGCATTTGCCATGATTTTGGTCGAGGACGTCATTGGGTTTTCAATAATCAAATTGAAGAAGAGTCTAGCATTGAGACAACGGCAATATAGGTAAATCCGCAACTAACCTATTCTAAAACAACGGAAGGGAAAAAACAATTTGCAGCTTTGATTTATTTTTTCCCTTTCGCTTAATTGTGTTTGAAATATGAGTTGTGCCAGCTAAAAATCATTTTTCCTCCCTTCCCCTTATTATTATCTTTGGCACAACTCAAATTTTTTTTATTAACTACATTGTTATAACCAACCAAAAATAATATTTATATTGTATTTATACGTATCATATGAAATATAATTTGTCTTTTGTTCAACATTTTAA
>Ga0272441_10003689_pt1 | contig 28821 bp, 11 predicted proteins | sample SSMProp6N_FD_193582 | JGI IMG/M metagenome (GOLD analysis project Ga0272441, IMG submission 193582) | Marine sediment archaeal communities from Little Sippewissett salt marsh, Falmouth, MA, United States - SSM-Prop-6N | ecosystem: Environmental > Aquatic > Marine > Wetlands > Sediment ... | reverse complement strand
ACTTCCCGACCGGGAGCACGGCTATTGTACGGATGATAACGCCAGGGCCGTGGTCGCCATGGTGAAATACCACACGCAGTACGCCGGCCCGGAAGCCCTGAGATTGTTTAAAATTTATCTTTCATTTATCCTCCATGCCCAGCGACAAGACGGAACCTTTCATAATTTCATGCATTACAACCGTCAGTGGGTCGAGCCGGAACCGGCTCATGATGGGCTTGGCAGATCGCTTTGGGCGTTTGGTTCGGTTATCGAACACCCCCCTTTACCGGAACTGGTCCCTGTTCTCAAGGACCTTTTTGACAAGTCGTCGTCGCATATCCCGCATCTATCCCCTCGCGGCAAGGCGTACGCGATCTTTGGGATGCGAAGCTACCTGAGTCAGTTTCCCGGAGCCAGCGATATCAAACGGAATTTACACGCCGCCGCCGAGCATTTGGTGTATTTGTTTGAGAAATATTCCGAACCGGGATGGGGGTGGTTTGAGCATATCCTCGCCTATGATAATGCTGTCCTGCCACATGCATTATTTGACGCCTATATCACCACCGGCAAAGAAATCTACTTGGAAATCGCGACCAATTCCTGTGAATTTCTCCTGGAAACGACGTTTACCGGGGAACACTTCAGCTTTGTCGGCTGTAATGGTTGGTATCCCAAAGGCGGTAAAATGGCGAAGTTTGACCAGCAGGCCCTTGAAGCGGTCAGCACCGCGATGATGCTTCGCGGAGCATATGAAGCTACCGACAATCCGAATTATCTTAAAATGCAGAAAAAGGCCTTTGGGTGGTTTCTCGGAGACAATGATCTTTCCGTCCCCATCTATGATTTTCGCACGAAAGGATGCGGCGACGGCTTGGGACCAACCGGCACCAACTTAAACCAGGGAGCCGAAAGCATGATCAGTTTTCTCCTGGCCCTCCTGAGCGTCATCGAAAGCTACAACCCGCAGCGTCATGATGATTTCGACCCAAAACAGAATACATTATCCGTGTCTGAACCAGACAAAACATCCCCCAATAACGGCTCCGTATTGCCATGAAAATCGCAACCTTCAATGCCAATTCAATCCGAAGCCGAATGACCGTGCTCACCAAATGGCTCCGTCTTCACCAACCGGACATTCTGGCCATCCAGGAAACAAAGGTTCAGGACCCTGATTTCCCCATATCCGACCTGGCCGCAACCGGCTATGAAATGGTATTCCGGGGGCAAAAAAAATACAACGGCGTGGCGATTTTAAGTAAGGAAAAGCCCAAAGAAGTCATTGCAGCCCTGCCGCAGGACACGCTGGATCAGGCCCGCTTTATCAAAGCCAAATTGGGCGATATCGTATTCATCAATACGTATGTGCCTCAGGGCACCGCTGTGGATTCGGAAAAATTCCAATACAAATTAAACTGGTTTCGCTGGCTTCGAGAGTATCTCCAACAGCACCACAACCCGAACGACCCCATTGTTTGGGCCGGCGATTTGAACGTTGCCCGGGAAGATATCGACGTGCACGATCCGGAGAAACTATGGGGTCATGTCTGTTTTTGTGAGCCGGTTCAAAAAGCCCTTTCAGATGTCATGGAGTGGGGATTCATCGATGTCTTTCGGCAACGGCATCCGGAACCGGGGAACTACACATTCTGGGATTATCGAGTCCCGAATGGATTCAAAAGAAATATCGGCTGGCGTCTGGATTACATTATGATGACCCCAAAACTGGCCGATAAAAGTATGGATTCCTGGATTGATCGGGAACCAAGGGGATGGGAAAAACCCAGCGATCATACATTTTTGGTCGCGGAACTTGACATCTGAATAATCTTCAATGTGCAGACTTGCATTTTCCATTAAATTACTTATTCTTTACGGTTCCGTAAAATAATATCGACTTTTGTATAAGATTGAGAACGATGGGTCCAGTTACCATATCCTATGATGATTTTCGTAATCTGATTGCCGGCAGAACAGACCGATATTTCAGGGCCGTCGGCTATATAGCAAGCCATTTCGATCAAAAAGGAGGCCTGACGCGCCCGCTCCTCGGCGAGTTGCTATCGCAGGCAACGCAGATCGAGGAACTGTTAGATTCTTACGGCGCACGAAATAACTGCCGGTGGGCCCGTTTTCGATCCCTGACGGCAGCGATTAAACTGTTTTCCAATGTCAGCTACGAACTATTACATATTCACCATTCAATTCCGGCCTATCGCCTTCTGGAATTGAATCAGGATTTTTCAAAAAGTACGGAGCAGACGCTGAGTTTCGCCCAAGCCACCCTCCTCGAAGCCGCCCAACAGCTTATTGCAGAAGCCAAAAAACTGAAGTTGGCCATCCCGGAAGTATCCGAAAAAGATGCGTTCTTTGCGGAAAAACTTCCGAGCGGGCGCCTCCCGCATGACCTGGCCCGACGCAAAATTGAAGCTGTGTCAAAAACGGTTTCGCTGCTGGCGACCGCTTTTTTGAATCTGGCGGCCGAAAGCAGAAAAGTGCTGCCGCGCAGAAAATCAAAGTCACATGCCTCTTTGTATGAATTGATCGATCTGATCAGCGAAGAAAAGGTGCGTTCCCTGGAACTTCGATTCCATAACCTGCAATCACTCTATGATACCTTTGTCTCGACAACCGAAACGGAGGTCTTTGACAATGATCTTCCGGTCCTTCGCGGCCATATCAGTGTCGTGCTGCACCTGCTTCGCACCGCTCGTGATTTCGCTCACTACTTTGAGCGCCATGTCGGACCGACAACGCAGCAGGCGTCGCAAACACCCAAGCGATTGGTAGAACCGGAGATGCTGGTGGAGAGATTAATTGACTACTCTTTCCGTTATGTATCACAATTTCTTGAATGCGCCGAAAAGCTTTGCCGGGAAACGCTCAGGCGTTATACGGAAATCGGAACCATCGAAGTTCTCGTTCCTCAATACCGCGGCTTTCATGTCCGCCCGTCCACCCTTATCTCCAAGCTGGTGCTGCATTACGGCAGCGAAGTGAAAATGAAACTGGGCGAAGACACTTACGATGCCAGCTCTCCTCTGGAACTGTTCAGGGCCAATGAAAAGATCAATGCCCATAAGCGCCGCTCACTCGCCCAGGAAATCATTTGCCTGGACGCGCTTTCTTCCAGGTCCGAGCCGAAGGACCTCCAAAAGATCATACACAATGTCATCACCACATTAGCGGAATCCGGAAAAGTCATCATTTATGAGCAACCGCTTACAATCGAAAAGAAAGAATTTCGCGCGGACATCAATCCCATGGAACAAGTCGCCGATGAAATCGCGAAATTGCTGGTTACGGGAAAAATTGACATTGCGACGGATATTCGGGCCGTTTTTACCGGAGACAAACGTGTTCTGGAAGCCATTAAACTGCTTGCTGAGAACGGATACGGAGAAGACAATCAGGGCAATAACATTCCCCTTCCTGAACAATTATCATACCTTAGACAGTAAGCTCAAATTCTGATTAAATATGGACGCATCATCACCGCTACAAAATCAACGAAAGGATTTCTTTGTGAATCAGGAATTTTTCCAATACCTCGCCGCAGAACTGAACATACAGGTCCAACAGGTCGCCGCCGTCGCTGCCTTGCTGGCCGACGACGCCACCGTTCCTTTCATCGCACGCTACCGCAAGGAAGCCACCGGAATGCTCGATGAAGTGGCTATCATGCAGATTCGGGATCGCCTGGTACAACTGATGGCACTGACACAGCGCAAGCAGGCGATTCTCAAGTCGCTCATCGAACGGGAGTTGCTGACCGAGGAACTGAACGAGCAGATTGAGCAGGCACAGACCATGACGGCTCTCGAAGACATTTACCTGCCCTATCGTCCCAAACGCCGAACCCGCGCAACCATCGCTAAAGAAAAGGGCCTCATGCCCCTGGCCGACCTGCTGCTGGCTCAGGATCCCAACATTGACCCGTCAACAGAAGCCGCCGCCTTTGTCGATACGGACAAAGGGGTTTTAGACAGCGACCAGGCCCTGGCAGGGGCGCGCGATATTCTGGCCGAGCAGCTTTGCGAGGACAAAACCGCCCGCGAACGGATTCGTAAGCTTTATTTTGAACAGGGCGCCTTTCATTCCAAAGCCATCAAGGGCAAAGAAATCGAAGGCCAAAAATACGAGAATTATTTTGACTGGAGCGAACCGGTCGCATCGGCTCCCTCGCACCGCATCCTGGCAATGCGCCGCGGCGAAAAAGAAACGTACCTGACACTGCGGATTACGGTCCCACAGGAGAAGGCCCTGGCAATTTTAACCGAACTGTTCATCCAGAACGATTCGCCCTGTGCCCGGCAGGTCGAAACGGCCCTGGAGGATGGCTTTAATCGTCTGCTCTCAGCGTCGATGGAAACCGAAGTTCGGCTGGAAACGAAAAACCGGGCTGATACCGAAGCCATTCGCATCTTCGCGGAAAATCTCCAGCAACTTTTGATGGCCTCCCCTTTGGGACAAAAACGGACCCTTGGCGTGGATCCCGGTTTCCGTACCGGCTGCAAAATCGTCATCCTCAACGAACAGGGCGCCCTGCTGGCCAACGATGTCATTTACCCTCATTCCGGCGAGGGGCAGGCCCAAAAAGCGGCAGCGAAAATCCGCACACTTTGTACCGACTATAAAATCGAAGCCGTCGCTATCGGCAACGGAACCGCCAGCCGCGAAACGGAAACTTTTTTCAGGGGGATCGGCTTAGACAAAACCGTTGCCGTAGTCATGGTCAATGAGAGCGGGGCCTCCGTCTATTCGGCCTCAGACGTTGCACGGGAGGAATTCCCCAACGAAGATATCACGGTGCGCGGCGCCGTATCCATCGGCCGCCGCTTGATGGATCCGCTTGCCGAACTGGTCAAGATCGATCCGAAATCCATCGGCGTCGGCCAGTACCAACACGACGTGGATCAGAACCTGCTCAAACAGGGTTTGGATGATGTGGTGACCAGTTGCGTCAACAAGGTCGGCGTCGAAGTCAACACCGCCAGCAAGCAATTATTGATCTATGTATCCGGCTTAGGGCCGCAATTGGCACAGAACATCATCAATTATCGCAATGAAAACGGCCCATTCACATCACGCAGCAATCTCTTGAAAGTCCCCCGCCTCGGTGCCAAGGCCTTTGAGCAGGCCGCCGGGTTCCTTCGCATTCAGAATGCCGAAAATCCGCTGGACGCCAGCGCCGTCCACCCGGAAAGCTATTGGATCGTAGAAAAAATGGCTGCGGATACGATGTGTTCAATCCACGATCTTATGCAGGACAAAACACGTCAGCAAAAGATCGTTCTGGACAACTACATTACCAATACCATCGGGCTGCCCACATTGACCGATATTGTCAGCGAACTGGCCAAACCGGGCCGCGACCCGCGACAGCAGTTTGAGGTGTTTTCCTTTGCAGACGGCGTTGAGAAAATCGAAGACCTCACACCGGGGATGAAACTGCCCGGCATCGTGACGAATATCACCGCGTTCGGGGCTTTTGTGGACATCGGTGTGCATCAGGACGGACTGGTGCATATCAGCGAACTGTCCAACAGCTTTGTCAAGGACCCGGCGGACGTGGTCAAAGTTCAACAGAAGGTGCAGGTGACTGTGCTGGAAGTCGATCTTGACAAGAGACGGATCAAGCTATCTATGAAACAGCCCCAGCAGAAGAAAGAGCCGAAAAAAGAACACCCGAAAGCCCCCAAATCCAAAACAAAGCCGCCGGTCAAAGCCAAGACCAAGAGCAAACCGACCAAAGGAAAAATCGACCCCGGCAAACCCCTGATCGATCAACTCACCCTCGGCATGTAAACTGTAGCGCCGGCTTCCAGCCGACGGTTTAACCTGTTGAGAAAAAAAACGACCCGTCACCTTGGCGATGGCGGATCGTTTCATAAATGTTGGTGCTGGATTTAAAAAACTTATTCAACCGCATTCGGATCGGTCGGTTCCGGTTCTTTTTCCGGTTCGGGAGCGTCTTCCAGTAGTTCCGACAGCGGCTTTGTCAAATTCCCTGCCTGATATGAAGGAATCTGATACACCCAACCCTGATGCTTTTGGTTGAACGCATCCACCGCATCCCTCGCCTTCAATTTGGCTTCGTTTTCCTTTAGCTGTTCTTCTGAATCATCCTTATTAACCTGTATTATCGATTTGTCCAAGTAATCCGCCGAAACCGCTGCGTAGGTCTTATCGTCCTTTTTGGCCAAGGATAGCTTATAGACGGTCATGTCATCCAATTTACCCGTGTAGCTTGAATCAAACGCCATCGATTCCGGGGCACTTTTGTCGCTCATAACATCCTCAAACCGCAGTGAACTGAGCGCCTTGAATACCGATTTGTAGTCGGTTCCCTTGAACTGCTTTCCGGCGGGCATATCCTTCAACTCAATATCACTTTTGTCGTCCAGCGCCCTCAGAATATAACTGTCCTGTCCCGTCTTGACAGCCACACTCGACAACCGGTCCTGCTGAATCTGAAGCAACTGAGCATCCACATAGTCCATCGGCCTGGCAACAACCCGCGGCGGGTTTTGTATAGAATAGACATCGTTTGAACTTAACATCCTGGCAAACGCAGTACCGTTTTCATCCGCTTCGGAGACCGCCAGGCCCACGATTTGACCGCCGTCCTTATCGAGAAAGTGAACAACAAACTGAGCCGTTTCTTCGGTCACCCCCAAGTCGGCATGATTGCTCGAATTGTCCGTTACCTTTTCGTGGGTGCGAATATCCAGGCAATCATTGATCACCCTGTTGATCTTCGTGACATCCGCGGGATAGTTTTCCTTGTCTGCAACAACAAAGGCCTTACCGTTTCGATTCAGCGTTGTGGTTTGTTGACCATTGCCGCTCGTAATCGTAATGGCTGAAACGGCTTCGATCTGAAGGCCTTCGATCAGCGGCGAACTGCTGAAACTCGTTTTGCTGTCATTGTGGCTGATCCGGTTTTGAAGGATCGCCCAACCCACCATGAGCACGGCCACCATTCCTAAGACTGCAAGTTTTTTGTTACTCATTGAATCTCTCCTATACAAACCGCGAATGCACGCGAACAAACGCTGATTATTTTATTTATTTTCCTCTTATCTCTCTGTGTCCTCTGTGGCAATGAATGGCTACGCATCACTGGCATGACTGATATAGCGTCTTCGTTTGACACTTCGGTAAATCCCCAACCCGACCGCAATCAGCAGCACACAAATCGGACCGGGGACGGTGCAATAGAAACGCATTTTCGCTTTGAGTTTTTCCACACGCTGCCGTTTCTGCATCTTGATATCCCGCAGGCGTTTTTCCGCATCACGTAATTTCAGTTCGATGTCTTTCTTTTCTTCAAGGATGGTCTGATTGATCAACTCACCTTTATTCTCACCTTGAAGCGACTGGAGTTTTTCGTTGAGCTGCGTCTGGAAGCCCTGGATTTGTGCTTCGATTTTCCGTGTTTCATCAACCGTTTCTTCTTCGGCCTTTGTCTCAATATCCGTAACAACCGTAAACGGCCGCTCATAGCTGCCGCGTGAGCGAATCGAGATCAAACGGTTGGAACCGGACAGGTTTTCAAGCGCATTCAGCGCCAGCGTGCTGTTGTCTCCCACCGCTGCCAAACCAAAAAACGTTCTCTGGTAGGCAACCATGTCACCGAGAAAATCAACATCCGCAATCACAACAACCGCTCCGGGTTCCGTCGCCTCTGTCAAACCGGTCATGGTTTTGCTCTCCGGTTCGTTCGGATCGGCATTTTCATCTGCCGTTTCGTTTGGAACCACAATCCCTTCCGGGAAGGCGCTCTTGAAATTGCCGGACACCATATAGCCCGTCACCACCGGCTCGGTCCCATCGCGAAACCGCCGCATAAAAGCGCCGTAATTGGGCATCATCAGTTCGTAAGGATTGTCGATGGTCCAGGTATTGCCCTCCTCAGATGTCATCAACAAAGGAATATGCTTCAACTGGGGCGCATTTTCATCCGACTCCAGTGTTTTTAAGACACCCGGGAAAACCATCGTCACCTCGCCCAGTTCGGCCACGATCGGATTGTCCTCGTTAAAACAGTTCTCAGTCGAATTCAATTTCATTATACTCAAAATCTTTTCCGGCCGCTGATTCGGGTTGGGCGAACCTGTGACCGCCAACGAACGGTCCCCCGCGAAGGTCATCGCAGGCATCTCCAACCCCCATGCTTTCAGCAATTGGGGCATATTCGAACTGGCGTCATGCTCGACCCCACTGAACTGCTGCTGCCGGTCCGGCGGATCGGCAATGCAATACGGGTCCACGCAAACAATCGCCCGACCGCCTTTCAGGACGAACTGATCGATGGCAAAGAGTGTATTTTCCGGAAGATCCTTCGGATGGATCACAAACAGCAAATCGACGTCGTCAATCGTGTCGGTATCGGCCGGAACGGAAGAAACGTCATACTGTTGTTCCAGATGAGCGATGATGCCCCACTTTCGCTGGCCCTGCTGGCCCTGCATCTGCATCATCCGCAGCATATAGTCCGAATCGCCCATCACCGGCAGCGAACTCAACACACCCACCCGTGTTTTCTGCCGGGTCACCGCGGTATCGATCAGGTAACTGATATCATATTCGACAAATTCCTGCCGGTCTGGCGAGAAAAAATCGATCGTCTTGGTGACACCAAACTGTGTCTGGACCACCAATCCGAAAAAGAAACTCTCGTCTTCGGTGATATTAAATCGACGCAGGCCGTAACGAATCGCCGCCAGTTCTTCTTCGCTGTAGGGCCGAGGGTCGATTACTTCCAGCTTCACATTGCCCTTGGCCTGAATGGCATATTCCTCAAGCAACGCTTTGACGTAGGTATAATAGTTGTTATAAAAACGAATCTGGTCCGAGGCCTTCATTGCGGCGGTCTTCGTATAAAACAGCTTCAATGTCACCGGCTGTTTCAGCTCACTCAATATCTCCTTGGTCCCGTCAGATAGCGTATAGAGATGTCGCTCGGTGATATCCAAACGGGCCCGCCCTCCCAGTTTCTGAGACAGGTCAATCGCCGCAACCGCGATCACAGCAATAAAAAAGATACCCAAAATCGCACGTGTGGTTCTGTTCATCAGTTTGCCTTCCTTTCTTCCAGAATCAGCGTACAGGCATACACCCATGCCGCAATCAGAATACCAAAGTACGCAACATCCTTAAACTCCACCACGCCCCGCATCATGGATTCGAAATGGGTTTGGAAGCTCATCGTCTCAACGACTCCCACGATTGACGGGGAGATGCTTTCAGCCAGATAATTCAGGGTTGTGGGATTGCCGGCGAAAACCAACACCGCACAGGCCACAACCGAGAGGGTGAAACTAATCACCTGATTTTTGGTCAGCGCGGAAAAGAAAGACCCGATGGCCAAAAATCCCCCGGCCATCAGAAACGAGCCCAGATAGCCGGTCACGATCTGGCCCATATCCGGGTCGCCGAGATAAACCACCACCGCCGGCAGCGGAAATGTCAGCAGCAACGCAATCCCCAGAAATGCCCACGCCGCGAAAAACTTGCCCAGTACCGCCTGCGGCACGGTGATCGGCAGCGTCAGCAGTAATTCAATCGAGCCGCTTTTGCGTTCCTCGGCCCACAGCCGCATCGCCGCCGAAGGCACCATGAACACAAACAGCAGCGGCAGATTGGTAAAGAACAACCGCAGATCCGCCTGGCGAATTTCAAAAAAACCGTCCCGAAATGGCAGGTATCCCGCAAAAAACAGGAAAATCACCAAAAACACATACGCCACCGGCGTCGCGAAATACCCTTTTAATTCTCGTTTCAATACAGCCCAAAACCCTTGCATTGTCATTTCTCCATGATTGGGTTAATAAAAATTATGCTGATTTCCTGGTTGTCGTGATCTTTCGGAAGACCTCGTTGAGCGAGCAGCCGTGTTCTTCGCTCAATTTGGCCGGGGTCGAATCCACCAGGATTTTGCCGCGGGCGATGATGATCGTCCGGTTGCACACCTGCTCGACCTCTTCAAGAATATGCGTCGAGATAATGATGCATTTTTCCTGAGCCATCCGGTTGATCAGTTGCCGAACCTCGTGCTTTTGGTTCGGATCCAATCCGTCCGTCGGTTCATCCAGGATCAATACCTGCGGATCGTGAATCAGGGCCTGCGCCAGTCCGACACGCCGCCGGTACCCTTTAGACAGCGTCTCAATCGTCTGATGATACACCGACTCAATCGAACACATCGATAAAATCCGCTCAACGACCTGTTTGCGGGCCGCCCCTTTGATTTGACGGGCATCACAGACAAACCCCAAAAACCCCGCCACGGTCATTTCATGATACGCCGGGGCGTTTTCCGCCAGATACCCCAGGCAGCGGCGAACGCCAACCGGGTCCGTGATAATATCGTGACCGCAAATCGAGGCCGTCCCGCCGTCGGGCGACAAAAAGCATGCCAGCATTTTCATCGCCGTGCTTTTGCCCGCGCCGTTAGGGCCGAGAAAACCGAGTACATCCCCTTTGCCCGCAGTAAACGATATGTCATCCACCGCCACTACAGGCCCAAAACATCGCCGCAGATTCTGAACTTCAATCATTTTTATGCTCCTGCAAAACAGGTTGATCAACCATTTTCCGTTGTATGGAAATGAAAAGATAAAAATACGTTGAAAATTACTGCCTTGCTTTTTTAAATACTATTTTTCGGCTTGTCAAGCCCTTTTTTTGCTATTTCTTGCTATTTCAGGACATCTTGTAACCGAAAATAAGGACAAAAAAACGAGCCGCACATCTTCAAATGCGCGGCTCGTTGAAAACCAAGCTGTCGATTCATCCAACTGTTACGGCAACGGAAGCGGAGCCGGCCTAAAAATCGTCCTGACTTCGGTGTTCACTGCTTCCACAATCGCGGCATAGCCCGGATCCGTGGGGTCAGGAAGGTAATCCGGCGCCCACGTCCTGTTCTGATTCGGCGAACGGTCCCGAACAATGATATACCAACTATCGGCTGCGTTAATGACCCCGCGAGGCGCCCAGAACTGTTCCGGCACCTGAGGATCTCCGTCCGGAGTGGTCAAACCGACCACGTTGTCAACATTCCGCCACACGAGACCGGCAGGGTCATTGCTGCCGCCGCTGCTGTAAGACTGATTCGTCGTGTTCACAAACCGGTATTCGACATCGCTGGCATCCGTCGCCACCTCGGCGCTAACAACATGGTAGTATTTCCCCTGCGATGCTACAAAAAGCTGTACCGGCGAACCGGTGGCATGCATCGCAGGATTGGGCTCCGGCGGGAGCAAGTCAGGCGGGGCCGCTACGACAACCGCTTCCGCAGACCATTCGCCGTCTTTGATCTTAACCGATGTACCGTCGCCCGGTTCATAGAACAGACCCATGCGTGTCCGATAGGAGTAGGTTGCACCTTCAACCATCCCTTCATCCACATAGACCGGGTCTGAATCGTAGAGACGTTCGTCGCCGCCCTGCCCGACCACACCGGTATAAGCAAATTCATACTTGATCACATAACCAGCCGGAAGCGCAGGAACGGTAATATCGATCGTACCATAATCCTCATAAGCAAGCGCTTCCATCTCGATAGCAAATTCTGCGCTCCTGACAAACGGCGGATTCAGCCACATACCCACGGGCAACTCGGTGCTTTCACCCGGCGTCACCACAGCGGAAACCGAAGGAGCCGTAACGTTATTCGGCACATCACCTTCTGGATCATATAACGGATAGTACGGATCAGCCGGGTCAGGATCAAATAGCGGATCACGCACATAAACCACATACCGATAGGTTTGCGGAGCCAAGCTGTCTATTGACCAGTATCGACTGGACTGCCATCCGCTGTCCGGCCCGTCCACAGGTTCAGTACAATCAAAATAGTATTCAAGCATATCGTCCGGCCACCACAAATCGTGGTGCAGCTTCGCTGTCATTTCGATCATATCAAATGTTTCCGGCGTTGCCGCTGGCTTAATATCCCATTCCGCGGGATTGGGGAACGGAGCTTCAGTGTCTTCAGCCAGCCAGCAGACCGCTAAGTTAGTCAAGTCCTGAGAATCCACCTCGGTATCAAAGTTTGTATCGGCGCCGTCACACCAACCGTTGCCCTCGCCACAGGGTTCCGATAACCAGGCAGAGGCAAATACCGCCCAGTCGGCAAGATCAATCCTTCCGGTAAGGACCAAATCAGCCAACCGGCAAAATTCCACAGCCGACTTTCGATAGTGGAATCCTAAGTCAACCTGACCTTTGTCAAATGCACCAAAAATACTCGTTGTGTATTCAGACAATGGACGACCGTTGCCAATATCGTTGCCGATGTTGCTCGCAAAGTCACCGCCCGCATTAAGAGCAGCGCTGGTCTGTTGATCCAGATAGTACCGCTGTGTAACATCTTCGACCTCAGCATCCGGCAGCGCCACAAAAGCCGGACTCGCGTTGATGATCCCCGCACCCGTATTCAGAGTGCATTCGTCTTCAACAAAGATCGCATTCGCGCTGGGATAGTTGGCTACATCGGAGTACGAAATCGTCAGTTCCGAGGGACGCTCATATTCAGGACTCGTACCAACATAGATACTTTCACCCTGGTCTGCCAGGTTATTCCAGAAGATGCTGTCCTTGACATCGCAAACAGCGTCATACGAAACACTCAGACCGCCGCCGGAACTCGGGAAGTCCTGCACATAGGCAATGACCGGAACCAATATGGGGTTGCCATCCCCGTCAACGGCAGGCAAACCGGTCTCCGGATCGATCTGAAACTCGAATTCGCCGGTTTCAACTTCTCTGAAGATGCCAATCGAGGTATTGTCGGCAAAGGTGCAATTGTCAAATCGTGCCCGGTTCGCCCAGTTCACAGAGGCCCCGGCGCCGTCGCGTCCCGCCGTGTTTTCGGCGAACAGACAGTTAAAGACATCTGCGGGATGTGCCGTTGTACTGCTCAGCAGCAACCCGCCGCCGGACAGTTCCGCATCGTTAAAAATAAACATACTGTCGCGAATTTCCAGATCCTGAACATGTGCATAGATACCAGCGCCTCGACCGATCAGATTCAATGCAGGCGTTAACACAACCGGCTCATCCGGGGCATCCGGATCGTCCGGATCGTCCGGATCGCCCGGATCATTCGGGTCTCCCGAAGCTTCGACAGTATCCGGAACTTTTGCATGGTTCTCGTGAATAAGTGTCCCGGAGATAACCGTCGAGATGTCGTCAAAGAAAGCACCCGCACCCAGATAGGCCTCATTATTGTACAGGTTACAATCAGCGATCTCGGCCACCGACTTATAACCGTAAATACCGCCGCCGACCGTTGCATCATTTTCTACGAAATCGCAACCTGTAAATTTAACATCGCAGCCAAACTCATACGCAACCGCACCGCCATAGCTGACCTGGTATGAATGCGGCAGTTCGACTGTCGTTTTGTCTGCGAGATTGCTGAGGAATACACATCCATTGAATTCCACATCACTGCCCGAAACCGCAAACACGGCGCCGCCGGCAGTCGGCATATTCAATTGACGATCCGGCCACTCGGGTTCATTTTGCCATTGCCCGCCGCCGATGCCCGTCAAGCCGCCGTGGGTCAGGTTGTTTTCAAAGACACAACCGGTAAATTTAGCGCTGCTGTCCAGTTCACAATAAACTGCACCGCCAAGACCGCTGTACCGCCAGGGGTCCAGCATTTGGTCGTACGGATCTCCAACAGGTTCTAAGAGATAATAGCTTTCGAAGAAGTCTTCCCAACTGGTAAAAGTGTCTCCCCAGTTGAACCACTCAACCCACCTTTCAAATTCATATTCTCCATAGTAAGGGGCATAAATCGACCAGAACGTGTATTTGTCGCCGTAGCTTCCATACGTCCAGCCATCCCATCCTCTTGAGATCAGGTATTCTTCTCCCGATTCGCTATAGACCCAACCACCGCCGCGGCCGCCAATGTAAGGGATATTTTCAATTGTTACAAAATCGGCGCCGTTGCCGCCATCACCGCCAAAGACCTCATTGCCGGTAAAGGTGCAGTCGATAAATTCGGGGGCACTGGTTAAACCGCAGTAAACCGCACCGCCATAAGCGCCGCCCGGCCAACCGCCGTCACCGCTAATCGGGTATTCAGCAGCGCCTGCATAACCGTTTTCACCGTCACCGCCTGTCACAGAGTTATTCTCAAAGACACATTTGATTATCTTCGGCGAACTGTTAATCATCGACAACGCACCGCCATAAATCGGAAATGGGGTATAGCCATCCGTACCGGGCGGCACGTCCCCTGTATGAACGGGGTTGAGTCTGAAAAAGTGATTTTCTGTAAACACACAGTTTCGAATGATCGGACTGCCGTCTGTAATGTCCATGGTGGTAGTTAAAAACGTAATACCCTCAATAACGGTATCTTCATCCAGATTTCTCAGATCGAAGTACATAGACTCAAAGACCGTCGCCCTGACAACCGATTCATCATCCGGATTGGACCCGGAGATCGTTAACTTCTTGCCATCCAGGTTGATATATGTCAGTGACGATGGGAACTGGCTCGCGGACCGATAGACACCCGGCGTCACGAAAATAACATCGCCATCCTGAGCAGCGTCCAGCGCATCGCCAATCGTATCGTATTCGGACGATGCACCAACCGTCAGCGTTGTGCGCAGGCGTACCTGGGCCTCAATCGCTTTGTCCTCTGTCATCAGAACAAGAGTGGACACATTCTGGGAGTTATCATTGACGGTGCCGCCGGACCACCCGGTCAGGACGTATTCATCAAAGACTTCGACCTTCAAAGAAACAACCGAACCCGGGTAGTACTCTCTGGAACTGCCGAAATCAACCCACTGCCACTGGCCGCCGACCTCTTCCCAGATTTTCATTTCGCCGGCGCCGTTCTGGACCTGCGCCGTCAGGGTATATTTATCCATGCCCAGGATATCATCATGATGATACCCCAGATCAAGTTGACCCTGATCGAGAATTCGACTCGATGAATCATCAGGATCCGTCGTGTAAGGATAAGGATCGCCCAACTCCGCATAGACAGCCGTGATATCGCCCGCGTTAACCGCCGGGCTTGTTTGGGTTAGATAATAATCATCCAGCGGGCCTTTCGCAAAGTCGGGATTCACAGCCAAGATAATGCCGTACACTGGGATAGGTTGGGTCCTCAATTCCGTTTCACCGGAATAAGTCTGACCACCCGTCTGAGCATCAAACAGATCGCCCGGCGAGTTCCCATAAAACAGCGTATAATCAGCATTCGAATCGCCGCCGGCATTCCCGCTGGCGAGCGGTTTTTCATAGATACCATACCCTGTATTGCCGCTGACGATTGAGTAGAGCAACGAAACATCAGACGATTGATCAATATAAATACCGCCGCCCTTTCCGTCTTCCTGTGTATTCGCACAGACATTGTCGGCAATGGTGCAATTGTCAACATTGACAGAAACACCCAGACGTAATGAAAGCCCGCCGCCGTCATTTCCGGATATGTTGCCCGCGATCAGGCAGTTCGACAGGTTCAGGTCGATAAAGGTTTGCCCACCCGCAATATATACTCCGCCGCCGCTCGCATTGTCGCCCTCGGCTATATTATTCAGTATTCGGAAATCGGCGATTGTAACCTCACTGCTGATTGCCATCAATCCACCGCCGTACCCTTCGTTTTCAATCGGACGATGCTGGCCTTCGATTAATCCAGTCGCAGTATTACCGAATATCAAACCACCGGTCATATCGAGTTCGCTGAATGTCGCATAGACGGCGCCGCCGCTGTTTGCCTTGTTTTGGACAAAGAGACAATTCTCCATATCCAATATTGCGGTTCTGACATATCCGGCGCCGCCAAGTCCTTCCGACTCGTTGCCGCTGAACTCACAATTCTTAAAGTCAAGGAGGAGCGTATGCGTACCCTGATCGGGAACTTCGTAATAGGAGTAGAATGCGCCGCCGTTACCGGTTGCTGAATTCGCATTGAACTGACAGTCTTCAACGAAAATATCACTGTAAGCAAGAATCGCACCGCCGGATGTATCCGTCATATTACCCGTAAACCGGCAGTTTCGTATAACCGGCCGAACCGTCACATCAGGCCCCACTGTGATACCGCCTGACAGGTCTGTGTTTACTGCAACCGGAATTTCCGGAGGCAGAATAATAAACGGATCAAAGAATTCATCGACAACAGTAGGATCGTAGGTGCGGTTGTTGAGTAAATTACAATTATCCACGGTCAATTGGACACCCGTGTCAATGAACAGGACACCGGCAAGATTTTCTTCAAAATGACAATCCCGAATCGTCAGGGTTGAATTCGGATCAGCATGCACCGCACCGCTGCGCGTGTAGTCAGGCAAGTCATAGTAAGAATAGACATCATAAGCGGAGTTTTCGTAAAATTCACAGCCCTCCAGAATAGTGTTCGCATCTTCACCGTAGAAGACAGCACCGCCGGAAATGTTTCCGTAATCGATCAAAATTCCATCGCGTCCGGTACGCTGAATGGCCTCGTCGTAATCCCAGGGCTCACCCCAACTGCCGCCGTCCGGAGACGGAGCGCCGCCCGGGCTGACATAACCAGGACGTGCATAGTTACCGATAAACACACAGTCCTTAATCAATGGTTCGCTGTCCGCGGCAATATAAATCGCACCACCGCGTCCGTCCCCTTCGCCGTATCCCGCTTCGGGGTTAATGCCATATATTACCGCAAATAATATTCCGGCAAAATCGTTTCCACCCCAGCCGTAATTGCCATTACCATAGGCTCCGCCGGAGTCGCCGGGAATACCACCCCAACCGCCGGTTGCGTGGTTATTCTTAAATGTACACGTGTCAATGATCGGGCTGCTTGCCCCGAGCACGGCAATCGCACCGCCATACCCGTTACCGGTTCCCTTACCGGAGTGACCGCCGGACTGAGCATGAATATTGCCATTTATACCCGTCAATCCTGGAGGGGGAGAACCGTCAGCGCCGTCGCCGCCGATACCGCCGGCAACAGTACAGTTTTCAAAGACACACTTACGGATAATAGGCGAACTTCCGTTATCACACAGAATGGCGCCACCGTAGCTGTCGCCTGTCGCATCCGCACCGGAAAGGGCACGGAATGGCGCTTCCTCGACCGGGGGCCAGGGTCCCGTGTCAATCACATAGCTCAGACCAATTGTCGCCGTAAATGCATTACGGATCGTAATACCTTCAACAATCGTATTCGAGTCTTCGCCATTCACGAACAGGAACGCCCGCCTGGAGACATAGCGGCTGCCCTGGCAGTCAATAACTGTACTGGCAACAACGGCCGGATCATCCGGATCTATCGATGTGACATGGATATTTTTGAGACCGCCGAAATTAATCCCTGACGGACTGTTGAGCAAATAGGGCGTACTCCGCGGCGCAAGGATAATTGTATCGCCGTCACGAGCTGCCAAAACCGCGTCATCGATCGTATCGTAACTCTCCGGCACATACAGGTTCTTCGGAATAGCCAGTTCAAACTCAACCTCAACGGCTTTAAAATCGTCCATCGTAACCAAATTATTATTGGGATCGGTAATATCTACAGAATGATCCGCACCGGACCAGCTAAACACACGGTAATTCAGATCCGGTATCGCCCGTAATTGCACCACGGTTCCCTGCTTGAAAAGATACATGGCGTTACTGTTATTCTCTTCTGTGGGAGGAGGACCAATAAGATTATTCGGTTCGGTTACCACGACGAGTCTTCCGTGCGGATACAGATCCGGCACATACACCCGCGTCTCCAGGATATATTCAGGCACAATCTCTGAGTCATCACAATGGAAGCCCATGTTAATTGCTCCGTCGTCGGCAACATGGTCGGTGCGGGTGGTGATGCCGAAGCCGAGTCTTTCCGTGAGCCAGCCGGGAACATCCGTCACATCAACCCACATCTTTTCATTCGGATCATAAATCATAATCGACTCAAGGCCGCCATCGACACAGGGACTGTCGGAAAGCTGTCCCGCCTCGACCTCGCTCAGATAGAACCGGCGACCGGCCGGATCGTTCTGATTTGAAACGATAACAAAGTCAGGATCGGCATCGGTATTATTGTATCCATAATCAAGCCATGGGTATCCGTTCCAGTCAACAAAGACCTCATAGTCACCGCCCTGGAGACACGAATAATCAACGACAACCGTTGTAAACGGAATATAATCCGGATCGTAATCCTGGAATAATTCAAATGGGTCGCCGACACACAACTGCGTTCCCCAGACCGCCAGGTTGTTCCAGAGAACGGTATTGGTCATATTGATAAACGTATCATGTGCAAAAATGGCACCGCCGCTGCCGCCTAATATATCGGTTACATAGTTTTCAACGAACGTACAGTTCATAATTTCCACATCACTGCGTCCGCCGGCAGCAAACGCACCACCGGCAACACCCGAAGTGTTTCCAATGAACAGGTTATTAAGCAGCGTTTGCGGATTCAGCGTAATAGACGGGCCGTTAATGTACAACGCACCCGCATAACCATCGACGCCGTTCTCCACAAACTGGTTGTTATACAGGTATGCATCGGAATCCAAAACGTACAAGCCGGCTGCGGATCCCAGCCCTTCGACAGTCGCGCTGCCGGCCTCGCTCAATATGCCAAGACTCGGTATTTTCACACCGTAGTTGCTGTAGAAAACACAGTCGCTGACTGTCAGATCGGACGCAAAGGCGTAGCCGCCGGCGCCGTACTGAGCCGTGTTATTCCAAAGATCGGTACTGGTCATGTGAACAACCGCCCCATCGATCGCAAAACCGCCGCCATAGGGCGCCAGGTTGTTCTCGAAGGCACAATCCGTGATCGGTATATAGTACTCTGGGTACTTCTGCTGCTGTCCCTGCGATGCGTCCGGAACCGCCAGAATGCGATCCGCCTCCAGCATATCATCCCACAGATCCGTATGATGCACATAATAGAAGGTGGTATATCCGTGATCGGTATAACGCGACGAAATAAAGTCGAATATTTCTTCCCCGTCATTCAATACAACGTAATCACCGTAATTCAGACCTAATCCAAACACCCAGTCGATATAGACAAAGGGATTGAGAATATCCAGGTAATCATTCCAGTAGCCGTATGCAGAGCCGTAGCTCGCATCGAGAAACCGATACGCAGTACCGTCTTCATCATAAACATAGTACGTGTTCCAGTTCTGATCAAACCAATCCACCGTATCAGTATATTCGTTGGCGTCAATGGCATCCTGAATCCCTGCCGGATCGGTTTCCCAGTCGTAATTCTCCTCAAACCAGTCATAATAACGCTCGTGCCAATTGGGATCGTCATAGTAATAAAAATAATCACCATATGTGTCAAGTCCCAGCGGTTCGTACCAATAGGTGTTCTCCTGAACCTCACCAAAGTTGTTATAGTAGTACTCTTCATACGGATAGAACGAATTACCCGCGTAAAAAGCGCCGCCCACTGAATACATAAAGTGCGAATTAGCCATGTTGCCGTTAAAGTGGGTACCCGTCAATTCAAGCGTCTGCTGAATGTTCGGATCAACCGTATCAGACGGCGCGAAATTACAATAGAATGCACCGCCGCTGTATGCGCTGTTCGCAGCAAAATTACAATCACGAACGATCAATTTTTCCGGTTGATCGACAAACAGACCGCCGCCATACCCTTCCAGTTGATAATCCGTATCTATATTTTCTGCAATATCATTGGGTTCTCCTATGTCATTGGGATCTCCCGGTCCAGGCCCTGTACCCACAAGCCGCGTTGTATTATTCTCATAAAGACAATTATCCAGTGTCACCTGGCAACTTCGGTCAAACAGTTCACCACCACCGTGGTTGGTAAACGCACTACTGTCACGAACAACACCGTCCTTAATCGAGACAACACAGTTTTCGCCATAATAGTTTGCACCGGCACAAGCACCCGTATTACGCTGATCAGGATTGATCGAAGATAATCCATAAATCTTAGTCCAAGTGGTATATCCATCGATAACGAGATCATAGCTGTATAAATCCAAATTATTCGGATCAAAATCCGGGTGCGTTGTCGGATCATTCGGGTCATATCCCGGCGGAGGATTATTCGGATCTTCAAGTGGCGGCAGCAAATTCGGATCAAAGATTAAAATAAAGTTCGGATCTTCGGCGATTGTCGTCTCTATCACCCCGTAAAACGGCGCAAAGGCACTGGTGAACAGTTCCGTCGTTATCTCGATTCTTTTAGTATAGAACAATTCTTCGCCCGGGCCGCCCGGGCCGCCCGGGCCGCCTGGACCGCCGGGGCCGATCGAACCGTCCGGTGCGGTTAGATACTCTTCAATAACCGCATTTCTATAGACCCACGGATATTTATTGAGCAAATCATATTCATAATAATGATACAGATCAGGATCGCTGAGCCCATTATCCAAATTCGCCGTATCTTCCCAGTAATAGGCCATATAATACATATTCGAAGGCCAAATACCTGTTTGTCCGCCAAAATTGGGAGATCCATGCCTGAAACCACCGTTAGCGAGCCCGCCGCCGCTGTAACTGCCGCCGGTACCGCCGGTCGCATCCACACCGCCGATGTCTCTAATCTTATCCGGAACGAAATAGGCCGGACCGCCGACGCCGCCGGCGCCGCCGGCGTTGCCGCCGTTACCGCCGTCTCCACCGGAATAATCCCCGGTCAGTGTCGCATCAACATGACAATCTTCAAATTCACATCGAACCATCGTCACATCAATATCTTTCGAGAAGTATATGGCACCCCCTGATGAATCCGGAGCGCGCAGGTCACCGCCGACACCACCGTGGCCGCCGTGACCGCCCGGAACATTATTGCCTTTACCATTCGAACCATTTCCGCCGTTACCGCCCTGGCCGGCCTCACCGACCTTGACTAAACCACCGGTAACCGACACATCATACAGTTTCGACACACAGTTTGGCTCATAGTAGATCGCACCGCCCCAGGCACAGCCGCCGTAGCCCGCGTCACCACCGTGACCGCCGTCCCATCCGGGAGTCCCGTTGGGCACACCGTTAGAATGGCCGCCGCCATTGTTACCGTCGCCACCGTCGCCGGCATCACCGCCGATGGCCTGGCAATTGACAAACTGACATTCCTTGAACAGAGGTGCACTGTCACGACTCACATAGATCGCACCACCCTTGGCGTTACCGCCATTACCGCCGCGATGGCCATGGTAACCGGGAGTATCATTCGGCTGATTTGTATTTCCACCGTCCCAGCCATATTCACCCTGCGCCAGGCAGTCCTGGAAAATACAATTTCGAATCGTCGGACTGGCAGGATTGGATACCTCCTCAGCTTCATAATGCGATAACTTCTCATATGTCCAATAATCATTGGGATCATTGGGATCATTGGGACCATTGGGATCATAGTAGCCGTCAGTACCATAGTAGATATCATAGAGATCATAGTAATCATAGTAATTATAGTAATAGTAATAGTCATAATAATAGTAATTATAATAGTCATAATAGTAGTTATCGTAATAGTAAGAATAGAAATCCCAGAAATCATCGAAATCACCCAGAAAAACACGAACCGTTTCATAAGTTGGCTTCCACTCCCAATGTGATTCACCAATCAGAATAGCACCGCCAAGCGCATCGGTACCATCATGATAATCACTGTATGAGAAGTTGGCATTATAGTCCGCATATATATCCGTTACATCCACGCCGTTATCGTAGTAACGAGGCCCATCATAGTTATGAGGATCATAATAATAAGAATATCCGGTATAATTATATTGAAAATCGTAGCCATAATAATATTCATAACTGTAGCCGTAAAACGTATCCGCCAGTTCACGCTTGATCGGTTTATACCGATCCCATTGTCGATGATGTTTTCCCCACAGCCAACCACCGTACCAGCCGCCGGAAGCAGTCGCATCATCAATAGCCGTCGCATTTCGAATCGTAAACCCCGCAAGAACCGAATTCGGTTCTTCTCCGTTCTGGAAGATAAAAGCACGACGCGTTTCCTTGGCCCAATAGCCATAAATGTCTTCACAATCAATAATCGTCGAAGCGACCACGGTCGGATCTTCCGGGTTTTCGCTGCGAACGGTGATCGCCTTGCCCTTAAAGTCGATATTGATTTCGTAATGAACACCCTGATGCACTAAGACAGTATCCCCATTGTTAGCCGCATCAATCGCGTCCTGGATCGTCCTGTAAATTGTTGACGGCACTTCACGAACCACCGGATCGCCTGCCCGGCCAACCGTCTTGATCGATGTTTTGCCTGTTTCGTAAGTATTTGGGTCATCCGGTTCACATATGTTGTTTTTCTGACGAACATATGCCTGGAAAGAATACTCGTGCTCCTGCACATTGCCAACACTCACGTAATAACTGGGACTGCTTATCGGCCCGCTGCTATAGTCATCCGGATTGACATTCGGTTCCGTCGTCGCAAGACAGTCAAAGTAATACTCAACGTCGTTTTCATCGTATGACTCAATAACAGCCATACCGATTTGATTGATGCTCACGCGCGTTACACGCGGCAAAGCCAGCCAGCGTGTCGGATTGGGGGCCGGAGGCAGATTATCACAATCCGGTGCTGTCGTGGCCGGAAGCGCCTCAGACCACTCCAAGCTTTCATTCTGATTTTCCGATTTATCGCGTGCCCTTACGCGGAATGTGTACGTTCCACCTTCGCCTTCGGGAATAAAAACTTCATGGACCCGGCTGTTCTGCCAACCGCTGTCATGTTTATGCCAATCATCGACGTCCTCTACTGTCGTCGCAATACACTCAAAGTAATACTCGACGCCGGATCTATCGCGTGCCTGATCCGCTTTCATCACAATATGATACAGGCCCGTCGCAACCGGTTCAATCTCCCACGTCAACGGATCCGGAGCCGGAGCAACTTCATCTTCAATCCCAAGACTCAGGGCCTGAAAAAGATTCAACCGGCCGCCGGTCACAGAAAGGCCATTCAGCGCGGCAATCGGATCAACCGTGACCAACAGGGTATTTTTAACTTCAAGAGAATTGAACATCGGGTATCTCGACAATACCAATGCCGCAGCACCCGACACATGCGGAGTGGCCATTGACGTACCGCTCATGTATTGATAGCCGCCGCCGGGAGCCGCACTGAATATATTGCTTCCAGGTGCAGCAAGATCAACAGACGTCGCCCCCCAGTTTGAAAAGTCCGATTTTTGATCGAAATGATCGGTTGACATGACGGAAATAATATTATTCAGATTGTAGCTGGCCGGGTAAACGGGGAGGACATCATTGTCATTAATGTAATCGTTACCTGCAGCCGCGACAAACAACTGATCGGCCGCTCCGGCAGCAGCAATCACATCATACAGTGCCTGACTGTATTCGCCTCCGCCCCAGGAGTTATTGGATAACGTTGCGCCATTATCAATCGCATACTGAATACACTCAATTTCAGCAGCGGCCGAACCAAAACCGGCAGCATCGAAAGCTTTCAAAGCCATGATCCGGACCTGCCAACAGACACCGGCTACCCCGACCCCGTTATCACCGGTACCACCGATGGTCCCTGAACAATGGGTACCGTGACCGTGATCATCCATCGGGTCAGAATCCGCGTTAACAGCGTCAATACCGTAAATATCGTCAACATAACCGTTGTCATCATCGTCCACGTCAGGTTCACCATTCAATTCCGCTTCGTTAACCCACATATTATCGATGAGATCGGGATGGGCATAATCAACACCGGTATCAATGACAGCGACAGTGATATTCCGACTGCCGGTCGCCAAATCCCAGGCCTCGGGCGCATCAATATCAGCATCGAACGTTCCACCGGTTTGACCGGTATTATTCATCCCCCATAGTAAATGGTACGAAGGATCATTGGGAATCGCCTGGGCCCGATACAAATAGTCCGGCTCTGCATAAAGAATACCGCTGGCGCCGCTTAACGCCGATGCCGCAGATTCAACATTTGTTCCGCTCTTCAACTTGACAAGACTCAAGCCAGGCACAGACGAATACATTCGATTAATACAACTGCCTGTACCAATCGTCGAATCAAGGATCTGCTGTCGGGCAATCTCAGACGTTGAAGAAAGACCGGTATCAGCAAACTTCACCAACAGGTAACCATCGCGGAAAGCAGGCGTCGAACTTGCATGTCCGACAGAAAGTATAAGAGACAATAAGACCAGTACAAGAATTTGGGAACGCTTCATTGTACCCTCCGTAAAAGTTTTAAAGGTATCCATCTCTGTTTATCCCGAAAAGTAGATTTATGTTATTACCAAAGCGCACGCCAACAGCGCATGAAAACCAGCATAACCGATTTCAATCCTTTTCTTATCGGAAAAAGCAATAGGTAAGTTAATCTCTGTATAGCACAATTAACACCCAAAGTCAAGGCAAAACGAACTTTGCGCCTCTTCCCCAGACCCCCAAGATTGAATATTATAAGACCAAAAAATATATAATTGAAACTAAACTATTACGTCCGATACAATCAGCATTATATGAAATAGTGAAGCGTTTTCGTAAAGAAAAAACAAAAATCTTCAGAAATTTTTTAAAAATCTCTATAATCCAGGTAATTTAGCTTGTCGCTTTTAACCACAATCAATATAAACAATCTGTTCTATATTGTTTATAAAAATGATCTTAACTGCAAAGACATCTTGTTTATCGGGCGTAGTAGAAATTCCCGGCTCAAAATCACACACGATTCGTGCCGTCGCCATCGCCTCGCTCGCAAAAGGGATCAGCCGGATCCACAAACCACTCATTTCCAGCGATGCCCTCAGCGCCGTGGGTTGCTGCCGTGTACTCGGAGCTGAAATTGACACAAAAAACGATGATTTATGGGTCATAAACGGCATAAATGGCCAAATAAACCCCACTGAAACTCAGATCGATGTCGGCAACTCCGGCACAACCATGAACCTGGCTATCGGCACATGTGCCCTTATCAGCCCCGAAATCGAGGTTTTTCTGACCGGCGATCACCAGATACAGAAACGACCTGTCGGCCCTATCCTGAATGCAGTCAAAGACTTAGGAGCAAATGGCCGAACGCATAACAACAACGGATGCCCCCCGCTGACCATCTCCGGAAAGCTTCGCGGCGGAAAAACAACCATAGAATGCAAATCAAGCCAGTACCTGTCCAGTTTACTGCTCGCCTGTCCGCTGGCCGAAGGCGACACCGAAATCACGGTCCCCCTGCTCTATGAGCCGGATTACGCCCGGATCACGCTGGATTGGCTCGACAAACAGGGCATCCAATACGAAATGAAAGACGACCTGAGCTGGTTCCGCATTCCCGGCGGCCAGCGCTACACCGCCTTCGATATGGCCGTACCCGCAGACTTCTCCAGCGCCACGTTCTTCCTCTGTGCCGCAAGCTTAATTGGCGATGAAATCCTCGTTCAGGGTCTGGATTTCGACGATTCCCAGCCCGACAAAGCCGTCGCAGATTACCTGATCGCCATGGGTGCCGACCTTCGCTGCAGCAAAGACGGCGTCCACGTGGCCCGCTCCGAGCTCATCGGCTGCGAAATCGACATGAACCGCACCCCGGACGCCCTGCCCGCGATGGCCGTTACCGCCTGCTTCGCAGAAGGCGAAACCCGGCTGGTCAACGTCCCGCAGGCCCGCGACAAAGAAACCGACCGCATCGCCTGCATGGCAAAAGAGTTAGCAAAACTCGGCGCCGACATCGAAGAACTGCCCGACGGCCTCCTCATTCGCGGTCACACCAATGGCGCGAACCTGACCGCCGCCCCCGTCAGCGGTCACGGCGACCACCGCATCGTCATGGCCATGAGCATCGCAGGCATGGCGCTCGACGGCGAAATGTCCATCGATACCGCCGAAGCCATGAACGTGACCTTCCCTGAATACGTAACACTAATGACCCAACTCGGCGCCAACATGAAAATGTGGCCGAAGCATCCTGCTTCGGAATAAAATGGCCTCGGTCGAAGACCGATTCCTTAATTTTGATATTTAATGTTTGATTTTTAATATAGGTTTTTTATGAAAATCGTACTTTCCGGCCCCAAAGGCGCAGGCAAAAGCTCTGTTGCCAAAGCGCTATCGCAGCAGCTCGGTCTGCCCGCCGTCGAAACCGACACACTCATCGAAGACGCCTTCGCGTCCCAGCAGGACCACCGTCACACCTGCCGCGAGATTTTCCTCGAACACGGCGAGCAGGAATTCCGCGCCGTCGAAGAAAAAGTCGCCGTCCAGCTTGCCGATGCCGACTGGAAAATCATCGTCTGCGGCGGCTCAAGCTTATTGTCGCCAACCTCCCGCCGGGCCTTGCGCAAAAACGCCATCCTGATCTACCTGAAAGCCGAAACCGAAGAACTCTGGAACCGCGTACTGCACGACGGCCTCCCGCCGTGGCTGTCCGGCCCGAACGCCAAACAGCAGCTCGCCGAAAACGTCGCCTACCGTGACGAACTGCTCGCCCCGTTCGCCGACATCATCATCGACACCACCGGACAGACCCCGGAGCAGATCGCCCGGACCGCCATCGACTACATCATCGACGACCTCGCCATCCGCAGCCGTGCCGCCAACACCTACGGCGACGTCATCCGCGTCACCACCTTCGGCGAAAGCCATGGCCCGGCCATCGGAGCCGTCCTCGACGGCGTCAAACCCGGCATCGACTTCCCGTATGACGCGATTCAGGCCGAATTGACACGTCGCCGGCCCGGCCAAAGCGACGTCACCACCCCGCGCGACGAAAAGGACCAGCTTCACGTCCTCTCCGGCGTATTCGAAGGCAAGACCACCGGCGCTCCCATCGCCATGGCCATCTTCAACAAAGACCAAGACTCCTCCAAGTACGAAGGCATCAAGAACCTCTTTCGCCCCGGCCATGCCGACTTTACCTACTACCAGAAATACGGCATCCGCGACCATCGCGGCGGCGGACGCTCCAGCGGACGCGAAACCGCAGGCCGCGTCATGTGCGGGGCGGTCGTCCGCAAACTCCTGGAAGACAAGGGCGTGCGAATCGTCGCCCACTCCGTCGAGATCGCGGGTATTTCCGCCCAAACGTGCGATTATGAGACAATCGAGAAAAATGACGTCCGCTGCGCAGACCCCATCGCCGCCGAAAAAATGAAAGCCGCCATCATCGCCGCCAAAGACGACAACGACTCCGTCGGCGGCATCGTCAAGCTGGAAATCTTCGGACTGCCCGCCGGACTCGGCGACCCGGTCTTCGCCAAGCTCGACGCCCGTTTGACCAACGCCGTCATGACCATCGGCGCGATCAAAGGCATCGAGGTCGGACGCGGCTTCGAACTGACCAAACTCCGCGGCAGCCAGTCCAACGACAACATGGCCGACGGTACATTTGCCACCAACAACGCCGGCGGCATCACAGGCGGAATCTCCACCGGCCAGCCCGTTTTCCTGCGCATCGCCGTCAAGCCAACATCATCCATCGCCAAACCGCAAAAGACAATCGACCACGACGGCAAAACACGACCCATCGAAACCCACGGCCGACACGACCCCTGCATCGTCCCGCGCATCATCCCCGTCATCGAAAACATGACCGCCCTGGCCCTCTACGACGCCTGGGCCGTCCAATCCCGCCTCAATCCAAACTGGAAAGATGCCCTGTAAGGTAGCTCAGAGCCTGCCCTGAGCGAAGTCGAATGGGCATCCTGCCTGAGTCGTAAGAGTTCAAGCTTCAGAAGGTAGCTCAGAGCCTGCCCTGAGCGAAGTCGAATGGGCATCCTGCCTGAGTCGTAAGAGTTCAAGCTTCAGCTTGCAGGGGAACGCGGGCATCCTGCCCGCGCTGCGAAAACCGTCCATGTTACCCAGCGCAGGCTGGAAACTGCGTTCCATTATTTGCCTGAAGGCACCGCCATTCCGTCCCGCCATTTTATCTTGCCGTAGCTTCATGCAAAGACAGAAGCGCGTAGAGCAACGGCGGATCCCCGTGAATTTCAAATACTCATCATTATATGTCCCATAAGTCCCTTTAGTCACATTTTTAATAATCCCTAACCCCCGCCCAAAACGTAATTTGCAATTTACATTCTAAAATATAAAATTAAAAGTTTGACAAATACATAACTTATGGTATAATACACAGAAAAAGGAAACCGGAAAATACAACATGGTTTATCGCGTCGCAGTAGAGCGAAGACGGGAGCTTAACAGTTCAAATCGTTTCAAACCGCCAACAGCCGAAGGCGCTTTTGGCGGTTTTACCCTCGTGCCTCTGAGGCACATAATACCCTAAAAAAGAAAGAGCAAAGGAGCCGATTCAGTGACCAGCAGCCAGTCAACAGTTATCTGTAATTTTATTTCATCATTATCTTCAGTGTCTTTCCGTGTCTTCAGTGGTTATTATATATCTTAAAATCCGTTAAAATCCGCGAAATCTGCGGTCTAAAAATGAAAAAACAAACCCATTTTCAAAATCAGCAAAATCACTCTAAGTGTTTTCTCAATAACTGTTTACTGATGACTGGTAACAGATGACTGACGAAAAAACGAACCTAATAACCACGAACCAAAAGCGGACTTTTTTAATAAAGTTTCATCTTTTTTCAAAAAAGCGGGATTGACTTGGAACACGGAACCATATATCATAGTATTCCTGTAGGTAATTGGTAGTTAAGGCAAATAGCGTAATGAAAAATACACAACCAATGACAAAAGAAGAGTTTATCGCAAAAGCCCAAACGCTGGACGGCCAGGAATAATAAAGAGGTACGGTACTTTTTTTCTTGCGAAGGGTTTGAATTAAGGTTGGAATAGCGAGGATTTTGAATGATCGTTAAAAATGGGAGCCAGAAAAGGAATTTGACCCCTCCT
>Ga0272441_10003688_pt1 | contig 28832 bp, 46 predicted proteins | sample SSMProp6N_FD_193582 | JGI IMG/M metagenome (GOLD analysis project Ga0272441, IMG submission 193582) | Marine sediment archaeal communities from Little Sippewissett salt marsh, Falmouth, MA, United States - SSM-Prop-6N | ecosystem: Environmental > Aquatic > Marine > Wetlands > Sediment ... | reverse complement strand
ACGAACTGGTGCGGACAATCGAGGTTGACAAGCTGAACAGTGCAATACGCCAGCTTGACGACAAGGAGCAGTATATAATAGATCACTATTATATGTATGGGCTGGCAATGAAAGGGGTAGCAAAAGACCTGGGCGAGCCACTGGCAACTGTGTTTTGGCGCAAGGATGTTGCACTGAAGAAACTACGAGGGATTTTGAAATGATATACAAAGACTGTGTAATAGATGCAGGGAACTCTGTACCTGAAATGGGGCTGTATAGTTACCGGCCCGTGATTGGAAAATTCCCGGTACACTTTAAGATCATCGAGGACGTTGAGCTGGTGCAGTATCTTCCCCCGTTAGGCTGGAAGTTGGGGGGTATATATCATTCAGAGGGACAGAAGGCGGTCGTACTATTTTACAAGGCACACAGAGAAAGGTTACGGAAGCTGTGGAGAGACATAAATGGAATCAAAGAAAAGCCCACGAAAAAATATTATTAGGCAGTGTTTAAATTGTTATTTCTGGAATCCTGACGATGGGTTCATGCGGGACGGACAGTGGGGAGCCTGTGAGAGCTTTTTATTTTTACAGTGGATGAAGGAGAGAGAGCTTTACACGAAGGAAGAATTTAAGTGTAAGTTTTTCAAAAGGTTATGACACACGCACTGAGTTTTAAGAAGCGGTTTTACCCTATTCTTTTGGTTGGCAGAAAGAGACAGACAATCAGGAGAAGAAAGGGAATTGCGCCGGGGGATGAAATAAAGCTGTACTCCGGCGGTGATGAAAAAATCGCTCAACACATAACGACTGTTGTTTGTAAAGATGTAAAGCCGGTCTATATTGGGACATATCGGGTGTACATAGAAGACAGGGAGATCGCACCCCGCGAAAGGGAACGGCTGGCAACTGAAGACGGATTTAACAGCTTTGCCGAAATGTATGATTTTATTTTACACCAATACGGTATACCATTTGAAGGTGAGGTAATAACATGGTGAGTCAATATATTTTTCCACGAAAAACCCTTGTGGATTATATGAAGCGCAAGGCGGGGGAGATAGCAAGATTTACAGACCTTCCCTATTTTGACGAAGAAGACGCACAGGCGATTTTGAGCTGGTCCTACCGTGATGCAGCTAAAGTATTGGCGCGAATGTTTACACAGGAAGGTAAAAACAGATTCGATTTTGGCTCGTTTGCCTGTCCTTTTTGCGTAAAACATAAAGGCTGTATTTTTTGTGAATATGGCAACAGGCACGGAATGTGTGAACATTATGGCGAAAACGATTACGGAAGGATTCTCAGAGATATGGACCACCGGCATTACGAAATGGAAATGAAACACGTTCTTATATGTCCAATCAGATCACGGTTTCACCGGAGGCATTAATGATTATTGCAATAGATTTTGACGGTACAATCGTTGAACATAAGTACCCGCATATCGGTAAGCCACTGCCGGGAGCTTTTGAAACCATAAGTCAGTTATACGCAGATGGACACCGGATAATAATTTGGACGTGCCGGGGCGGTCAGGAGCTTGTTTGTGCGATTGAGTATTTGCACAAGAACGGCGTACCCTTTGACCGTGTAAATGAGAATGTAAATTATGAGATTATAGGCTTTAAACCAGCACCGAAGATTTATGCGGATATATATATCGATGATAAAAACCTGGGCGGGTTTCCGGGATGGGAAAAAACATACGAGATAATATCAACGATGGAACAGCCGGAGTTTAACCCGAATTTATTCAAAGACTTGGTGGGGGATGAAAATGATACGAATTACAGTGCAGATTGAAAAAGAACACCAGTATGGTTATCCAGCAGAAAGCGCGTCAATAACGGTTGAAGACAGACTGAAAAAGTGTGAGCACGTTTCTGACATGACAGAGCTTTTCAGGGCTTTACTAAGAGGGATGGGCTTTACTGAGAAGACGATTGATGAAGCTATACCGGGGTACGACACGTGGTAGAACAATGAAGTTTGAAAAATATCAACATATAGAGCGTTACGGCACGGATGAAGTTCGGGGTATTGACGTAGGCAGAGTGCACGTGTTCCCGAAAATTGACGGCACGAACGCAAGTGTTTGGTACGATGGGGCGGTCGAAACCGGAAGCCGGAGAAAGCACCTGTCTTTAAGTTCAGACAATGCAGGATTTTGTGAGTATGCAAAGGAGCGACCGGAACTGATTGAGTTTTTTAAGGCGCACTCTGATTTACGTTTGTTTGGCGAGTGGTTGGTTCCGCATACTTTGAGAACATACAGGGACGAAGCATGGCGCAGATTCTATGTGTTTGACGTTGCAGTGGACAACCCCTTTCAGGATGCGGGAGTGGCGTATCTGCCCTACCCTTAGTACCAGCCAATATTGGAAGAACACGGCATTGAATACATTCCACCATTGGCGATTATTCAGAATCCGACCTATGAACAGCTTGTAGCCCTGCTTGAGAAGAATGACTATTTGATTCAGGACGGAAAGGGGGCTGGTGAGGGAATAGTTATTAAGAACTACGGTTACAGGAACGCATACGGAAGACAGACCTGGGCGAAGATTGTCAGAGCAGAGTTCAAAGAGAAGCACTGCAAAGTTATGGGCGCACCGGAGCAGAAAGGGAAAGCACAGGTAGAAGATGCGATTGCACAGATGTACGTTACTCAGGCGTTATGCGAGAAGGTTAAGGCAAAGATTGAAGGGTTCGGGAGCAAAGATATTCCACGCTTATTGAATACCGTGTTTTATGACATCGTGAGAGAAGAAACATGGAATATCCTGAAGAAGTTCAAAGACCCCACCATAAACTTTAAGACCCTGCGGTTTTTTGTTTTTAACAGGGTAAAAGAGCTTATGCCGGGGGTGTTCTGATGCCATTTATAAGACCTAACACAGACCCGGAGCTGGAAATAACCATACTACAAGACGAAGTATATGAATTAAATAATCAGATTGAGGCATTGGAAAAGAAGAAGGGAAAACTTAATCGCAAAATTATGCGGATGAAAAAAGACCTGGCAGAGAGGAGTCAGGGGAAACTGTTTCATTAACAACAAACAAGGGGAAGGGGAAAATGAGAGTATTAAGGGGTAAGTTTAACAATATTAAATTTCGGGCAGAGTTCCAGGAGTTTAATCAAAAGGTTGTAAAATGCACACTGGTCAGCAGCTATGGTATTGGGGAGATAAAAACAGTTGGAATTGCTAAATGTAATTTTGCTGCCGGAGATCAGTTTGACCGGAGCACTGGCGAAACAATTGCATTGGACAAGGCACTGGATAAGTTTTGCCGGAAAATTGAAACCAGAAGACGGACGGCTAAAAGACGAACGGACAAACAGGTTGCCGGTGCAACACACTATTTTCAGGTGAAGCATGTAAGAAAAGCGTTGAAGTCAGCATAAGGGGCATGAACAGGTGTAGACAGGGATTAAAGCCGAAGTGCTGTCCCTGGACGCGGGTTCGATTCCCGCCATGTCCAGATGTTATTTCATTGACACCTCCTTTATTCGGGCGGGGGTACTGGCACTACCCCTGCCCCATTTTTGACTTATATTTTATGGCGGGGGTTATGGCGAGGGTGGTGTAGTTGGAAGCACCCAGGTTTGTGACACCTGAAGCGGGGGTTCGATTCCCCTTCCCCGCCCATGTTTCCGTAGAGGAAACCCCTTGAAAGATTGGCAGCCGTGTATGCGGGGCAGACAGTATTGGTGCTGTGACAGGCTCATATCCTGTAAATCGGTCCGGGTTCGATTCCCGGTCCCGCGAAGAAAACCACAAGAGGAAAAAGAAATGAGAATAAGGCATATAAAAGATTATTTTCAAAGGAGAAAAGCGAAACCCGAAGAAGCACCCACTCAGGAAGCAGCCTGTTTTGAAATATTAGAAGGGGTGGTCCAGGACATAAATGATTTACGAAGAAGCATTGAACAAGACACCTGTTCTAACCACCGGGGGATGGACCACGAAAAACGGCTGAAGACCCTGGAAGAACTAAACCTGAAAGAATTAAGGGACGATCTATGGGAGATCAGACGGAAGGTTGACGCCCTTGTTGACCACCTGAAGGTGGATTTAAGGAAAAGAGCAGCGAGATATACTCCCGAAAAATACATTGTGTACAAGAGGAAGAAGAAATGAAAAAGGATAAAATAACACCGGGCATTGGGGATTATGTGAGAAGCAGAATATCAGATTTACAGAACAGTATTAACCAGGCTAACTGCGACACAGTTCTTCTGATTAATGATCTCAGTCAAAAGATTGAAGCGATTAAGGATTACCTGGATATTGAGTTGAAAAAAAACGACCCGCAGCCCCGCAAAAAATACACTGCACACAAGAGAGAACACCATGCCATGTAAAGACTGCAAGCATCATGAGAGGAAAAAAGATGAAGGGAACAATAATTAAATTTAAGGTCGATGAAGACCTGAAGGAAGAAGCTGAAGAATACGCCCGCGCAAAAGGGTTCGGGAACACGGCAGCTCTGGCACGGGTGGCTTTGGTAAATTATTTAGCCCGTTATTCGGGAAGGAGAGAAAAAAAATGAGTGTAAATACAGGTGAAACAAAAAAAAGCAGTGTCCTCTTAGGACAAGCTGCGGAAATTATGGGAGAGCTTTCGGTTTTGTATACAAGCATTAGCGCATTAGAGGAGAGTTTGAAGCCGGTGACGAAAGAACCCCCACCAGAAGAAGTTCATACAAACGCCAGAGAGCCGGAACCTACACCCGTTTCAGAAAAGCTGGAACAAATACGAAGGGAAGTTGGCAGTATGGCAAGGCGACTGGAGAGAATTAGAGCTGATTTAATCATATAAGCGCGGGGGAGAAAAATGAAGTTTAATGAAAGGGCGATTAAAATAATTCAGGAAGAAGGACCGGACATACTGAAAGCAATAGATCAGACGATCAGTCATTACACTCGGATGCTTGATGCCATAGAAGACGAACCTTCCACCGACCCCGCCTCAAGGGCAAAAATGTACAATATGTGCGGGGAAAACTGGTATGGTGAACATTGTCCCTTGTGCCAGCATGTAGGACGTAATAGCGAAAATCGTTTAGCTTGTTCAAAATGTATTTTGGTATTGGCAGGGCACGGGTGTGCGAACCCCTTTTCATATTGGCATTGGATTGCACACAGCTCAGACTGGGGAGAGTGGCGAACAAAGGTTCGAGATTTTATCACCTTTTTACAGTGCAAGCTGCGACCGGAAGTTGTTAAGCACCTGAGTACAAAACATGATCTCGATATAAATTTTTGCGACAGGCTTTTAAGCCAGATAGAAAAAGCAGAAAAAGAGATACAGGGAGTAAGGCTTGCCATACTGTTTCAGAAAGCGAAAGCTGCTGTTCAAGAAAAAAGTACCATAAAATAACACGCTTTAGCGTATAATATATAGAGTACAGGGTCCGGTCGCCCCGGCTTCATGCCGGGGTACTGTAGAGAACGAATGTTCTGAAAGAACCGGCCTCCCTCCTTCCTACCGGGGTGCAATGCCCCGGACGCAATTATAAATATTTAAAGGGGTGGCATGAAGGTAGAGTATGAAAGATTTAGAGAAATGCCAATATATTTTTCATGGTAAGTATTCATATTTTTATGCCTGTCCCGAAGCCTACAATAAACTTGATTGGAACCAATACAACGAAGAAAAAGTCAAGGGCATGACCTGTCCTTTCTGCGGGGTTAAGATCAGAAAGTGGTGGTGGACATGGGCTAAAATTAAGACGCTTTTTGGGAGAGGCACATGAAAAAGTTTTTCTATTCTCAGGGTGATTTCCAGCCGGTGTATTTCTATGCTTCAGTGCTGTTCTTCTTTATCATAATTTTTGTTATTCTCAAGATATTTGTTGTTCTTGTTGAGCTTCTCCGGGGCAACGTTGTTGACCTGTCCGATGGGCTGCTCGTTGGTCTCGGTTCCGGGTTCATGGGGTTGCTGGTAAATTACAATTGGGACCGGCGCAAAAAAAAGCCCCCTGTTGAATGAGGGGGCAACAATCTCGCTACCTCCCTGCCCGGATTGCTCCGGGCTGTTGTTAATTATGCTAATAGCGTCTGTAATAATGCAACCTGTTTTTTAAGCTCGGCAATTTCATCTTCCAGTTCTGATGTGTCCGGGCAAAAAACAGTCTGCAACCATTCTTGTTTTACTCCCACCGGGGCCTCACCCCCGGCGGGGCACTGCATAGTTTTCCAGTGGTGTAGCCCTTTCCAGTAACCACAATTTGCACATGTATCATTCATGATTTTTGCCTCCCTACCTTATTGGTTTTCTTAACGGTATAACCTCATACACATTCAGCCACCGACCGGCTATAACATAACCGACATGGTATGTTTTCCCATCGGCAGAGTCAACATACACCCTGTCCGCATGTTGGCAGCACAGTTTGTTCATCAGGTCTTTACGCGGGTGTTCAAGCCCATGATAAGTTTGACCATATTGATCGATTGCCATATATTGTTTTTTCATGTTATACCCCCTTCCTCTATTGTCATTAAAAGATTTAGCAGCGCATGAAGCTCGTCCGTATCATCGTATACCAGTTTGTCGCTGTCAATTCCAACAACCAGATCAGGCGGGACATACAATAAGTGTAGGCGGTCTTCATCGTTTACATGGATAGTGAAGCACTGAACATCTTTGTTTCTCTCTACCCCTTTAATTTCACGGCTAAAATGATCTGTTAATTTTATCATTGTTTGTCTCCTTTGTTTTTCTCTCCCGTTTCCGGGGATACGCTATACAAAATTACACAATATTAAATCATGTAACTTTGTATAACTAAATTTAGGCAGCATATTTTTTTTCAAGAAAGTCTCCCCATGACATTAATAAAAATTCGCCCGTTTTAGAGTCATGCAGGATTGTTGTCCTGTACGGGTCTCCCCGGTTAATGTATGTCGCTACAATATTATAATAATAGTTGTCAACATACTCACCCTCAACGGTTAGGGCTTCTAAGCCGTTAGAGTCTGTTATCAGGTTGTCAATTTCTTGCATGATTTTTTCAGCAGGGTCATGAAGTGCCGTTTTTGACATTAATATGGTAATGGCAATAGCAATTTCTTGATTAACATTAAAAACAGACTGCACTGATTTTATTTTGTTTTCCATGACTTACCCCCTTTTTAAATTAACTTGTAAAAGTTTGAGTGCTAAATTTTTAGCACTCAAAATATTATAAGTTAATTTGTCGGTTTGTATTCAGAAATTGAAGCAATAAGTAAATCACTGTAACCCCCGTTACTTCCTGATGTCTGATATACGTCAAGGTAGTCATGACCTTTTTCATGCCTTGCGTATATGGCTACTCCAATATCCCAGCCATTTATGCGAGCTACAAGGCCAGATTTTTTTGTTCCCAGCCTTGAGGCTTCACCCCGATTGCCTTTTATTGTTGCTCTAAATTGTGCCATAATTTTCCCCCTTATTGTTCTTCTGGTGTTGTTCTTCTGGTGTTGTTTTTCTGGTGTTGTTCTTCTGAGTGGCTCAAAAATAATAGAGAGAAAAAAGATAGGCAAGTCTAACCTTGTTAGACCCGCCTTTTAATGTTATGCGGATTTGACTGTTTTAATTTTTATACGTTTTTCTTTTAATCCGGTCCCGTTTCCGTGAAACGCTATTACAGGATTTCCGAACTCTGCGTCAATACAGTAAAAATGATTTTTGAAATCCCGCGCTAATGTTTCGGCAATTGTTATAGCCTTTCTGATTTGAATAGGGTTTAAATGTCGCGCTTGTCTTGTCATATAGGTTTGATATTCAGAATTGAATGAATAAGTTTGTATATTCATTGTAACACCCTTTCATGTTCAGAATCAGCGCGCATTTTACTCCATGCTGCCAGCTCCATAGCTTCCTTGAACACGAAACATTTAAGCGCGATTGGCTCCCGGCCTTCCTCAATTTCTTTGCATATTATTGTGTCAAGTGCTTCTACTACTTGACTCGGTGAAAGGCCCCCGTTAGCGTTTGCGTGTTCCTGTATACGTTCAAGAATTTTTCCCATGTACGCGTTATGCCTTTCTGCCATTTCCTCAGTCAATCCGCATGCTTCTGTAACACTTCCTTTTTCATGATCGTAATTAAACAACATAACATTACCCCACTATTATTTTAGTAAATTATTTTATCCATTCAATATTGAATGGAATAAAACCTTTTAAAGAACAGAAACAAATTAAATTAACTTATAAAAGTTTGAGTGCCAACCATCAACACTCAAATTTGTATAAATTAACTTTAATTTGTTGAGATTTCCCCTGAATCATGAATGACAAATAAAAAATGATCTTGACTTGAATCGCGCTTTTTGAAACTAACAGATACTTGAAAAGTACCGTTATAATATCCCGCGCTAATTCCATTTAGCTGATCGCCGAGATCGACCAGCAGGGAAAAAAGATTTTTAGCTGTTTGCGCTTGTTTCAAGTTTAACATAATATTACCCCTTTATTTTAATTTGTACGCTGAAATTAAAATTGAACCACAATAGACATAAACCCTATCACGTCCAATTTTCATGCTCAATTTTTTATACCCATTAGCTTTTTTAAGCTGGGGTATAATATAATGCTGAATCTCTTTAATCTGACTTTCTCTACTCATAACAAACCCCCTTTTTAAATTAGCTTGTAAAGGTTTGAGTGCTCAAATTTAAGCACTCAAAATATTATAAGCTAACTTGCCTTTTTCTCTGTCTGTTCATCAGTCAAGACTTTTTCTGATAACCATTTTATCGCTTCCTCAGACTGCCTTGACGCTGAAAAAATAATGTTATTATGGTCCCTGATTGCCTGCATCCAGTCATCGCAGTAGCTTGCAGTCATTTCAATTTGAGTATCTAAATTAAAATGATAGCACAGCATTGAGCTTGCGATTTCCGCTGTGAGTTCTTCTTTTGCGTATTTTTCCGAACCGAACCGACCGGACAAATCCCTATTACATCGGGATTCGTGACCTGTCCAGTGAGTGAGTTCGTGAAAGTGAGTCTTGTAATACGCATCAGGTGTTTTAAATTGAGTAATTAACGGCATTGTGATACTATCACTTGACGGTGTATAATGTGCGCTGTCTGATTCAATCCGGTTGACCTTGACTCCAGTCATTTTTAGAAATTCTTCAATTGTGCTATCCGGTAAAGTTTCCGCTTTTTTTCGCTCTGTTTCATATTTTGCTTTCAGCTTGTCTGTAACCTTTTCGGGTAACTCTACTTGAGACAATCCCCATACTTTATAGTAGCGCAGGATTGGAACAGTTTTTATTTCTGTTTCCCCTTTTTCGTTTCGCGTTTCAATTTTGTTGATTTTCCAGAAAACGACCATTTTTCCCTTTTCATCCTTTTTGACTTTCCCGCCCAGCTCCCCACACTGTTTGAAAGTCATGTAAAGCACATCATCATAACGGGAAAGTAACATACGATTTACACCCCTGTAACAAGTTCCACGAACATTTAATTTTGTTAAGTGAAACCACGGTTTGTGCCACGGGACAACCCCGTCCTTCATGGATTCCAGTAATTCAGAAACGACAATTTCTCTAACTGATTTACCCATGATCTTTACCCCCTTTTTAAATTAACTTGTAAAAATTTGAGTACCTTAAATAAAGCACTCAAATTAATATAAGTTAATTTGTGAGGTTTTCATGTGATATGTCGCTCCCGCACCAGCCGGAAACGAACGAGTTTTAAAAGAACTACTTTAAATATAATACCCCTGATTGAAAAGTCAAATTTATTTTACGTTTTTTTATAAAAATATGCATTTTTACGATATTTTCTTATTTGTACATTTTTATAGATAAATGATATTTTTTACCATAATATTTCACTTTTTAACGTATAATAATGTATACATTATATACGTTAAGTATTCCAGTTTTTAGTACAAATTTGTATAGTTTCCGGTGGCAAGTGTTCAGGGTGATTAAATCAATGACTATACCATACACAATTATACTATTAATATTAGTTTGTTATTTCTTTATTTTATTTATAGTGTTCAGTTATTTAGATGAACATTAATATACTATTTGTCTGTATAGTGGTTAATTTTGACTGTTTTATCTGGAATAATCGGGGGAAAGTGTCTGCCTGTCCTGTATACTCTTATAACACTTGACATTAATCACTACTTATGTTATTATTTACTTGTACTGTTTATTTGTTTAGTGTTTATTATTGCATACGACATACCAATTATTTGTTTAGTGTGCAAATTTGTAGTTAGAAGGTTGATTAATTCCATACGAGCCTGAAACACTGAACGATCGTTCATTATTACTGACTGCTCGGTCGGGAACAGCCCAGTGTAAACAGTGCAGTCTAACAGACTTAGACAAGCCAAACTTTCCGATCACACTCACCACTGTTACCCACAAAGAGACATAACTATTCTTATCGGTAGTGCAATTTGAATACTATACATGTGTTACCCTGGGGCAAGCATCACCCTGTACCCACACCCACCATATAACTGCCAGTCATTTGTGTAGTGTGCAAATTTGAATTGATGGGGGATAGGTCAGAAATTTTGAGAGGGGTGCTCCCCTTTTTGCGCGCGCGGGTCTCTATATTTAGTCCACACAGACAGCATCATAAAAAATCCAGTCCAGGAGTAATTTATGGCCCTCACAGGAAAGCTGCGGGTAATGATAAATCGTTATAAATTGAACAGGTTCGTGAAAAAAATTTCTAAAAAAAATTTAATGAGAACGGACCCTTCCATACAATCTGTTCATGCTTCCACGGTGGTTCTTACTGACGTTCCCGATTACCTCTATGTAGCGAAACGCCGTGTTGCCCACGACATTGCTGAACACCTGTTAAATAACGGGTACATTGAATTTGAACGGAACTCCTTCTCTCCCCGCCCGGACACAATAAGAGTTTTTGGTACAATCAAGGTCTTACATCCTAATCCTACAAGCAGGAAAATCAAATGAAACTGTTCGGAAGGCTCAGAGAAAAAATCGAAAAAAAAATTTTGAAAAAATATACCAGGGAGATAGAAGAAGCCCGAAAAAGCATTATAGATGATTACCTCGAAAATAACTCCATCCTGGTTGGTGGAGAATACAGGATTGACCGTGAGATTGTAGACCGGCTTGAAGACGCAGGGAGATATGCCAAAACAGAGCTGGCCATGAAGATTGGAACTTATCTGCTGGATAATGACCTTATCGTATTTGAACACAGGAACACCATCCACGGCATAATAGTCAGGGCAGAAATAAGGCCGTTGTTGCCACGTTCGTTTTTTCACCGCGCCTGGGCAAGCGAACCCCCGAAGTATAGGGCGGTCATGCCGGAGATTAACCCCTTTGAAAAACCAGACCCTTCGATACCGCAAGCAGTAGAAAGGGTTTATGACGATTATTCCAGAGAAGTTTTTGAAAAATACACCCGCCCCTTTCCTGACCCACATCCGGAAGGAGAGCAGCCTCTTAAAAGAATAAGAAAAAGGATATTAGATAATGAGAAAGTTTAACCCTTACGTTATCCCGTTCGTGATAGCTGATAAGATCAAAAAAATAAAAAAGGCAGTGAAGATCATACTCTTTCTGTCCAGCCCCGTTTTCCTGTTTTTCGGGCTGATGTATTTTGGAACATTCATAATGGTCCTTATGCTTATGGCGTTCGGCCAGATGTTCCCGGTGATGATTATACTGTACAAGATTGTAGCACTTTCAACCCTCTTTTTTGTACTCTGTTTCCTTTCCTACAAGGGAGCCATTAAAATCGGGTAATGAGACTCTACTGCAACAACTGTAAAAAATTTCAAAAATTCAGTGGGGATTCTTCAGACCTGTTCTGCACGGTCTGTTTCTACTCCCATGACCGGAAGAAAAATGCCAGACCCAAAACGAAAGAAAAAATACTCAAAAGACGGAAACGATTACTTAATCACCCTTTTGTCAAAGGAGCTTCAGGTTCCAAACCAGGGTACACCGAACGCTCAACTGATCGTAAAGGAACTCGTAAAAAGGGCGCGAGAGGGCGACACCCGGATAGGCATGTGGATTTTCGACCGGATATGCGGAAAACCAAAAAATCAAAAAACCGACTCAGGAAAAAAGATCACCGACCTTAATTTCGGGGAAGACGACTACAACCTTGAAGAATTTGAGAGCTTTTTAACTGACGAAGATTTCTCGGAAGATGAAGAACCGCAAGTTATTCCAGAACAAGATTTTGACCCACTGAAAACCATAGATATACTCAAGCATGATGAAGTTATTGAAATTGAGGATGAATAATGTGGGCTTTTACCCCGGTCGAAGGAGCAAAATATAAGCACGATTATGTGAAGGTTTGCGGAACGCTCAACCAGCTTCAGGAAAAAGGAGATCACAAAAAGTATAAGGCTCTCATAAGAAAACTCTGTAAAAAAGATTTATTTTTTCTGGCTTACTTCATATTACGGCTGAACGGTGAGGGGCAGGATTCCGGTAACGGTATCAACCACCCCTGGCTCGTTGAACGCATACGCGGGGTCGAACGTAAGCACAACCGAACCTTAGATTTATGGCCCCGTGAGCATTATAAATCATCTATTATTACATTCGCGTACATCATTCAGTGTATACTGAAAAACCCTGAAGAAAGAATTGCCATATTCTCCTTCTCCCGCGAGATCGCAAAGGGCTTCCTGAAAAGGATAAAAGAAGAACTCAACATGAATGAGCTTCTTAAACTGGCCTTTGACGATGTGTTGTTTGAAAACCCCGAAAATGAATCACCGCAGTGGACAACCGAAGGTATCACAATCCGGCGCAGGGGAACATACAACTCTGCCACGATTGAAGCATGGGGGATTACCAGGCTGCCGACCTCCCGGCATTATACCAAACGGTTCTATGACGACCTTGTAACAGACGAGACAATTAACCCCGCCAATCTACGCAAAACGCAGAGAGGCTTCAGGCAGTCCCACAACCTCGGAACTACCCCTGGGGAAATGATGGTGGTAGGCACAACCTATCACTATCTTGACATACATAGTGAACTCGTTGAAGAAGCGAAACGGACAGACAACTGGCACGTAAGGCGATACCCCTGTTGGGATGAAAACCGCGAGAACCCGGTCTTCATGACACAGGAGCAGCTTGAACAAAAGCTCGAAGACATGAAGGAAGATGTCTTCTCCGCACAGATGGAGCTTAACCCGATACCGGATTCCAAACGGGTATTGAATGTCACAGACATCATGCCGTATCGGAAGATACCAGTAATTGTTAAGAAGTTTATCCTGGTAGACCCCGCAAAGACCAAAAAGAAAACCTCAGACTGGACCGTTATAGCAGTTATAGGTTTAGACATTTTCGGCAACTATTACGTGTTGGATATTATACGAGACAGGCTTTATCTTGAAGAACGATGGGAACGTACCCTGTCAATGGTTTTAAAATGGTCCTGTCAGGATGTCGGATATGAGACATACGGACAGCAGGACGATGAAAGGTTTTTCCACCTTATGATGATGCGAAGGGGAATATATTTTAACTTCATTCCTCTTGGCGGTAAAACACCAAAAATGGAGCGTATTGCGAACGCACTGCGCCCGCTGTTTAAAGAACACCGATTCTACTTCCCTGAAGAACTGATTTACTACAGCGCAGACGGTACAGTTTACGACATACGAAAAATCTTTTTTGAAGATGAAGTTGCCCGGTTCCCGGTCCCGATTACAGACGACCTTCTTGACTGTATATCACGGCTGGCAGACCCGCAAATAATGGAGATCACACCAATCACCCCTTCAAAGGTCACAATGACAGTAAGGGAGTCAATAATCGATGATGATGATTTTGGTGAAGATGCTTACGACTTTATGGGAGCATAATGAAAAACAGAACAGACATTGATACCCCTGAAGCAAAATTGTACTCACACTTCAGTGAGGTTTACGACTACTGGCAAGCTCGGCAAGCGGTAGCTGAAGAAGATATGCGTATGACCGCAGGAGATCAGTGGGAACCCGAAAATGCCAATCGGCTGAGAAAACAGAAACGCCCCGTACTGAGCATGAACTTCCTGCTCAAATACGTGTCTATTATGACAGGTTATGAACAGCAGAACCGCACCGATGCGGTTGCACGTCCAGTTGAAAAGTCAGACCAGGACGCAGCAGAAATTCACAGCGCGCTGCTTAAATACATTTTTGCCACGAATAACAGCGACTATAACGTTTCCGCAGCTTTCCAAAATACGGTTATAACTGGCCTCGGATGGGTGTATGTGGACCTTGACTACGAAAACGATTTTGTGGAAGGTGACATCAGACTGTACTCCAAAAACCCGTTCAGGGTTTTACCCGATATGGATTTCACTCAGCTTGATCTGTCTGACTGTGCGTATGTATACACCTACGGCTACTTTACCCCTGCTCGCCTGAAAACCTTTTACCCGAAATACGCCAACGCGATTGATGAAGTACGTCCAGGAAACCGTGATGATTTTGTTTCCAGAGAGCAAAGCCCCCGACCTGAAGAAGACGAAAGGCTTCTGGTAATTGAGAAGTGGTATAAAACCAGCGTCAAAAAGACCTTCCTGGTAGATACTATGGATGGGTCCGTACAAGAGTTTGAGGGAACACGCAAAGAGAAGAAGGAAATCGAAAGGTTAATTAAGCTGGCGAACAACGTTGAAACAAACAGTGAGCTGGACGCATACCGCAACCTTGAGTTTATTGAGCGTTATGTTAACGAAGTAGAGCTTACGACCCTTATTGAAGACCAGCTTATAGTGTATGATGGCCCCCACCCTCATGGCCTGAACCGTTTCCCGATCTTTCCTATTCCCGGATATTTCCTGCCCGACTTTGACGACCTTGTATGGAAGTTCATGGGCATTGTCCGACCGAACAAAGACCGGCAGAAAGAAACGAACAAGAGAAAGTCTCAGATTCTTGGAACGGTTATGCGTACAATCTTTTCCGGCTGGAAGTTTGAAACCGGGGCGGTTGTCAATCCTGCCGATCTTCAGCAGTCAGGTTCCGGGAAAAACATTGAGGTTGCCCCCGGCAAAATGGACGCGGTAAGACCAATTGACCCCGCAGTAATTTCTCCGGGGCTTGTTCAGCTTGAACAGTTAAGCCAGAATGAAAAATATGAGTTCGGTTTCAACGCTGAAATGATGGGAAACCCTTCCGGCTCTGATGTGTCCGGGCTTCTTGCCCACCAGAGACAGAGACAGGGCATAATGGCTGTCCAGAACTTTTATACACACCTGGCGATAGCAAAGCAGAATATTTCCAAATATATTATAGACCTGGTAAACGAAAATTGGACTGTCGAAAAAATTTCCCGTATAACAGGGAAAGAGCTGCCACCTGATTTTGAACACCGCAGAGATACGGCACGATATGACTTTATCGTGGATGAAAGAGCCAATTCGCCAACCTTCAGGATGGCAAACTTCCAGATTCTTGCAGAGCTTACAAAAGCGGGGCTTCTCCCACCGCTGCCCCACGCGATAATTGAAGCCAGTGAGCTTCCGCGAGAAACGAAAGAAATGTACTTAAAATTTTTGAGTCAAATGACTCCACAACCACAATAAAAGGAGAACTTAAAAGTGAATGGAGAAACGGGCGTAGTTTCCCCTGGTGTCGCCGACCAGGAAGTAGATTTAGACAGTTTTGATATTCCGGGCGAAGACTTATCTGATGTCGCCGGTCAGGAGCTTGATGATATTACGGGCGTTGAAGAACCTGATGTCGCCGGTCAGGAGCTTGATGATATTACGGGCGAAGATGCTGATGTCGCCGGTCAGAACGGCTCAGACAAAAAGGGCGAAAATGATGGTGTCGCCAACCAGGAAGACGAGCCAACCCTCGATATAGAGACTTTACAGACTCAGGTACGGGGGTTCCAGAACGCTGCACTTGGAGAACGTACCAGACGGCAGTTGGCTGAGACTCAGGTTAACAACCTGACGAAAGAAATCAATAAACTCAAAGGGCTGATTAAAAAGGCAGAAATGCCCGACATCGACCCTGAAGGGCTGGTAACAGGAGAAGACCTTAAAAGGTATCTTGCAAGTCTTGAGGGCGGGAAAACCGAAGTGGAAGAACCCGCTAAAGAGACCCCCGTTCCGGGAACTCTGCTCGGAGCAAGTAAGGAAGATATTCTTGAAATGGAAACCAAAGCGAGAGAACGCCATTCCGATTATGACGAAGTTGTAAACAAATACACCAGAGACATAATTTTTGGCAATCCCGCCCTGGGTATCCCTGCCAACCCCATGTATATTGGTATGCTGGAAAAGTCTTATGACAAAGCCGAAACAGCCTACAAAATTGGATGTTCCCACGATGCGTACCTGGACAAACTTCAAAAGGCTTCAGAACAGCGAGGGCGCAAACAGGTGACGGAGAACATAAAGAAAGCGACAAAGAAAAGCCCCACGCTCGGCAAAGCTGGTGACAGCGCAAATGCCGACCGGATAAAGGCTATGAAAATTCGCAATATGACTCCCGAAGAAAGAGCTGCCCACCGAAGACGAGTTAAAGGAGAGGAATAAGCTGCCTGAAGTCTGAAGGTAAGTTATGGCTATTGCTAATCCTACCGTTCTTTCCAATGTCCCGGCAGCGGTTGACGAGTTTTACGTTGGCGCGCTGTTAGACGAGGCGAGAGCAGTGCTGTGCCACCACTGGCTCGGCATGAAAAAGAGTGTGCGACTGAGAAGTGGTCACAAGCTGGTGTTCAGGGATATGCCTGATCTCGCAGCTCAGACAACTCCTGTTGCGGGTGTTGACGACCCCAATGCAGTTGCAATGACCAAAAACGACCAGAGCGTTACGCTGGCCAAATATGTCGGTATTATAATCATAGAGGACACCGTTGAGTTCACTATTGAAGACCCTATACTGACTGTTGCCGTTGAACGTGCCGGTCGTCAGGGTGGACTTACCCTGGAAATCCTCTGCCGTAATGTCATGAACGCGGGAACCACTGTACAGTATTCCGGTACTGCTGCTGCCCGTAACGAGATTGTTGCGAAGATGGACAAGGACGACCTGAAACTGGCTGTCCGTTATCTGGAAAACCAGAACGCAGAGAAGTTTTCTAAACCTATCCTTCCCACCACTGGTATAGGTTCAACCCCTCTTGGGGCGAGCTTTTTTGCGTACATTGCACCTAACCTTGCACATGATGTAAGGGGTTACGACTCCTTTATTCCTGTTGAGGAATACCCTAAACAGCAGCAAGTATACCAGAACGAGATCGGTGCTGACAAGTGCGGTATTCGTTACCTCATGACCACCACTGCTTTCAGCGTAGCTGATGCGGGTGGTAACAAGGGTTCGGGTATCCTGTCAACCACTGGTTCTAAGGCTGACGTATACTCCTGTCTGATCGTGGCAAAGAACGCTTACGCTACTGTTGCACTGGATAAACATTCCATGCAGCACATAATCAAGGACAAGAGCCGTGCCGGTTCCAAAGCCGACATGTACAGCTCTGTTGCTTGGAAAGCGATTTTCGCTGCAAAGATTTTACGTGAGACTCGAATGGTCCGAATAGAAACTGCGGTTTCTGAATAAAATGGGGGGCGCAATGCCCCCTAATATTTTTTCTTGGAGTAATTTAAAATGAGAATGGCAACTTTTGTTGTGTCCAACCGGGAAAACGAAGCTGGTACTATTATTGAAGTTGGCGCGCTCGGAAGAAATTTTGTTCTTCCTGAAAACGAGAAGATTACACGTCCAGTGGAAGTAATGAACAACCTTCTGTCTGCACAGTACCCGGAAACCTACCGCGACATTGAAGACGGCGGGAAGATTAAAGAACGCATGGTGAAGCGGTACAATGTTACCGTGATTGAACACCCTGACGACCCGAAGGTTGGCAGACCGCGCAAAGAAGACATTGCCCGCAAAAAGGCTATGGAAAAGGAAATCAAAAAGGGCAACCCAAAGGAGTCTATCACAGATGAATTTGACGAAGCCTTTGACGAAGCATTTAACGAAGACGAAGGTGAATAATGACCCTTCTTCAGATATACGATCAAATAATTGGTAATGTATATGGCGAAGCAACCCCCACAGCCGGTGTAAAATCCCGGCTAAAGGGGTCTACAGGGGTAATTGCACAGGCAATGAAAACTATTCAGGGAAATCACCCCTGGTGGTTTATGGTCCAGGAAGACACAATTTCCATTGTGGCCGGAACTGTTGAGTATGATCTTCCGGCTCGATTTAAAAACTACATAGCCCTGCGCTATCTGAAATCGGACGGCAATTACACGGAGAAGCTCATAGACATGGATTCCGGGGGCGAATATGTGAACGTGTTTGACCCCGATGCCGAAACCGATTATCCCCCTTACTTTGAAATACGGGGTGATAAGATCAGGCTTTCCGCAAAACCGGCAGTCAACTCAACGCTGTATGTACTATTTTACCAATACTTTGAAGACCCCTCTGACGTAGAAGCAACGTGGGACGCTACCAGTAATGATCTAACGGATAACGCCAGTGATGTGATTATAACGACTGTGACCGTCAGGCTTACCTCGATGTTGCACGATTTTCAGTCAGTTGGTTTCTGGATAAGTCAGGCGAACTATTACCTGGCAGAGCTGAAGAAGGTTGATTTTCAGCGTAAAAAACGAACTCCCTTTGTAGTGGAGTATTCTGATATATAAGGTGTGTTATGGCTGACTTTGTTGAAACATGGGATGAAACCAAACCGGATAATGATACTCCTGCAAACCAGATTGACGATGAAATTCAATCTTGCCGTGCGGGTATTAAAGAACGGCTTCAAGAGAACATGTTCTTTGATGAAAACATCACGAAGGGCGAACATGACTCTGACGGCAATTTTAAAAAACTCCCCCTTTCCAACTCTGAAGCAGTAAATTCCGGGATTACCGATGCGGTGATTCTTCACGCAAAGGACGCGGACAGTAAAGCCGAACTGTTTGTGATGGATGAAGACGACAACGATGTGCAGCTTACCCGCAAGGGACATCATTATTGTGGAGAAGAAGCAATAGACACCACACAGAGAAATCTTCAGCCGGGGGGTTCAGTGTGGGCTTCTGAAAACAACCTTTCTATAGAAATTAACGCAGTAAGCGGACAGGTATGGAGAGCGCGAATGGCCCTGTCTTGTCAAAGCTCCGATACAACCGGGCGAATACGAATATACAAAACAGCCGGAACCGGGGCAGCGTCAATTGGATGGGGGCCGTCAGGATATTTTAGTCTCACCGTTACAGGTGAAGACGGATTTTTGGTAAACCAGTATAGCTACAATGGATATATTGAACAGTTTTTTCATATAACAGGCACGGGCACTTTAACCTTAAAACTTCAGGCGTATGGTGATTATACCTACACCATTAAAGACAGATATTTCCTGGTTGAGCGTATAATATAATGGCTGATTTTCTTGAAACATGGAATGAACATATCCCCACTGGCGACACGGACGTTGATAAGATTGATGATGAAATTCGATCTTGCCGTGAAGCCATTAAGGAACGACTTCAGCCGAATATATTTTTTGATGAAAATATCACTAAAGATCAGCATAACTCTGACGGCAACTTCAGGAAATTTATTTTCTCCAATTCTGAGTCAGTAAGCTCTGGGCTTTCCAACGCGGTGATTCTTCATGCAAAAGACGTAGACAGTAAAGCCAGGCTTCACATAACAGACGAAGACGGCAACGCCATTGAATTAACAAAAATATATCCTTATCATGCAGAAGAAGAAACCGAAAGGACCAGAACCTATACTTCTTTTGGCGCAGCAAGCTATGAAACAGTCAGCTTTAATTCAATAAGCGGGGCATTGTATGAAATTCTGGTTTTAATGGAAATAAAACGAAACGTTCAACACGCTGCCTATACAGTAGAGGTAAGCCCCACCCCTTATGAAGCACCCGCCGTTACAACAAAAGCCGGAAAGTCTTCCTTGATGGCTGCGTATTATCAGGTTGGCGCAACAGATTTCCAGGTAGAATACCGAACCAGTGGCCTACCCGCAGACGAATATATAAAAGTATCTTTTGAGGTGTTTGTTGTGGGGGATGGGCGACCTTATGAAGTTGAGTTAAACTTTAGAACCCTGGATTCCGGGGGAACCGCATACTGCAAAAACAAACATATACTTGTTAGGCGAATACTATAATGGACCTGTTAAGCAAGAAATCCCCCATAATCCCACCTTCCGACCCTGCGGTACAGAGACATCTTCGGGACCAGGCGTACCGGAATTATCAGGATTTATCCGGGCTTAATTCTAATATGGATTCAGTTGATGATCGCGTAACGACCCTCGAAGGGAAATACCTTTCTTCTGCTGTTACCAAAACCATTGGAAGCGGGGGTGATTTTGCGAACTTCAAACAAGCGATTGCATGGAAAAGACAGTATCATTTTCCCGAAGGGGCGCAAGTTATATTTCAGCTATGTTCGGATGTAAACATAACAACACAGGCTGACTATACATGGACATACGATATAGACCCTCGATTTACAACATACGCAGCATTGCTTGTTCAGCAGTCTGACGGCTATGTTGTTTTAGACATGAACAGTTATGATATTTCCGCAGGGAACGGGGCAGATGCAGTGAACATGCTTGTCGCAAAGTATGGTGGCAGACTCAGGGTTTATAACAGTTCAACGGAGTATGTATCACGTATTTATAGTAATTATAGATATAAAGGAAGCGGAGTATTCGCAGAGTTTAATTCCCACATATCGGCAGACGATAATTCCTATATATATATAGGCAAAGATGGCGGGGAGTTCGGGAATGGTATTCTTGCAAGGTTTGACAGCAGTATATCGTTTTCGGCATTGGACGCCTATGACCCCACCAAAAAAGTATATTATTGTCGCCAGGGGGTTCTTTGTCAGTACCAATCTGTTGTAAGCTGTCCATATATTAAATGTTTTGGGAGAAGCAAAACTTCTACCACCTACACTTATGCGGGTCTTTATGTAAGACATAATTCTTTTATTTACGCACAAGGCTCTTATATGAATACATTTTATATAGCAGCTACGACTCAGACTCAAGCATACGTTGAAGCCCCATCCTCTACTTTTTATAATTGTTATTACGGTTTTTATGCAGCTAACATGGGTCTTTCTTTTGGCAACAATATGGTTTTTTCTTCAGTTACAGATACTCATTGTCCAAACGCAAACACGATAGGAAACGGCAATTCAATTAACATACAATAAAATGAAACTAATAGTACAAAATGATGAAATAATTTGTTTCCATGAGGACTACCAGGAAGTAGAAGGAATATACCCGAACGCAGAGGTTAAGTGGGTTCCCGATAGTGTTGACGCTTCATGGGTTTCACTTGACGAAGAAAAACTTTGCACCGTGCCCCGGAAATATTCAGAACTTCAACTTACTAAAAAACAACTTACCCTGATAAAAGAAAAAGAAAAAGAAGATTTAATATGTGAAGAAATGAGAAAAGTAGCAGTAGTAAGTCTTCAGGCAAAAGGAGTGCTTGACGAAAACGAAAACATTATAGAGAAGGAAGATGTTAAAGCAATTTAGAATACCAGCAATATTGGGCGTGATTAAAGACACCCCCTCTGAAGACCTTCCAGACGAAGCTGCAATAAGTGTGTCCAATTTTATCTTTCTCCGCAACACCTTCTTTCGCAGGGGTGGCCTGGGGCTACGGGGAACCCTGCCAACTACTGACCCTATCACATGCGTTTCGTTTTATGATTTAATAATGTCTTCTTCACGTTTTTTATTGTGTACTACCACCAGAGACACGTTCAAATATGATGGTAGCTGGAAATTTATAACCCGCAACCTGAACACGGGAACAGTAACGGTCGGCGGTGATGATAAAACCGTAACCCTTGCCGGTACAACGTGGCCCGATTGGGATGATTACCCCGAAGGGTCTATTTGTCAGATAAAGTTCGGCACGACCGATATGAATGGGACCGGCACACCGGACACCTGGTTTCCTATAGACACATGGGACAGCACCACTCAACTCACCCTGGCAACCCTGTGTACTGAAGCCGTTTCTGGCGCAGCGTATGTTATACGGTTATGCTGGTCAGGGGATGAAGACGATCAGCACGAAATTGTATATCCGGTTGACGAAGGAACCTGGGACAAGCTGGCAGTTATAACCAACGGGAAAGATGCAATTCAGAAGTGGGACGGTGGAAGCGGAACGTGTACCTTGCTTGGGGGAAGCCCGAACCTTGCACGACACATTGGATATTTCTATAATCATTTAATATTGGGGGATATTACAGATACCGGAACCGAATACCCACAGACGGTTGAACTTGCAGATATAGGAGACCCCGAAACATGGTCTGCAATTTTGTATAATCTGGTTGATACTGACGATAAGATCATGGCACTGAAGTCTTTCCGGGGGTCACTAATTATATACAAAGAGAAATCTATTGCGGTAGCACGGGCAACGGGGGATGATGAAGACCCTATCTCAATTGACGAAAATATGCACCCGATTGGAACACTCGCACCAAAAACGATATGTGACGTAAGTGGAGTTCAGTTTTTTCTCGGCAATGATGATGTGTATATGTTTGACGGCAGCAACGTCCACAAACTCGCAGACAAGATTGTTGCCTCGTCCCTGTTCCGTGAATTAAATAAAACGAAGATTAACCGGGCTTTTGCCGGGGTTATTCCCGAAGAAAGCCTTTACTGCCTGTTTATTCCGACCGGCACGAACACAACTTGTAACAGGTGTTATGCGTACAACTGGAAAACAAAAGCGTGGCAGATATGGGAATTTTCAGGATTGACGGCTGGATGTCCGGCGTACCTTGACACTGTATTTAAAATTGGTGATTTAACCGGAACAATCGGTGATCTGACTGGAACAATCGGCAGCTACAGAACAGAGGGGAAACAGGAAAGTCTTGTGCTGGCCGGAACATCGGGAAAGGTTTATTATTATGACTCAAGCGCAAACGATGATAACGGCACAAGCATTGAAGCAACCCTCATAACTAAAGACTATTCAATTAATGAGGTACATCAAGCCTTTCTGCTTTCACGGCTGACAATAGGAGTAAGCTATGTGGAGGCGGGAAGCTCCCTGTATGTGAGCCTGTCCACAGACTACGGAGACACATGGACAGATGAAGTACAGATTGAAACGACCGAAGATGCGTTTTACGAATATATTGCCTCATTTCTTATTCGTGCAAAACGGGTTCGGTTCAAGTTCCGCACAACAGGGAAAAACCGTATAGCATGGACTAACGTGCAGTATGCGGATGCAGGAGAATAATATGGGAGTTTTTGATTTTTTCAAACCGAAAGCACCGGAAATAAAACAGGTTCCGAAGTATACCGAAGAACAGAATGAGCTTATGAAACAGCTCACTGGTTTCTACGGTGATATGATGGGGTCAGAGGACGCTCAGAGCGCACTGGCTCGGCTGTTTTCTGGTAAACCCTCAACAGAAATAAACCCGGAAGTAACCGAACAGTTTTATAAAGAATCCATCTATGACCCTGCAATGAAAAATTGGGAACAGGAAATACTTCCTTCCATGCAGGAAAAGATGGGGAAGAATTACTGGTCTTCCGCAAGAAGCAAGGCAATAACGGACGCTGAAGGTGATCTTCACTCCGGCCTCAGACAGCAACACGGCAATCTGCTTTATCAGGATGAACAGATGCGGAGGCAGCTCGAAGAATCCGCACTACAGCGTTTAATGGGCGCAGCACAGCTTCCCGGTCAGCTTCTTGGAAACTCAGCTTTTGACACACTGGCGTATGGCGGGGGAAGTGACTTTCAGACTTATATTTCTCCACTATTACAGATTGGGTTAATGGGCGGGATGCTTTTCTAATGGAAAACAGCACACTTACAAAACTGCTTGGGATGCAGAGCATTTTTCAGAACATCAATGGAGCGAACGCCCACAATCAGGTGCGAAGTATATCCCCTGGTTTTGGACACAGTATTATACAGAGCCAGCCCTCGGACTCTGGCATTTCTCCGTTGATAAACATTATGAAAATGCTGGCCCTATTTAAAGGCGGTCAGCAGCCGACAGGAATTGACCCGAACGCCAATGCAGCTTCACCCCTACAGGGCATTTCCAGAATGGCGATAGGAGGTTAATATGGGACTTCAGTACATTTATCCGCAGAATCAGAATAGTGGTTTAACAGACCTTATGCGCGCCATAGTTATGCTTAAACAGGCGCAAGCTGCCAAAAGTTCAGTCAAACAGGACGTGTTAGGTGAAGTAATGGCTCACCTGAAATTGGGTGATTATGAAACAGCTAATAAGCTGTACCGTAAAGTAACCAGCCCATTAGGTCTCGGCTTTTTCGGAAAAGACCTTTCTGCCCCCGACCTTAACGCTGATAAAAGATACGCCCGTAAGCGTGGGAAAGTTGAAAAGAAACTGGATGAAGCAGAAGCAGCGAACAGGCTGTCCGTCAAGCCCGCTGTTAAAAAAGAAGAAGACCCGAACATGATAAAAACACCTGTTACTTTTGGGTCTTTACAGGAAGACAAAAATTACGATAAAACCGCAACACTTTCCGCAGAGCAATTAAAGGTTGCTGATGTTATTAAAAAGAACCTGACCCTTCCCTGGGCAGACAAGGCCAGCGTGGAAACCCGTGTTCGGGGCGCAAGGGATATTGCCAGAAAAGCAAGACTCAATCCTGATCTGGTAACTCCTGATCTGGTTGCCTACGTCCGGGGGGAAAAGAAAGGTGTTGCTTCAGCCGGACCCGAAAAAGAAATCGTACCCGGATTAAAAAGACTCTTTATGGAAGGGCTGGACTTTAAAAATAAAAGCATACAGGATAACTATGTGACCTTCTACGATAATGCCAGCAGACTTCTGGATAAATCTTCGCCTAAAGCACAGGACCAAATAATGAAAGATGCAGCTAACGCAGCTTATGTTATTGGGAGCGTATACCATAAAGGTGATGAATTTAGAGATCAGTTTATGGGGCAGTTTATGAGAAGGTCTACAGGAAGAACCTTTAAACCGATGCTTTTCCGTAACCTAAAATCAGGAAAGGTCAAGTGGCTTTATCCCGGTGACAACAATCTGCCGGGTAACCCTAAAGAATGGGTACAGGTTAAAACTTTTGACCAGCCCGATTGGAAAAGACCACAGGTCGGTAAAGACGACCTGAAGGATATACCCGAATAATGGGAATATTTGACACATTCACAAAAGGACCGATGGATGAAATGGGTCGTGTTCTACGAGAGCGCGACCCACTTCCCGAAAAAGAGTCTGTTAAAAAATCGGATTTTTTCAGTTCTATCCCGAAAGGACCAATGAACGAGTTGGGCCGTGTTATGCGGGAAAGTGACGAACCGGCCTTTAAAACCTTTCAAAAAACCCTTACCAGAAAACCCGACATAGTTGAGTATACAGACACACAATGGGGTAAATACAAGCACACCCTTGACGGCGAAACGGGAGAAACCCTGATGATACATTCTCCCGATGGGAATGTTATATTTGAAAAAGGGGTCGAAATAGCCCCGTTTTCCGTTGGTGATGTGGCAATTATGGTTGGCAGTGTCGGTGCGTCCGTTGGAGGTCGCCTTGCCGTTAATGCAGCTCGCCGGGGAATATATAAGGCAGCCAGAAGTTATATGGGCCGACACCTGAGAAAAGTGGGGGAAACAGGAAAACAGATAAGTGAATTATCCAACGAAATTGCAAAGGGTCTTCAGGGTCCGCGCTTAACATATAAACAACAGATTAAAATGAAGCACCCGGAGGCAAAGGCCATTGATGAAGCCGACACCGGGTTTTTCCAGTATTACAAAGACTTTGAAAATATTCCTTTTTATGATGATGTTGCAGATTCACTCAAACATTTCGATGATTTTGACCGAACCCTTCAGAACGCAGAAAGGGTCTTGGATTGGCAACGTGATTATAAGATTAAAGGGGAAAGCCTTTCTGACGTGCTAATGAGACAGTGGGTTGCCGTTGACCATCATGTTCGCAAAGAGCTGAAAAAAACGCCTCTTGGCAGAGAGGCTATTATAGACAGGGATGCCTGTTTAGGTTCAAGCTCTTTGTCGGATATGTATATGAAAGATGCGGACAAAATATTTTTTAAAACAATGCCCACCCAGGAGTATAAAAATTTTAATTCCTATCTGTTTTATGCCCGCGTAAAAGCTCTTGGGGATAAAAAAATAATTTCTAAAAATGGAACCCTCGTTGAAACAAAATTTCTTCACCCTGGTGGCGTAAAGGCTGCTGAAGAAGCAGAGGTATACCTACAGACACACACAACTCCCCGCATGGCTCAACTATTGGATAAATGGAAAGAGTTGACCCGAAAACCAATAGACGACATGCTGAAAAAAGAAATAATATCTCAAGAAGAACATACAAGGCTATTAAATAAAGCTGTGTATGCCCCCCGTGAAATACTGGAATATGCCGACAGCCACGTGTACAAACTTGCCAGAGGTAGTAAAACAATATCGGTGAATAGCAATGGGCTGGAACCCCTTGAAGAAGGAACGCTCAAAGCCCTCGAACTCGATTCCCGCCGGTTATTGTCAACCATGTATACCCGGACTTATGGCTTAATCGCACGAAACGAAGCGAATAAGCGGTTGTATGATTTAGCACAGGCGTACCCGAAAAACAAAATTGTAAAAATATGGGAAGACGCAGCAGAAGATTCTTTACCAACCTTTAAGCCGGGGGGGATTATTGAAAAACCCGTTCCCCTTTCCGTTGACCCGAATGAAACAGCAATACACTGTGTCATAAAAGGCAAAACTCACACCATGAAAATGCCGAATGATATGGCTTCAGCATGGATATTGAGCGACCCACAGATAAGCGCAAATATGCGGACTGGTTTATCATGGGCGTTGGGTGGTAATATTTTACGACCTATGGCAACAGGTTGGAACCCGGCTTTTGTATTAACCAACCTTCCGCGAGACATCGTACACGCATGGTTTGTGTCAGGGCAATATTCTTCTATGCCTCTAAAATTTATGGGCGAATTAGCCTGGGATTACATTCATGTTTCTAAAGACGCTGCACTACGCAAGGGTTTATATCGTCAGTATGTTGAGAACGGCGGGGGCCTTCCGCTTCTTACCCACCAGGGGCGATTAAGTTTTGCACATCATTCTTTACATAAAACGCAGGAAGCTCTTGGTTATATAGGGGAGACTTCAGAGTTAATGACCCGGCTGGCTGTAATGCGCCGTGCTATGAGAAATGGGAAAACAGCCCGCGAAGCAGCGTGGATTGCTCGAAATGTTTTGGACTTTTCACAGGGCGGTTCATGGGCAAAGGGAATTGATGTTGTATGTCCATATTTTAATGCTGCTATACAGGCTTCCCGTACAATGTTCCGGTCTATGAAAGACGACCCGCAAGGGTGGATGGCGAAAGCTCTCTGGCTTGGGGGAATGGAACTCGGCTTTAATGAGGCAAGCCGAAGGATAAACCCTGAAGCATGGAATGATCTCACCCCGCAGGAAAAGAACCGGCTTTTTATTGTAACTACCGGCAGAACGTATATTGATAAAAACGGCAGGACTCGACATTATTATGTAGGAGTACCGAAACCTGAATTTTTACGTCCCTATTTAACAATGCTGGACGGTTTATATTGTAGGGCAACCGGGCAAGCCTTTGATGTTGACCAGGCCGTTTCTGCTGCTAAAGACTTTCTCCCTATCCCCCGCGCCCCGGCTGTTTCTGCTCTGTATGGGGCTTTAGCAAACCATGACTTCTGGCTTGACGATGATATATGGCATGGCGGTTCAGTTCAGGCTAAAGATGAATGGACAAAACACACTCACCCTTTTTTCAAAGATATTGGTGCAGCCACACACATCGACCTTAAAGGAAAGAAAACCTGGGGTCTTTCACCCGACCGGCTGGACTATGCCCTTTCACAGTTTTTTACACGCGGGAATGTTTATACTGCTGCCAGCGGACATCTTTATAAAGTAATATCAGGTAAAATGTCCGAAGAAGAAAAATCTGAAGAAACAAAAAGGATATGGTCAGAAACCCCCCTGGTTAGAAAGTATATCCGTAGTACATCCCCCTATAAGCGGGAAAGGCAGGAAATGGAATATGCACAGGAAAAAGAGGCTTCCCGCAGGATAAACCTTGAACGCAAACTGAAAGACTTGCACGAAGGAGTTAAAAACCGGAAGGTTGACGAAAGGGAGATCACAAAATTTTTCCTGGGTTTAGACGGCCCTGACGCACAGCGAATGGGAGAGCGTTACGGACAGATACTTGCAACAGACGATATTAAAGACCTCGGATATTGGACTCGATTACGCAGACTTCCCACAAAAGCAAAAGCAACTGTTTTATACTATCGCTTGGCCCGTATGCCATACGAAAAACGAGAAGCCTTTATTTCTACGGGAGCGCGTACCGGCGTAGTGTCAGGTGAAGTATATTACTATATTATGCAAATTAAAAGACAAAAAATTGCAGAGGCAAAAGCGAGAGAGGCACAAAATGACTGAGATAATCACGGCACTATCCCTGTTTTTTTGCGGGATTATTTCTGCTGCCGGGGGTTGGGGATTACGCAAAATTATCAAAACAGATAAGAGTGTGGGAATACTCTCAACCAATGTGGCAAACATAAAGGTTCATCACGGTAATGAGCTTTCAGACCTGAGATATGTCGCACGGGAACAGACAAAGGCAACAGAGAACCTTGCGGTAGCGGTAGCGGGGCTTGAAGCGACCGTCAAAATGATCGTAGAGGGAAAGCATGGTTGGGCCGGTTAAACGAGAAACGCAGATCATCACTTCCGGTTATGGTTTCCGG
>Ga0272441_10003687_pt1 | contig 28834 bp, 22 predicted proteins | sample SSMProp6N_FD_193582 | JGI IMG/M metagenome (GOLD analysis project Ga0272441, IMG submission 193582) | Marine sediment archaeal communities from Little Sippewissett salt marsh, Falmouth, MA, United States - SSM-Prop-6N | ecosystem: Environmental > Aquatic > Marine > Wetlands > Sediment ... | reverse complement strand
AGGCACTTCTCAGTCCAAGGCTTATCTGATATAATGGTAGTTTTACCTGTCAATATTACTATCAATAATTTATTATTGTTTTTTATTTTTTTTTATTGTAGTTTTTAGGTGTTTTTAAAGGTTCTAAAAATAAAAGCAGCTTCCCGTATGAAAAAAAAGGAATAAACAATGAAAGAATCCGCCAAGAAGATATATATCAAACCCGTGGTCGAAGAGCTGGATCTCGAAGAATCCTTTAATTTCGGTACACCAGGGCCAGCAAGTACTTTTATGCCCTAACCAAATATCATAGCAAAGCTACAATTATAGAGGGCCCCAAAAGGGGAAATAATAGAAAGGAGTCAAACAATGAAAGATTCTCCAGAAAAAATCTATGTCAAACCCGTTGTTGAGGAACTGGACCTTGAAGAATCGTTCAACTTTGGTTTTGGCCTGCCGCCAGTCAGCCTTTGTTGATAGCAATACACATGCTTCTTTTCCAGCGGCAACGCCTGCTTCGCTAATCGGCGTTGCCGCTGATTTTTATCTATGCGCAAACCTCTCCGGACAAGCTTTGGCAGATTCACCTTCTCATTGGATACCGATGACACTGTGATCCGCGATTACCTGATGCGTCATTTTGAAAAAAACCTTGCGGACGCGTCACCGGATGTCACCATCCGGCTGAAGATCGACACCCAACTCCGCCCCGAACATTTTAAGCCCGGCACCCACTACGAATACCACATTCAGGATGAATCCTTCGATTTCGGTCCCGGGCTGATCCAGGGCATCTGGGACGCAACCGCCCGGACCTGCTGCATAACCGCCGCGGCCTTTCTTTTTACCCGTGAGCATGCCTGGCTGTTTGACCGCTACCTGTGTCGCCTGTTTTACACCCTGTGTGCCGTTGATAACAATTCGAACCATACGGATATCATTGTACACGGCGCGGGGATCTCTCGAAAAGAGACGGGGTTCCTGTTTTGCGGTCCGCCGGGAAGCGGTAAAAGTACGGTGGCCGGACTTTCGGGAAAAAACAGTGTCCTTCACGACGATATGAATATCGTGTCCATGGTTAACGGAGAAATTTTTCTGGAGGGGGTTCCCTTTAATCCCAAATGCATTGAACGGCAAAGCGGCCGCGTACCGCTTGCACGGATTTTTTCCCTGTATCAGGCACCGGCCGCCGGCATTGACCCGCTGACGCCCGCTGCAGCCGTGAAAAAACTGCTGCCGGAAACCTTTTTGCCGCTGACCGTGACCGGCCGGAAAACAGTCGGCGCCTTTCAGATTTTACTGACGGCTTTACAAAAACTCTGTACGGCTGTTCCCTGCTATACCCTTAAATTCACAAAAGATGCATCTTTTTGGAAAATTATAGACACCCTGGAGGAAACCCATGGAAGAAATTAAAAATTTTTGTGCCCAAAGAAGAGAAGACGGCATTATCTGGAATCAGATGGATGACATTATCATGGTTATTGCCTCGCGAAACGGCAAAGACCGTGTCTTCAACCTGAACGAAACAGCCGCTTTGATCTGGCAGCAATGTGACGGCAGCAAAACGGTGGCCGATATTGCAGAGCATGTTGGCACGGTCTATAAAACCGAGCAGGCCGCGGCACTGACGGATACCATCGAATGTATCAACGATTTGAAAACGAAAGATCTGATTACCCTGACGAATCCTGAAAACAACGCCACGTAAAAAACGATGCCATGCCCGCACAAATAAGCCTTTGCATGATCACCCGGGATGAAGAAAAATACATTGAAAGATGCCTGGCCAGCACCGGCAATCTTTTTACCGAAACCATCATTGTGGACACCGGCTCCCGGGACCGGACAGTAAAAATAGCTGAGTCTTTCGGCGCAAAAATCGTGTCACATCAATGGCAGGATAATTTTTCTATTCCCCGGAATATTTCGCTGGAACATGCGACCGGGGACTGGATATTTATCCTCGATGCCGATGAACAGCTCTGTCCGGAATCTAAAGACTGTTTTGAAAAAGTAACCGGTGAAAAAAGCGGTGCCCTCGGATACCGTGTTTCGATCCAGCTGCATCCGGACTGGACGGAGATGAAAGGCATTCGCCTGTTCCGGAATCTGCCGGAGCTTCGCTTTCGCGGCGTGTTTCATGAAATGCTCGACATTCCCGAAGCCCAAAAAAACAAATTTCCGCTGTCGGACATCAGAATTTTGCACGAACCCTGGACAGAAAATAATGAAACGATGAAACTCCCCCGCAACGAACGTCTTCTGGAAAAACATCTGCGGGAATTCCCAGAGGACATTTATCAAATTCTTGATCTGGCCAGAATCAAGATCAAAACCGAAGCATTTGCGGAAAGTGAAACATTACTGGCAAGGGCTTCGGAAATTCTCGAGCAGCGCGTATTTCAGAAGGATTTATACGAATTCTATCTGGCCCACTACTACCTCTACCGGATGAATTATTATCATGCCTTGAAGGATTATCAAAATAAGCTGATGGTATGCAAAAAGGCCGTTTCAGAAGTCTCCGGATATCCACTGTTTGCCTTTGAAGCAGCCGTGCTTTGCTACCAGATACAAAATTATGACCAGGCACTGGCTTACTTTAGCAAATGTCTTTCCTTTCCTGAAGACCAGGCGCACAAACACAACATGTTTATTCCCAAAGCCATTCTGGGCGCAAAAGCTCTTGCGGGACAGGGCTACTGTTATTTCAGAAAAAAACAGTTCCGGCAGGCGGCAAGCTGTTTTAAAGAGGCCCTGGCCCTTGAAGACGATACCAGGGTAAAATCCATGTACCGTTCCGCCGTCACCCTCGGCAAGCTGTCTCACTCATGAATAATACCGGTCTTAGAATTTATGAAATCAGATCTTTGCATTTTTTTCGATCCTTTTTCCGTGGTCTTCACAACACCATCGAAAAACATCGGCATGCGGCTCCGGGACTATTTTTCGGGATACGAACATGACCGCTCTCCTGATGTAACCATTCAGGTGAACACCTGCGGCAATATGCCCGCTTCACTCTTTGACAGCCTGAAATCATTCGTTCCGACAGTTGTTGGAAACAGCTTCGATATCGGTCCGGGGATTATTCGGGGCCTCCGAGAGCCCGACAAAAAACAGATATCGATAGAAGTCCATAACGATTTCTTTGAACAGCCGACCGGATATGTTTTTCAGGCCTTTCTTTATCTGGTATACTACACCCTGTGCGCTGAGCATAGACGGCAGGCATGCATTATTCACGGCTGCGGCCTTGTTTATCAAAACAGCCCCTTCTTGTTTATTGGGCCGCACGGCTCGGGCAAGACCACACTGGGACTCCTTTCCGGGGGCACGATCATGCATGATGACCAGATGTTTCTCCGGATAGACAGTCACAGAACATACATCAGCAGCCCGCCCCTGCCGGCCAGGGACAATCTGCGCTGTTTTTCCAGGAAAGCGCAACAGATCGAAAAAATATTTGTTTTACATAAGGATACCGAATGGTTTGCCAAAAGCTGCACCAGGGAAAAATCATTTATAAACGTGTATAATGAAATGGTGCTCCCGCTAAGACTCGACCGGGCGAATGAGCTTCAAGCCAAAAAAATAAAACTGGATTTATGCCGGGCGGTACTGCAATCGGTTAAGATTTTTGACCTGCATTTTTCACTGAACGACGGTTTTAAAACCTGGCTGGCCCATGAAAGGGAAACCCTTGGAAAAACTTAGCGGAAATCCCACCCGGACCTTTCCACGGAAACTGGTCACCGACGGCTGGCTGAAAGCATTTGACCAAAACGGCAGCGGCCGGCTCAAGACCCTGACCAACAGCATGCGTCCCCTGATACAGGCGGGAGATACCGTTACCATTCAAAAAACAACGAGTCCTCCCCTCATCGGCACCGGCGATATTATCGCTTTCTGGCGGGGGAACATGCTGATCACCCACCGAATGGTCAGGAAAGTACGCAAAAACGGTATGTTCTGGTTTATGGAACGGGGAGACCGCGTCCCGCACACGGCCTGGGTCAAGGAAGGTTCGGTGATCGGAATTGTTACGAAAATCCACCGGAAAGAAACAATCGTTGACTTGCGAACAAACAAAAAAAAGATCTACGGCCGTATCATCGGCTTTGTTTTTTGCTCGGAATGGCTGCTGCGACGCTGCGGGCACAGGATCACGGGCCCTTTTGCATCTCTTAAGCCGGCGGGAAAACATGTCTATGGCGTGGTAACATCGCTGCTGCACAAACTTATCCTGAAGGGCTAAGACCAAAATAAAATCAAACTTACTATAGCCGCAACACAGCCGATAGGGTAAAATAAGCAGCGGCGGTCACGCAACATGTTATTCACTCCGCTGACCGGCCCCGCAAACAACCTGGGCCGCGAATTGCAGCGCATTGGACCTTGTTTGCCATAAACAGCGACGGCTTTTATGAAAATGTTCCGGTTTTAATGGTCACGCTTCCATCTCTGCATGGTTGAAAACCGGCACGCTTGAAACCGTGCGTTTTTCAACGCCGGTAAAAAAGAAAACAATGCTCAACCCATTGGCCCCATGAAAAAAACGCTCAACATCCGGCGGCTGCTGACTGCCGTTCTGATCGCCGCCACAGGTCTTTTCATCTCCCTGCACTTTGCCGACCTTCGCATGCATCGCCCGGAGTACCGGCCGGCCGGTGTTGTAAAAATTGCATCGGGCCAAGCCAAATATCCATACCAGTACCGAAGTCTGCTGCCGCTGGCAGCCCTGAAAATACATCATCTCCTTTCTGAACACGGCAGTTTTAAGCTGAAGGCAAAAGAGTACTGCTTTGTTTTTGAGAGCCTGTTCACCTACGCCCTCCTGATTTCGTTCTGGTTTTATCTCGTATCTCTCGGCGCTGACCGTCTGCATTGCCTGTTGGGCGAAGGGCTGTTGCTCCTGGCGCTTACGGTCACATATCTTGTGCCCCGGCAGTACCCGATCTACTATCTTTACGACATTCCCAGTCTGTTTTTCTTCACGACCGGACTGTTACTGCTGCGCAGGAAAAACTGGTTTTTTTTCTACCCGGTTTTCATATTCGCCACCTGGAACCGGGAGACGACCCTGTTGCTGACGGTGGCGTTTCTTTTCACCCACCGGCACACCCTGAGCAGGCAAACCTTGACCAAGCATGTAACAGCACAGGCCGCCATCTGGCTGGCGGTCAAAACCACCCTTTTACTGGCTTATGCTACCCGGATCGATGCCGTGTTCCATAACAACTTTCTTCTCAACCTGGCATACTTCGTCACCCCGGCGCTCTATCCGACACTTTTATCCGCCGTCGGCTATCTCTGGCTGCCCGTCGTCCTCGGCTGGAAATACCTGGGTTCCTGGAACCGTTCCCTGGTCCTTTCAGCCATGCCTTTTTTTGCCGCGATGCTTTTTGTGGGGAACATGGTTGAAATCAGGATTTTCGGAGAGCTGATTCCGGTTTTTGCCGCAGCATCCCTGGAAATATTTATCAAAGGCGGAACCGGCCGGATCGAATCAGGCTGACCGGTTACAGCAACAGACCTCCTAATAGCACGAGGCACCGGGCAATGGTTCGTTGTGAAAGCGGAAAGTGCTTTGGACCTTGTCGGGGACTCTTGCCTTTCCACTTTATTTGAGAATCGATTGACAGGCACCTGCTATTCAACCAGCTGCTGGAGAATTTTCTGAAACTTCTGTTTTCCCGCTTTGGCAAACCGCTCTTTTCCGCTCCATTCCCCGACACCGAAATCCATAAATGAATACAGAAAAAAAATCCGGGGCAACAGACCCTGTTCCACCACCTCGTCAAAAAAACGGTTGCCGAAATCCGTCAAATAATAGTATTTGCGTTCCGGGCCGCGGTCGGACTTCTCCAGGTAGCTGCCGAGAATCCCCTGTTTCTCCATTTTCAGCAGGTTTCGGTAGATCAGGTTCTTCTGCACACTCAGGGAACGTTTAAATATCGGCGACATTTCCATCCGGCCTTCCAGAAAGACCGCAATGTCATTAATAAAGGCGCGAATCTTTTCTTCGAGCTCACGCGCATAGTGCGGGCGTTTTTTAAAAAAGAAAAGCAGGGTATGCGGGAAAACCGCCTTGCGCAAATCGATCTGCATGTTGCGGTTCTGGCGGTCAAGCACCTGCTGTTGTTCCGCTGAATTCAAACGGCGTTCTTTACGCTTTGGACCCGACATGTCCGCTCCTCATTAAAAAATTAACGGTTTTTCAATCCGGTTTAACTATAACGGGTTGAACTACCTTTGAAAAGAAAAATATATGATCCCCCCAATTTTACTTTGACAACAACACCGCAAAAGCGTATCCTGATTAGGTAGTATCATTAAATGGTACTACCGTTTAAGTGCTTTCAGGAGGGACTTGCTCCCCACCGGCAAACGGTGATTTCCCTGATATTTTATTAATCCTCAAAAAAGGAGACGTGTGGTGTCCAACAACTGTGATGATCTGTTTAAAAAGAAATTTGAAACCTTCAACGAACTCTGCAAAACCATGAGCAAGGATGAAGCCTGGGAAAAAATGCTCGAGGGCTACCCCGAAAGACAGCGCGAGTGGTTTGCCCCCTATATTGACAATAATTCTCTGGTCGAAGGTTTCAGACAGGCCATTCCGGCTTATGCGGAAATGGGAATGGTCATGGATGTTGCAGATATCTCGAACAACGATATCGACGGTGTCATTGAGATCCAGCGCAAATGCCCTTATTATGACATGGCCAAATCCTACGGTGTTGAGGATCCCTGCCACCTGCTGTGTGACATGGACATTGAAGCCACCAAAAGAGCTTATCCGGAAATGAAAGCCAAGTACATTGCCCGCCAGTCCGAAGGGGACAGTGTCTGCGCTTACATGTACCAGCGCCCGGCCAAAAAATAGCAATAGCCCGTGCCGACCGGCGGCAGAAGCTTTGAACTGCCGTTGATTCTTCCTTAATCAAAAACGGGTGACCGTTTCATTTACCGGTCACCCGTTTTTTCAGTTGTGGAATTATAAAAAATCAACCTATCTTTTCCAGCCCGCCCATATACGGCCGCAGCACCTCGGGAATTAAAACACTGCCGTCCGCCTGCTGAAAATTCTCCAGGACCGCCACCACGGTCCGGCCCACGGCCAGCCCCGAACCGTTTAACGTGTGAACAAATTCGCTCTTTTTTTCGCCTTTTTTCCGGTAGCGAATGCCGGCCCTTCTGGCCTGGAAATCCTCGAAATTACTGCAGGAGGAGATTTCCCGGTACCCCCCCTGTCCCGGCAGCCAGACCTCGATATCATAGGTCTTGGCCGCGGAAAAGCCGAGGTCTCCGCTGCACAGGTTGACCACCCGGTAGTGAATTCCCAGTCGTTTCAACACCTCTTCCGCGTTGGCCAGCAGGCTTTCCAGCTCATCATATGAACTTTCAGGCATTACAAACTTTACCAGTTCCACCTTGTTGAACTGGTGCTGCCGGATCAGCCCCTTGGTGTCCTTGCCGTAGGAGCCGGCCTCTTTCCTGAAACAGGGGGTGTGCGCCGCATAGCAAATCGGCAGGTCCTCTGCGTTTAAAAACTCCTTCTGAAAAATATTGGTCAGCGGCACCTCGGCCGTGGGAATCAGGAAATAGTCCAGCCCGTCTATTTTGAACAGATCCTCTTCGAACTTGGGCAGCTGGCCGGTGCCGGTCATGGTGGCGCGATTCGCCATAAACGGCGGTAAAATTTCGGTATAGTGATGAGTCTCCGTATGGAGATCCAGCATAAAGTTGATCAGCGCCCGTTCCAGCCGGGCGCCGGCGCCTTTATACAGGCTGAACCGGGAACCCGCGAGCTTGGCGGCCCGGTCAAAATCGAGGATCCCCAGTTTTTCCCCGATCTCCCAGTGTTCTTTCGGTTCAAAGGAAAGGTCCGGCGCTTTCCCCCAGGAATGGACCACAACATTGTCTTCTTCGGTCTTTCCCTTCGGCACCGAATCGTGGGGCAGGTTCGGGATGGTCAGAATGAAATCACCGGTCTCCTGCTCGGCCGCTTTCAGCGCCTCATCCAGCACCTTGATCCGAACAGAAAGCGCTTTCATCGACGTGAACACCTCGGGATCCACCTTCTGTTTCGCTTTTTTCTTTGCGGCAATCTCATCGGACGCCCGGTTGCGCTCCGCGCGCAGGGCTTCGATCTCACCGAGAATTCCTCTTCTTTTTTCATCCATTTTTAGAAAAAGGGACAGATCGATCCCGCTGCCGCGGATTGCCAGTTTCTCCTTGATCTGATCGATATTTTCCCGGACAAACTTCATATCCAGCATGGGACAACTCCATCAAAATAGCATTTAAACGGTTTTCTTCAGCCAGCTTTGAAATTCAGGGTATCCCTCCACCTGCCACTTCTTTTCATAGACTTCACTGATAAAAAAATCATACAGCTGGTCCAGAATCCGGTTTAAGGCCTCAATCGACAGGATCCGGTCAAAAAAACGTTCGTCCATGTCATTGGTCTGGGGAATGTCGATCTTGACCGAAGCAATCTCAAACCGTTCCGCCTTAAGACCGAATGACCACAGGTTTGATCCCTGCTCGATTCGCAACCGGGCTTCTTTCACTTTTTTACCGGACCGGATCGCCTGCTTCAACTCATCCACGGTAAAATCATCTCCCGAATAGGTAACGGTATTGGGCGGCGGATCCCGATCATCCGCCATCACGATCTTTCCGTCCAGCCAGAGCGTAAAGGGCTCATCACTGGACGGAATATTCATGACGCCGGTATTTTTATCACTGATATAGCAGATATAGGTTAAAAAATCCTTCCCGAAACTGCACTGTTTTCGCAAATCATCTCTATCCATCGACAAAATCCACCCTCAGGTTTTCCAATGTGACACTCCTGTTTTTCTTCTGAACAATTTCATCCGCCAGTTCGTAGGGCACCAGCGGCACCAGTTTCAGGTCAAAAGCCCGGTAAAACAGGGTAACGAATTCATCATTGGCGCTTTTCGCGTTCGAGAAAAACAGGATCTCTTCGGTCTGGCTGTTCCAGCACACATCATAGACCGCCGGAGTGGGCAGCACTTTTTTAAGCAGACTCTGCCAGACCTCTTCCTTGAGCATATCCCGGTCCTGTTTCGACAGTCTGTCCTTGCCGGTCCCCTCTTTGAACCGGATTTCCTCCTTGAGAAGCCCCGCTTTCATGGCCAGCCCGGGAATCCGGCGGGTATCCACTCTCAGGGAAAACACCAGATACGGGTCCTTGGCAAAATGCATGTCGTCAAAAAAGGTCGATGCCATGTTTTCCGCAGACACCCAGCCGGCTGACTTCTCGGTAATCGTCCCCGGATCGATTTCCCGAAATGAAAAGTTTTTCAGCTTTTCCAGCACGAATTCCTTGATATTTTCCGGCGGTTTTTCCGCCGTTCTGTACCGCTGGTAACTGGCGGTTCCCGAATATATACCCATATTACCTCCGTTTTCCGGACAATCGTGTTATCCTTCCTGCAGGAAAGTAGAATCTAGAATATTACATGCTGACACCGCAAATATCAAGCAGGAATAATCAGAAGCTGAACACCCAACATTGAACGTCGAACAGCCAATGACGACCAAAAAGTCAGCGTATTCATCTGTCATTTGGTTTTTGGGCTTTGGCCTTATTGAGCCGGCAGCCTGACTGAAAAAGAAACATTTTTTCACAAGGCCGGCATTCGAAACCGCTGCGCGCTAAACACCATGCCCCGCACCTTTCACCCACCCCTCCATATCCTGCAGCGCCCGCTCGCCGTAAAGCTTCTTCCGGATTTTTTTCGGCGCTCTTTTGCCCAGGGGCGGCAAAATACCGAAATTGGCATTCATGGGCTGAAAATTTTTCACTTCCGGATCGGTAATATAATGAATCAATCCGCCGGCAACCGTTGTCGGGGGCGGCACCTGCATTTCTTTCCCCAGCGCATAGGCGGACGCATTGATACCGGCCAGCAGTCCCGTGGCAGTTGACTCGATATAGCCCTCCACCCCGGTGATCTGTCCCGCAATAAACGCATTGGGGCGGTTTTTCAGCTGGAGGGTATTTAAAAGGAGTTTGGGAGAATGGATAAAGGTATTCCGGTGAAGACTGCCGTATCTGGCAAATACTGCATTTTCCAGCCCCGGAATCATCGAAAACACCCTTTTCTGCTCCGGCCGTTTTAAACGGGTCTGAAATCCCACCATATTATATATAGTGGCTTCCCGGTTTTCCAGGCGCAGCTGTACCACTGCGTAGGGCTGTTTCCCGGTTTTGGGATCAATCAGACCCACCGGTTTCAGGGGACCGAAGGCCAGCGTTTCCGGACCCCTTTGCGCCATCACCTCAATGGGCATACAACCTTCAAATGGCGTCAGAATCTCAAATTCGCGCAACGGGGCCTTTTCCGCTTCAATAATGGCCGTGACAAAAGCGTAATATGCTTCCTGCGACAGGGGACAATTGAGGTAATCGGCATCGCCCTTGTCGTAACGGGAGGCGACAAATGTTTTTTCGCGGTCGATGGAATCGGCCTCGACGATGGGCGCAATAGCATCGTGAAAATAGAGAAAATCCATCCCGGCAAGACGCCCGAGCTCATCGGCCAGCGCATCCGAAGTGAGCGGGCCCGAAGCGATAATCACAATGTTGTTTTGCGGGATATTTTTGACCTCTTCGCGCACCACCGTAATTCGGGGATGGTTTTCGATCCGGACGGTAATTTCTTCGGAAAACAGTTTCCGGTCCACGGCCAGAGCACCGCCGGCCGGTACTCTGGTCCGGTCCGCCTGGTCGATAATCAGGGATTCCAGCCGTCGCAGTTCCGCTTTCAGCACCCCGGCCGCATTCTCAAGGCTGTCTGAACGCAGTGAATTGCTGCACACCAGCTCGGCCAGGCGGTCGCTCCGGTGGGCGGGAGAAAACCGTTCGGGCTTCATCTCGTAAAGCACCACCCGGCACCCGGCCCGGGCCGCCTGCCAGGCCGCTTCACATCCGGCCAGCCCGCCCCCGATCACATGGATTTCCTTTTCCGAACGCATGACTACTCTCAATACAGTTAGGGTTACAACCCCATTTTGACCGTGCCGTGGATAATAGCATAGCGCATAGAGCACAGCACATGGCCGGTAATTTCACACAATGCGCCATGCTCTCTGCGCTATGCTGATATTCTGAATTTTGAATGATGAATCCCGGGGCCATTTCGGTCCGCTGGAACCTTTTGATAAGGCCATTCAGTCCGCATCCCTTTTATACTTGCAGGCCTTTACCGGACACTTGATGATATGGCCGAAACGCTTGGTGGTATTGTCGACCAGAATGGGATACCCGCATTCCGGGCAGGGTTCGTTGACCGGCTTGTCCCAGGAGGCAAACTTGCACTTGGGATAATTGGAACAGCTGTAAAAAATCTTGCCGCGGCGGCTCTTCTTTTCCATGATTTCACCATCCGCACAGTCCGGACAGCGAATCCCCAGCGATACCGGCTTGTTGAGCGGGCGGATGAAGGTACAGTCCGGATATTTCGAGCACCCGTAAAAGGGACCGTATTTTCCCTGTTTCATCACCAGATCGCTGCCGCATTTTTCACATTTTTCATCGATCCGGGCGGGCGCCTGCCCGTCTTCGCCATTCGCCGTCTCGAGAGACCGCACATACCGACAGTCCGGAAAACCGCTGCAGGCATAAAACCGCCCGTACTTGCCCAGTTTGATCACCAGCGGCTTGCCGCAGTCCGGACAGATCTCATCTGTCTTTTCCGTGGTGACATCTGCTTTCTGGACCTCTTCTTCTTTTTGATTGATCAATGAAATAAACGGCTTCCAGAACTCCTTGATGGCCGGTTTCCATTCCGCCTCTCCCCGGGAGATCTGGTCCAGGCGGTCTTCCAGATACGAGGTAAACGTATAATCCACATACTTTGAAAAATGCTTGACCAGAAGATCATTGACCACAAGGCCGATATCCTCCGGAAAAAAACGTTTTTTAATCAGCTTGACATACTCCCTTTCCTGAAGCACATTGATAATCGACGCGTAGGTGGAAGGCCGACCGATGCCGTATTCTTCAAGCGTCTTGATCAGGGAGGCCTCGGTATATCGTGGCGGCGGCTGAGTAAAATGCTGTTCCGGAATCAGTTTTAGCAGATCCAGCGCCTGTTTCTCGGAAAGCGGCGGCAGCATTCCGGCTTCCTTTTCATCAGCGTTATCATCCCTGCCTTCGATATACAGTTTCATGAATCCCGGAAATCGAATAGTGGAACCGGTCGCCCGAAAGGTATACTCCTCCCGGGCAATAATATCCACGGAAACCGAATCCAGAACCGCCCTGGCCATCTGGCTGGCCACCGCGCGCTTCCAGATCAGGTTGTAAAGCTTGTACTGGTCCTGGGTCAGCTTGTTTTTAATGTCGTCGGGAATGAGCGTCGCGTCCGTGGGACGGATCGCTTCGTGGGCCTCCTGAACGTTTTTCGATTTGGATGAGAAAACCCGGGGAGTTTTCAGCGCATAATTCTCACCATAGGTTTTGGTGATGACCGCGTGAATGTCGCTGACCGCCGAAGCCGCCAGATGGACACTGTCCGTCCGCATGTAGGTAATCAGCCCCATGGTCCCGCTGCCGACATCGATGCCTTCATAAAGCTTCTGGGCGGCGGACATGGTGCGCCGGGCGGAAAAACCAAGCTTGCGTGAGGCCTCCTGCTGGAGCGTACTGGTAATAAAGGGAGGCGGCGGCGTGCGTTTGACCTCCCTTTTTTTAATTTTGGAAACCGTGTATTGCGCATTTTCCAGCCGGGCCACCAGATCATCGGCCGCCGACTTACTTTTGATCGCCAGCTTGTCCAGTTTTTCACCGCGAAGCTGAACCAGCTGCGCTTCAAAGGGACTTTTTTCATCCCCGGGCGTCAGGCGCGCCTTGACGCTCCAGTATTCTTCCTGGGTAAAGGCCTTGATTTCCGCTTCCCGTTCACAAATGATCCGCAGCGCGACCGACTGGACCCGCCCGGCCGAAAGCCCGTAACGGATCTTTTTCCACAAAAACGGACTCAGGTTGAATCCCACCAGATAGTCCAGCACCACCCGCGCCTGCTGCGCGTCCACCAGACTCAGTGAAATATCACCGGGTTTTTCGACCGCATCGTTGATGGCCTCCCGGGTAATTTCATGGAACGTGATTCTTCTGACATCATAGCCCCCGCTTCCGCCGGAAGCACTGTTCAGATTCAAAGCGGAAACCAGGTGCCAGGCAATGGCCTCTCCTTCGCGGTCAAGGTCTGTGGCCAGATAAACCGTATCACAGCCCTTCAGAGATTTTTTAATCTCTTTCAGATACTTCTTGCTTCTCGGAATGATATCATACTTGGCAACGACATCATCCCCCACCTCGACCGAACCGGGCTTGCTCGGCAGCGCCCGGACATGACCGACACAGGCTTCCACCTTGTAGTCTTTTCCGAGAAATTTTGATATTGTTTTTGCTTTGGCAGGAGACTCAACAATAACGAGCGACTTTCCCATCTGAACCCATCATCCTATAATAAATATTATCAATCGATTCCGTTCCACGCGAGTTTAGTAGTATCTATCATTGTATATGCTGTTTGTCAAAGAGACTTTTTACATCTGACAAACATTTTCCCCGGCACCTGCTTCAAGAGTCCCGTCAATTCAAGATCCAGCAAAATGGCCGACACCCGGCTGCTGGACAAACCGGTTTGCAAAATAATTTGATCAATATGGACCGGCTCTGATGCTGTCAAGGCGTACACTTCTTCAAAATCCCCATCCAGTTTTTGTTCCTCTTCCGGCTCGCTTTCCGCTTCTGCGCCTAAAATCGGAATGTGGAGTTCTTCGAGAATATCTCCCGCATTGTCCACCAGTTTTGCCCCGCTTTTGAGCAGGGTATGGGTGCCCTTTGCCTTGTAAGAGTACACATTCCCGGGCACGGCATACACGTCCCGGCCCTGATCCAGGGCCAGCTTCGCGGTAATCAGGGAACCGCTTCTGGGACTGGCTTCCGCCACCAGGACCCCCAGGGAAATACCGCTAATAATCCGGTTGCGCGGTGGAAAGTTATAACTGTTGGGTGGCGTCCCCGGCGGGTACTCGGAAATCACCGCCCCGTGTTCGGTTATTCCTTCATAAAGTTTTCTGTTCTCGGGCGGGTAGATCATATCCAGACCCGATCCCAGCACCGCGATCGTCCGGCCGCCGCCGCCAAGAGCGGCCGTATGTGCGGCGGAATCGATCCCCCTGGCCATGCCGCTGACAACGGTTATACCGAAACGGGCCAGATGCCGGCTGATTTCACCGGTAACCTTCAGACCGTATTCAGAGGCCGTCCGCGACCCCACAACCGCCACCGAATGCTTATCCCGGTTGAACAGCTTTCCCTTCATATATAAAAGCAGCGGCGGATCATAAATGTTTTTCAAGTTCTCCGGATAGTCCGGCGAATAAAAGGTGACAATTTCAATTTTTTTCGACAATACCGTTTCAATCTCGCGATCGATACTGTCATCCGGCTTGAAACCGGTGATGGATCTGACCATCCGCGGACCAATGCCTTCAACCTTTTCCAGCTCCCCGGCAGAAGCGGCAAAAATATTTTCCGCCCCCCCGAAATGGTTCAAAAGCGATTTTCCGATTACATTTCCGACACCGCAGATCCGCCTCAGCGCAAACCAGTAATAAAGATCTTTCACGTCCCCTCCCGAATTGAAAAATCCAGGCTAAGATAGTTAACGCCCCAAACGATAAAAGTCAAGAAATAAACAAAACCGGCGCTGATGCCTCCGGCCTTGCATGGCACTTTCACTTGCCGACGAAACCGGAATATTTAACGGCGATCCCGTTTCGCAGGCCCGGTAAAAAAACCGGTGTCACAGCCCCATTCCAGCCGCCGTTATTCGCTGAAACAGTATCTTTTACGGTTGATGTGCCTGGTTTTTACCGTTTTCACAGATAACGCTAAAGAATATTGCAATTGTTTTCCGGGTAAGGTATGTATAAGAAAAGCACTCACACACACAGAAGAGAACTACCGCCAATGACATCCCAAAACAACAGCATCCTTATTGTGGACGATTTCGCAACGCTGAGAATGTCCCTGAAAAGTATTCTGGAAAGACTCAACTTCACCGACATTGAAGAGGCGGAAGACGGCCTGCAGGCCGTTGAAAAACTCAACCGGCGAACATACAGCCTGATCATCACGGATATCGACATGCCGCACATGAACGGTTTCGAGCTTCTGGATCATATCAAAAAGGATAATCGGCTGAAAGATATTCCGGTGATATTTATTACCGCCGAGGCCGAAAAGGAAAAAATTGTCCGGGCCATTGAATCGGGACTCGATGCTTATATTACCAAGCCCTTCACCATCGCCACATTGAAACAAAAAATAAAAGACGTATTGGATTCCGAAATTTAACCTACCGTCGCAACTCACCCCCGGACCGCCGGCCCGGACAAACAAGGTCAAAAAGCCCTCTCAAACAACCATCGCCCTAATACTATTTCAGCATCCGGTTCAGTTTTCGAACCGCCATTTTCAGCTCAGGAGATGATTTTTTTTCGATCCGGCGCAGGAAGGCCCGTATTTTTTTCTTTTGAGATTTACGGATACGAATATTTTTTCTTGTTTTCAGCGAACGGTTGATCTGGGGAACGGTCTCAAAAACCAGGCTTAAAAAGCATCTCCGCAAATCCGGATGTTCCGCCAACAGCCCGGTAATTTCGTCCGAATGGGCATAATAGGTCTCTACCCAGGTACGGCCCGCCGCCGTTTCCAACAGTACGGTATCCCGGTACCTGCGAAGGCTGTCCAGCACGGCCCGGTTCTGAATGGTCCGTTCCGCAACACAGGCCATATCGCCGAACCGCTTCATGGGAACCGAAGCAAAAGTTGTCTTGCCGGCCACCAGCTCAAAATCAAACGTCTTGTCACTGAATCCAAAAGCCCTGGCCTGCCCGTCAAAAGATCCGGCCGACGCAAGAATTGAAAAACCGCCCAGGATACTGGTGAACTGAGAAGGATAACCGCAATTCGAGGTGATCAGTGCTCCCGGAAGAGGAAGTCCGGTTGCCGCATTATAAACATAACCGCTCAATGTTCCGGGAATAATATTCACCGCATTCTTGTAAAAGCGCCAGACCTGGTTGCTTTCCCGGATCTCGCCGTAACTGTCTATCGCTTCTACTTTCCAGTAATAGGTGGTTCCGTCTTTGAAATTCTTGTCCAGTTGCAGGGAAAAAGCACTTTCCCGGATCTGATCTTCTCGCACAATCAGCGTGCTGAACGTCTCGTTATCACTCACCAGCAGCGAATAGGTGACATCCGAATCGAGGAAATCGGTACTGTCCGCCCAGTCAAACAGAATCGTGGTGCCGTCCTGGACTGACTGGTCGGCCGGCGCAATCAGGTCGAACCGGGACGGCGGAAAGTTGAAAATCAACTTGCGGTAAACCACGGATTTCTGAAACGGCAGCACCCGACGGCTGTCCAGGTCTCGGGCAAAATAAAAGATCTCATACTTCCCGGGCACGGTAAAATCACAGCCCGGATACTCATCGAAATAGTACGTGTTATCCTCTGAATTTGCAGGATCATGGACCACCCGGACAAAATCATTCATCCTTTCGTATTGAGCGGTCGTAAACAGCGGCCGATAACCGGGTATTTTGATCTCCAGCCAGAAATCATCCACCATCAGCGCATCATTGAAAACCGCATACAGTTCGGGGAGGCCCTCCAGGGGCCCAAGCACGATCTGGGGAGACACGGACACAAACTCAAGCTGCTCGGAGAAATCTGATGTTCCCAGGAACATGGACGGCTGTGCTGAACCATCCTCCCCCGCCACCGGTGAAATATAATGATGCCCCTCGCCGTCACCGTTATCATCGATCAGCGGATGCTGCCGGGCCTTATCGAAAAAACCGGAGGCATAGTTCAGCGGCAAAGACGGGTCTTCCGTCCAGGCCGCTATCTGGTCCGCCGCCAGATCAAAACTCTTTTCCATACTGTTACCCCGCGCCGCCCGTTTAAAAAACGCCGTGATAAAATAGGCGCCTTCCCGTTCATCACCGTCTTCCAGCGGCCCGCGATAGGCATTCTCAGCAGCAGCAGAGCTGCTGATGACCACTCTTCCGGGAGCGGAGATTTCCGGAATAAAGCTTCCCGAACCGCAGGATCCGATCAGAAAATAGATCGGGTTGTTCGTAAAATCATTGAAAGAAACCGCTGCTTCAAGCTGCCTTGCCCAGGCATCCAGATCCGCCGGTTCGATAACCTCAGGATAAATAAAAAATTTCCCGTCACTGCCGTGCCCGATAAAAACCAGGTACAGCGGCGCAGAAACATCACCGATCCTGCCGGCGGCCCAGTCTGTGACCGCCGCTCCGATATTCTCTTTCAGCGGAATTTCCGGAGACATCTCTTCGGGCAGACCGTAACCGAAAACCCGAATATTCTCCTCACGCAGGTTCCTTTCCCGCAAAACAGCATAGACGGTTTCAACGCTTTTGCGGTGCGATTCGATCCCCTCCTCGCTTTCGATGCGGCCGTGGATAATCACGGCGTAACCGGTCTCCTCGGGCAATAGAACTTCCAGCAGCTGCGCATCGGTGATACTGCTGAGATAGTTGTCATTGCCGGCGAAAACCGCCCGCAGCGTCCAGTCCCCGGGATCGGAAAAAATATCCAGCGGTGGCGACGTGTAGCGCCCGCTGCTCTCGGTTTCCAGGGGAATCAGCAGATCGCTGTCCGGACCGGTCACATTCAGAAATACCGTCATCCCGGTCTTTTGAAAGCTGTTCAGAGGACGGGGCAGCAGATACCCCTCCACGGTGATGGTCCGGTCCGTCATCACCGTACTGGCGGAAAGATTCAGAGTCAGGTCCACATCCGCTTTTTCAACCGTCAGCTCCCGGAACTTGCTGTGGGAACCGTTGTTGGCCGCATCCCCGCCCCAGGCGGCAATCGCCGTCCAGATACCGGCCTCATCGGGCACAAAGCGAATATCAAACACCCCGTCCGCCGTTGTGATTTCAGCTTCCTCCTCGATGCGGCCGCGGGGAGAAATCAGCAGCACCTGGACCAGCGCGCCGAACACCGGCACCGTCTCATGGGTTTTTACTTCCCCCTGGAAAACAACCTCTTCGCCAAGCACGATGGACTGTGAAGAGATATCCAGACGGGTCAGGGACAGGTCCGTGTCATCACTGGCCTTGCCCACCGTCATTTCCACGGCAACACTGTGACTGCCCTTATACTCCGAATTTCCTTCCCAGGACGCGATAACCGACCACCCACCAACTTCATCCGGTGTCAGGGACATTTCAAACATACCGTCCGCCAGCGTGGTCAGCAGCGTCTTGACCACGATTCCGGAAGGGGATACCACGGTCACCGTCACCGGGACAGCGGAAAGCGGCGACGCATCCTGTTGAATGACGGAACCGGAAATCAGTATTTCTTCCCCGAGAAGAACGAGCTGGGGAGACACGTTCAGGGATATGAAAGAATTTTCCCGGGTATCATAAAGGGCGCTGCAGGCATCTCCGGTCCCGTCCCCATTGACATCCGACTGTCCCGGATTATACGTGTCCGGACAGTTGTCCGAATCATCCGCCACACCGTCGCTGTCGCGGTCCAAACAGGGTTCGTATACATCCATGGCAGCGGCGGCAACCGTTAATGATATCGCCTGAACCGTTGCCACGGCATTGAACATGGGCAGTGTCGCAACCAGGGACGTCAGCGAACTTTCCCCCGCAGATAGGTCCGGCGAGCCGGCCTTTGCATTGTCACAATCCGAAATATTTCCGCTTTCATCAACCTGCTGGATCCACATATCGGAACTTCCGGCCCCAAAGGAATAAGTCCGCCCGGAAACGGCATACCCGTCGCCACCCGAGGGGCAGATGGACATACCCATATCATTACTGGTCCCGCCGTAACGGTGCTGCCAGATAATTTCTCCCGCCGTTCCGGTTTTAAAGATCAGAATATCATTGAGAATGGATCCCAGAAGAACAAAATCACCGTCCGGAGACTGCTGGATCCCCGTCAGTGAAATATTGGTGCCGGCATACCTCTCTTGCCGGACCACGACACCGTTTTCATTCAGGCGCAACAGCATGGCCGCCGGTTCATCCCCGCTGGCCTGAAACCTTCCGATCAGCACATAACCCCTGTCCGGCAATTGTTGAATCCGGCAGGCGCCGTCATAGGCAACCGTCCCGTAGGTTTTCTGCCAGGACAGGACGCCGGCATCATCCAGCTTCACCACCAGAATATCGTCCTTGCCCGCGCCGGCCGAAGAGGTATAGCCGGCCACCGCGTATCCGCCGTCACTGGTCTGGACCGTAGAACAGGCGATATCATGCCCCGTCCCGCCAAGGGTTCTCTCCCAGAGCCGGCTCCCGTCCGGGGAAAGCCGCATCATCCAGAAATCATAGTTTCCGGCACCGGAGGACAGGGTGTGACCGCAAAAGAAATAACCGCCGTCCGTTGTCTGGATAATCTCCCGGCCCCAGTCCCGATCCGGCCCGCCGAAAACCTTCTGCCACTGAATGTTGCCGTCCGGATCCAGTTTCAGCACAAGAACATCCGATTGACCGGCACCGAATGATTCAGTTCTGCCGATGACAATGGACCCGTTGTCCGACGTCTGCCGGACGGAAAAGGCATAATCATTGTCTGTTCCGCCGTAGGTTTTCTGCCACAGGACATTCCCGTCCGGATCCAGCTTTGCCAGCAGAACGTCATAGTAACCGGCACCGAAGCTGTTGGTGTTCCCCGCCACCAGGTAGCCGTTGTCCCGGGTCGGGATAATGGCACAGCTGTCCTCGGAGCCGGTGCCGCCGATTGTTGTCAGCCAGTCGGTTCCCGCCGAGGTCCCCGGCCAGAGAAACAGCCAGACCAGCCCTGCCAACATCCACTGAATTTTCCTTTTCATGAAAAACCCCGTCTTGCTTAAAAATGGTAGATGACCGATGCCTTGAACAGGTGCTGCTCCACATCCGCGTCCGTCCCGGGAATCCCCAGCACATCCCCTTCCACATGACGGCCGAACCGGAACTGATAGGCAAAATCGATGATCAGCGGCCCGGCGGAAACCCCGGTCCCCACTGAAAGCCCCCAGTAATCCTCGGGATTGTCCTCCGAGGGTTCCGGATCGTAGAACAGGCCCAGCCGCAGCGGAATGACCGTCCGGGTCAGGATAAAAAGATATTCCATGCCCAGTCTCACCTGATGGGTCGCCTTGACATCCGTTTCATGGGAAAGCTTTCCGGTCACCGGGCTTCGGCGAACCCCGGCCCCGTCTTCCAGAATAAACTGGGACCACTCGGTCCGGTAAACATCCATGGAAACGGTCAGCCGGTCACTGAACCGCAGCGCGATTCCCAAACCATAGGAAAGCGGCATCTCAATATCAACATCCTCCTTGAAATTCAAGGTTCCGCCGGATGTCCCGCTGCCGAATTGATAAACAGTCGTGTGCGTTCTTTTTTCATGCCTGGCCCTGGCTTCAAAAGGAGTTTTCACCACCCCGCCGATGGTTAAGAAGGATGTGGGTTTCCATAAAAATCCAAGATGCAGGTTCCATCCGTGAAAATCATAATACCGGTCATGTTCGGCAAATCGTATTTTTTTATCCCAGGAACCGGGTTGCGACACAGTGGAATGAACAATCGTATCCGATTCCCAGCCGTTGCTCCAGAACAGCTTATCGGTCCAGATATTCAGGGTAACTCCCAGCGCAAGCGCCGGCGTAACCTCAACCGCGAAAGCCGGAGACAGCGCTTTTAACCCGCCGTACTGTTCAAAATCAATCTGGTGGCGTGTCTGATCCTGCCCCAGCCAGCCCGCGGGCTCGGTATGATAATTCAGGTTAAGGTCTCTTTCAAAATCGTACAGCCGCTGGTAGTTCAGCGATACAATCATGTTTCTGTCAAAAAGCACAAACGGAAAAGCGATGCTGAAATAGTTCAGTTCCCGGTTAAAGGCCTTCTGCAAACCCTCCGCCTCACGGTGGCGGGTCGAGGCATATCCTTCCCGGCGGGAAAAGTACGAAAAAACGAATGAAAACTCGGGCCGCTTCAGCTGACTCAGGCCGGCGGGATTCCAGGAGGCCGCGGTGGCATCATCGGCAACGGCAATAAAGGCGCCGCCCATGCCCATGGCCCGGGCGCCGGACCCCACCGCGTTGGGAGATGACGAAATACTGATCCCCTGGGCAAAATTCTGCGCGAAACCCCTGCCGCAGAAAAGAACGGCCAGCATCAGCCCGGCCCCAAGATAGATAAAAAGTTTTTTCATAACGCCATACTAAAACAAAATGGTCAATAACCAAAGTTTATTTCGCAATCACCCGGTCCCCCGGCCGTATCCCGGTGTTGCCCGCCTGTTTCAGGATCCGGCAGCTGGAAAATTTTTGTTCGGTTTCATCCACCCGCAGCATTCCGGAAACCATGCTGTCGCTGCCGGGAAATTTATCATCCGCACAACGATAGGCGAAAAATGTCATTCCGTTCTTGACCGCCTGCGCGACCCCCGCCCCGATCACAACCCGGTCCGCCGATCTTCGCACGATCCGCGTCTCACAGAGCGGAAAATGTTTCTTGAATTTCCGGGCCAGAAAATCGATCTGATAGCGCAAATCGGCAAAGGAATCTCCTTCAAAATAGACATCCTTCTCCGCCAGGATTTTCCCGGTTGCGCTGTCCACGAACCGGCCGTTGATCTCGACGGACCGGTTTGTCCGCACGATCTCACCCGTCATCACCGCATCCGCTCCCAGCGACGCTCCCAGTTCTGCCGCTGCCTGACAATCCATTCCGTTACCCTCCCCGCTTTCCCGCAGAACCGCCCGGACCCGGTCGGGCGCCAGAAGATTAAACCGCTCCTGCGCTTTAATGGCCGTGGCCAGCACCGAAACAACATAATCGGGGTCCCCCGACCCGGCCCCACCTTCACCGGCAAAGGGCAGTACGGCCAGCGACATGCGGGCGCTGAGCTGCCGGACCGCCTGTATTTTCTTAAACAAGCGGACGGTCTTGTTGACACACCGGCCGGCCCTATCCTGCGCCGAACACCGGATCCGGTTGTTGCCGTCGTGCAGGTGCAGTTTGCGGCTCAGGGCCAGATATTTTTGACCTTTAATATCCAGCGTGCGGACCAGATCCGCCAGAACAGGATCCCGGTCAAAACAAAGCGGATAACCGCCGACAACTACCTTTTTCAGATCTTCTTTAAAAAAGACCGCCGTCTGAAGACAGACCGAATCCGCATAAACCGTCAGTCCGTCTTTCACTCCCGAAATTTCCACGAAAAACGGTTCTTCCTTTTCTGTTCTCAAAAATCCCCCCGCCGTACCGGCGGTAATATTGCCGGCCACATCTTCCGCCCGGAACCTAAGCATGGTTCCTTTCTTGACCTTCATGTCCACAAAACGGCTTTTCAGACTTCCGGAACGAATGTCCTTTCCATTGATTTGCACCGCAACAAGACCCGAGCCATCATAAACAAGCCCCTTGACCCGAATACCCCCGGTTTCCGCTGTCGCGCCCAGCAGCACCAACGGTCCCGCCCGGTCCAGGCAAACTTCCACCGTTACCGGTCTGGACGTTTTTCCCAGAATATCCCGTGACTGAACCGTGATGATATTCCGGCCGTTTTTAAGAAAATAGTCATCTTGAAACTGTTTTTTCTTTTCAAAAAGTTCAAAGGCACGCTCCTGTCCGTTCACCACGACCCCCGAGACAAAATAGTTGTCACTGGCCTGAACCGTGAGGGGAACGGACAGGTCACTGGTCACATGCCGCACTGGCGGAAACTGCACCGAAACCTCCGGCGGCAGCTGGTCCAGACGGTTCTTTTCCAGCCAGGTTTTCCGCGCCTTGTTTAAATAAAACTTCGTTCTGGCCGTTTCCACAAAGGACAGCGACCGTTCCAGCAGCTCCAGCGCCCTGGTATAGCGGCCCAAGTGATAACAGGCAATACCCAGCTCGCGGTTGGGAAAATAGTCGATAAAATGCAGGCCGTAAGTGCGCGCCCGTCGCTGGTCCCGGAAACGCTTCTCAATCGCTTTTTTCAGGTCCCGGGCAGCGTCCTCCCAGTAGGCCCCTTCCATGTAGGACAGCCCTCTCAGATAATAATCATCCCACTGGGCTTTAAAAATGCCGTCGGTCCGGCCGTATATTTTTCCGTCTTTTTCATACAGCGCCCCCTTTTCCACGGCACAGCCCGATATCCAAAAAAACAGCATCGCCGTCAGAACGATCGAAACCGCCCTGTGATGTCTTGCATATGACTTCAGGTCCCGCCTCATAAATACACCGTTTTCAAAATAACAAAATCCAAAAAAACGTTTCTGTGCCAGTTGTGTTCACTGTAAGTACTTTATGAACTTTAACTTACTTTAGGCACTTTCTCTATCTTTGTCCTTTGTCATTCATTTGTCATTTGCGCTTTTAAATTTGACATTCATTGATATTTGGCCCTTTATATTCACATTGGAACACATCAGATCATCACTGCAAAAAATTAACCTGTTTACAAAATACTACATCCAGTTTCCCATTAAAACAAACGGTGCCCAGTAATACGGATGGGCATACGGCGCCTTGCGATCCGGGGTAAAAACCAGTTTTGAATGCATGTCGGCTTTCAGCCCCGTTTTACGCGTACCGGAACCGGCTTTTTCTCCACCGTAAATAAAGCACAGCTGGGCGGCCCGAAGCGCCGCCGACTTGGACAGCCCCTCTCCCGCTTCATGCAGCCGGTACAGATTCTTCATAAACCCGCCGGTGCTCTTGTCGGAAACCGGCCACAGGGTGGCCAGAACACTTTTGGCGCCCTTGTTCTGCACCAGGGCGCCAAAGCTCTCGATCTCACTGCCGTTGGCGCCGGGCGTTCCCACCGCCGTATTGCAGGCGGAAAGGCTGATCATCTCGACACCGCTGAAATCATGGCGGTCTTCCCTGATCCGGGCCAGGCTCAGTTCGGTCCCGTCCCCGAGAACCAGATAAGAGTTCTCGGCCCGGCCGGGATTCAGCTCAAAATGGCTGGCCAGATGCAGGACCGGATAGTTCTGCGCCAGGGCCGAGCCGATACGCCGGTAGGTAAAATTTTCGTTTAAATAGATGACACCGGGAACCACACCGTCCGGATCGTTTTCGCCCCGCACGATAATACCCTCCAGTTCCGCTTCCACCCCTTTTAACGGATCCAGACCGTTTATCCCGCGGCTCAGGCCGAAACCCGCAACCTTCCACGGACTGGAACCGGCTTTTTCAACCGACAGGCCGGCGGCAGCGGTGTAGACCGCTATGGAATATTTTTCGGTCAGGTATCGGCGACCATCGTAAAGGGCCCCCACCGGAAGGTAGCGCAGCGCGCCGTCCAGGCAAAGCATGAGGGTTTTCGCCCGGGCCTGCGCCAAATCCTTTTCAATGGGACGGATCACGATATCATAGAGTTCCTCAGCCAGCGGGAACGGGGACAGGCGCGGCCGCTGAAGGACCTTGCGGTAATTCATTATTTTTCGGTTCAGCGCTTTTTCACTGATCCCGGCATCCCGGACCAGCTGAATCTCTCCGGTCGTCAGGATCATCCGCAGTTTGTTTTCACAAATCAGGTAATGCACGGCGACGGCCCCGTGGCCGAAACCGCGGATCGCCTGCTGCAGTTTTCCGGGTTTTTCAATCCGTTTCTCCCGAATATCCGCATAGCGCTCGATAGCGACATCTCCCAGTTCCTTTAAAATTTCCGAAAAAGATTTGGTAAACGCTTTTCTGGCCACGGCCAGATCCGCTGCCAGGCGACGGTAGCGCACCCTTTCGTCAGCGCTGAGTCCGCGGGCCTGTTTCTGTTCAAGGCCGGCCATCTCCCTGCCCAGCGCGGCAATTTTCCGGTTAATCTCCTGATAACGGACCTCCAGCCGCTCCTCTTCCGGGGTCAAGGATAGACGGCTGTCTTTTGCCGCATTTCGCCGAATAAAGTCAAAATATTCTTCTTCCTTCTGCAGGTCCAGAACCTGTTGTGCTTCCTGCAGCCGGCCCGCATCGATTAAAAGATCCGCTAGAAACCGGTAAACATGAAACTTGTCTTTTAGAAAAGACCGCTGCAGTTTGCGGTCGATATCTCTGATACCAAGACGCATGGCCTGCAGGGTGTTGACCGCTTTTTTGGCAAAATAAACAGCGGCGGTTTCTTTTTCCTGTCCGTCCAGAAGACAGGCCAGATTAAACTGGACCCGCCACGCCAGCTCGAGAAAATTTCTTTCCCGGGCAATCCCCAGCGCCTGCGCGTAGAGGTCAAGAGCCCTGGCGTCATTACCGGCCTTGCCGTAAATCTCCGCAAGATTGTTCAGCCGGATCCCCACCGCCGGATGTCCACGGGCCAGGACCTTTTGATCGATTTCAAGCGCGCGCTCATAGAGCTGTTTTGCCCGGTCATCATCGCCCTGGGAAAAGCAGATCCCGGCGAGATTGTTAAGAACCGCGGCTTTTAGCCGGTTATCGGGATTTTTTGTTTTTTCCAGCAGGGCCAGGGCACGCTCGTAAAAATGTTCCGCACGCGCATATTCCCCCTGGTTGGCCGCCACCTTCGCCAGGTTGTTCAGAATCGTCACCAGCTGTGAATGGCTTTCTCCGGAAATCGCCATAGCCGTTTCCAGGCTTTGCACCAGCAGCGCCTCGGCCTTGACCGGGTTTCCCAAAAGCGTGTAAACTTCCGCCACATTGACTAGACATCCGGCAATCACAGCATCTTTTTCACCGTACAGTTCTTTATAAAGCACCAGGGAATGCGTGTAATAAACCAGCGCCGCAGAATATTCCCCCAGTGAAAGACATGCGCTGGCCAGGCCGTTCAGACTTCTCGCGGTACACACATGCCCTGGACCGTAGACCCGCTCATAAACATCAAGGGCGTGCCGGTACTGCTGCCTTGACTTTTCGTACCGGCCCTGATCGTAATAAACAGCGGCCAGGCCGAAATGGGCGTCACCCGCTTCCGGGCGCTCTCCGGAAACTTTTGCCAAAACCTTCTGAAAAAGCATTTCCGCGTCAGCGAGATGCTGCTGGTACCGGGCGCTATCCGCGGCATCAAGAAAACGGCGAATTTCCCCATTCGCCGACGGCGCGGCCGCCCACAATGAAGCGGAACCGCCGCAAAAGGTTATCAGAACCAGATAGATAAAAACGGTGATGTGCTTTTTAAAAAACATGCTTAAACTGTTGGCTTCGGGTTTAAAATTTAAACCTCTATCAGGTACTATTGACGGCAAAAAACATACCGCCGGTTCTTCACCACCCTATAATTCATAAAAAAACCAAAAAATAATAGAATTCAGATAGTTATAAGCTTCATACCGACAGCGGGACCGCCGGGACCGGCAGAGATGAAAAAAGAATGGCTGGTTTGGACCAAAATTCACATGAAACTCAAAAACCGGCATAGCCTCTTTTGCGATTTTCAAACCGTCCACCCGCTGCCGAATGATTGTATAATTAATAGACGGATAAAAAACAAAAGGCTGTCCAATAATTTAATCAATCCAAAACCGGCTTTCTCCCCCCGAAAACCGGTTCCTTTGAAAAACGGTTTGACCCGCCGGCAAAAAAGTATAAAACTTTTTTCCAAAGTGTGATCCAGTTCATTGCATTTTAGAAAAAATATTGTATACTTTTGCCGTTAAATAAATTTTTGGCAATAAATCTTATATTTTTATAAAAATTATCAATATATTATTTTTCAATGTTTGACCGTGAGTACTGAAACCTTCGAATTTTATAAAAAAAAAGCGCTTGACCATTACGCACTGATAGACACTCTGGTCCGCAAACGCTTTCCGGACAGCGCCCTGGCGGACGAAGCCTTTGTCTATGTCATGGAATACCTTGAAAAAGAAAACTGGCGCAGAATCCGCGAATACCGGGGGCGCGCCCGTTTTCCGACGTTTCTCTCCAGGGTCGTGTCCAACCTCTTGTCCGATTTTGCCGATCACAAATTCGGAAAATTCCACATCCCCTTATGGATTAAAAATATGGGGCCCCTGTGGGAAGAGACCTACCGGCGACTCAGCCGTGAAAGAATGTCCAGAAAAGATGTCGAATACTCCCTGACCATCGGCGCTGCCAACACCTCCCTGGAAGCCGTCCGCGAAGCCATTGAAGTCATTCTGGAAAAAATTCCCGACTGCGGGGCCTACAAAAAGGTGAAACTCCTTTCAGCCGATCCGGACACGCTGCAAAAGAGTTCAGACACGCACAACGAAGAAAAAACCGTTTCGTCGGAAAAAATCCAGGCCTCGCTCAATTACATTTCCCTGCAGGAGGAGCTGTTTTCCTTTCTAAACAACCCGGAAAAAACCGGCCGGACCGCATCACCGAAAACTGCCGCACTTCAGGCATCGGTGCTTCGTTTCCGGACTCAGCTCAAACTTTCCCCGGAAGACAGGGTTTTTCTGAAAATGATCTACCTGGAGGGCCTGAATGTCAAAGCTGCCGGGGAAAAACTGGGCTTCAACAGCAGCTGGGTCCACAAACGGCACAAACAGCTTTTAAAGCGGATTGAAAAGGCCCTGAAAAAAGCCGGGCTTGATCAGGAATTAAAAAATATACTCTCAGGATAAAAAATTTTTACAAATTGTATACCCAATATCATTATAATCATCCGTCTATACCCATAGGTTCACATGGGAACCGGTTTACTGTTTAGATAATTATTCAGGCAACAAAAATGGACGACAGAACCAGAGTGCGTTTGGCACTGGCACTCACCGAATCCGAAATCAAAAGTGAATGTCCTTCCGCTGAAAAGCTGGCCGAATTGATCGACCGCCGTGTCGATACCACTGAAAAAGAGCTGCTGTTCAGACACCTGGACACCTGTTCCCTCTGTTATCGCCAGTGGCTTGAAATATCATCCCGTAATGCGACTGAAACACACGGCCGGAATTTGCGAAAAACCCGGTGGACCGCCTGCGGCCTGGCAACGGCCGTGGCCGCCTGTCTTGTTCTTGTCCTGTGGAGCGCCGTTCTCCGGCAGCCGCAGATGTCCGTGCTCATCTCCAGCGCCTATCTGACGGCGGTCGAAAACAGGGTCACCCTGAAAAGCCTGCCACCGGACCGTATTCCGGTCCTGCCCCATGAAACCGAAATCCGGCGGAGCCTGTCCCGCGAAGAAAAACCTCCGGCTGCTCAGGCCTTTACCGCGGGGTTCAACCTGGGCAAAAAAGAACTTTTCACCGGTATTTCCCCGGACCGGAACGCGGCGGCCGATTGGACCGACACCCGTTGGGAGCCGTGTTTTTATCTGGGCCGCTGGTGTATCCTCTTGCAGACCGTTTGCCGATCCGACCGGGAAATCCCCCTTTCCTTCTGGCAGCAGCAAAACAGGATTCTGAACAGAATGGACCGGCTGTTTTCAGAAAACTATTCCGCCACCGGCATGTTTGAGCTGGAAATCACCGGCAAAGCGCTTAAACAGCTCAGGGAACGGCTCAGCGCCGAACTGTCGAAAACATATGATCCCAAAACCACCTGCCGAATTTTGGAAGCGGAACTGGAAGCCATCAAGGCCGGCCTGTCATAGCCTCCTTTCCGAGATCTTTTGAACAGCTTGAACAAATGGATATAGCGTTCCAATGTTCAGACTGAAAGCAGATCACGAAAAATATCAAAATCCACTTTAGATACGATATTTATGGTCAAAACATTCTGAGAAATACGCTAGAGCAATTCACAAAATATCGTAGCCACATGATTTGAACCATCCATGAATATCGGACTGTGTTATTGTAGAAAGAGCATCTGCAATTGCCTTGTATAATAACTCCTGAGTTCTTGCACCAACCTT
>Ga0272441_10003686_pt1 | contig 28839 bp, 27 predicted proteins | sample SSMProp6N_FD_193582 | JGI IMG/M metagenome (GOLD analysis project Ga0272441, IMG submission 193582) | Marine sediment archaeal communities from Little Sippewissett salt marsh, Falmouth, MA, United States - SSM-Prop-6N | ecosystem: Environmental > Aquatic > Marine > Wetlands > Sediment ... | reverse complement strand
TACCCAATTTGCCATCTTAAATCCTCCGGATTTAATATTTTCCCTTGCACCCCCCCCCCCCCCCAACCCCATAATTCCATTTTTTCTTAAATTTGTCCTTGACAAATCCAATAAAGAGCTTTAAAATAGTAGAACTAAAATAAAACAGGAGATTAGAAATGGTAGAACCTTATGTGCTGAACCAAATTCCCGGACTGCATGTCCGCAGTATTGAACATACACTGCGGAAGGATATTCAGAAAGGGCGCAGAATAACGGTTCTGCTCGGTTCCAGACAGGTCGGCAAAACGAGCCTGATGTTTCGTCTGATTGATTACTTGGTTCATACCGAAAACACAGATCCAAACCAGATTGAATACCTTGACCTGGAGTTCCCCAGTATCCTTTCTCAGGTTAACGGCCTGTATGGCCGGGATTTTCTGGACTTTCTTTCAGCCCGGGGAATGGATACATCCGGAAAATGTTTTGTCTTTATAGACGAAATACACTATTTGGATGAGCCGTCATCCTTCCTTAAGACAATGCACGATCATTTCCCTCAGGTCACCCTGGTAGTTTCAGGTTCATCTTCTATTCGGATCCAGAAGAAATTCAAAGACTCGCTGACAGGGCGGAAGAGCATAGTCCATATAACTCCTCTTGATTTCTCCGAATTTCTTGATTTTAAGGGATCAGAACTTGCCGCCCGCAAAGCAGAATTGTCTATACATACCATTCTTCAGGGGGGAGGCCTGCCCAGCCTGTCAGAACTCCGTTTCCTTCAAAATGAGTTTAACAAAAGCTACAGGGAATTTACCATTTTCGGAGGATATCCCGAAACAGCACTGCTCAAAACAGCTCAGGAGAAAACCCGCCTGCTTGATGAGATATATCAATCCTATGTGATGAAAGACATCAAGGATGTCGCAAAGATCGAGAATCTGAATGCATTCAACAAGATGATCACACTATTGGGCCATCAGGCCGGTTCTCTGATCAACATATCAGAATTATGTGTTTCTCTTGGTATTTCAAGGCCCACGGTTGAACATTATCTGTTTCTTCTTGAACAGACATTTATTCTTACACAGCTGCGGCCGTTTTTTAAAAACAAGCGTCAGGAGATAGTCAAATCTCCCAAAGTCTATTTTGATGATCCCGGACTTCGGAATATCGCCATACGCAATATGGATGTATATGATCAAAGAGGGGACCAGGGTATCCTTTTTGAAAATGCGGTTTTTTCTCAGTTAAAAAGGACTCTCCGGCCTTTACAATCAATACATTTTTACCGTACAAAAGGAAAAGCGGAAATAGATTTCATAGTGCAGGACAAGGATATTACGCCGATAGAAGTGAAGTCAGGTACATTTAAAGAGTCCAAAATCCCCAGCAGTTTACGAGCCTTTATAAACAGATACAAGCCGAAATATGCCTTTGTTGTAAACCGGGATTTCTGGGCAGAGGAAAAACTTAACAAAACAACCCTTTTTTTTATTCCTGCCTGGGCTGTATAGGAATATTTCTTAAACATTCTCTTCTTTTTTCCCTTATCATCCTCCCGTCGCGTCCGCCGGGGCGTATTGACATACGCCCTTATCATCCTCCCGTCGCGTCCGCTTCTCGTAGGGGCGGACCCGTGTGTCCGCCCGGTATCCTGCGGTTCCGCCCTGTTATACAACAATTGCCTCATCGCCTTATTGCTCTTCTTCTTCTAAAATCGACATTCCTCTATATTAATCTCATTCCGTCCCTCCTCCTCTCCCCTCTGCGGGAGAGGATTGAGGTGAGGGGGACAGCGAAAGCTGGTTCGATATTGGATATTCCTTTTTTTATCCTGACGGTAGTGCACAGTCTTCAGACTGTGCCTGTTCTTCTTGTTATCCTTTTTACCCTTCCACCCTTCCACTCTTCCACTTCTTTTTAATTTCGCGTATTCTGCGTATTTCGCGGTTTAGCTTTTCCTGTCTTTTCCCCACTTATCTTTGTAGATTAATCTACACGGCTTGGTAAGAAAGCAAGTATTAGATCTTTATTGGCTTTTACAAGTTTATCAGATTGGATGATTAATCCCATATGTGCCAAGCCATTTAAATCACGTGAGAGCGTTTTTCTTGTTTTTCCTGCATATTCACGTGCTAATTGAGGTGTTAAATCTTGGATACTTGCTGTATGTACCCAGCCCTTATTTTCATTAACATTTGAAAGGGCCAAAACAACCCTGCGCCTTCTCGCTTGGGCTTTGCCGCTTTTCCCAAAAAGTTTATAGACATAGTTTTCCCACGCTGTATCCCATTGGAGGTTACGTATAGTTTTCAATTGCTCGCGTAATTGATCAACAAAACCTTGTATTGCGTAATCTATAAACCCATATAGATCCCCATGTTTTTTACCTGCAATATCTAATTGTCTATAGTATTCGGTTCGTGTTAAATTGTAAAAATTACTGAGTAAATGAGCAGCAGGAGTAGGAAAACCTGCTTGTAAAAGATATCTGAATTCAATAAGTCGAGCAGTTCGACCATTGCCATCTCCAAATGGATGAATCCACACAAAATATAAATGTGCTGCGATCGCAACAAGAATTGAATACGAGGATTTATGTTCTTCCGGTAAATTAAGACTATTTAACCATTGGCAAAACTGATCGAGAAGGTAAGAACAATCTTTTGCCGGGACACACCGATAACGACCTACCCCAACTGAATGAGTTCTGATTTTGCCAGGAACAACTCCTTCCTTAAGTGGTAATTCTCTTAACACTAAACTATTGTAACTTGCTATTTCTTCGGGTGTGATATTTAGCTCTTTTCTTTCAATAATTTGCCGACTGATTTGATTACATGCATCAACAATATTATCGATTTCTTTTGTTAAATATTGCCTTGAAGGCGGTAATTCTAATTTTCCTTCAAGATGCTCTATAACTTCTTCTTCAGTTAGAGTATTACCTTCAATTGCCGTTGTGGCAAGTACACCTTTGGCAAGAAAAACTTCATGAAGTTTATTAGCGGCTTCAGGGCTTAAAGGAACTCCAGCAATATGTTCACTCTTTGACACAGCTTCTCCAACCAGTAGCCATGCATTATAGTTTACTTTCTGCAAATCAACGTTGAAGTTTTTTAGCCATGGATGTGTCTTTTCAAATGTCCTCATTAATGTCCCCTTTAAACCTAATGATTAAAGTCAGTTATGATTAAATTGACCATTATAATGTCTCATTATAGTATAAATATTAGTGCAAATATGTCAAGTGTATTTTTAAGAAAACTTATAAAAAAGATTAAAACGGGCATGGGAACTGTTTATTGACCTCATTCCGTCCGCCTTGTAGGGGCGTATCGCCATACGCCCTTGTCATCCTCCCGTCGCGTCCGCCGGGGCGTATTGACATACGCCCTTGTCGTCCTCCCGTCGCGTCCGCTTCTCGTAGGGGCGGACCCGTGTGTCCGCCCGGTATCCTGCGGTTCCGCCCTGTTATACAACAATTGCCTCATCGCCTTATTGCTCTTCTTCTTCTAAAATCGACATTCCTCTATATTAATCTCATTCCGTCCCTCCTCCTCTCCCCTCTGCGGGAGAGGATTGAGGTGAGGGGGACAGCGAAAGCTGGTTCGATACTTGTCCCGTGGAATCACGCTTCTGTGAGTTGCCCAAGACATATTCCACTGGGATTGGATATTCCTTTTTTTATCCTGACGGTAGTGCACAGTCTTCAGACTGTGCCTGTTCTTCTTCTTATTTTATTACCCTACCCCATACCACTCCTGGCCAAAAGCCGGGTCCTGCCGCTGTCCCCGTTTTGAATTTAATATTTTCGTCATTTGAATTTGTTTAGTATTTAGATTTTCGGATTTAGAATTTCCCGGCCCCGCCGGGGCCTCCTTCATCGCCTTATTGCTCTTCTTCTTCTAAAATCGACATTCCTCTATATTAATCTCATTCCGTCCCTCCTCCTCTCCCCTCTGCGGGAGAGGATTGAGGTGAGGGGGACAGCGAAAGCTGGTTCGATATTGGATATTCCTTTTTTTATCCTGACGGTAGTGCATACAGCTCGGAGAGGCCGGCCGGTAAGCTGGCTTGCCGTGTCGGGAACCAGTGACAGCCAGTGAAACTGGCCCGACTACGGACTAAAAATTCCTCCGGAATTTTATTGACACCTGTCAAAATGCCCCTATAATATGTCGAATTATGACAAACTACAAAAAACGTGAAATAGTACCTTTGCTGGCTGACGCTATGGAAACCATGCCTGTTGTGGTTATAACAGGTATGCGTCAGGTAGGGAAAAGTACGCTTCTTGAGCAGGAAAAGCTCTTTAAGGGTATGCAATACTTCACCCTGGATGACTTTGCGGTGCTTGAAGCTGTGCGGAACGATCCTGAAGACCTGCTGTCAGGCAAGGGCCCTGTGTGTATTGATGAAGCCCAGAAATGCCCTGAACTATTTACAGTGATCAAAAGGCTTGTGGATAAAAACAGGGCTCCCGGCAGGTTTATCCTGTCTGGATCAGCCAACTTCATGCTCTTAAAGCAAGTAACTGAATCTCTGGCAGGAAGGGCAATATACTTTGAGCTCCACCCCTTTACAAAGCGTGAAATAACAGGCAGCACAGGAACAAAGCCGTTTATCCCGGAATTCTTAAAAACTCTGAAGCTCCCCGGCAGCCGGACATATACGAAAATAACCTCAAAAGACATTCTTGCGGGCGGTATGCCCTCTGTATGCCTCAGGCAGGTGAAAAAGCCTGAAATATGGTTCAGGGGATATGAGCAGACATACCTTGAAAGGGACATGCGGGACCTGTCCCAGGTAGGAGACCTTGTGGCATTCCACAGCCTTATACAGCTGGCCGCTCTGAGAACAGGCCATGTCCTGAATATAAGTGAACTGGGAAGGGATGCGAAACTAAACAGCAGGACCGCATCAAGATATCTGAACCTTATGGAGACATCTTTTCTGGTCAGGAAACTGACTCCCTACCTGTCCAACAGGTCAAGCCGGCTTATCAAGTCTCCAAAGCTCTACTTCAGTGATTCAGGGCTTGCATGCCATCTGAGCGGTATAGACCCTGTTGATATAGGACACTCGACGCAAGACTCACGACGCAGGACGCAAAACCATGGAAACGGGTCCTTTGCGGGATCAATGACCGAAACATATATAGCCCGGAACCTTGCAGCAATAATAGGATCACATCTTCCGGACGCGCGTCTTCATTACTGGCATGTACAGGGGAGGCACGAGGTTGATTTTGTAATAGAGCACAAAAGAGAGACACTTGCCATAGAGATAAAATCAGCAGGCAGATGGAACACCCATGATTTTGCAGGCCTAAAGGCATTCTTGAAGACAACACCCAACTGCAAAGCAGCAATCTTAGCTTACAACGGCCCTGAAGCAATTAAAATTGAGAAAAGGATATGGGCTATCCCAATATCCATGCTGTTAGGATAATTGTATTTTTCTTGTTCTTTTATTCTTTTTTTCTTACCAGTGACGAATGACGGCCGAAGGCCTAGTGACCAGTGACGGCCGAAGGCCTAGTGACCAGTGACGGCCGAAGGCCTAGTGACCAGTGACAAGTGACTGATGACGCAGCTATGCTGCAAATCTGAACCAGTTAAGCTTGAAGATAATATTTTCGCAATCCCGATATCCATGCTTTTATCTTGATATGTTCTTTATTTTTTTGTTTTTCTTTTACCAGTGACTAATGACGAGTGACCAGTGACGCAGGTTCCCTTGAGCCTGTCGAAAGGCTATGCTGCAAATCTGAACCTGTTAAGCTTGAAGATAGACTCTGGGCCCTCCCTATAGGGATGTTATTATCATGATTGGAACTTGGAATTTGCGGTATTGAAATTTCCAACCTATGGTTGGCTGACTGCGGACTAAGGACTGCGGACTAAGGACTAAAAGATTTTCCCTTGCATCCCCCCAGACATCCCTATAATTCCCACTTTTTAAACGCTCGACGCCTGACGCTCGACGCACGACTCTTTAATTCGAAAGGAACAGAAATGAGTAACAATTATCGCGATCTTAACGTATGGAAAAAGGCAATTCAGCTTGTGAAAATGATCTATAAGGCATCCCAAAATTTTCCCAAGAGTGAAATATATGGCTTAACAAGCCAGATACGCCGTGCTGCCGTATCTGTTCCCTCAAATGTGGCAGAAGGCCAAATGAGAGGGACAAAAACAGAATTCAAAAGATTTCTGGATATAGCTAAAGGATCATTAGCAGAGCTGGAGACCCAGGTCACAATAGCAAAAGAATTAGATTACATTAAGGGAAAAGTAGAGTCAGAATTATTAGAAGAGTCGAACCACATAATCAGAATGCTGCAGAATCTAAAGAAAAGCCTAAGCTGAACGAATAACGATCAACGACAAACGAATAACGACTAACGATTAACGAATAATTGAACGACCAACGAATAACGACCAACGAATAACGAAAAAAACCTTGCATTCCCCCCCAAACCATATATAATTATTGTCTTGCATAGTTAGAGGAAAATAATGAAGTTGCCCAATAGAGAACAGGCAATCGTTAAAGAGTCTAAAATTAAGGAATATCTTCTATCAGACACTCATGTAATAGGAAAGACAAAAGCTGCGTTCTTTAATGCTGTAGGGTATTCATTACATGAATGGCAGGAGCTTCAGAAAGACCTGATAAAAGTTGCTTTTCAATATGACGTTAATAGTGAAATTACAACTGAATTTGGGGTCAAATATACAATTGACGGTGTTATTGAATCGCCATCAGGAAAAGAAATAAATATCCGGACTGTATGGATTATTGAAAAAAATAAAAATATTCCTTATCTGATTACTGCATATCCCAGATAGAAAGGATAAACATGTATAAAGAACATGAAATAATAGCATTAACAAAAGATATTCCTGAACATAGGTTATGTGCAGGAGATATTGGGGCAATAGTAGCAGTATATGAAAGTGGAGGGTTGGAGGTTGAGTTTACTACTGCAGAAGGGGACACAATTTCAGTAGTAACTTTAAAAACAGAGGATGTACGCCCTCTTGCTAAAAGAGAGATCCTTCATGTAAGGGAATTAGGCAAACTCCCGGTCTAATCCTAATCCTCTCGCCCGGCGAGTTTACTGATCACTGATTACTTCTTTACCGGTCCGGTCTTGTTCTTTCTTGTCTTTTCTTTTAACCATCCCGTTAATCCTGCCTACGGCCTTCGCCACGCCAGCTCCGCTGGCCTACCCCATACCACCGCCGGCAACCCCGACTCCGCATCATGTAGGGGCGGACCCGTGTGTCCGCCCTGTTATACAACAATTGCCCCATCGCCTTATTGCTCTTCTTCTTTTCTTTTTACTTCATAATTCGACATTCCTCTATATTAATCTCATTCCGTCCCTCCTCCTCTCCCCTCTGCGGGAGAGGATTGAGGTGAGGGGGACAGCGAAAGCTGGTTCGATACTTGTCCCGTGGAATCACGCTTCTGTGAGTTGCCCAAGACATATTCCACTGGGATTGAATATTCCTTTTTTTATCCTGACGGTAGTGCATACAGCTCGGAGAGGCCGGCCGGTAAGCTGGCTTGCCGTGTCGGGAACCAGTGACAGCCAGTGAAACTGGCCCGACTACGGACCACGGACTAAGGACTACGGACTAGAAATTCCTCCGGAATTTTATTGACACCTGTCAAAATGCCCCTATAATGTGACGGATTATGACAAACTACAGAAAACGTGAAATAGTACCTTTGCTTGCTGACGCTATGGAAACAATGCCTGTTGTAGTAATAACAGGTATGCGTCAGGTAGGGAAAAGTACGCTTCTGGAGCAGGAAAAGCTCTTTAAAGGTATGCAATACTTCACCCTGGATGACTTTGCGGTGCTTGAGGCTGTGCGGAACGATCCTGAAGACCTGCTGTCAGGCAAGGGCCCTGTGTGTATTGATGAAGCCCAGAAATGCCCTGAACTATTTACAGTGATCAAAAGGCTTGTGGATAAAAACAGGGCTCCCGGCAGGTTTATCCTGTCTGGATCAGCCAACTTCATGCTCTTAAAGCAAGTAACTGAATCTCTGGCAGGAAGGGCAATATACTTTGAGCTCCACCCCTTTACAAAGCGTGAAATAACAGGCAGCACAGGAACAAAGCCGTTTATCCCGGAATTCTTAAAAACTCTGAAGCTCCCCGGCAGCCGGACATATACGAAAATAACCTCAAAAGACATTCTTGCGGGCGGTATGCCCTCTGTATGCCTCAGGCAGGTGAAAAAGCCTGAAATATGGTTCAGGGGATATGAGCAGACATACCTGGAAAGGGACATGCGGGACCTGTCCCAGGTGGGAGACCTTGTGGCATTCCACAGCCTTATACAGCTGGCCGCTCTGAGAACAGGCCATGTCCTGAATATAAGTGAACTGGGAAGGGATGCAAAACTGAACAGTTCCACTGCTTCACGATATCTGAACCTTATGGAGACATCTTTCCTGGTCAGGAAACTGACTCCCTACCTGTCCAACAGGTCCAGCCGGCTTATAAAATCCCCTAAGCTCTACTTCAATGATTCCGGACTTGCATGCCACCTGAGCGGTACAGAGTTTAGCCGGAATGGGAACGGGTCCTTTGCAGGGCCAATGACCGAAACATATATAGCACAGAACCTTTCAGGAATAATTGGAGCCCATCTTCCTGACGCGCGTATTCATTACTGGCATGTACAGGGAAGGCATGAGGTTGATTTTGTAATAGAGCATAAAAGAGAGACAATTGCCATAGAGATAAAATCAGCAGGCAGATGGAACACCCATGATTTTGCAGGCCTAAAGGCATTCTTGAAGACAACACCCAACTGCAAAGCAGCAATCTTAGCTTACAACGGCCCTGAAGCAATTAAAATTGAGAAAAGGATATGGGCTATCCCAATATCCATGCTGTTAGGATAATTGTATTTTTCTTGTTCTTTTATTTTCTTTGTTTCTTTTCTTACCAGTGACGAATGACGGCCGAAGGCCTAGTGACCAGTGACGGCCGAAGGCCTAGTGACCAGTGACGGCCGAAGGCCTAGTGACTAATGACGCAGCTATGCTGCAAATCTGAACCAGTTAAGCTTGAAGATAATATATTCGCTATTCCGATAGGACTTTTATTGTCATGATAAATGTCATTGCGAGGCGGGCTGAAAGCCCAACGAAGCAATCTCTTGTTTCATTCTTTTGCCTGCTACTTGCGGCTTTAGACATTAAACTCCCGGCTTTGCCGGGTTATAGGATTACTTTTATCTTGATTGTTATTTGTTTGCCTGCCCTGTGTAATGGGGCCTTAATTTGCGACGCCGTCGCGCTGTAGGGGGCTTTGGCGCCCCGAAGGCGGAAGCACCAGAAAACCTTGGTTTTCATAAGGCCACTATTAGCACGGGGACAAACGAATAACGACTAATTGAACGACTAACGAAAAACGACCAACGAATAACGAAATATTCCTTGAAAATCTCATATTTTGTATATAATACTTTATTCCTTTTTTTCGGTGTTTTTTAAACTTTTAACTCTTAACTTGTAACTTTTAACTAATAACTTTTTTTTCTTAGTGACTTAGTGTCTTGGTGGTTATACATGAAAAAAGTTCTCGTTACCGGCGGAGCCGGCTTTATCGGCTTCCATGTAGCCAAAGCTCTTCTTGAAAAGGGGGAGTCTGTCATTGTGATCGATAATCTGAACGACTATTACGATGTAAACCTGAAAAAAGCACGTTTGGCTGAACTGGAAAAGGCTGCAGATAAGGACAACTACCGGTTTTTCAAGGTATCCCTGGAGAATTTCGATGCCCTGAAAATCATCTTTGATGAGAACAATATAACTAAAGTATGCCATCTTGCAGCCCAGGCAGGAGTGAGGTATTCCATAGAGAACCCTTTTTCCTTTATGCAGTCTAATGGAGTGGGTTTCCTTAATATTCTGGAGCTGTCTAAAGACACAAAGGTTGAGAATTTCGTTTATGCATCATCTTCTTCTATCTACGGCAATAATGAGAAAGTCCCGTTTTCAGAAGACGACCCTGTTAATACTCCCATTTCTCTTTATGCAGCCACCAAGCGTTCCAATGAGCTGATAGCTCATGTATACTCTCATTTATACGGTGTTCCCTGTACAGGTCTCAGATTTTTTACTGTATACGGGCCATGGGGAAGGCCTGATATGGCTTATTTTAAATTCACAAAGAAGATAATCAATAATGAACCGATTGAGGTGTATAATAAAGGGAAGATGCAGAGGGATTTTACATATATTGACGATATAATCTCCGGTGTTCTCTCTTCCCTTGAGCATCCTTTTAAATGTGAAATATTCAATCTCGGTAACAACCATACGGTTGAACTGATGTATTTTATAGAGTGCATTGAAAAGGCCCTTGGCAAAGAGGCGGAGAAAATATTCAAGCCCAAGCCGCTAGGAGATGTTGACCGGACATGGGCTGATATAGATAAATCAAATAAGATACTTCAATATCAACCAACGGTTAACATTGAAGACGGCCTGGAGAGGTTTGTGGCTTGGTTTAAAGCATATGGTTCTGTTTGAAATGGAACGAATAACGATAAACGAGTAACGAATAAATGAATAAAAACACCAAAATCTACATCCCCGACCACAGCGGCCTTGTAGGTACTGCTTTATGATAACTGTTTTGTTTTTAATTAATTGAAGCCAATTCTTTATGAATAATGATTTAGATATTTCACAATCTTTGGCTCAAAAAACCGGCTGGAGTGCGGGTGCCAGCCTATGTTCCCTTGTTGGTCGGTTAGCAGTTCAAATCATTATTGCCAGGATGCTGGGTCCTAATGGTGTGGGGCGTATTGCCTATATAGTTTGGCTGATCGAAATCGCTTATTTGCTTACTAATCTGGGAATGCCTGGAAGTCTTACGCGATATTTAGCTGAATTATATGGCCAAAACAAACCTGAGCAGGCTGCATTTTTTGCTCGGTGGGTGTTTTTTCGATATCTGATGCTTTCCCTTGCCGGATCGACCGCTGTTGGTTTATTTTACTTCTTTTCATCTCAATATAAGGGAACTGGAGCTATTCTGCCGGTTCTGGCGATCCTTTTTGTTGCACGAGGTTTAGAAAACATAAATCGTGCGGGCCTTGCCGGACGGCAACGTTTTGACATTTTGGCCCGTATTAACGTATTGGCAACGGTGGTACTGATTGGAAGTGTTTTTATAGGCGGCTATTTCTATGGAGTTACAGGTGTGCTATTTGGGTATCTAGCGGGTGCATTCTTTCCTGCAGCTTATAGTTTCACAATGTTGGGCGGCCATAAACCAAGCCAAAAGATTGACCCTGATTTACGCCATCGGCTATGGAAGTTTACTTTTTACACATGGTTTGCTATGCTTATTTCAGCATTTGTCTGGTCACGCATGGAAATATATTTTCTTGAGCGTTATTGGGATGTCAATGAGGTTGCCATGTTCACTGTCGCTTTGACATTTGCTCTGCTAGTTAGACAGGTGGCAACTATGTTCAGCGGATCATTTATGGCGCATTTCTCCCACCTGCTGAGCGATGGCAACCATGATCTTGTGCAGCGTCAATATATAACAGCAACAAAACTGATGGCTTTTGTTGTCGTTCCAATGGCTTTTGGGGGTGCTGCAATAATGCCCGTTCTGCTGCCTATGGTCTTTGGTGCTAAGTTTCTTCCAGCAGTACCGAATGCTATGGTTCTTACAGTAAGTTCAGCACTTGCTTTTTCAGGGATAGGCTCAGCCCTTGTCTATGCCAAGGAACGTCCTTCTTTTATCGCTTTTGGGGGAATTGCAGGAGCAGTAATGTCAGTTACTTCCGGATTTCTAATAATTTCCCGGTATGGCGCCTGGGGAGCGGTCTGGTCACGACTGTTTGTGCAGATTTCGATGATTGCGTTGGGTACTTGGTATATTGTCACAAGGCTTAATTTCGCCTTTCCATTTTGTGCTTTAGCAAAAACTACATTTGCCGGTGTTTTTAGTGGGCTGTTTGCCTGGAGTATCATATATTTTATGCCCCACTCTATTATAACTCTCACTATAGCAGTGCCTGTGGGGGTAATCATTTACTTTTTGGGCGTTAGATTATTTGGGGTTTTGGGCATGGAAGAGATTCGTCAATTGAAAAGAGTAATCAACCGACTGCCATGTAAAATTCATAGGTTTTTTGCCCTGATACTTGATGCAATGGTAACAGATAAATGAAGATCGTATTCTTATGTAATGAGTATCCACCATGCCTTAATACGGGAGGAATTGGTACGTTTACCCATACAATTACTCATGGTTTGGTGGAGGCTGGCCACGAAATAACTGTATTGGGATATGGAAGGGACTATGGCGAACGAGATGACTGTGGGGTTCGAGTCGTTATTCTTCAGGAATCAACAAAAAGAGGTATTGCTTGGTTTATTAATCGTCGCCGTCTTTACTCATGGCTTAAAATAGAAGCATGTAATGGGCGAATTAATATAGTTGAATTACCCGAATATCAAGGGATGCTTCCTTTCAGGTTTCCTTGGTGTCCTGTTGTAGTACGATTGCATTCATCGGGATTACCCAAACGAAAAAGGGACAGATTGTTAGAAAAACGAACTCTAAAACTGCACCCTAATTGGATCGCTGTTTCGGACTGGGCCAAGCAAGAGACTCAAGAGAAATATAACCTTATACCTAAACACGTGGAAGTTATCCATAACCCGGTCAACGCTTGTGGCGGCGACATGGAGCCACCAATTGACTTGCCCCACCGCTACGTTTTCTATGCGGGCACAGTAAGTGATACGAAGGGCGCATATACATTGGCCAAGGCGGCCCGGATATTTCTAACCGAATTTCCAGATCTCCATGTAGTATATGCAGGCGGTCTCGTGGAAGAAAATGGGCAGCGTGCCGACCAGACAATTCGCCAAATCCTCGGTGAACGGTTTGCCACAAGAGTTCACTTTCTAGGGTTCGTGGAACACGATGCAGTGTTGGCTTGCATGAAAAGAGCGGCGCTGTTCGCCTTTCCAAGCAAGCTGGAGGCCTTCAGTTTGGTGCCGCTGGAGGCGATGTCGTGCGGCGTTCCCGTTGTTTACAGCACGCTGCATTCAGGCCCGGAAGCGATTGACGATGGGGTCACGGGATTACTTGCTGACCCCTACAGTCCGGATGATGTCGCTGAAAAGGTGATGCGTATTCTCAACGATCCTGCCTTTGCTGCCCAACTGGCCGAGAACGGAAAGAAAGCGGTGAAAGAGCGATTTTCCTTGCAGCGCTGTGTTGATGAGACAGTTGCATTTTACAACGTAATTCTACGCGGACAATTAAAAGGGGACAGCAGACTGCGAAAGTAGGGTTTATGGCAGACAATAACAGAGAAAATCGCAAGAATAGAAAGGATGACTCCTATGAAATGTTTAGGCCGCTAATGGATTACTTCGGGGCAGTCTGTTCGCCCAAGGAATTCTACTGGGCCGTTAACGATGCTCTGCACGCGGCGGAGGCCGCAATATATGATGACAGACACAGTTCCATGTTTGTCGAGGAGCGTTATGTATGGGAGCGCCTATTCTCGTATCTCCCAGACACACCTAAACAACTTCAATTTCTGGATGTTGGGTGTGGGACAGGCCTGGTCGGTCACTTCGCGTCCTTACACTGCTCAGAGCGAGTAAACCACATGACACTGCTTGACCCATCTGCAAGCATGTTGGATAGAATTCGGGAGAGGGCCAGCCAGTGGCCATTTGAGACAACTATACAGCATGGGGATATTGACGCGCTCAACTCGCAGCCGCTCTATGATGTGGTAACCATCAACTCTGTTTTACATCATGTGGTGGAATTGGATGCTTTTGTAAACAAAGTCCAGGGCCTTATCAAACCAGGTGGATTGCTTCTGACGGGTCAGGATCCGCGTGCCCAACACGAGATCAGAAGCGATGTGATACTACGTGGTCGCAGGTTGAAAAAGAGGATCCCTTTCTGGGATATTCGAGGCCAGATACGTGAGTCGAAAAGTTGAGTAAGACGCGCTGGAAAACAATGCGATACTTAAGGAGACTCTTTGGTAAAGAAGTGCCCCTCAGTCCAATGGCGATGCAGGCGAGCACAACTTTGCTTGAAAATGGGATTATCAGGACACCGATGGACCAATCGTCACTCTATGCGGTAACCGATGTCCATGTGCCCGGACATCCAATGAAATCAGCAAGGGGCATAGATGATGCCGACCTGAAGCACTGGATGCCAGAGATGAATCTTCTTGCAAGGCACACGTATCGATTTCACGATGTCGATTATGCTCAACTGAACAAATATCAACAAGAGCAGGAACTCAAATGGTGGGAATCCAACGATCCCCACGGAGCAACAATGGCCTTGGTATTCAAGAAGAACATATGAGAAAGAGATATTTGCACAATAAATATGGGAAAAGAGAAGAATTTTGGGACAAGAACTGGGATGGTGACTGGGAACGCAAGTTGGCGATCTCGCCTCCCGTGAATTCTTGTTTAGTTACGTGCGTGATGAAGTACCTTAAGCCTAACATGCTTCTTCTTGAGGGAGGTTGCGGGGATGCCAGGTACGTCAGACATTTCACTGACCTTGGGGTCAAAACGGTCGGTGTCGACTTTGCCCGTGCCACGGTTCAGCGGATTAACGAACATCTACCGAATCTGGACGTTAGAGTGGGCGATATTCGGAATTTAGACTTCCCGGAGGACTTCTTTGACGGTTATTACTCCGGCGGTGTGATCGAACACTTCGAGGATGGCGTGGACCCACAACTGGCCGAGGCACATCGGGTTTTGAAAGCCGGGGGCTATTTTTTCGTCACCGTCCCCCACATGAATCTCAGTCGGCGTTGCGCCGCAGTGTGCTTCTCAACTCGAATGAAAATAGACTTGGATGGAAGGAAGAGCTATCACAAAGAACGGGTTCACGAGTTCCGTGTGGAGGATCCTCCCGAGGGCTTTCATTTTCACGAATATGTCTTTTCCACTGCTGAAATGCGCGGTTTCCTCTCAAGCCATGGATTCAGTATTGTTGCTGAGATGTGCTTTAGCAGTCCTTTCGGCTTACTCGATATTGAATTTTATCATCGGCTCATTGGGGCTGGTCGCACGCAACGGACAATTTTCAACAAAATGTTCGCGATACCATTAAGATGTGCGCGCTTGGTTGAGGGTAGTGATTCCTTTTTTTGTCGGGTTTTAAGCGATACGTTGGGTATAGTCTTTGGAAACTTGAAACTCTATGTGTGCAGAACGGAGAAGTAAGCATGCAATCTCACGATAAACTCTCTGTCTGTGTCGCCATACCAACCTACAATCGCGAGCAGGTCCTGATAGATACAATACAGCAAGTCTTGAAACAAGAACCTCTCGCTGATGAGATTTTAGTGATTGACCAGACTGAAGAGCATAAATCCGGTATTGAAGCCTATCTTTCTAATGCTGACCAAGAAGAAACAATTCGATGGATAAAGCATTCGCCTGCTAATTTGAACGGCGCACGAAACCGAGCAGTTCAGGAAACCTCTTGTGATATTTTGATCTTGATTGACGATGATGTAGAGTTAGTTTCAGGTTTTATCGAAAAACATGCAAGAAACTACTTAGACTTGTCAATTGTTGCTGTTGCCGGTCGTACAATCCAGGCTAATGGAAATACTCCAGCAGCGACATCAACTCCCTGGGTAAGGCCTTTTGGCTATGAACCGTTTGCCTTAGATGGTACAAAGCGTATTGAAGGAGTAGCTTCCTTTATTGGGGCCAACCTTTCCGTTCGTGTGACAAGTATCCGAGAAATAGGTGGGTTCGACGAGAATTATCATGGTCCGCTATACAACGAAAGTGATGCCGCATTAAGGCTATGCGAAAGAGGAGGTGTTATTGTGTTCGACCCGGAAGCTGAGGTTTATCATAAACAGTACAATGATGGTGGCGTTCGCGAAAAGCAAAAAAAACATCCAGAGTATTGGATGTCATTCTCTACAGTTTATTTTCATATGAAGCATTTTTTTCCCGGGTGGTACTTCTGGAAGCAAGTAATTTTTATCCAATTTCGGCGAAGAGCATTACGGAAAGAAATAGTTTTTCGCCCTTGGCGAATACCTTGGGCCCTTCTTTGTTATATGTACTCTTTTTGTTTGGCAATTTTCCTTTTAACAAGAGGCAAACCTATGTTACCAAATATCGGAAATAACCAAGAAGATGCCATAAAATGAAAATAGAAAATAATCGCATGAAAATCAATATTGAAAATATATTGTTATTTTTACTTATGTCTATTCCAGTATTGGCTTGCTGTTATATTTTATGTCCTTATAGTGATCCTCTTAAGTTAATTCCTTTATATTTTATAGAATGGATATCTATTTCTATAGCTTTTTATTTTTTATCTTACGAGCTAGGCAGAAAAGGTCCTTTTTTGCTAAGTATTATATTTATATTAAGTTTTTTAATATCAGCAATAGTAGTTTCCGAAATAAAAAAAGTATATGGAACACAATGGACAGGAAGTGATGATTTGTGGTATTTAAATCAAGCGGGGAAGGTAATAAAACATTTAAATTATAATAATGGTAATTTAATTAAGGCTTGGTTTGAATTGGTAAAAACGGGAAGCGATGCTTGGAGTCTTGCTGGATGGCCTTTTATTCTGGGAGTAGTTAGTTTTTTGTTTAATTCTGAACCATCGTTAGAATTTATTAATGGGGTAGCCTTAAGCTTAAATGCAACATTTATAACTCTTGTTTTTATATTTATAGTAAATTTATTAAAAGAGGAAATAATAAAATATCCTTATGTATTTTTAACTATTTTTATCCTTTTAGTTTTAGATCCTTTAGTTTTTAATGGCTATAGCCGAAAAGAATCTAGCCTGCATTTTTCAATGATATTATTATTTGTATTTTTATGTAAAATAAGAATTAAGTGGGAGTTTAAATGGTTTATTGTAGGGGCTTTTGGGATTTTAGGTTTAATAACACTTCGGGTAGTATATATCCCATTATTTTTATTGGCAAGTTTTTTAAGTTTTGAAAGTAAAATAAAGGAGATGAAATTTATAAAATATCTCATTGCTATTATTTTAATTGGTTTATTTTGGGGATCAATCTTTAATATTGAACTTAGGGATGCTCCTTTAAGAATATGGATTATGAGAGACGCAATATCAGGAGGATCAGGTTTGGGAAGTACTATATATAATATTCCTATAGTGGGTCCAGTTATATATTATGCTATAGCCCCACCGCCTGTTTTGCCATGGAAAATAGCTACACTTGATAGGATGTTTACTTATTTAATAAGAAGCTTTGGATCAATTGTTTGGTTTCTTTCTGCATGTTATGTGGTGAGAGGGATATTTAAAAAACGGGAATTGCTTAAAAACAATATATTCATGTTTGCATTGATTGTATTTATAGGCATATTTATTTCTGCTATTATTATATCTGATGATCCTCGATACAAGCAACCATCTAATTTCTATCTTGCCATCATGATGTTTTTGACATGGTATTCAAGATACACGAAGCAATTTTCGCTATCAGATGGTCGGAGCCTTGCGAATATAATACAAGCTACGCCAAGTAGGATAAGATGGAGGGGCGGAAGTCCAAAAGGCGGTTCGGATGGGTAATATCACGGATCAAATGTTAGGATTTATGGAAATGTATTTCTTTGCAAGCAACAAAGCATCTCCTTTTGGGGCAAGGAGATGCTATTGGAAAAATTGGTGTTTTATCTTTATCACTTGCAAGTATCTTTTTTTTCAGTGCCAGCTCCAAGGAACGGACTTCAGTGCCGAACGAATCTTTGAATATGTGATCCGGACTTTGCCGGATAGCATTGACGCGAAGGTGGCGATTTCCTGTTTCCCCAGCAGAGCTATCTGACGATGTGTTTTTAATGTGATTGTGGCGGTCTTTCGCCAAGGAAGCGTTAATCCCATTATTTGTAGAAAATAGTGATGATATGAAAATACTAATCTATCACATCGGGTCGTTAGGTGACACCCTGATTACTGTGCCCGCCTTGTGGGTTGTGCGTGAGACCTTTCCAGATGCTCACATTACAATGTTGACCAACGAAAGGTCGGAACAATCACTAATTCAGGCTTGCGATATCCTTAATGGTTCTGGGCTGGTCGATGACTATATATTGTATCCTGTTGGCAACTTTGTTGAGATAGCTCGATTGTTAATTCAATTGCGAATTCGTAAATTTGACAGTCTTATCTATCTGATCAGAGCATATGCCGACGATCGACGGATTCGACGTGACAAGCTTTTCTTCAAGTTGGCTGGAATAAAGCAAAGTATTGGAATGCAGGGGATTTGCAAGCAACCCCAGAAAAGCCCAGGTAACTCAATGTCCACGGTTCCACATATGGCAGATACCTTCCTTGCGAGACTTGCTGCCGATGGGTTGAATACACCCCTCCCTGGGCAGGGGCGAGTTGATATTAACGTTGGTGAACGCGAACAGGAAAACATAAGGCAATGGTTGATGAATCAGCCGGATGATGGAGGGAGGGGATGGTTTGCTCTTAGTCTAGGTTCGAAGATGCCATGCAAGATTTGGCCATACGAAAGATATCTTGCGATCTCGCAACACCTCATTGGAGAATATGATCTTTGGCCAGTAGTATTTGGAGGATTAGAAGACCGGAGTTTAGGTCAGAAGCTGGTACAGGAATTGGGACGTGGCTACGTGCCGGCAGGTGTGCTGGGTATAAGAGACTCGATTGCTGCCATGGAGCGATGTTTGCTGTATATTGGGAACGACACCGGAACAATGCATATGGCTGTAGCCAGTGGTATTAGATGCATCGCCCTTTTTTCATCGAGAGACTTTCCGGGGCTATGGTACCCCTATGGTGATGACCATATTGTTTTGCGTTCACAAATAGATTGTGAAGGCTGCAAACTTGAAAGATGTATAGAACGAAAAAATGAGTGCTTAAACATGATCGGCGTTGAAGAAGTATACAACGGTTGTGAACAGATGATTACTTCATTAAAGAAATAAAATATGTTTGGTTTTAGTCCAAGACCCTAAAAAATGGGGCTTACTGCACCATTTGGAGAAAGGGCAGGTAAACTGCTTGTAAAAATGAGATGATAGTTCTAACCTTTATTAAATATTATTTGCCTGGCTACAAGTCAGGTGGCCCTGTGAGATCACTTGCCAATATGGTTGAAAAAATGGGGGATGAAATTGACTTTAAAATTGTCACACATGATCGAGATTTCTTAGAGAATGAACCTTATCAAAAAATTGTTTTGAATGAATGGAACAGTGTAGGAAAAGCACAAGTTTATTATGCTTCACCTGGAAATATGAAACTAAAATCTTGGCAGAAAATAATAAAAAAAACGCCGCACGATATTTTGTATTTAAATAGTTTTTTTGATTTTAATTTTACAATAAAGCTCTTAATCCTACGGAAAATGGGGAAACTTCCCGCAAAGGCAGTCATCCTTGCACCACGAGGAGAGTTCTCTAGGGGGGCTTTGAGTATAAAAAAATGGAAAAAGAAACTATACATTTATTTGGCAAATATGTTTGGGATATACGATAATGTTATATGGCAAGCATCAAGTGAATATGAAGCTAATGATATTAAAAATGTTACTAATCAGAAAGGTAACGTTAAAATTGCCCCAAATCTTCCTGAAAAAGTTATTGTTCAAAAAGAAATAATAGAAGAAAATAGTAGTAAGAGTGGAATATTTCGAATAATATTCCTTTCGAGAATATCACCAAAAAAGAATATTGATTTTGCGTTAAAAATATTAAGCAAGATTAAAGATCCTCTGATATTTGATGTTTATGGTATTATAGATGATGAGCGATATTGGGATTATTGCTGTTTTTTAATCAAGAATCTTCCTGAAAATATTAGCGTCCATTACAAAGGTGAAGTTGTACATTCAGAAGTTGTACCCCTTATGGCAAATTATGATCTTTTCTTGTTCCCTACAAGAGGGGAAAATTATGGACATGTAATATTAGAGGCATTAAGTGCTGGCTTACCTGTTTTGATTAGTGACCAAACACCTTGGAAAAATCTACAAGAGAAAGGAGTGGGATGGGATTTGTCCTTACAAAATAAAGATGAATTTGTAAGAATAATTAAAGAGGAAATAAATATGCATCTTTCTAAAAGATTAGCAAAAAGGTTGTTGGCTCGGGATTATGCAACTAAAATCCAAAATGATACAGAAGTAGTAGCCCAAAATAGAAAATTATTTTTAAATACTATTAAAGCTTCATATTAGGAGTAAAACAGTCATTGTGTAAATAATAAATTCATGGTTGGAGGAGACATCCCTCTATGAGATGGGAAAGTGACAGAAAGAATTATTGATAGTTTCATGGGTAGGCTTAAATAACATTATTACCACTAAATATTTATTTGATATAGGGAGGCAAAATGAAAACAATTTTCAATGATAAGGTTCTTTTAATTACCGGTGGTACAGGTTCTTTTGGAAATGCTGTACTTAAGCAATTCTTGAATACTGATATAGGCGGAATAAGGATATTTAGCCGAGATGAAAAAAAACAAGATGATATGAGAAAACTATATAAAAATCAAAAATTAAAGTTCTATATAGGTGATGTAAGGGATGAAAATTCTCTAAAAGATGTAATGCGAGGTGTTGACTATGTATTTCATGCTGCAGCCTTAAAACAGGTACCTTCTTGTGAATTCTATCCTATGCAAGCCGTACAGACAAATATTATAGGTACAGAAAATGTGCTTAATGCTGCTATTAATGAAGGGGTAAAAAAGTTAATTGTTCTTAGCACTGATAAAGCTGTATATCCGATAAACGCAATGGGCATTTCTAAAGCAATGATGGAAAAAGTTGTAGTTGCCAAGTCAAGGAATTTAGATGATAATATTACAATATGTTGTACGCGATATGGTAATGTCATGGCTTCTCGGGGATCCGTGATACCGCTTTTTATTGACCAGATAAGAACTGAAAAGGAAATAACTATTACTGACCCCAATATGACAAGATTTATGATGAGTCTGGGCCAAGCAGTAGAATTGGTGTTATTTGCATTCAAGAATGGTAAGAATGGAGATATATTTGTTCAGAAGGCACCAGCTGCTACTATTGAGTTATTAGCGGATACTCTAAAAAACATCTTGAATAAGCCTTCGCATCCTGTTAAAATAATTGGTACAAGACATGGTGAAAAATTATATGAAACTCTTTTGACAAGAGAGGAGATGGTTGTTGCGCAAGATCTTGAGGATTACTACAGAATTCCAGCAGATACAAGGGATCTCAATTATACAAAATATTTTGAAGAAGGGGAGACCACTGTTTCAAAAACAGAAGAATACACATCTCACAATACTCACAGGCTGAATAAAGAAGAGTTAATAAAGATGCTGCTGGAATTAAAAGAGATTCAGCAGGATTTGGATGAATTTGGAGTAAAAAGATGAAAGTTTTAGTGACAGGGGCTAATGGCTTTATCGGCAAGAACCTGATTGCAGCATTGGAACGAATTGAAGATATTGAGATTTGTAAGTTTGATATAGAAAATACATTAGAGGAATTAAGTAAATATATTGAAGATGTTGAATTTATATTCCATCTTGCCGGTGTAAACAGGCCTGAGAGTAATGAAGAGTTTTATGCAGGGAATAGGGATCTAACAGCTTCGATCGTTGAGATGTTAACTGATAAAAATTTAACTATTCCTATTTTAATGACATCTTCCATACAGGTAGAAAAAGATAATGACTATGGGAAAAGTAAACTGGCAGGTGAGCAAATATTGAAAGATTACAGAAATAAAACCGGAGCTGGTATATTTATTTACAGGCTTCCTAATGTATTTGGAAAATGGTGCAGGCCGAATTATAATTCAGTTATAGCAACATGGTGTTACAATATTGCCAATAATCTGCCAATTCAGGTTAATGATAAAGATATTGAACTGAATTTGGTGTATATTGATGATGTTGTACAATGTTTTCTAAGTCACCTTTCGGGGGATATAAATAAGGATCAGAGATCCTTTGGTGTTGAAGAAACATATACTGAAACATTGGGTAATATTGAAAACCTGCTTTGTCAATTTAGGGATAGCAGAAAAATATTAAAACTCTCCCATATAGGCACAGGATTTGAGCGCGCATTATATGCTACGTACTTGAGCTATCTTCCGGAAGATGCTTTTTCGTACCCGCTGGAAATCCACAGTGATGAACGGGGTAATTTTGCTGAAGTTTTGAAGACAATTGATAGCGGTCAGTTATCAATATCTACCTCCAAGCCAGGGATAACGCGTGGTAATCATTACCATGATACAAAAAATGAGAAATTATTAGTCTTAAAAGGAAAAGCAATTATTAAATTAAGACAGATTTTCAGTAATAAAGTTGTTGAATATAAGGTATCAGATAAGAATTTGGAATTTGTTGATATTCCTCCCGGATATACTCATAGTATTACAAATGTAGGTAATGAGGAAATGATACTTCTGCTTTGGGCAAATGAAGTATTTGACCCTGAAAACCCCGACACTTATTTTGTAGAGGTGTGAAAATTGAAGAAATTAAAAGTCCTTACAGTAGTGGGTACTCGTCCTGAAATTATTAGGTTATCAGCAGTTATCTCAAGGTTGGAATCTGAAAAGAGTATTAACCATATCCTGGTACATACAGGACAGAATTATGATTATGAGCTTAATGAGATTTTCTTCAAGGATTTCGGCATAAAAAAGCCTGAATACTTTTTAGAATCTGCAGGGAAGAATGCGGTGGAAACAATAGGAAATATGTTTATTAAGATAGATCCAATCCTTGAAAAAGAACAGCCGGATGCATTTCTTGTTTTGGGGGATACAAATAGTTGTTTATGTGCTATACCAGCTAAAAAAAGAAAAATACCGATTTTTCATATGGAAGCTGGAAACAGATGTTTTGATCAAAGAGTACCTGAAGAAACAAACAGGAAAATAGTTGATCATATCAGTGATATTAATTTAACGTATAGTGATATTTCAAGGGAGTACCTTCTTAAAGAAGGGATATTGCCGGATAGAGTCATTAAAACTGGGAGCCCTATGTATGAAGTAATTCATTCGAAAATAAATGAGATTAAGTCCTCGAAAATATTAGAGTCATTAAAACTAAAAAAACATAACTATTTTGTTGTATCAGCGCATAGAGAAGAAAATATTGAATCTGATCGGATGTTTAATGATTTAGTGGATATACTGAATGCATTGGCAAGTGAGCACAAATTACCCATTATAGTAACAACTCATCCCCGAACTCGATCTAAGATTGATGAAAGTGGTGTTAAATTAAATAAATTAATCTATTTGGGAAAACCGCTTGGATTTATTGACTATGTTAAACTGCAGATTGATTCAAAAGCAGTATTATCTGATAGTGGTACGATTTCTGAGGAATCTTCTATATTAAACTTTCGGGCATTGAATATCCGCGAAGCACATGAAAGACCTGAGGCAATGGAAGAAACATCTGTTATGATGGTAGGCTTGAATAAGGAACGGGTTTTTCAAGGGCTTGAGGTATTGGTCAAGCAGGAACGAGGAAAAAAGAGAACATTGCATTTAGTCAGTGATTATTCATTCCCTAATGTTTCTGAAAAGGTATTGAGGATTATTCTTTCATATACTGATTATATTAACCGGAATGTCTGGAAGAAATATTAAATAATGAAAATACTATTTGTGGCTTGTGATTATTTGCCAGGAAGCACAAGAATTGCAACTAAAATGAGGCCTGAGTTGGTCCATGAGTTCATCACTCGAGGTCATGAAGTTATTGTTGTTACACCTGATCCTGAATTAAGGGATCGTTATGTCAACACAAAACTGGATGGTGCAGATATTTGGAAGTTTAAGTCTGGACCGATTCAGGATGTATCAAAAATAAAGAGGGCAATAAATGAAACATTGCTTTCGCATAATGCTTGGAAAGCTTTAAAGCAAATGTTTAGACAAAACCCACAAGACCTAATAATATATAATTCTCCTTCAATATTTTGGGGAACTCTTGTAAGAAGGCTAAAGAAGTTATGGAAGGTTCCGAGCTATTTGATTCTAAGAGATATTTTTCCACAATGGGTAGTTGATAATGGTATATTAAGTAAACATTCGCCAATAACTTATTATTTTAGGTTTTTTGAATGGCTGAATTATAATGCTGCTGATAGAATAGCTTTACAATCTGTTAAAGGTCGGGAATGGTTTTATAATAATAGAGTTAATAACAAACCTTTAGATGTTGTTTATAACTGGGCAGCAGATAATCCAGAAATTGCCACTGAAAAAATATGGCGTAAAAAACTTGGTTTGGAAGAAAAGGTAGTATATTTTTATGGGGGAAATATTGGTCATGCTCAGGATATGATGAATGTTGTGCGGTTGGCAAAAAATATGATCCCAAACGATAATGCACACTTTTTGTTAATCGGAAAAGGTGATGAAGTGCTTTTGATAAAAGATGCAATTCAAAGAGAGAAATTGACAAATCTTACATATTTGGAACCCGTTTCTCAGGATGTTTTTAGAAAAATGCAAGCTGAATTTGATATTGGGTTGTTTAGTTTGCACCATGATCATACTACTCACAACTTTCCTGGGAAGCTTCTTGGGTATATGGTACAAGAAATGCCGATACTTGGGAGTATAAATCCTGATAATGATTTAAAAAGTATGGTTGATGAAGCTGAGGCTGGCTTTGTTACCATTAATGGAGATAATGATGTGTTTTTAGCTAACGCTTTAAAACTTCTAAACGATAAAGAATTGAGATTGCGTATGGGAAAGGGGGCAAAGAGACTTCTTTATCAGGTTTTTTCTGTTAAGGCAGCAGCTGATACTATATTGGAATCCTTCGATAAAGAGGTGCTCTAGAGGTCAAGCATGGATATTAGAATAATGGATACACTTGATTCAGAAAAAGTGGCTAAAATCCATATAGAATCCATTGATGCCGGTTTTATCAGCAGCTTAGGGCTTAGATTTGTAAAGGCTCTTTACAAAAGAATATGCCTTTCCAAAAAAGGCTTTGTATATGTGGCAGATGACAAAGGTGATATAAAAGGATTTATAGCAGGAACAGAAGATGTAAACAAAATGTACAAAGAGGTGCTGCTTAGAGGCGGATTTCTTTTTGTAATAATCCTGATTAGAAAAGTATTCAGCTTAAGTGCATTAAAGAGAATATTTCAAACTCTATTTTATCCTGCTAAAGTTGAAAAAGAATTCTGCAAAGCAGAAATACTATCTGTAGGCGTAAAAGGTGATGCCCGCGGCAAGGGAGTGGGGTCTATGCTCATGGAATCCGCGCTGAACGAATTCAGAAAAAGAGATGTCGCGATGATTAAAGCCTTGACCCATGATATAAATGCAGCATCAAACCACTATTACCAGAAACAGGGCTATCAACTAAAGGGAACTGTTAAACATCATGAGAATACGCTGAATATTTACTGTATTGAGTTAGATCAGAATGGGGAAAATAAAGATGAATGAAAAAATATTTCTTTCATGTCCGCACCTGAGGGGAAACGAGGAAAAATACGTATCAGAATGCATACGCACAGAATGGATTTCTTCAGCTGGAAAATATGTTGACCAATTCGAAAATAATCTGGCAAAATATGTGGGAGCCAGGTCCGCAGCTGCCTGTATGAACGGAACTGCCGCACTACATATCTGTCTTATACTTGCAGGAGTTGAAAGAGATGAGGAAGTAATTGTACCCGCATTGACATTTATTTCACCTGTTAATACAGTGCGGTATGTGGGAGCTGAACCAGTATTCATGGACTGTGATGATTATCTTAATATAGATGTTGATAAACTTACCGAGTTTTTAAAAACTGAGTGTAAAGTCACCAATAAGATTCTTTCAAACAAACGCACAGGTCGTCGTATTCGGACAATTATACCTGTACATGTCTTCGGGTCCTTATGTGCCATGGATGAACTTATGGCTCTGGCTGAGAAATACAATTTGTGTGTTATTGAAGATGCCACGGAATCCCTTGGATCTTACATGACAACTGGAAAGTATAAAAATCAACATTCGGGTACCATAGGTCACTTTGGGTGTTATTCGTTTAATGGGAACAAGATTATTACTACAGGCGGGGGAGGAATGATCGTAGCAAATGATAATTCTCTGGTGGAAAAAGCGAAATACCTTACAACCCAGGCAAAAAATGATCCCCTTCATTATATCCATGACGAGGTCGGATATAACTACAGGATGACATCAGTTCAGGCAGCCATGGGCGTTGCTCAGATGGAACAGCTTCCTGAATTTATAGAACGTAAAGAAAAGAATTATAACAGATACAAAGAACTGATTAAAGATATAAAAGGACTGCGCCTGCTGGATGTACCGGATTATTGTAAAAGCAACTACTGGTTCTACAGCCTATTCATTGACAAAGAGAAATATGGCCTCGGCAGGGATGAATTGATGATGAAACTTGAAAATGAAGGGATTCAGACCAGGCCGATCTGGAAGCTGAATAACAGGCAAAAGCCGTATATTAATAATCAGGCATACATGATTGAGAAGGCTGATTATTATTTTGAACATATCTTAAATATTCCCTGCTCTGTGGGGTTGACTGATGAAGAACTTGAAAGAGTTGTTGAAGCTCTGAAAGATTCAGCTGCTGAATAAGGCTTTATAAAACATAATGTATGTTTTTCTGAAAAGAGCAATTGATTTAACATTAAGCCTTCTTGCGCTTATAGTCCTGTCACCTCTATTTATAGCGGTTATGATCATACTGCGCTTAACCGGTGAGAGAAAAGTTTTCTTCAAACAGGAACGTGTAGGATATAGGAACATAAAAATAAAATTATGGAAGTTTGTCACTATGATGGAGGGAAGTGAAAAAGGGAGCACAATAACAGCAAAGAATGACCCTCGTATTCTTCCCATGGGAAAAATCCTGAGAAAAACAAAATTCAATGAAATTCCACAGCTAATCAATATTATCCGGGGAGACATTTCTATTGTAGGGCCGCGCCCTCAGACACAGGAATGCTTTGACTGCTATCCTGAAGAATTACGGTATCAGGTATATGATTCCAAGCCGGGACTTACAGGAATTGGTTCTGTAATATTCAGGATGGAGGATGAAATCACTGGCAATTCCTCTAAAGGCAAGAAGGAATGCTACAGGGAAGATATAATGCCGGTTAAAGGGGAGCTTGAATTATGGTATACCAGGAACAAGTCATTATATGTTGATTCTAAAATTATATTACTTACAGCAATTGTGATCTTTTTCCCTAAAAGCAAAAAGCCTTACAGATTGCTCAAAGGGCTGCCTATTTCTGAAAATTATATTAATGATATCATCAAAAAATAGTTTGTTATAAAAGGAGGGGATTAAATATTCCTGTATTTTTCACTGTATGGATCTTTTATAAATCCCTGTTTTACTATATTATATATGTTCCTTATCGATTCAGGAACAGTCCTGGTTGTTTTGAAACCCAATTCATTTTTTATTTTTGAAAAATCAACTTTATAGTCACGCGGATCTTCATCTTTGTGGACAAATTTAATTTTACCTTTTGCTTCGGGGATCACATCAACTAAAATATCAGCAAGCATTTTCTTCTGGTAGTTTTCCTCTGTATTTCCGACTCCGAAAACATTATGTGCTGCCTTTTCAGAAGTATTTTCCATTGCCAGTATACAGGCTCCTGCTATATCTTCGATATGGCAATAAGGCCGCCAGAACTGCCCGCCGTATATTTCCAATCCTTTTCCGCATGCCAGATCACGCGTAAATTCATTAACCGTGAGATCAAACCTCATGCGGGGAGAAATACCGTAAGCTGTCGCGAATCGTAAAGCAGTAGGGGATAAACCGTTTTTTGTGTCGCTGTTTAAAATATATTGTTCAACTTTGACCTTAAGCTCAGCATAAAGAGAGACCGGCCGTAAAGGGGAGTCTTCGTTCAAATACTCTTCTCCCTCCATCTTTCCGTAGTTGCTGCAGGTGGAGGCAAAGATGAATCTTTTAACATTCGAAGAGCTGCACAGATCAAAGATCTTTTTGGGAGCAGTCCAGTTGGTCTCTTCAGCTGTTTCAGGATCTTTTGCGCATGCTGGATCGCCTACAATGGCAGCCAGGTGGATTACCGCGTCAATGCCGTCAATAGCTTTTTCAATATCTTCCCGTATTCTTATGTCTCCTTTGAAAAATTCGAAATTTGGATGATTATACACTCCGAGTAAAGATTCTCCGCCAAAATTGAGAATATCCATTCCCCGGACCTTATAGTTTTTATTCAGAAGCTGCCTGGTCAAAACAGACCCGATATATCCAGCAGCACCTGTAACTAATACATGTTTTATGGTCATTTTTTTGACTCCACCTATACCTGAAGTATTATATAAATACAGGAAATTGTATTTAACGTTACATATTATATCAATCCCTAAGGTTTTGCAAGCAAAAAACCTCTTCATTTCTACTTTTTCCTTGATTATTAGGGCAATATTCTTAAAATATAGAAGGGAGTAACTATTACTATGTTTTTCGGATATTTTGCATGAGAACGTATATCTTCTTTTTCCTCTGCTCAATGTTCGGCTCCATGATGCTTACGCCTGTCTGCCCGGCCATTAAAAATTCCCCAGGTTCGGACACCAGAATTCCCCACCCTGGAGTATAGCTAAGGAGGAGATCTTGTCAAGGACAAAACTTTTCCTTTCTCCCGGGGGGTACCCCCCGGACCCGGCAAAAAAAATCGGACACTAAAATTCCCCACTTTCATCATCTG